>Ga0209344_10000501_pt1 | contig 67326 bp, 56 predicted proteins | sample Cruoilmetagenom6_FD_187293 | JGI IMG/M metagenome (GOLD analysis project Ga0209344, IMG submission 187293) | Oil polluted marine microbial communities from Coal Oil Point, Santa Barbara, California, USA - Santa Barbara Oil Seep Sample 6 (SPAdes)... | ecosystem: Environmental > Aquatic > Marine... | reverse complement strand
CCTTGGTGTCTGGCCAGTTCAATCGTCGCCACAAGGGTCTGATCATGCACCGTGCGCTCCTCCCGCTCGCCCTTTCCGCCCTCCTGCCATTGCAGGCGCTGGCCGGAACCCCGCTCCAGGAGGCCCTCGCCGCCAGTCCGGACGGGCCGCTCTACATATTCGACCTGATCCTCCAGAATGACGACACCGACGCCATGATGCGAGTCGATCCGACCCGGCCCGAAGGCGAACGCCTCACCGTGATTTCGCCGCCGCGCAAAGACTGGAGCGACGAATTCAGCAAGCAGGTCAGAAAGATGGAAGCCGATACCGATGGCGACATCTGGTGCAGCAGCCTCGGCAACAACATTCCGGACGATGCCGCCCTCGAGTCCGAAACCGCCACGACCGCCACCTATACTTACGCGCCCCGGGTCGGCATTGAACCGGGCGACATGGACGACATACTCAAATACCTCAAGGGCAAGGTCGTCGTCGCCAAGGACGACCCGGCCATCCTGTCGGTCGAGATGGTCGCCGAAAAATCGTTCAAGCCGGTGCCGGTGGCCCGGATCAAGCAGTTCGAAATGAAGGTCGACTGCAATCGCGCACCTGACGGGCGCACGCATGTGGCCCGCATCAATGTGGATATCAGCGGCTCCGCCCTGATGAAGGATTTCAGCAGTTCCGAAATTCAGACCATCACCAACCTGAAACCCGTGCCCGAATCCGGCATGGGCGCGAAATAGGCCCCGCGCCGGACTATTGCCCGGCGAGGAATTTCGCGCGCTCTCTCGGCGACATGTTCACCAGTTCGGCGTCAAGCTCGGCCTGGGCCCTGAGCGCCGCACGCTCGTCATCCGCCGCCTGCAGCGCCAGCAGCACGTCGCGGGTAAAATCATTGATCTCGAACCGCGCCCCGCCATTCACGTCATAGCCGCGCCGCACGATCACCGCATTCATGCTCGGCACGATCACGACATACTGGCCCCGGTTGCCCGCCATGTAGAACGTGCCTTCGGGAACGCCTGCCGCATCATTCATCAGCCAGAATTGCGCGCCATAGCCGGGCCCGCTCTCCGGCTGCGCCGGGGCCGGCGTGCGCACAAATTCCGCCCAGCCTTCCGGCAGCAGGCGCTCATTGCCCCACATCCCGTCCTGCAGGTAGAGCTGGCCGACCCGGGCCAGGTCGCGCGCCGTTGACCAGACCTGGCTCGAGGCGATGAAATCACCGTTCCAGTCGATCTCCAGCGTCGTGTGCGCCGCGCCGATCTTGTTCAGCAGGCCCTCATAGGGAAAGCGATGGAACGCATTGTCATCATTCATCGACTCGCGCAGCGACCGCATCGCGATCAGCGTGTCATTGTTGGAATATTTGAACCGCGTACCCGGCATGGCTTCGAGCACTTTGCTGGCCGCCTGGTCGACCACCCGCCCGCCGCCGAAATAGATCCGGTCGGTGCGCGAACCGCTCTCGCCGCTGTCGAGCCCGCTCGCCATATGCATCAGGTTGCGGATCGTGATCGTCCGGCGCGGATCGGCGCCATTGTTCCAGTCGGCAATCACTGCCGGGTAATCGATATCGATCAGGCCGTTGCGCCGCGCCGCGCCCAGCACGGTGGCCGCAATCGACTTGCCGGCTGACCATGTCCGCTGCGGCGTTTCATGGTCCACGCCCAGCGCATAGCGCTCCGCCACGACCTGTCCGTCGCGCACGACCAGCACCGCGCTGGTGCGCGTGCCATTGCCATAGGTGCGCTCGTCGAAGGCGAACGAGACCGGCGCTTCAAGCCGCTCGGCCTCTTCAGTGCGCAGCTGGATCTTGACGTTCGCGCCAATGGCGCTGCCCCGGTCCTGCGCCGGCGCCGCTGGCCAGCTGGCATAATGCGGCAGGAAGGAAATCATGCTGGAATCGGCGCCGATCGGCAGCTGCGTACAGCCGAATCCAGGACGCCAGGCGGCGATGCGCGGGGGCATCATGCCCGAATAGGTCACCGATACGGTTTTCATCGCCGTGTTGACCTGCGCCTTCGGCAGCGTGTCGAACGCCCGCTGGTAATCGGGATAGATTCCGCTGAGATCGTTCTGCTCGATCTCGGCCATGGACTGGCCGGCCGTGAACAGGTCCGAACAGGTGAAGGCGGCTTTCCAGCCGGCTGCCAGCGCCAGGTCCATATCGTCGGTATTGCCGCCCTCCTGGGCAAAGACCGCAGAGGCGGATACTGCAAGCGCAGCAAGGGATACGATCACGGCGGACACTGGACGCATGGACAAGTCTTTCCTGTTACGGGTGCCAGTGTATGCACACGATTTCATGTCGCAAGTATGGCGAGGCAGTTAAGATATCAGCAATGTTCGCGGCACATCTGCCCGGCGCTAGCGCTTTTGAGACGAGGCGTCCTGCAACATGGTCCGAACTGATGGCGGGTCAGCTCCCGAAGCGTCGGAATGCCAGCCCGATACGCCATAATTTCGTTCAAGTTGCTCAAAGGTCCAGCCACGTGTGCTTGGTGAAGCACGAACGATCATCGATTGGCCTAAAACACTACTGTAATCCAAACGCGAGCGAGCGGGATAGTAGTCGAACTTGATCAATATGGCACCGCCTAACGGCTCGACTGCAAAATCGTGAAATACATATTCGTCAATGTGTCGACTGTATGGATCAGTGTTCGAAACCAGGTCCTTCAGCCTTGGTTCAAGGGTGCGGTCGAAGGGCATGCCACAATCCTTGGGATCAAATGGAATTCGATCTTCGACACTGACGACATCTTTCCGAATGCCCGACGCATCGAATTGGTGAATCGTCTGTGTCACATCCCAACCAGACGACTTCGGGCGCCTGAGACGAACGAATGTGGTGGGCGCGATTAATGTTTCGGTTCGCCACACTTCGGGATCCCTATTTACACGCGGCCCAAACTTATCCCGAGGCCGGTGAGGCGGCGTGCCACGAATTATAGCCGTAGCGAGATCACACCGATATTTGGCCACATATGTGGCCCGGCTTTCATCTCCCAGTACTTTTGGAATATGCAGCGCGACAGGGATTGTCGCACAAACAACGACATAGAGAATTAGCTGCAGAACCCGTCCCGACATTCAGCATTTCTGCCACAAGTTGAGGGTTACGCCGAGTCCAGAGTTTTACGGTGAGCGATCGCGCCGCCTACCCCTTCCCCACCGCCGCCCCGTGCAAGGCGAGGCCTTTGGCCACCGCCCCGAAGCGGTCATTGGCTGACATCGCTGCGTTTCCGAACCGGCCCGCCAGCCGTTCCTGCACCAGCGGGATGAAGGTGGAACCGCCCACCATCACGATATCGGTGATCTGGTCAGGTGCCACGCCCGCCCGCGTCAGGCAGTCCATGGCCACCGCATCCATTTTCGAGATCGCCTCATCGATCAGGCCTTCGAACGTCCCGCGCGCAACAAGCCGCTCAAGGTGCGCCTCGGGCGTGTCGTAGACGAATGTCTGCTGGTCCGCCTCGCTGAGACCGATCTTGATCTGCTCTGTGCGCTTGGCATAGGTGTGGGCTTCATGGCTGCGCACGAGGTGGTCGAACGCCCGTATCCCGCGACTGTCCGGACTGTTCAGCAGCATCAACTTGATCTGCTTCTGGGTATCGCGCGTGTAGAGCTTGTTCAGGCTCTTCCAGTCCGACAGGATCGAATAGGGCGCCGACGGCACAGGCAGCCCGTTCAGCGCCAGCGTCTCGCCATGCCCGAACAGGTGCGACAGCTCGAAAAAGCTCAGCATGTGATCGAAATCATTGCCGCCAACATACAGGCCGGTACTGCCCAGCACGTCGAAACCGGCATTGTCGGGCGAAATGCGCACGACCGAAAAATCCGACGTGCCGCCGCCGATATCGACCACGAAGATCAGCTTTTCCCGGCCGGTCGGGAAGGCTACCGACCGCGCCGCCGCCACCGGTTCTTCGAGAAATTCGACATGGGGAACGCCCGCCGCGTGAAGACAGCTTTCCAGGATGGTCTGCGCGCGCGTGTCGAGATCGGCATCCTTGTCATTGAACGAGACCGGGCGGCCCTGGATCACGGACTCGACGCGCTGGCCCGTCTGTTCTTCCGCATTGGCTATCACCCGGCGCAGGAAATGCACGATCACATCCCGGAACGGCAGGCGCCGCCGGCCAAGCTCCGTCGTCTCGTCAATCAGCGACGAGCCGAGGACCGACTTGATCGAACGCATCAACCGGCCTTCTTCACCGGACTCATAGGCGCTTACCGCCTGCGAACCGATGGCGTACTCGCCGGAATCGAGGCCGTAGAACACGGCGGTCGGGATCGACGTGGCGTCCGGCTCCAGCGCAATCAGGGCGGCGCCATCCGGACCGCGAAACGCGATCGACGTGTTTGATGTGCCGAAATCGATGCCAACTTGCATGGGGAGCGCCCTTGATGCGAGGAATGCGGCCCCGTCGCCTAGCCCACTTGGCCGCAAAGCGGAAGGGACCGCGTCCCGCCCCTTCCCCCATTGCCGCAATCGCCTACATTCAGGTCATGCTCCGGCCCGACCTCCTCCTGCAGCCCACGCCCAAGGGCCTCTACTGTCCGCCGGGCGATTTCTATCTCGATCCGGTGCGTGGCGGGGTTGACCGCGCCGTCATCAGCCACGGCCATTCCGATCATGCCCGCGGCGGCCATGGCAAGGTGCTCGCCCATCCCGACACGCTCGCCATCATGGCCTGCCGCTATGGCCAGAACTTCGCCAAATCCACACAAAGCCTCGAATATGGCGAGACGGTCGAGATCAATGGCGTCACCGTCTGGCTGGCGCCCGCAGGACACATTCTCGGCTCGGCCCAGGTCGTGGTCGAGCACAAGGGCCTGCGCATGACCTTTACCGGCGACTACAAGCGCCGTTTCGACCCGACCTGCGCCACGTTCGAGCCGGTCCCCGGCACGCATGTATTCATCTCCGAGGCGACCTTCGCCCTGCCCGTCTTCCGCCATCCGGATACCGGCGGCGAGATCGCCCGCCTCCTGCACAGCCTGCAGGCCTTTCCCGAACGCGCCCATTGCGTCGGCGCCTATTCCCTCGGCAAGGCCCAGCGCGTCATCCGCCACCTGCGCCTCGCCGGCCATGACGCCCCGATCTTCATCCATCCCAGCCTCGAAAAGCTCTGCGCCCATTACCAGTCGGTCGGCATCGACCTCGGCACACTCATCACCGTCCCGACCGGTGACGTGCCGAAAGCCGCCCGGGAACAGTATCGCGGCGAGATCATCGTCGCCCCACCCGGCAATTTCGAGGGAAAATGGGCCCAGAATTTCCCTGACCCCGTCATCGCCTTTGCCTCGGGCTGGATGAGCATCCGTCAGCGCGCCAAACAGCGCGGCGTGGAGCTACCACTGGTGATCTCCGACCATGCCGACTGGGACGAACTGACCGAAACGGTGCGCGAAGTGGACCCGGAAGAGCTCTGGGTGACCTATGGGCGTGAAGACGCCCTCGTGCGCTGGGCCGAACTGGAAGGCCGCCGCGCCCGCCCCCTGCGCATGGTCGCCTATGCTGACGAGGCCGGTTGACCGCACCCCGGCTTGGGGCCTTTAGTAACGGCCATAGGTGTATTCAAAGGGGACGACATGAAACGCCCAGCCCTCCTCGCGGCCAGCGCCGCGCTTCTCCTCCTGTCCGGCTGCGACGCCATCAAGGTGCCCGGCCTCAATCCGGCGGTAGAAGAAGAAGCCGCCAGCCCCGCCGACCAACTGCCAGCGGACGCGTTCGATGAAGACGTGACCAGCTCGGTCGAAGTCGTACCCGAGACACCGGCCACAGACACCACAACCGACACGCCAGCAGACACGACTGTTACACCGCCTGCGGCGGATGACACGGCACCCACCGAAACCACACCTGAAGATGGCGCGACAGATGACACCGCCGACGAGGCGGCCCTCGATCCCGAGTCCGCAGGCGACCTCGCCCTGACGGTCCCGCCGCCCCTCCCGACTCTGGCCGCGCTGAACGCCACGACCTGTGGCCACCCCGCTGACAGCGCGCCGACGCCGACCGTTGCCATGGTCGCGGGCGCCACCACGCTGGAAACCCCCTCGGTCGGCACCGAAGCCGTCAACGGCCTTGCCGCCACGCTCGCCAGCTTTCCCGGCATCGTGAAACTCGAACCCCGCAACCCGCAGCCCGACGGCACCGTCGCCAGCGGCCATTGCGGCGCCACGCGTATCGCCACGAACTGGTTCGTCACGGCGGCCCATTGCGTGGACGACGACTACAAGGAACTGCGCCTCATCGGCGACGCGGCCAACCTGCGCAGCCCGCTCGCCAAGGTCACCAGCGGTACCGTCGCCGTCTGTCATGCAGGCTATCTCGGCACAGCCAATGGCTATGCCAATGACCTCGCCCTGATCCGCCTCGATGACGACCAGGTCGCGCCCATCGCCGATGTGCCGATCGCCCGCTATGGCGCCACCGCAAAGCCGCTCGCACCGGCCAATTACCCGACCGCCGACATGGCCGGCTGGGGCCTCACCCATTATGGCGGCCAGCTCTCAAACGACCTGCTGACCACAAAGCTGCAGATCACCGCTGACGGCCCGGCCCTGATCAATGTCGCCAGCGCCGGCGGCGCTGGCCCCTGTGTCGGCGACAGCGGCGGCCCGCTCTATGTCACCGAAGCCGACAACACAAGAACGGTGGTCGGCGTATTGTCAGTGGTCGAGCAGAACCGCACGACCGGCGAATTCTGCGCCGGCGACTATAATGGCCGCTACACCAACCTGCAGGGTTATGCGGGCTGGATGGACGCTGTCATGACGCGCTGCGACGCCGATCCGGAAGGCTGCAGATAGAGCGTCGCCTCGCCCCGTGACCTGGACAATCAGAGGGGCTCATCCTGAGCGAAGTCGAAGGACGAGGCCCTCTGGAGTCTGCCCCTAGATTCCGACCGCAAGCATTTCCTTGTAGGCAGGCCGCGCGCGCATCTTTTCCAGCCAGGCCTTGGTCGCCGGGCGGTTGGCCAGCGCACCCATGGAATCGGCCATCTGGATCTGGAAACCCATCAGGCAGTCGGCGGCCGTGAAATTCTCACCGGCGAAATACGGATATTTCGACAGGTGCGCCTCGATTGTGCTCGCCGCCTTCTCGCGTTCGGCGGCCATCATCGCCTGTGCCGGATTGCCGGTCATGTCGACGCGGGCAAAATAGACCTGCAACAGGCCCGGCAGGAACACAGCGCCTTCGGCCGCATGCACCCATTCCAGGTAGCGCGGGAATTCCGGCGAGTTCGGGCGCGGATGCAGCTGGAATGCCGTATCATACTTGCCCATCAGGTATTCCGCGATAGCGCCGGTTTCCGCGATCACCACATCGCCGTCTTCGAGCAGCGGCGACTTGCCCATCGGGTGGATCTTGAGCAGGTCCGGCGGCGCGAGATTGGTTGTCTCGTTGCGCTTGTAGTGGACGATCTCGTGCGGCACGCCGAGTTCGGCGAGTAGCCAGACAATCCGCTGCGAGCGAGGCATTGAGGTGGTGGAGCTTGAGCGTCATGACTGGATGTCCCTTTGTGATCGGCTGCTTTTTAACAGTCGCGCGCCTTGTTTCGACGCTGTCATGCGCCGTGTTTGGCCCTATGTAGGACCGTATGCAAGCCTTTGCCGACCTGCTTGACAGACTTGTGTTCACGCCCGCGCGTAACGGCAAGCTGCGCCTGATGGCGGATTATTTCGCCACAGCGCCCGATCCGGACCGCGGCTATGCTCTCGGCGCGATCACCGGCGACCTCGATATCCCGAATGTCAAACCGGCCATGATCCGCGCCCTCATGGACGGGCGTATGGACCCGGAACTCTTCGCCCTGTCCTATGATTATGTCGGCGACCTGGCCGAAACGGTCAGCCTCGTCTGGCCCGGCATGCGCGGCGCCAATCGTACGCCGCCGCTCTCCGACATTGTCGAAACGCTGGCCGCAGCGCCGCGCGCCGAGGCGCCAAAGCTGGTCGCAGGCTGGCTCGACGGCCTCGACGCGACCGGCCGCTGGGCTCTCCTGAAACTGCTGACCGGCGGATTGCGCATCGGCGTCTCGGCCCGGCTTGCCAAACTCGCGCTCGCGCGTTTCGGCGACAAGGACGTCAGCGATATCGAGGAAATCTGGCACGGCCTCGCCCCGCCCTATGAAAGCCTGTTCGCCTGGCTCGAAGACCGCGCCGACCGGCCGGCACCGGATATCGCCGCGCCGTTCCGGCCAGTGATGCTCGCCCACCCGCTCGTGCCCAAGGCGGACCGCAACACGCCGGACGCGGTCGACCCTGCCCTGATCAGCGCCGACACGTTCGCAGCCGAGTGGAAATATGACGGCGTCCGCGTGCAGGCCTCAGCGACAGGCGGCGTCCGGCGCCTTTATACTCGCACCGGCGACGATATCTCCCACGCCTTCCCGGACGTCGTCGCCGCAATGGAATTTGACGGCACGCTCGACGGCGAACTCCTCGTACGCAATGCCGACGGCACGGTCGCCCCGTTCAATGCGCTGCAGCAGCGCCTCAATCGCAAGACCGTGTCGAAGCGCCAGCTGGAGACGCACCCCGCCTTCATCCGCGCCTACGACCTGCTGCTGGATGGCGGGCAGGACCTGCGCGACCAGGCCTTCCGTGAACGCCGCATCCGTCTTGAGGCCTTTGTCCTCGGTATCGAGACCGACCGGTTCGACCTCTCCCCGCTCGTCCCCTTCACCACGCTCGCCGCGCTCGATGATGCCCGCCTCGATCCGCCCGCACCGGAAATCGAAGGCGTGATGCTGAAACGATGGGACAGCGCCTATCTTGCCGGACGCCCCAAGGGCCTCTGGTACAAATGGAAACGCGACCCATGGCTCGTCGACGCGGTGCTGATGTATGCCCAGCGCGGCCACGGCAAGCGGTCCAGCTTCTATTCCGATTTCACCTTCGGTGTCTGGCGCGATGAAGACGGCGAGGACAGGCTCACCCCCGTCGGCAAGGCCTATTTCGGCTTCACCGATGAGGAGCTGAAGCAGCTCGACGCCTTTGTCCGTGCCAACACGATCGACCGGTTCGGCCCGGTCCGGTCCGTCACGGCCAACAAGGAGACCGGCGTGGTTCTGGAAGTGGCCTTCGAGGGACTGCAGCGTTCACCGCGCCACAAGTCCGGCCTCGCCATGCGCTTTCCGCGGATCAACCGCATCCGCTGGGACAAGCCGACCGCCGAGGCCGACCGGCTGGAAACGCTGGCAGCGATGCTGCCCGACTAGCCACAGATTTCACAAGCAAGGCGCAGGCGCAGAGGCCGCCGCGTAAGCGGCGAACAGCCTCGCGCAAACAAAAAAGGGCCAGGCGCTCTGCGAGCCTGACCCTTTCCGGAATTTCAGAAGACGTCCGCTATCAGACGGTTTCTTTGAGTTCCTTGGCGACGCGGAAGGCAACCTTCTTGGAGGCCTTGATCTTGATCGCTTCGCCCGTTGCCGGGTTACGGCCCATGCGGGCTGTGCGCTTGCGCACTTCCAGCGTGCCGAGGCCGTTCATGCGAATCCGCTCGCCCTTCTTGAGGCGTTTGGTGATCCGGGCAGCCATGTCGTCAAACAGTTCTTGCGTCTGTTTCTTGGTGAGACCGTGGGCCTCGGCCATTTCGACCGACATCTGACGCAGGGTCACGGTCGTTGCCGGCTTCGGTGCTGCCTTGGCAGCTGCAGCAGGTACTGCTTTTGCAGCGGGCTTCTTCGCCGCGACAGTTTTGGTCGCAGCCGGTTTCGCAGCCGCGCGTGCAGTTGCCGGTTTGGCAGCAGCTTTCTTGGCTGCCGTTTTAGCAGGGGCCTTCTTGGCCACAGGTGTCTTTGCCATGAGCAAAATCCTTTGTTAAGTCTTCGCAGAGAGGGCGGCCTATAACGCGAATCCGGCCGGTGCCACCACACTTTTGTCAGTGCAACCAATTTGCCCCCCAGCCATTCAGGGTCATATGTCGTCCATGCAAAAACAGCCGCCCGTGATTCTGCTTGTGCTCGCCGTGCTGCAGCCCCTGTCCGGCGCGCTGGCGCCGCTGCTCGGCGTCGGCACGCCAATCGGCAATGCAACACGCGACCTCGGCGCGCCTGAACAGCCCCTGCCCGCCTTCTTCGCGATCTGGAGCGTGATTTTCCTCGCCTATTTCGTGTTCGCCCTTTTCGCCGTCTTCCGCCGCGAGCCCTGGATGGAGCGAATCACCCCGGCCCTGATCATGGCCGGCATGCTGAACGTGATCTGGATGCTAAGTGCCCAACTCATCGTGTCCCAGCCGCTCGACTTCGCGCTCCTGTTTCCGATTGCCGCCGCCACCTGGTTTGCCGCCTACAGGTTTGACCGGATCCGCGGCATGGGCGGCAGCCCGGCCAAACTCGTCGCCGACATGGCCACCGGCCTGCTCGCAGGCTGGATCACGGTCGCAATCGCCATCTCGATCCCGCTGACGATTCGCCATTTCACCACGCTCGGCGCAACCGACTATCCGTGGCAGATGCTATGGGCGACACTGGTGCCCGCTGCGCTCGCAGCCTGGGCGTTTACCCGTTTTGCCAGTCGCAGCCCCTGGTTTTTCGTTTCGCTCGCATGGGGCCTTGTCGGCATCCTGCTCAATAACTGGACCGTCACCGGCATGACTTGGCTCGCCATCGTCACTGGTGCCCTCACAATCCTCATCCTCTACCTGCGGCTGACGCGCGGCGCCCATGGCGCGCTCAGCCAGGCCTGACCCCCCGGAGTAATTCATGGACTTTCTGAACGACATCGACTGGCAAACCGTGCTTGCTGAAAACTGGCCCATCCTCGCGGCCTATGGCCTGAAGGCGCTGGGCGCCTTCATCGTCCTGATCGTCGGCCTGCGTATCTCCGGCGCCATGGCCGGCCTGGTGCGCAAGCAGGCGATGAAACGCCCCAATATCGACGTGACGCTCGGTAGCTTCTTTGCCTCCCTCGTCCGCTGGTTCCTGACCGCTGCAACCATCATCGCGGCCCTGCAACTGTTCGGCGTGCAGGCCACCAGCTTCGTCGCCATCCTCGGCGCCATGACCCTGGCCATCGGCCTGTCATTGCAAGGCGCTCTCGGCAATATCGCGTCCGGCGTGATGATCATGCTGTTCCGCCCCTATGGCGTCGGCCAGTATATCGAGGTGGCCAGCGTTGGCGGCACGGTGAAGGAAATCAACCTGTTCCAGACGATCCTCGCGACACCGGACAATGTCCAGGTGATCGTGCCCAACAGCCAGGCCATCGACGGCATCATCAAGAATTATGCAGGCTACCCGACCCGCCGGATCGATCTCGTCTTCGGCATCGATTATGGCGACGGCATGGAGCATGCGATCAGCGTGATCGAAGGCGTCATCAAGGCCGACAAACGTGTGCTCGCAGACCCGGCGCCTGTCGTGCGGGTCGACAATCTCGGCGCCAGTTCCGTCGACATCATTGCCCGCCCATGGGTAAAGACGCCTGACTATTGGGAAACCCGCTGGGCCCTCACCATGAACGTCAAGGCCGCGCTCGATGCGGCCGGTATCTCCATTCCGTATCCGCACCAGGTCAATGTCAGCAAAAGCGAGAGTTGATGACCGGCCCGCCGCGTGACATGACTTCGTCATGATGCCTCAGATCGACATGACTGGCTGGCCCGCCTGGGCGCAGGCCGCAGAGCCCCAGGTCCTGAAATGGTCGCTGGTCCTGGCCGCGACGATCGCCATCTGGATGGTGGCCATCCTGGTCAAGCGCCTGGTCGTGCTGATCGGCAAGATCGTCACGCCGAAGGACCAGGATTTCGAAGGCTCCAGCTGGGACCTTGGCGCGTCGGTGGCGCGCATGTTTGCGCTGATCCTGATGTCCCCCCTGCCCCTTGGCCTTGCCGGCTATGACTGGCGCACTTTGGTCGAAAGCCGGGGGCCCGGCGCAGTCGCCGCCGTCGCCATCCTCTTCGTGGCGATCCTGTTTGCGAACTGGGTCGCCCGCTCGATGCGCAATTTCGGTGGCAAGGCCCATCGCCGCACGGGCGCGGACGACACCTTGTTCGCCTTTGCCGGGTCGCTGGTCAAATACCTGATCTTCGCCGTCGCCATCGTCATGGCGCTGACCCAGCTCGGCTTCCCGACAACCTCGCTCGCTGCCGTGCTTGGCGCCATGGGCCTCGCCATCGGCCTCGGCCTGCAGGACACGATGAAATCGGTCGCAGCCGGCGTCATGCTGGCCATCCTGCGTCCGTTCCGGATCGGCGACTATGTCAGCCTCGCCGGGCTGGACGGCGAGGTCACCGACATTTCGCCCTTCACGACGTCACTCAAGCAGGTCGACAACAAGATCGTCATCGTCACCAATGACAAGGTCTGGGGCGACGCGCTGGTCAACCATACGCGCCAGACGCGGCGCCGGTTCGACCTCTATTTCGACATTTCCTATGACGACAATATGGACCATGCGCTGCAGGTTGTTCACGATGTTGCCAACGAACATCCGCGCGTCCTGTCAAAGGCCGAAACATGGGTCGGCGTGCATGCGCTGGCCGATTGGAGCGTCAAGTTGCGCCTGCGCGCCTGGGTGGCGACACCCGAATTCGTCCAGGTTCGCGCCGATCTCACCAAGGCCATCAAGGAAGCCTTCGACCGCGAAGGCATCTCCATCCCATATCCGCACCAGGTCAATGTCGCCTACAAGGGCAATACCGAAGTGAACAATCCGGATCATGAGTGAGAATGAACCACCCGTTGTAGAGCCGCTTGCACCGCCGCCCGGACCGGCGCCCAAGACCAGGGCCAAGGCCGAAAAGCCGCCGCCCCGTTCGGTGCTGCTGCGCCTGTTCGGCATCGGCCCCTGGGGCGTTCTCAAGCTGCTTGGCCTGTGCATCCTTGTCGGCTTCGTCGTGCTTGCCGCGAACTTCAACCCGGCCTCACCGGACGTGAACATACCTGAAGCCATCGCCTCGATCGCCAGCCAGACTCTGGCTGCAGCCGGCTGGGCCATCCGCAACTTCTGGAAGCCTGCGCTGGCTGGCGCGGGCATCGTCCTGCCCATCTGGATTCTCTGGCGGCTGATCAGCCTGCCGTTCAGGAAGTAGCGCGCTTAGCCGACCGGATTCCAGTTCTGCGTCTTGCACAGCATGGCGATACAGCCCTTCACTTCCAGCACGCCGTCATCCTTCAGCTTCATCCTGGAGCGGTAGGTCTTGCCCTCTTTCGGATTGTAGATCGTGCCGCCGGTCCAGCCCTTGGCGGTCTGCCGGAAGCCTTCCAGCATGGTCAGGCCGAGAATCTTCTTGCCGTCCGCATCTGTCGCCGTTTCAGGCGTCTTGCCATCGGTGACGCTGGCCGGATCGATCCAGACAATCGTGCCGCACGGCGTGCCGTCGCCGCAATCGGCAATCTCGACATGCGAGTTCTCTTCCTCGGTCGCGAACGTGCCGAACACATCCAGCGGATCGGCTGTCGCGCTTCCTGCCCCGAGGGCAAGCGCGACAAAGGCAAAAAGGACAGGTTTCATAGGATGTCTCCGGCTTCAGGCGAGCTATACTCACTACCAGAAAACATACAGGGAGAATACCGATGGACACGTCAAAACTGATGTTTCGCGATGGCCTGATGAAGGATGAACGGATCCTCGTCACCGGCGGCGGCACCGGCCTCGGCAAGGAAATGGCCGAAGGCTTCCTGAAGCTCGGCACCGAAGTCCACATCTGTGGACGGCGCGGCGGCGTCTGCGAGGAAACGGCAAAGGAACTGATGGAAAAACATGGCGGCAAGGTCGTGCCGCATGCCTGCGATATCCGTGTCGCCGAAGCCATCACCGACATGAATGACGAAATCTGGGCCAAGCACGGCCCGCTCACCGGCCTCGTCAACAATGCCGCCGGCAATTTCATCTCGCGCACCGAAGACCTCTCGATCCGCGGCTTTGACGCCATCGCCAATATCGTCTTCCGCGGCACCTTCTACATGACCCACGATATCGGCACGCGCTGGATCAAGGGCGGCACGCGCGGCAATGTCACCTCCATCCTGACAACCTGGGTGTGGAATGGCGGCCCGTTCGTCGTGCCCTCGGCCATGTCCAAGGCTGCCGTCAACACGATGACGCAAAGCCTCGCCGTCGAATGGGCCCGCTATGGCCTGCGCTTCAACGCCATTGCGCCCGGCCCCTTCCCCACCGAAGGCATGTCGAAACGCCTTGCGCCAGATGCCGACGGTGCCGAGCGCATGGATTCAGGCACCGCCAACCCGATGGGCCGCGTCGGCGAAATGCACGAACTGGTCAATCTCGCCGTCCTGTTGATGGGCCCGGGCGCGGAATATATCAACGGCCAGACCATCGCCATTGACGGCGCCATGTATAACGCCTCCGGCGGCAACTTCTCCCAGCTCGCCGCCCGGGGCGACGACCAGTGGCAGGCTGCCAAGGACGCCATCACCGCCACCAATAATGCCGACAAGGCCAAACGAACGGTCTAGTTTCATAACGCCTTTCCAGCGGGCCGGTCTTTGACAAAGAGACCGGCCTCCTGTCCAAGCGCCCGATGGAACTCTGGATACCCATCACGATTGCCGCCGCCTTCCTGCAGAACCTGCGTTCGGTGCTGCAGAAGCGGCTGAAGGCCACGCTCAGCACATGGGGCGCGACGGCAGCGCGGTTCGTGTTCGCCGCGCCGCTGGCCTGTCTCGTGCTCGCCGCCCTGCTCGCCGCCACAGGCCGCAGCGCGCCGCCGCTCAATGTCACCTTCGTCACCAGTGCCATGCTCGGCGGCCTCGCGCAGATCCTCGCGACCGGCCTGCTGATCCACCTCTTCTCCTACAAGAATTTCACCGTTGCCACCGCCTTCACCAAGACAGAACCGGTCCAGACTGCCCTGTTCGGCATTGTCCTGCTGGGCGACAGGCTCTCCCTGCCGGTGGCCCTCGCCATCATGGTCAGCCTTGTCGGCGTGATCCTGATCTCGATCCCGGCCGACCCGGCTGCGCGCCGCAAATTCCTTGATCGCAAGGCGCTCATCGGCATCGTGTCCGGCGGCCTGTTCGGCCTGTCGGCTGTCGCCTATCGCGGCGCATCCCTGTCTCTGGCAGATGGCGATGTCTTCCTGCGCGCGGCCACGACGCTCGCCTTCGTCACAACCTTCCAGGCGCTGGCCGTACTGGCTTATCTCAGGCTGCGCGAACCGGGCGAAGCCGGGCGCCTGCTGCGCAGCTGGCGCAGCGCCGCCTGGGTCGGCCTTGCCGGCATGCTGGGTTCGCTCGCCTGGTTTACCGCCTTCACCCTGCAGAACGCGGCCCATGTCCGCGCCCTCGGCCAGATCGAGGTCGTCTTCATGATTGGGGCATCGATCCTGTTCTTCAAGGAACGCGTCACCGCCCGCGAGATCATCGGCGTACTGCTTGTCTCAGTCGGCATTCTCGGATTGGTGCTCTACGCCAGCTAGGGCGTTATCACGACCTTACCGACCACCTTCCGGTCCCACAGCATGGCGAACGCGTCCATGGCCTGGTCCAGCGGGACTTCCGCATGCACGCGCGGATGCACCTTGCCCTCGCGTGCCCAGTTCCAGATCGTCTCGACATTCTCGCGGCCCTTGTCGGGAAACTGGCGGCCATATTCGCCGGCCCGCACGCCGACCACGGAGAAGCCCTTGATCAGGGGCATGTTGGTGGAGACCGTCGCAATCCGCCCGGACGTGAAGCCGATCACCAGGAGCCGCCCGTCAAAGGCAATGCAACGCACGCTCTCATCGAACACGTCGCCGCCGACCGGATCGAAAATCACGTCCGCGCCGCGTCCCTTGGTCAGCGTCTTCACCTTGTCGCGAAAGCCCTGGCCGACATTGATCGCATAGTCGGCGCCATGCGCCATCACCTTGTCGAGCTTGTCGTCCGATGCCCCCGTCGCGATCACCGTCGCGCCCAGCAGCTTGCCGACATCCACCGCCGCAAGGCCCACGCCGCCGCTGGCGCCATGCACCAGCAGCGTCTCGCCCGGCTGAAGGTGGCCGCGCCGCACCAGCGACACATAGGCCGTCAGGTAGGCCGCCGAATAGGAGGCGGCTTCGGCATGGCTCATGTTTTCAGGCTTCCTTTGCAGGCCTGCCACCGGCACCGTCAGGTATTCGGCAAAGGCGCCGAACCGGTTGCCGCCCGCCACCGCATCGCCGATTGCAAAGCCTGTCACGCCCTCGCCCAGCGCATCGACCACACCGGAAAAATCCATCCCCGGCGTGAAGGGCGGCTCCAGTTTCAGCTGGTACTTGCCCTGCGTCAGCAACAGGTCCGGAAAATTGACGCTGGCCGCCTTGACCCGCACGCGCACCTCACCGGGGCCCGGTTCGGGCTTTGGCAGGTCGCGAATTTCGGTCCCGGAAAATTCATCCGTGATGGTATGGCAGACAAGCGCCCTCACAGCCGGCCATACATGTCACGTACCATGCCTGCAATCTGGAGGCAGGCCCGGCGCGAACCCGGCGAGAAATCGGTAAAGGCGGTGAAGGCATGGGACAGGTTGTCATAGCGCTTGTGTTTCACATAGACGCCATCCCGCCCCAGCCGCAGCGCATAATCGTCGCCCTCATCGACCAGCGGATCGTGTCCCGCCGTGATCACGATCGCCGACGGCAGGCCGGACAGGTCGCCGCTCTGGCCCGGCGACAGCAACGGGTCGCTGCGATCATGGCCCTCCGGCAGGTACTGGTCCATGAACCAGTTCATCGTGTCGGTCGACAGCGAGAACGTGTCGCCAAAGGCGGTGCGCGAGGGAAATTCCTCGACCAGGTCAACCGCCGGATAGATCAGCAATTGCAGCGCCGGGATCGGCTTGTCCTCGCGTTTCATCTCCTGCGAGACAATGGCTGCGAAATTGCCACCCATGCTGTCGCCGCCCACGGCCGCCACGCCCGCCGGCGCGCCATATTTGCTGGCATTGCGCAGCGCCCATTCATAGGCCGCCATCGCATCCTCAATCCCGGCAGGGAACTTGTGCGGCGGCGCCAGACGGTAATCGACCGACAGGACCGGGCATTTGGCAACCGTCGCGATCATCGAACAGAACGCATTGCATGTATCGAGATCGCCGATCACACCGCCGCCCATATGGTAATAGACCATCATCGGGTGTGACGTGTCCTGCTCGTCGGGCAGGTAGATCCGCACCGGGATCTCGTTATTGTCGGGGCCCGGGATTTTGGAGTCTTCGATGATCACGCCGGGCTCGGGCGCAGCGGCCATCATCGCCAGCTGTTCGCGGGTTGCTGCCTGCACCACGTCGGCCGGCAGCGATGACAGCGGCGGCGCATTGCGGCCATTCCAGGCCACCATCTGCAATTGCGGCTCCAGCACCCGGCCATTGATCTCGAGCGGCTTGCCGCCCGCCAGGCGTACGAGCAAACCTCCCGGCAATTTGAATATCAGTTTCGTGATCGTCTGCTGTAGACTCATGGCCCGGCTCCCAAACTGCCCTTTGCAGGCCAGTTTAGCCCCCTTCCCCGAGGTCCGCCAAGCGCTTCCTCAAACAGTCTTGCCCGCGATCTCCCGCACACCGGCCAATAACAGGGCTGCAGCGAACTCTGTCGCCGCATCGGCATTCACCGGCCGACGCTGCAGCATCTGGTCGCCCATTTCCCGCGCGATGCCGATCGCTGCTGCCGTCAGGTAGTCGATATCGATCACAGGCGCCCCGTCCGCCGACAGGACATGGTCGAGATCAGACCGGATCTCGGCCGCCACCGCCAGCATTTCAGGCGTATCCACACGTACGCCGATCAGCGCCAGGTGTGGCGCCCCACCCTTGATCGCCTCGGCATTCTCGGCCGCAATGAAGCTGAAATAGGCGTGAAAGGCCTGATGGATATAATCCTCGAACGTCGTCGCCCGGGCGCGTACATCGCTGAGGCGCGTGCGGAAGCGATAGGTGGAGTCCTCGGCAATCGCCTGGAACACTTCCTCCTTCGACTTGAAGTAATTGTAGAACGTGCCTGCGGCCAGTTCCGTCTCGCGGATGATGTCCCGCACGGTCGTGGCTTCAAAGCCGGTCCGCGCAAACACGCGCCGGCCCGCCTCGAGAATCGCGCGGCGGTTGGCCGCCTTGGACTTTGCGCGTTTGCCGGAGGCCAGTGTGTCAGTTTCAGAAGGCATCGAGATTCCTTGTCTGGGCCGGCTCGAAACGGCCGAAGTGAGCGATCATGCGACAGACCGTCACCATGCGTCAACTTTTTACAACACATGCGCGAACCCGGTCGATCCTGCGGAATCGCGCCGATCACCGGCGATACAGCCCAAAAAATGTTACCGCTCGACAAAGCGTCTCGACCGATCCCGACGGCCAGTCGCGGACGCGGACGTTATCTCGCCTGTTCGAAGGCCGCCAGTGTCGCGCCCAGCCCGCCATCGAGCTTCATGCGCCGCAGCACCGACAGGACAATGCCGAATACCACCCGGATCACGATCAGGACCAGCACTCCCAGCAATGGCTGGTCTGTCGCCACAGAGAAGAACGCGCCGAGGATGATGGCCACGTGCAGCGTGACGATCCGGCCATAGGGCGCAAACATCTCCGCCCCCAGGTTGGCCCGCCTGAACTCGCTTTTGCCGATATAGTCGACCAGGTAGAATACAGCATTGGTGAAGATGATGACGCCCAGGAACAAGGCCATCCCCTCACCCGATCCAACCGCCCAGCGCACGATATCCATCAGGCCGTCGCTCATGCCGCCGCCGCCCGCGAATGATTTCAGGAACACGCCGTGCCCGTAGCAGAACATGCCATAGTGCAGGGTAAAGAACGGGATCAGGAAGAGCGCGGCCCCAAGCTTCAGGATATCGCCCGTCGCCGCGCCAGCCAGCCGCATGATCGTATAGGCGCCGATTACCAGGTTCTCGAGCCAGTAAAGGGCCACCAGCGGCGTCGGGCCCCAGTGAAACAGGATGATTGCGATGATCGGCAACAGGTCCGTCACGAGGCTGAGCCAGGCCAGCGGGTCGCGATAGGTCCGCGCCAGCAGGGATGGATCGAAAAAGCGGCCGCTCATGCGGCCTTGCCCGTCCGTTGCATTGTCCCCCACTCCCTCGCCTAAGACCCCGCGAATGTCAGTTCATAGGCCGGAAAGCTGAACGGGTCACGCACCTGCAATCCTTTGGAGCCTCTGGGATTGTGATAATTCCCGGTCAGGATCTCATAATGAAGGTGGATCGCGGTCGCATTGCCCGAACTGCCCATCATGCCGACCGGCTGGCCAAAGCCGATTTCCCGACCGACGGCCACGTTCGGCTCGAAATGGGCAAGGTGGGCATAGCGTGTATAGACACCCTTGCCATGGTCGATCAGCACCTGCCAGCCATAACCGGTCGAATGGCGGGCCTCGATGATCCGCCCCGGCGCGGCGGCATAGACCGGCCCGGACGGGCGCCGCGTCAGGTCGACCCCCTCATGAATGCGCCCGCCGCGGAAGCCGAAACCCGATGACAGGCAGGCATCATTGGTCGGCACCGTCACCAGCACCACGCCGTTCACATCGATAACCGGCTTGAAATCCTGCACCCAGCCGCCCGGATAATGGGGCGGTGAATTGCTCACCGTCATGCCGCTGCAGACCTGCAGGTACTGGTTTGGCTGGTACGGGCCCTGAACCGGATTGTGCGGATCGCCCGGCGGGCCATAATCCACCACGACCCGGGGCGCCGCCGGTATCGGCGGGGGCGCGGACGCACAGGCGGCAGCTGCCAGAAGCAGCAGGAGGGCTGGGATCAGGCGGAACATCGGCCAGACCATACCATGCTTGTCTTAATATCAGGCAACCACACCTGCGCGTTTTTCACCCCGCTTTAACTCTTTCAGCAGGTCGGCGACATAAACGCCGAAGTCCACCTGCATGCGGTGGCGCGGGCTGTCATAGAAATGACCGAGGTGTTCCTGCTCGTCCGCCATGGTGATCCGGTCCATCTCGGCGGCGTCCGGGAATGCGTATTCCCCGCTCAATGCCGCCGCGACCAGCTTTGACTGCTGCTCGGCAAAATTAACCAGTGTCGGCAGCGGCTGGGCCAGGCCCAGGAAGAACATGTTTTCGAATCCCGGTTTCACCATGCGCTTGTACAGCGGAAATGTATTGTCCTGCGGCGTCAGCTCTTTCTGCTTCAGGAACGGGAAGGTCACGTTATAGCCCGTCGCCCAGACGATCGCATCGACCTTCTCGCGGGAGCCATCGCTGAACACGACACTGTCGCCGTCCAGCCGTTCGATCCCGCCCTTTGGCAGGATGTCGCCACAACCGACCCGCGTCAGGAACTCGCCCGACACTGACGGGTGCCCGTCCAGCGGCTCATGATCGGGCTTGGGCAGGCCGTAATCCTCCATCATGCCGATCGTCTTCTTGATCTTGGCCCGGGCCAGCTTGCGGCCCAGCTTGGACGGCAACCAGGGCGGCAGCGCCACCTTGTCGGCCGGTGACCCGTCCATGTATTTCGGCAGCACCCAGACGCCGCGCCGCATCAAGATGAACAGCTTGTTGGCGATCGGCCGCTGCGACAGTTCAGACGAGATATCCATCGCCGAATTGCCCGCGCCGACAATCATCACGTTCTTGCCGCGAAAGTCATACGGCTCGAACGGGTCGCGATAATGGTGGGAATGCACCTGGTAACCATCGAAATGCCCGGGATAGGTCGGCATCCGCGCATCCCAGTGGTGGCCGTTTGCCACCGCGACCGCATCATATTCACGGCTCTCGCCGGTCGACAGCGTGACCTTCCAGCGCCCGTCCGGCAACCGCTCGCAATCGGTCACCGCCGTGTTGAACGTGATCGTCTCGCGCAGGCCGAAATGGTCCACATAATCATGGAAGTATTGCAGCAACTGGGCATGGTGCGGGAAATCCGGCCAGTCGTCCGGCACGGGATAGTCCTCAAATGCAAGCCGCCATTTCGACGTGTCGATGTGCAGGCTCTGATAGCAGGACGAGGTGCCATTCGGGTTCTTGTAATACCAATTGCCGCCAATATCGTCCGACATCTCGAAACAGTCATAGGGCAGGCCCCTGTCCTTCAGGCGCTTGGCCATGGTGAAGCCGGAGCACCCGGCTCCGATGATGCACGTTTTCGGTGCGCTGCTACCATCAAATGCCATTTGCAGTGTCCTCCCTTGCGTGATGTGTTCCCACGCGCCTGACCAGATGTTATCGGGGACCGATGGAACGTCAAACGAAGAGGCCTGCACATGAGCGATGACGCGACGTCAGTAATGCAAAGAGGGCCATTGCCGCTCCGTCTGATGCCGGAAAACCTCGACATGGTCTCCGGTGTCATAACCCCAAGCCGTGCTGACCGCCTTCCCCGATAATCTCTGCGGCACGGCGGCCGGTTCGGCCATGGACCGGGCCCGCCTCAAATCCGAAAGCATAGTTCAACAATGCCTGCCGACCCTTCAGATCTTGAACAACGCCTGTTTCTCATGCGCGAAAACATGAAGATGATGACCAAGGCCGTGCCATGGGCGCGCGAACTCGGCTTCGAAGTCACCCGCATCGAGAAAGCGCGCGTCTGGGGCCTCCAGCCCTGGGATGACACGCTGGTTGGCGACCCGGACACCGGCGTCATCCATGGCGGCGTCATCACCACGCTGCTCGACAATCTGTGCGGCATGTCCTGCGGTGCGGCCCTACCGGACTTCCGCTTCGTGGCCACGCTCGACCTGCGCATCGATTACATGCGCCCCGCTGACAAGGGCCGAGACATTATCGGCGAGGCCGAATGCTACCACATCACGCGCACGGTCTGTTTTACCCGCGCCTGGGCCTATCACGACACGCGCGACCGGATCATCGCGACGGCCGCCGCCGCCTTCGCCATCAACCAGCCGCGCCCGACCGACCAGCTGGAGTCGCTCGCATGACACCCTATGAAGCCAATCCCCGCGCCGCCGAGGTAGAAGCCTTCCTCGAGCGCACACCCTTCGCGCAGAAACTCGGTATGCGCTGCGACATCCGCGGCGACGAAATGACGGCGGTCCTGCCCTTCTCGAAGAAGTTGATCGGCAATTTCACCATCAAGGCGCTGCATGGCGGGGCGATATCATCCTTCCTCGAACTGACGGCCATGGCGCAGGTCTTCCTCGTGACAGACCTCGCCCGTCCGCCCCGGCCGATCAACATCACAATCGACTACCTGCGCCAGGGCCATGCGAAAGACCTTTATGCCCGCGCCTATATCACCAAGATTGGCCGCCGCATGGCCTCTGTCCGCGCCGAAGCCTGGCAGGAAGAAAAGGCCAAACCCGTCACCGCCCTGATGGCGCATTTCATGGTTGGCGGCGACTGACGCGGCGCCGGACTGATCAAGATATTTGATCAGCCCAGGTCAAACAGCCGGATTTGGCCCTGATCCAGGGCAGAAAGTTCAAGGCTTCAAGTCTGTCATGGGTTCAGGTGCCACCAGCCGGTATCAAGCGAGCAATGACAGGGCCAAAAATACCGCGAGCCCAACAGCAGATGTGATCAGGACTTTTCGGCGATAGGATTGAGCCAGAAGACCGACAGCCAGCCCGCCTAGCACGACACCCAACAAAGCCAAGGCAACAAGCATCTGGTATAGCTTGAAAAGCTTGGGGCCATGGCCCTTGTGAAGTTCCATCATCGCGTATTGGAGGCTTGGTTTGTTGACCTTGGCTTGAAGCCCCTCACCAGACTGCGAAAATGCAATATGCGTCCTGGATGTTGGGCGTGTTTCCGCCTGTTGGCCCTTCGCTTTTACGTACTCGAATTTATGATCGATGCCAGCCGATTCCAGTAACGCTCGTATATCCGACTCCAGCGTGTCGCTTTGAAAATTCAAAGTTGAATCCGCCGGGAGCGCGAGTGGTTCACTTTGGACACTGCCTTTGTTTCCCAGAAGATAAAGCCCGCCCGACAGGGCGACCAATAGAAAGGCGGGCGCCATGAATGCGGCAAAATACATATGGAGGAGGACGAGTGTTCTTCTGACTTTTGGATTGATCACGTGAGTACCTTTTTTTCAATTGAGAGGCGCCGCTTCGTCCCCCCACCGGGAGGGATACGGTTTCGCCGAATATTTCGGTCACCCGGCCTGATCGGACATGACCTTTTCTTCACCCTGGGCCGGACGTGCCAGCATGACCAGGGCGGGGGGAACCTTGGTCGCGGCGATCATGGTGAAAGCGATACCGAAGCCTTGCGCATTTCATCCTCCTGATTGGCTTGTAGGGATCGCTCAGTTGACAGGGTGGTAGCCCCTCCCGGACGCCGCCAACAATATGTATTACCCCCTAAAAAATGCAGAGATTTTGGTGGGGAAAGCGAATGCGAACCATTCTCCGTCGTGCGCAATTCGCTCCGCCTAATGTCTGCTTTCCAGATCAAACAATATTGTACGCGACCGCTTGGCCAACCACCCGCCTATGCCCCGCCGCCCGAACCCGCTAGGGAGACGCAACACTGCAAGGACGCCGTCCCATGAGCCGCCTGTTTGAAGAACTCGACTATCGCGACACGCCCATCGGCCCGATCAGCCTGCGGCGGCGGTACCACCCCCTGCTGAAAGTGGACGTGTTCGAGATCATCCTCGGCGACGAGCACCTGATGTCGAACATCTTCACCGTGTCGGAAATCGCTCTCGCGCGCCTCGGCCTCGACAGGCTCGCCAGTCTCAGCCCCGGCTCGGACGAAAAATGGGATGTCGTCGTCGGCGGCCTGGGTCTCGGTTACACGGCGGGCGCGGTGCTGGAATATCCGCGCGTCGCCTCGCTGAGCGTTGTCGAGATGCTGGACGCGGTGGCAGACTGGCACGATGCCGGACTGGTGCCGCTTGACCCGCCGCTCAGCGCCGATGATCGCTGCCAGATCGTGCGCGGTGATTTCTTCGCGCTGGCCCAATCGGATACCGGCTTTGACGCCGCCCAGCCGGGCCGCCAGTTCCACGCCATCCTGATCGACATTGATCACACGCCCGACTGGCTGCTCGACGCGCGCAGCGGACATTTCTACAGCGAGGCAGGCCTGCAAAAGCTGCTGACGCACCTGAAGCCGGGCGGCCTCATGGGGCTGTGGTCCGATGTTGCGCCGGACGAGGCCTTCGTCCAGCGCCTGTCAGGCGTGTTTGCCGAGGCCTGGGGCGAACCGGTCACCTTCTACAATCCGTTACAGGACAAGCACCACACCCAGGCCGTCTATCTCGGCCTCAAGCACACCTGACCTCATCCTGCTTATCCACCCCCCATCGCACCCGGCATATACTGCCCCGCGATGCCACCTTTCAGCCTCCTCTCGCCCCTACCGGGCCTGCCCTGGTACTTGCTGCCAATCTGGCCGCTGATCTTCTGGCGCATCCAGCGGCTCAAGACATGGTTCCGCGCGGTCGGCGGCCCCGGCAGCCAGATGCTCTGGGGCGTGATGCGGAATGGCCGCGTCGTCATCATCCAGCTCTCGGATAATTTATCCGGGCATCGTTCGGGCAGTTTCCGGGCACCTGTGTCGGTCCGGCTGAAACGCGCTCTCAAACCCGAAACACATACCCCGTGTCCCCGGCGCACGCCGGGGCCTCAGGCCATTCTGTCCGGACGTGCCGCAAGAGATCCCGGCATGCGCCGGGAATACGGATTCAATTTACCCGACACCTGACCCCTGCCACACCCCCGGCACACCCATACCTCCCCCCAAGCGCCCCCTCAGGCGCCGCGCGCGCTACTCGACCCGCGCCGCCACCACTTCCGGAAAGGCCCGCGCAATTTCCTGGTTCCACTCATACAGGGCTGACCAGTTCTCGTCCGTGTTCTCCATCAGGCCGAGATGCACGATCACGAGGTCACGGCTTGGCACGACCCAGATGGTCTGGCCCTCATGGCCGCCGGCATGGAAGGCATCCCAGGGCGGCGTCGTGGCGTTCTGCGCATGGGTCAGCGGCGCGCCATAAGCGGTGATCCACCAGCCCGCGCCATAGACATTGCTATTGTCCGCCGGGGTTTTCGTCCGTGCGAAATCCACCCAGCCCTCCGGCAACAGGCGTTCGCCATCCCACACGCCGTCGCGCAGATAGAGATAGCCAAACTTCGCAAAATCCCGCGGGCTCGCCCAGACGAGAGAGCCACCGAGATACGTCCCTGCCGCGTCGAATTCCACGAGGGCGTCCATGCCGATAGGCCGGAAGAGAATTTCCTGCAGGAAGGAGCGGTCGAGTTGCAAACCTTGATCGGTAGCGAACTCAGGCATCGGGATATCCTGAAGCAAGCCCTGAACTGCCCGCCCGGTCAAATGAAACGCCGCCGTCGAATAATTCCAGTGCGTGCCGGGCTCATGGATCAGCGGCAAATCGCTCTTCACATAGTCCAGCACATCGAACCGCCCCTTGCCGAACATCATCTGGATGACGTCATTATCCGCCATGCTCGTCGCACCGATCTCGGTATAATCGAGCTCGTCCGTCATGGTCAGCCACTGGCGCCAGGTAATCTCCGCCCGCGGATCGCCCGCATCGAACGACGTCGGCATTGCGGCGTCGATATCGTCAATCAGGCCAAGCGCCACCGCCCGCCCGACCAGCGCCGAGGTCACCGATTTCGCCATGCTCCACGAGACCTGCTTCGTCTCCGACCCGAACCCGTCGCGATAGGCCTCAGCCACCAGCTTGCCCTTGTGGATGATGACGACCGCCCTTGTCTCGCCCATCAAGTCATTCTTCTGGCTGGCGACCGCCTTGTCGATCAGGGGCGTCACAATGGCCGCCACGCCTGGGTCCATCTCCCCGGTCTCCCAGCCATTTGCCGGCCAAGCCAGTTCCCCCGGCTGCGGCGGCAAGGGCACCAGCTCCTGTGCCGATGCCAGGCCGCCGAAAAGGAAAACAAGCCCAACAAGGCTCATCCTGAGCGCTGCGGAATTCAAGAAATGGTTGCCCACGACAATGCTTCTCCCCTAACCTTTGGTCCAGCTTAGGGGCATCTCATGAAAGTCGTCAAAGTCCTTCTCATCACGTTCGGTGTGATGCTCGTCCTTATCGGCGTCGGCTGGCAGGTCTGGCTGAAGGACCAGGTCGCCTTTGCCCGTGTCGCAACCGCCTATGGCGCCAAGCAGGTCTGCTCCTGCCTGCATGTCGCCGAACGCCCCATGGACAGTTGCATGGATGACTTCACCACCGATATCAGCGCCGTCAGCATCACCGATGATGGCACCGTTACCCGCGCCAGCGTGCTCGGCGGCCTTGTCCAAGCCAAAGCCCGCTTCGAGCCCGGCCTCGGCTGCACGCTGGTGAAACCTTAAAAATCGGATTTAGGCCTTGCTTAAAGGGTTAGTAGCAGCGTGCTGTGAACCACGAGAGAATGCCAGATGCCTGCAATCCCGGACTCCGGAGGTCTGACCGCGACGCCCTATTGGCGCGTCTTCCTGCTCTTCCTTGTGACGGGCATTGGCGTCCTGCTGCTTGACGGTCCACCCGGCGCCAGCTTCGCCGCCGATGTCGACGATATCGCGCGAAAGCTGCAAATCGCCGACCTCCTGCGCGACGGCCAGTGGCATGACCTCAGCTGGCCTTTCCTCGCCATGCCCGACGCGTATGTCACGCCCTGGTCGCGGCTGGTGGATGCGCCCTATGTGATGGTGACCTGGCTGCTCGGCCTGTTCATGGACCCTGACGCGGCATTCGCAGCCGCGCGCCTCGTCGTGCCGCCGCTCTGGTTCGTCGCCTATGCCGCCCTCGCTGCGCGCGTGATCCAGTACATGTCCGGGCCCCATTTGCGGGCACTGCCGATCATTGCTGCAGCGGCCGCCTCGCTGCTCGCCCTGCCGGAATTCTATCCCGGGCGCATCGACCATCACAATGTCCAGCTCGTCCTGATGATGGCGCTCTGCCTCGGGCTCGTCTCTCCGCATCGTCACGCCGGTGTGCTGATCGGACTGGCCAGTTTCCTCTCCGTCGCCGTGGGACTGGAATGCGCGCCCTTTGTCGCCCTGGCGCTGGTCGGCCTCGGCCTTGCCTCCGTCTGGACACGCGACAGCGGCCTTGCCCGGCAGCTCTCCCAGGCCGGTCTGACGCTTGTCATCGTCACCCTGCCGGCAAGCCTCATTTTGATCGGGTCCGGCGCGATGTCACAAGTACAGTGCGATGCGCTCTCGGCGCCCTGGATTGCCGCTCTCTGCCTCGGCGGACTTGTGCTCGCGGCAGCGCCGCGCCTGTGGCGACAGGAGCGTTTCGCCGGACCGGTCGCGCGGCTGCTCAGTCTCGCCGTCCCGGGCGCTCTCCTGCTGGCCGGATTGTGGCTGGCTTTCCCGGCCTGCCATGCCGGTCCCCTATGGATGATCGACCCGATCGCCAATGCATACTGGTTCGCCCGCATCCCGCAGGAACACGGTCTCATCGAAGGCTATGCCAGGGGGGCGCCGCTGGCCATTCCGGTCGTCATGGGCGGACTGATGGCCGTGCTCATCGCCGCCTGGTACTGGGCCCGTCCCCGCACGGCGGGTGCCCTGGTCATTCTCCTGATGGCAACGGCCGCGCTGGTCCTGACCATCCTCCAGAGCCGCAATTTCAGGTTTCCGGCGGTCTTTATCCCCCTGTTCGTTCCCGCTGTCCTGATGGCGCTTTCGACCGTCAGCACATGGACGAAGCGGCTCGCACCATTCGCCCTGCCCGTCGTGCTCGGGCTGGCCTTGGTCGGACTGGTAAAACGCACGGAACTCGCGGTCGATCCGATCCTGATAATGGATGGCGATGCCTGCAAGGACGCCGATTTCTCGTCGCTCAACAAGGCCCCACCCGGCATCGTCATGGCGCCCTCGGGCCTGTCCTTCACGCTGGCGGAGCATATCGAGTCCACGCTCAGCCTGCACCAGCTCGCATCGCTGCCATTCCACCGCGCGGCCCCCAGCATCAGCAAGGTCGCCAAGGCCTTCATCATGGATGACAGCGCGGCTCGCCGCGAGGCACTCGCGCCATTCACCTATGTCGCCGTCTGCACGACCAACGTCACATTCGATGGCGCTGTCGCCCCGCTCTATGTGGCGCTCAGCGCGGGTGAAGACTGGCCGGGCCTGGTCGATGTGGAAGCGGACAGGGCATCGCGCTTCCGGCTGTTGCGAATCGAGCATGAGGCGCTTCGCTAGGCGCGGACTATTCTTCAGTAACCGGCCCGCCTGCGAACAAGCCGGCATATTCAGGTTTCAGGAAATCCCGGAAGACCGATTGCGGCACGACAGCCTTGTAGGCGCCCTCGGCATAGGACCCGATTTCGTAGGGCGCAAAATGCACGACAAAACCGCCAAACCTGCCAGCCTCCGTTGACGCGACCAGGCCAAGCTCGCCGCGCAGGATGCTGTCGGCCGATATCGCGTCAGCCGTTTCTCCCCGGAACGTTTCAGCGGACGCCCCGCCGCCGGCTTTCTCGGACCGCTGTTGCGCGATGTCGGACAGAACAAAGGGCAGGCTTTCCGTCATGGCGCCCTGTGGATCGGCCAGCAGGGTGCGCAGTGAGACTTGCTGACCCGTCTGGAGACTGTAGATGCGCGCATCCGTGCCATAATTGCCATGCGCACCGCCGGAATAGGCTGCCGTGAAGCCTTCAAGGCTGATCAGGTCGCCCGCTGCCGCGTCCAGTGTCCACTGGATCGACAGGCTGTAGGGATTGAAATAGTCAGGATCCGCTGCCTTGTAGGCCAGCGCATCGGCGTCCATGGCGTCCAGCCGGGCGCGGGCATCCTCGACCAAAGTGGCGGCAATGTCCGGCGCAATATCGAACAGGGCGTCATCAAAGCTGGCTGAACCGACAAAGTAGTCCTTGGTCACCTCCAGATGCCGCGGCACCTCTACGACAGCCTCGGGACCGGCGACCGGTTGAGCCGCCTCCGCTGGAAGCTCGGCACCCTGCGTGACCTCAGTGTCCGGCGCATCCGGCGCCTTCCCGCAGGATGCGATCAAAACCACTCCCAGCGCAGCGCAACAGGCAAGTCTCGACATCGGATCGTCTCCCTTTACAGGCTCAGCAGTTCGGCATCACCGCCCTGCGCCGTGATATTCACCGTTACCACACGCTCATTGGCGAAACGATGGAGATAATGCGGCCCGCCCGCCTTCGGCCCGGTGCCCGACAGGCCTTCCCCGCCAAAGGGCTGCACGCCAACCACGGCGCCGGTCATCGAGCGGTTCACATAGGTATTTCCGACAGGACAGACCGATTCCACAGTCGCATGGAAGCGCTCCAGCCGCGAATGCACGCCCAGGGTGAGGCCGTAGCCTTTCGCTTTCAGCGCGGCGCCGACCTGCTTCACATTGTCGGGATCATAGCGAAGGACATGCAGGATCGGTCCGAAATTCTCTTCCTGGATCTGGTCCATGGATGACAGTTCGACCAGAGCCGGTCCGAAGCCGAACCCGTCCTGGCCGATTTTCCCGGCATTGACCCGATGCAGGATTTTCGCCTCCTTGCGCATCTTGTCGAGGTGGGCTTCGAGCAATTTGCGCGCATCGGCGTCAATCACCGGCCCCATATCGGTGTCAGCCTCGGCCGGATCGCCGAGCTTCAATTCGTTCATGGCACCGATCAGCCCGTCGATCAGGCCCTGGCCCGTCGATTTCGGAATGAAGGCGATGCGCAGGGCCGAACAGCGCTGGCCCGCAGAGCCAAAGGCCGACGCAATCATGTCGTCGATCACCTGTTCCCTCAGCGCTGTCGTATCGACGAACAGGCCGTTCAGGCCACCGGTCTCGGCGATCAGCGGAATGATCGCCCCGTCGCGGCTGGCAATCGCCCGGTTGATCAGGCGCGCCGTGGTCGTGCCACCCGTGAAGCAGACCCCCGACACGCGCAGGTCAGCCGTCAATGCCGCACCCACGGTCTCACCCCTGCCCGGCAGCAGGTGGAGCGCGTCGACCGGCAGGCCGGCCTTCTGGAACAGGCGAACCGCCTCGAACGCGACCAGCGGGGTCTGCTCGGCTGGCTTGGCCACGACCGTATTGCCGGCTGCAAGGGCCGCCGCGATCTGGCCGGTGAAAATGGCCAGCGGGAAGTTCCAGGGGCTGATGCAGCAGAACACGCCGCGCCCATGCAGCGACAGGTGATTGGTCTCACCCGTCGGGCCCGGCAGGCGCACCGCGCCCTCGAACTCATGCTCGGCCTGCGCGGCATAATAGCGGCAGAAATCGACCGCCTCGCGCACTTCGGCCACGCCATCGGCCAGCGTCTTGCCCGCTTCGCGCGCCATCAGCGCGATCAGGCGGGGCGCATTGTCTTCCATCACGTCGGCCATGGCGCGCAGGTGTTCCGCACGCTTCCATCCGCCGAGATCGTCCCATGAAGGCTGGAATTTGACCGCTGCACCCAGTGCCTTGTCGATGGCGTCGGCACTCGCTTCCTTGCAGGTGCCCAGGACATGATCCGTATCGAACGGCACACGGATCATGTCGCCGCCACCGGTATCGGGTTTGCCCGAGACAATCGCACCGGCTGCGATGGCCGGACTGTCGCGGAAGGATTTCAACGCGGTCGCCATCGCCTGGCGCACCGCTTTCTGGCTGAGATCGAGGCCGGTCGAATTGCGCCGCTCCGGCCCGTAAAGGCGCGGCGGCGTCGGAATGCCGGGATGCCGGCGCGGGCCGATCTCGACCCGCGTGATCGGATCGTCCACGACATCCTCGACCGGAACGTCCGGATCGAGGAAGGAATGCACGAAGCTCGCATTGGCGCCGTTCTCGAGCAGGCGGCGAACCAGATAGGGCAACAGGTCCTTGTGCGCGCCGACCGGTGCATAGACGCGCACACGGCGCCCGGCTTCGGCGGCATCATACAGCGCCTCTCCCATGCCGTGCAGGCGCTGGAATTCATAATCGGTAACGCCCGCCGTTTCAGCCAGCAGGTCGACCGCCGCCAGCGTGTGGGCATTGTGCGTCGCGAACTGCGGATAGAGTTTCGGCGAGGCTTCGAGCATCATCCTGGCGCAGGCCAGGAAATGAAGGTCGGTGCCGGGCTTGGTCGTGAAGACGGGGAAGTTCGGATAACCCTCGATCTGGGCATGCTTGATCTCGCTGTCCCAATACGCCCCCTTGACGAGGCGGACCATGAAACGCTGCCCGGTTTCGTCGGCGAGGCGCGTCAGTTTCTCGATCACGGACAGGGTGCGCTTCTGGTAGGCCTGGATCGCAAGGCCGAGGCCCGTCCATTCCTTGAGCGACGGTTCCCGGGCGAGACGGTCGAACAGTTTCAGGCTGAGCACCAGCCGGTCTGCTTCCTCCGCATCGAGGCAAAGGTGAATGTTCGCTTCCGCCGCCTGTTCGCACAGGCCGAGCAGGCGCGGATAGAGCTCCGCCATGACGCGCGACTCGTTCACGGCTTCGAAACGCGGGTGCAGGGCCGAGAGCTTGACCGATACGCCGCTCGCCTTTTCCGGCGCTGTGCCGACATCCTTCTCGGCGGCGACCGCATCGATCGCAAGCTGATAGGCTTTCAGGTAACGCGCTGCGTCTTCAGCGGTCCGCGCGCCCTCGCCCAGCATGTCGAAACTGAAATGCGCCGCTTCGCCTGACTTCACCATGCGCTTGCCGCGCTTCAGTGCCTCCTTGACGGTCCGGCCAAGGACGAACTGTTCGCCCATGATGCGCATCGCCTGCATCATCGCCGCACGGATCACCGGCTCACCACTTTCGCGGATCAGGCCGGAGACAAACGCCCCGGGGCCCTTCTCCAGCGATTTCGGCACGCCGATCACCCGGCCCGTCAGCATCAGGCCCAAGGTCGATGCGTTGACCAGCCAGCTTTCGGACTGGCCGAGATGGGAGGCCCAGTCGCCCGAGCGGATCTTTTCGGCGATCAGGTCGTCACGCGTCTCGGCGTCCGGCACCCTGAGCAACGCCTCGGCGAGGCACATCAGGGCCAGGCCTTCGGAATTCGACAGGCCGAACTCCTCCAGGAAGCTCTCCATCATGCCCTTCTTGCCGCCCCGGCTGCGGGCGATCTCGACCAGCTCGCGCCCACGGCGCACCGCAGCCTGGCGTGCGCCATCGTCCAGCGGAGTCTCTTTCAGCAAGCCTTCGAGCAGGGCCTCCTCGTCGTCGAACTTATGGGCGTCGAGATCATCCCAATCGAGGGAGGCGGTGGGCAGCGAATCAGGCATATGGCATTCCAGAGGCAAAAGTTTGAGGGGCATCCGCAAGGCAGAGCAAAAGCCTGCCGGCTATTTAGTGTTTACGGGCACAGTCATATCGGGACATAGAGACAAACGCGAGCAAGATTGCAGTTGTTCCGCCTCTTTACGCATAGGACCAACCCCGCCACATTGCCGCCGACCGTACGGCGGCCTCAAGGAGACCCGATGCGCATTCTGCTGATTACCGACGCCTGGGACCCCCAGGTCAACGGCGTCGTCCGCACTATGAAGCGGGTGATCGCTGAATCCGAGGCGATGGGCCATATCTGGGAAATCGTGCATCCGGGCGACGGCTTTCGCACCGTGCCCCTGCCGACCTATCCCGAGATCAAGCTGGCCCTGTTTGCCCGCAGGAAGATCGAGGAACGCTTCCACGAGTTCGAGCCCGATGCGATCCATATCGCCACCGAGGGCACGCTCGGCATGGCAGGCCGCACCATGTGCCTGATCGTCAAGCACCCGTTCTCAACCGCCTACCATACCCGCTTTCCGGAATACGTGTCGGCGCGCCTGCCGATTCCGATTTCCTGGGGCTATTCATTTGTTCATTGGTTCCACAAGTATTCCGGCAAGGTGATGGTCCCAACGCCCTCCATGGTCGAGGAACTCACGGCCCGCAAGTTCATCAATCTGGTCGCATGGACGCGCGGCGTCGACACCGAAATGTTCGATCCATCCAAACGCATTGCAGAAAGCGCGCAGACGGATCCCTTCAAGGGATTGCCGCGCCCGATCTTCCTGAATGTCGGACGCGTCGCAGTGGAAAAGAATATTGAGGCCTTTGCCGAACTCGACCTGCCGGGCTCGAAAGTCATCGTCGGCGACGGGCCGCAACTGGAAGAGCTGAAGCGCAATTATCCGAACGTGACCTTCCTGGGGAGCAAGTTCGGCGAGGAGCTTGCGGCCATCTATGCCAGCGCCGATGTGTTTGTGTTCCCTAGCCTGACAGATACGTTCGGCCTCGTCGTGCTGGAAGCCATGGCATCCGGCCTCCCCGTCGCGGCCTTTGATGCCACCGGCCCGCGCGATGTCATACCCGGCTCCAATGCCGGTACGATCACGCCCGTCGGGGGCGACCTCGCCCAGGGCGCGCGAGACTGCCTGACGCTCAGCCGCGAAACCTGCCGTGCCTATGCTGAGACCTATAGCTGGAAATCCTGCGCCGAAGCCTTCATCGAGAACCTCCAGCCCCTGCCCGCCCCGGCGCGCCGCCGGTTCTGGCAGAAGATCCGCCTGCGCCGCCGCAAGAAGCCGCCGATCGACGTGCTCTAGCCCAAAAAAACCGGCTGCCTGAAAAGCAGCCGGTCAGATTTGGGTTTGGTTTGTGCGTCGGCCTAGTCGGCAGCGCCAGTCTTGAGCCCCTCAACGATCACGCGCTGGGCTGCGCGATCCGTATCGCTGAGCGGAATCAGGCCCTTCTCGACGAGATATCCATCCGGACCGAATGCATTGTCGTCCGTGAACGCTTCGACATAATCGATCAATCCGGGCACCAGGTTCAGGTTCTGATCCTTCACATACATGAACATCACGCGCGACAGGCCGTATTCACCTGAATTGATATTTTCGAACGTCGCCGGCACGCCCGAGAGATCGGCCCCTTTGACCCTGTCTCCATTCTGCTCGAGGAAGGAGTAACCCAGCACACCGATGGCCGCTGGTGTCTTTACCAGGGACTGGATGATGGCAGTGTCATTCTCGCCGAAATCGATCCAGGCACCATCGGTGCGGATCGTGTGGGCGCGGGTCTTGAAGGCATCGCCATCGCTCGCTTTCAGCGCGGCCAGTGCGGGCAGCGCCTCAGCACCATGCTCCATGCCAAGTTCGACAAAAGCATCGCGCGTACCGGACGTTGGCGGCGGACCGAACACCATGATCGGCTCGTCGGGCAAGGTGTCGCTTACATCATGCCAGGATTTGTACGGGTTGGGCTGGAAGCCTCCGGCACCGTCCGGCACGTCCTGGGCCAGGGCCAGGTAGAGCTCCGTTTTCGAGACATCGAAATCCGGGCCTTCCTTGGAATTCGCCACGACGATGCCGTCATAGCCGATCTCGATCGGGGTAATTTCGGTCACGCCATTGCCTGCGCAGAGGGCGGTTTCGCTGGCCTTGATCGGCCGCGAGGCATTCGAGACCGACGGCTGGTCGGGACCGACGCCCTGGCAAAACGCCTTGAAGCCGCCACCGGTGCCCGTGGTTTCGACAATCGGGGTCGGAAAGCCGGACGTCGCACCAAACCGTTCGGCCACCGTGGTGGCGAATGGCGAGACCGTCGACGAGCCGACGATCTTGATCTTCTGGGTCGAACCGGACATTTCCGGCCGGTCGGGCGCGGCATCCGATGCCTCAAGCGTGGAAAGGTCCGTCTTGCCACAGGCGACCACCGCCAGTGCCATCAGACTGATTGCTCCGAAAGTCATGCCAGATTTCATGAGATTTGCTCCTGCAGAATCATTCCCGGGATCGGGTTTCGACGGCCGGAATACCCTGCGGCCATGACAATCATGTCGAAGTTACGTGACGTTTCTGTGACATCGATTTCAGGGGACTCATTTTTTCGCTTGCGCTCGCGAATGAGTTCGCATATCTGACATCCCGAATACGGATGTGGCGGACATCTGGGCCAACCCTTAAACTGGGGGCCCCCTGCACTAACGCCCGAAGCTGGTTAAAAGCCCTTTGGAGGTTAGGTGTCATGCACTCCTATGCTACCCCCTATAATATCGTGCGTTCGCAAGAGCCCGATGTTCCTGTTTACTGCTTCCGCCCCGACCGGGTGACAGCGGCTGCGAAATGGTTCCGGGAAAGCTTCCCGGCCCAGCCATTCTATGCCGTGAAGGCAAATCCCGGCGTGCACGTGCTCGACGCCCTCTGGGCAGCCGGCATCAACAGCTTCGACGTTGCCTCGGAAAACGAGATCAAACTGATCTACAACCGGTTCCCCGGCGCCCGCATGGCCTTCCTTCACCCCGTGAAGAACCGCCGGGCGATTTCCCGTGCCTATCACCAGTACGGCGTTCGCATCTTCGTGACCGACACGCAGGCCGAACTGCAAAAGATTCTCGAAGAAACAGGCTTTGCCCGGGACCTGACCATCATCGTGCGCATTGGCGTCTCGAATGATGGCGCGACCCTGCCGCTGACCGGGAAATTCGGTGCGAACGAGGACGACGCTGCAGACATCCTGCGCGAAGCCCGCCGCTATGCCGACGAACTGGGCGTATCCTTCCATGTCGGCAGCCAGGCGATGAAGCCTTCGGCTTGGGCCACGGCCATGGCCGATGTCTCGCGCATCATCATCTCGGCCGGTGTCACCGTTGATATCGTCGACGTTGGCGGCGGTTTCCCGTCAATCTATGCCGATACGCCCCCGCCATCGCTGGAAGCCTATGCCGCCATGGTCGAAACCTCGTTCGAGACCATGTTCGTGCTCGAAAACGCCGACCTCTGGTGCGAACCCGGCCGCGCGCTTGTTGCCGAAGCCGAAAGCCTGCTGGTGCGCGTTGAACTCGCCAAACCCGGCGAGATCTACATCAATGACGGTTCCTATGGCGCCCTCTACGATGCGGTGCACGAGCGCTGGTCCTTCCCGTTGCGCGCCATCACCGGCGACGGACGCAAGCTGCGTGGCATGGCCGAATACACGGTCTACGGACCGACCTGCGATTCGACCGACAAGTTCCCTGACAAGGTCTGGCTGCCAGCCGGACTGACCGAAGGCGACTATCTCGAATTCGGGAATATCGGCGCCTATGGCCGGGCCATGTCGAGCCGGTTCAATGGATTTGGCGAGACTGAAGTGGCCATCGTGCACGACGCCCCCTGGCCGAGCCTCTACAATGCCATCGGCGCAGAAGTCATCGCGATCGGATCCAAAGCGACCAAGTGAGCATCCGGGAAACCGTAACGCCTGAGGACAAGCGCCAGGTCCGGCGACTCCTCGGGCGAGCTTGTCAGGTAGGCTGCCCCACCGACGCCGCGTGCTTCGGTTTCATCTGGCAGCACACGGATCGTCTGCCGGGCAATCGCGGCACCGGAATCGACATAGCTCACCCCGTGCGGCGCGCTGGCGATCAATTGCCCGCGCACCAGCGGGAAATGCGTGCAGGCCAGAACGACCGTGTCGATCTGGTCCCCGCCGGGCGCCTCGAACAGCGGGGCCTGCGCCGCCGCGATGGCCTCGATCGGCACGTCTTCGCCGCGCGCATGAGCCTCGGCGAGCCGCACGAGTTCAATACTGCCATGCATGATGACCCGGTGACCACTGGCGAATTCATTGATCAGCCGTGCCGTATAGGCCCGGCGAATGGTGCCGGGCGTCGCCAGGAGGCCAATCGTGCCTGTCTGGCTGAAGGCTGCCGCCGGCTTGATCGCCGGAACCGTCCCGATCACCGGAATATCGAGCACGTCACGAATCTCGGACAATGCCAGCGTGCTGGCCGTATTGCAGGCAATGACGAAGACGTCGGGCCGGACATGGTCGCACAGCATCTTGGCAACCCGTGGCAGGCGCTCTCTCAAGGCCTCGTCAGACTTGTCGCCATAAGGGAAAAAGTCGCTATCGGCCGCATAGTGCACACCCAAAGCTGGCCCGAGCGCCCGGATTTCCTCCGCAACGGTCAGGCCGCCAACACCGGAATCGAACACGAGGACACGGCCGCGCGCCGGCGAAGGAACGAAATTGGTGAACTGAAAATCGGTCATGGCAGGAGACTATGTGCATTCGCTCGCGGCGAAAAAGGGGCAGCCGGGCAAGTTTGGCATCAGATTTGTTGTGCACCGCACAATAAAGGCCTATTATCCTGCCCAGAAACAAGGAATTTGCATCATGATGGACCTCTGGCTGGCGCCCTGGCGCGCATCCCTCTCCCTCAGCGCTTCAATGCTGGAATTGATGCTCAAGGCACAAAAGAGCATTGCCAGTGGACAGGGCATGGCGAGTTTCCAGCCCATGGACGAGGCACGCATGCGCGAAGCCTTTCATGAGGCCGCCGGCGCCAACCTGCGCCGCTGGGGCGACACGGCCGATGCGGTCAACAAATTGCCAGACTGGTACCGCGACCTGTCACGCGTTCCGGGCGGTGTCATGACCGACTGGTTCGATGCGGCCCGCCGCGTGAAACAGGACTAGAGCAGCGACCCGTAAAGGTCCGGCCGCCGATCGCGGAAGAAACCCCAGGCCGCCCGTTCGCGGTCAATCATGTCGAGATCGAAACTCGCGACAATGACGCCCTGTTTGGCACGGTTCATCTCGGCGACGACTTCGCCGGTCTGATCGGAAATGAAGCTCGTGCCGTAAAAGGCTTGTCCCTGCTCGTCGCCGACGCGGTTTGCAGCACAGACCGGAATCACGTTCGACACCGCATGTCCGAGCATCGCGCGGCGCCAGCGCGCAGCCGTATCCAGACCGGAATCCTGCGGCTCGGCACCGATGGCCGTCGGGTAGAGCAGCACGTCAGCACCCATCAGGGCCATGGCGCGCGCCGCTTCCGGGAACCATTGGTCCCAGCAGATGCCGACGCCGATCTTGCCCTTTTTCGTGTCCCAGACGCGAAAGCCGGTATTGCCCGGACGGAAATAGAATTTTTCCTGATAGCCCGGCCCGTCGGGGATGTGGCTCTTGCGGTAGACGCCGAGGGCGGCGCCGTCGGCGTCGAGCATGACGAGCGAATTGTAATAGGCCGGACCGTCCTTTTCATAGATCGATACGGGAATGACCACGCCAAATTTCCTTGCAATTTCAGAAAGTTGGACGACTGCCGGGTGGGTTTTCCATGGCAGGGCGCGGGCGAAATGCTCCTCTTCCTGGGTCTTGCAGAAATAGTATCCGCAGAAGAGTTCCGGCGGCAGCACGACATCGGCGCCCAATCCTGCAGCCTCTTCAACGAATCCGGCGACGCGGTCGATGTTCGCCTGGACGTCGTCGCCCGGTGAAAACTGGATGGCGGCAAGGGTGATCGAGCGGGTCATGGGCGGGGGTCCGTAAGGTGTGGCAGAGGGGTGGCAAGGGCGTGGTGCGTCCGGATGTGGACCGGGTCAGGCAGGTATCTCGCGGGTCATGCAATGGAAACTGCCGCCGCCGCGCAAAATGTTCAATGCCGGCAGGCCAATGATTTTCCGGCCGGGAAACAGCGGGCCGAGTTCAGCCAGTGCGACGAGGCTGAAACGTTCGTCATAGGTCGGCACGAGAACGGCGCCATTGGTGATGGTGAAGTTCATATGGCTGGCCGGGACCGGCTTGCCATCCCCGAAATCGACATGGCCGGGCGAGGAGATGGTCGTCACCATCAGGCCGGCCCCGCGCAGGCCGTCCTCGATGGCGAGCAGGATATCGGCATTCGGGTCGTCGGGCCCAGTCGGGTGCTGGCACAGGACATGGCCCGGTGCGATGAAGCGCGCGATATTGTCGACATGGCCGTCGGTATGGTCATTTCGCAGGCCGTCGCCCAGCCAGATCACGTCAGTGACGTCGAAGGCCTTTGCGAGGGCCGCTTCGGCATCGGCTTTGGTCCAGTCGCCATTGCGGTTCGGATTGAGCAGGCATTGCCGCGTGGTCAGCAGCCGCCCTTCCCCGTCAACGTCAATCGCGCCGCCTTCCAGAACGATATCATGGGCGCGCACCCTTATGCCCTCGATGCCGGCGACGGCCGCGGCCGTCTCGGTATCGCCCGGCATCAGGTATTTGCCGCCCCAGCCATTGAAGCGGAACGTCTCGGCCTGCCTGCCACCGGTGCCGGTCGTGATAATCGGGCCGGTATCGCGCAGCCAGATATCGCCGGTCGGCACGTCGATAATCTCGGCCACGTCGCCAACAGTTGCCCGCGCCGATTGCGCCGCCTCGTCGGATCCCGCAGCCAGTTTGACCGGCACGAAGGCCGCTGCGGCGCGAACGAAGGCCGCAATATCGCTGCGGGCCCCGTCGAAATCGCCGCCCCACTCATCGGCAAGCCGGGGCCAGCCGCACCAGAGCGCGGATTGCGGGGCCCATTCGGGCGGGAGGAAACGCGCTGGTTCAGTCATGGTCGCAGGGCCTTGCCACAGGTTTCAAACAAGGAAAAGGGCGGCCCGCATCGCGAACCGCCCTTCCCCAATCTGTATTCCGGATCGCGGACGATCTAGAACTCGTAACGCAGGCCGAAGCGGACTTCGTAACGTGACGCGTCACCGACACGGCTTTCACAATTCTGCGTCGGTGTACCCGAAGCATCCACTGTGCAGACCGATGGGAAGCCCGGCTCGCGCAGGATGCCCCATTCGTCGTTCAGCAGGTTGGTGAAGTTATCAACAACGATGAAGCCGGACGCCTTGTGATCGAGGAAACCAGGGAATTCCTGCTCGATCTTGATGTCGACCTTGCCCCACCAGGAGCCTTCTTCGCCATTCCGCTCTGCGCCAGCAGCGAGATACGGATTGCCTTCCAGGTACGGGTTGAACCCGCTGATGCTGTTCGGATCGACATCGGCAACGAGGCTGTAAGGCCGGCCCGACACAGCCTGGCCGAAGGCCGAGAACTTGGTCAGGTTGTCACCGAAGAAGGCATGCTCATAGTTCGTGACAGCTGTGAAGCGATGCTGGGTGTTGTAGTCCGAAGTCGCTGCGCTCGTATCCTGAGGATCGACGAACGCCCGGCTGACATAGTTGGAGAAGGCCACCGAAGACGTCATCGGGTGGACATCTTCCGCATCCGTGTAGGCGTAGCCCAGGGCCCAATCGAGACCGAAGTCATAGGACTTCGTGATCGAACCGGAGACCAGAAGCGACTTGGCATCGTTCGGCGAGTTGGTCAGCACATAGGATGGCTCACGAACGCTGCTATAGGTCGGGTATGTCTGGCCATCAACTGTGGTCGTGCCAGTTTGCTCAAGGTCGCCACGGATCCAGACCGCGCTATCCTGGCTGACCGTGTAGAGGATGTCCCCGGAGAGAACATACTCGCCGCCCAGAGCAGGCGCGTTGGCATAGTAAGTCCCGCCGAAAGCAACCTTCCATTCGGATGGGATTTCAAAGTTCGGATCAATATAGTTGATCTCGAAGTTCGAGCCTGTTCCAGCTGCAACCGCGTCGACCATGGCCTGCGGCACGCAGTAGCCTGGGCCGTTCGGAACGCCGTCTTCACACAGGCCGTAAGGAATGGTGAAGATGGACGGGCCCGAATTCTGCTCGAGACCGTAAGCGCCACCGTCCGCACCGAACTGCAGAACATTGTTGTTCTGGTAGGCGTTCGTCACCCAGACGTTCGGGTTGCCGCCGGAATACAGGCCGATCCCGCCGCGCAGGTCCAGATTGTCCGAGACATCCCACTCAAAGCCAATACGCGGCTGCACCAGGCCTTCACCATCGAGCGTCTGGTTGTTGGAGAAACCGTAATCGGCGAGGAAGTCCGCATTGGTAAGGGGCTTGTCGTCGGTCGTGTACCAGTCGTAGCGCAGGCCACCGATCAGGATCACGCCGTTGCCAAAGTCGAACTGGTCCTGAGCGTAAAGCGTGTTGACCGAATAGCCCCAATCAGCGGCGGCATTGTTCGGATCGCCGGTTGGCGAGTTGTTGTAGTTGATATTGTCAGCAAGGCCGAGACGGAAGTTCTCGATCGCAGGATCCCACACGCCCGGCAGCACTGCGCCACTGTTCGCATCGAAGTCGATCTCGGTTTCGACATGCTGGACGAACATGTTGAACACGTCGAGCGTTTCGCGCTCATAGCCGAAGCTGAGATTGTGAGCGCCGGTCGTGTAGAAGCCCTTCAGTGCGAAGTTGAGGGTCTCGTAGTACAGCTTGTTCGCCTGACGCGAATCGTCGCCGCCGAGATACACGTCGACATCATCGGTTTCGACCGTGATCTCGCCGAAATCGGTGCCACCGACGGAAACCTGACGGTTGTCGAGTTCCGAATAGCCGATCCGGACTTCCGTCGAGAAATTCTCGGTCCAGTCGGAGTAGAGCGAGCCAGCGTAAGAGGTCAGCTCGGCGCCGCGCTCGTACAGGTGGTTGGAGAATTCCAGTTCGTCGGAGTCGCCGTCGGACTGGGCGATGTTGAAGCCATCGTTCCAATTATAGGTGAAGCTGGCGCGGTGGTTCGAGTTGATGTTCCAGTCAAGCTTGACGAGGATTTTCTCATCCGAATTGTCAGCGCTGGACGGGATTGTACCTGGGTCATAATCGTAGAGATTAAGCGCAATGTTGCGGATTTCGTCGACTTCCGCCTGGGTGATATTCACCTCATTGACTGCACCGGAACCAAGTGGGCCGCGGTCGAACAGGTTGACGCCTTCAAGCTTCTCATAGGCGGCGAAGAAGAAGAGCTTGTCCTTGACGATCGGTCCGCCGACGCCGAAGCCGTAGCGGTACTCGTCATACTCGCCTGTCGTGATATCGTCGCCTTCGAGGCTGTCGGCACGCAGGGAGTCATTCGTATAGTCGCCAAAGGCGTAGCCGTGGAACTCATTGGTACCGGATTTGGTGACGGCGTTGATGTTACAAGCGGAGAAGCCGCCATACTGGACATCAAACGGGGCCAGCTCAACGGCGACCTGCTCGACAGCGTCATAGGAGAACGGGATGCGTTCGGTTGGATAACCGTTCGCGTTGAGGCCGAAATTGTCGTTCATGCGAACGCCGTCAACCGTCAGGGAGTTGAAGCGGGCATTCTTGCCGCCGCACTGGACCGCGTTGATATCGCCGCGGGATTCATCGACGTAGATTCGCGGGTCGAGGCGCAGGACGTCTGTGATGTTGCGGTTGATGGACGGTGCCCGCTGCAACATGTCCAGGTCAAAGGATGCCGACGGGCCTGTCGCTGTCGGCGCAAGGTCGGATGCCGACGCCGTCACGACGATCGTTTCCTGACGCGATTCGGTGTCCGTGCTGAGCGAGAAGTTGACCTGCGTCGCATCGCCAAGGCTCAGGCCGACATCCTCGATGAACTGGCCCTGGTAGTCGGATGACGTCACCGTGACCATGTAACCGCTGGAAACTGGCAGGTTGCGAATGGTGTACTGGCCGGTTTGGTTGGTTGTCGCAGAACGCTCAAGCCCTGTTGCCGGGTCGGTGATGGTGACCGTCGCGCCGGCAACGGCCTGGCCTTCATCATTCGAGACCTGTCCGCGGACGGCAGAGGTTGTAACCTGCGCGGCGGCGATGCCCGCGACGCTGAGCGCGATGGCGGAAACCGCCATGCCGCGACCGAAAGTATTCCAATTCATCATGATCTTCCCCTGATGCAAATGAGCCCCCGACCTCAAAATCTGAGCAAGGTCGGCTTGCGGTCGCTTACTCCCGCTGAATGACGGATTAGTGACAAGTTTTTAACAGTTCAACGTAGCACCTTGCAAATCCTGTCATTCAAGTTGCTGCGGTGCAAAAAAGCCACGGTTTGGCGCTTCATGGGGCAGGCTTTGCCTGAAATGGGGGCTGTATTCGACGGACAGTGCGCTGCATAAGCATAGAACGTATCAAGGTGAGACGGCATGGCAGGTCTGAAACGCGAATCGGAATCGGCGTATCTCCGCGCGACGCTGCATGGCCTCAGCCTGCTCCTTGTGCTGCGAATTGGTTTTCTCGTCGCGTCGCCGCTGAACCTCTATGCCGACGAGGCACAATACTGGCGCTGGGGCGAGACACTCGACTGGGGCTATTATTCCAAACCGCCGATGATCGCCTGGGTGATCCACGCGGTGACGAGCGTGTTCGGCAATGGGGAATGGGCCGTGCGGCTGGCCGCACCGTTCCTGCATACGATCGGCGCCGTCTTCCTGTTCCTGCTCGGACGCGCGATGTACGACGCACGCACCGGCATGTTCGCCGCGTTCGGCTATGCGCTGATGCCGGCCGTGATCCTGTCATCCGCCGTGATCTCGACCGACGGCGTGCTGATGCCCTTCTGGTGCGCCGGGCTGTATACGTTCTGGCGCCTGCGCAGCGGCCACGGCGGCTGGGCAAGTGCCGTGGGCCTTGGCGTCGCCGTCGGCGCGGGCTTCCTGTCAAAATATGCGATGCTGTATTTCCTGATCGGGATCGGTCTGACGCTGGTGCTGGACAAGGATACGCGCCGGGCGCTGGTCTCGTGGCGCGGGCTGGCCGCCTTGCTGGTTGCCGCCGCCATCTTTGCTCCACACATGGCGTGGAACGCCGCCAATGATTTCAAGACGGTCAGCCACACGGTCGACAATGCCAATCTCGGCGGCGACCTCTTCCATCCGGACCATGCGCTGGACTTCCTGGTCGACCAGATGGGCGTGTTCGGCCCGATCAGCCTGATCTCGCTCGTCTTCGGCCTGTTCGTGATGCGGCGTTCCGATGCGGGCCTGATGGGGCGAGACCGCTGGCTGCTCTGCTTTGTGGTGCCGGTCCTTGTCATCATCCTGGTACAGGCCGTGCTGTCGCGCGCCAATGCGAACTGGGCAGTCACGGCCTGGCCCGCCGCGAGCGTGCTGGTCGCCGCCTGGCTGATCCGCGCCCAGCCCAATCGCAGCCTGTGGTTCTGGATTGCCGGGCTGACCTTCGTGGCGCTGTTGCTGGCGCCGGATATCGACCTCTGGCTGCGTGCGTTCTTGGGTGCTGCCATTTCCGGAAGCATGATCGTGTATGGCCGCATCCAGGCCTATCGCCCGGCTGGCCTGCTTTGGACAAGTCTCACCGTTCATGCCGTGCTGGCCGCCTTCTTCGTCACCGTTACACTCCTGCCGGCGCACATGTCGACGCAACTCGGATTCGACAATGCGCAGAAACGCACGCGCGGCTGGGATATTGCCGCGGCAGACGTGTTCCAGAAAGCGGAAGAACTGGGCGCGACGTCCGTGCTCGTTGACGAGCGCGAAGTCTGGCATGGCCTCGACTATTATGCCCGCGACCGGTCCGTGCCCCTGCTGTCATGGCGGCGCTATGGCGTGCCGAAGAGCTTTTCGGAATCTGTGCCGCTGGCATCACCGCTGGACGAAAAGGTGCTGGTCGTCTCGCTGCACGCTGAAATGCGCCCGATGCTGCGCAGCGAATTCAGGACGTTCGAGTCGGCAGGAGAGATTGCGATCCCGCTGGGCACACGCGGCAATGGCTGCCCGATCACGCGGCGCTTCCATCTGTACCTGGCATCAGGATTCGCGCCGGACCTGCACGATGATGCATGGGAAAAGCGCCATGCGGGACAGTCGGAATTCCCGGCGCCCCCCTGCCCTGATCCGGCGGATCAGTGAGCAGTGGCGCTGTCGCCCCAAAGATCTTTCACCCGGTCGTCGCGTCCGCAGGATGCGCGATAGTAGCGGTATTTGAGCGGGTTCTTCTTGTAATAGTCCTGATGGTAGTCTTCAGCAGGCCAGAAGGTTTCGGCAGCGATCACCTGTGTCACGACCGGTGCGGGCAACGCGCCTGAGGCGTCCACGGCGGCAATATCGGCTTCGGCGATGGCGCGTTCGTCCGCGTTCGCAACGAATATCGCGGTGCGATAGCTATCGCCCTTGTCGCAGAACTGGCCGTCGGCATCGGTCGGATCGACATGGTGCAGGAAATAGGTGACGAGATAGTCATACGATACCACGTCAGGATCATAGGTGATTTTCACCGCTTCATAGTGCCCGGTGTTTTCGTGGCTGACCTGCTTGTAGGTCGGATTGGCAATCCGGCCACCGGTATAACCGGATACCGTATCGATCACGCCGTCGACCTTGTCGAAATCGGACTCGACGCACCAGAAACACCCGCCGGCAAACACTGCCGAAGACAAGCGCTTGGCCACCTCGTTCGTTGGCGCCTCCTGCTCGCCGGCGCTCGAAATGAAGGCGAGGCCAACGGCCGCAATACCGGCGGCAACGGCGACAAGGGGGGCAGAACGGGTACGCATGACAAATTCACTCAACTGATCAATGACGGCCTGACGCGCCGTCTACAGCCACATATGGGACAGTTGCTGCCATCGGAAAGACCGCAATCGCATACCTAACAGATTTATGTTGATCGCGTGTTGTCATGGCGTGTCGAAATTGCGGCAATGCCGTGTTTTCAGGCAGGCCCGGTGAGTACACGCACGCGCACACGGCTGGCCCGCCCTGCAGCATCCACTGCAGTGACCGTGTAAAATCCCTCGCGCGTGGGTGACCAGACCGGCGCGCCGGCTTCATCGATCGCGCAGGGCGCGCCGTCGATATACCAGGACAGTTGCCCCTCGCCCCGTCCGGCCAGAACGAAACCGCGCGCAGCGGCGCCGTCGATCTTGCCGGCCCAGAGTTCGGCCTCGCTCGGCGGAAACAGGATTTGCGGCGGGGCCGCTGCTGCAAAATCATGCATTGCGCCCTGGGATTTCAGCCGCCGCTCGGAGGTCAGCCGCCCGCGCGCTTCGCCGGTATCGCGCAAATGGTGCGCGGCCCGGTCGGCAATCTCGAACAGGATCGGCAGTGCGGCGTCGCCGCCGGTGACGCCCGGACGCGGTGCGCCGTCGGCCCGGCCCACCCAGACAATGATCGCCAGGTCGCCGGCCACACCCGCCGCCCAGGCATCGCGGTAGCCATAGGACGTGCCGGTCTTGAAGGCGATCTGGGGTGCGTTCTCCGTCAGGCGCCCCGGGACGCGGCCTTCCGGCGTCGGGCCGTTTTGCAGGATGCGGACAATCTCGTCGGCACTGGCCTCGCCCATCAGGCGCCGTCCGGGACGCTGATAGGTCGCGTCTTCCTCATCGGCGCGCCAGACCAGCGGCTTGGCCACGCCCTTGTCGCCGAGCGCGGCATACAGCACGGCCAGTTCGCGTGCGGTCAGGCCCGCCCCTCCGAGCGCGATGGCAAGCCCCGCCTCGTGGCTGGCCGAACCTGCAATGCGCGGGCTTGCCCCGGCCAGCGCCAGTTGCGCAACGAAACGCTCCGGCCCGACCTTGTCCAGCATCATCACGGCGGGCACGTTCAGCGAGTGCTGCAGCGCGTCAGAGACCCGCACATCGCCCCGGAACATGCGGTCGAAATTTTCCGGCTGGTAGGCGGCAAAACGTTTCGGCAGGTCGGAGATCAGCGTGTCCGGCGCCGCCGTGCCATCGTCGAACGCCATGGCATAGATGAAGGGTTTCAGCGTCGAGCCCGGTGAGCGCGCCTGCGCCGTCAGGTCAAGCCAGCCGCCCGGCCGGTCGCGCGAGGCCGAACCCGCAATCGCCCGCACGGCCCGCGTCGGTATCGACACGACCAGCGCCGAGACCTGGACATCCGCCCCGGCGGCCTCGGCCCGCGTCAGCGCGATGCGCTCCACTTCCGCCTGCAGGGCCGCGTCCAGGGTGGACTGCACATCGCCGCGCGGTCCGCTGGCCAGCGCCTTGGCCGTGCCATGCCAGGCCCGGTCCGGGAAATCGCGGCGGCGCCCCGGTACGCCGGACGCGGCCACGTCGGCCACATCATCCTGGGAGAACACGCCGTAATTGGCCAGTTTCTGCGCCACCCAGTCGCGCGCCCGGGCGGCATTCTCCGGACGCCGGTCGGGACGGCGGGCTTCCGGCGATTGCGGCAATGCGATCAGTAGCGCGATCTCGTCATCCGACAGCCGGTCCGCCTCGTGGCCGAAATAGCTCCAGCTCGCGGCGCGCACGCCTTCTAGATTGCCGCCATAAGGCGTGAGCGTGAGGTAGAGCGCAAGGATCTCGTCTTTCGTCAGGCGCCGCTCGATCTGGTGCGCGCGGACGATCTCGATCAGTTTCGAGCCGACATTGCGGTTGCGCGGTTCCAGCATGCGCGCGGTCTGCATGGTGATCGTCGAACCGCCCGACACGACCCGGCCCGACAGGGCCGAGTCCACCGCCGCCCGCACCATGCCCAGCCAGTCGGTACCGTTATGCCGGCGGAAGCGCTTGTCCTCGACCCGGATCAGCGCGTCGATGAATTCCGGGTCGATCTTGTCGAGATCGCCATGGAAGCGCCAGCGGCCGTCATCGGTCGGGAATGCCCGCAGCGGCTTGCCCGCCCGGTCAGTGACCATGGCCGAAATGGCGCCTGCCCGTTCGAGCGGCGGCGGCAGGGCCGCGTCCAACGCAAAGGCTGCGCCGACAAGCAGGGCAAGACCGGCAAGGAGACGCCCGGCTGGCCCCATCGGCCTACTTGCCTCCTGCCGTCGATCCCGGTGCGCCGACAATTGTCACCCGGCCGGCGCTCGAGCGCGCATGGACGGCGGGACGATACATGTCTTCGGCCACCACGCCCGGCATCGCGAACGTTCCCGGTGTCACGGCCCGCACGATATAGGCCAGCGTCACCGGCTCGCCATAGACATCGACGGCGGCGACGAAGCGGTCATCCTGCGCCTGTTGCGCCTGGGCATTGCCAATCCCGCCGACGAAGGCAAACGCGCCCGAGGACTCGCCCGTGCGGCGGCCATCTGCCGGGCGCAGCACCGTCTCGATCTCGAAGCCGGCTGGCAGGAGATCGGCGATAATGACCGGGTTCAGGCGGCGCTCAACCGGTGTCACCGACACACGCACCACCAGCTGGTCGCCTTGGTTGACCCTGGACAGGTCCACCTTGCCGCCCGTCATCGTGAAGAACGTCTTGTCGGTCTTCAGCTTGGACGCGGCCGCAGGCGGGGCCTTTTCCGGCGCGCCGGTGACCAGAACCGTACGGAACATCGGCGCCTTGCCTTCGAGCTTGAACGTCACGCCCGAGGCAACCTGCGCTTCGGAGATGAGGTATTGGCGGTCATTGTCATTGCCGCGGCCGAGGCCTTCGACGATGAGGCGGAATGCATTCTCACCGCGGTTGAAGTCGTTGACCGCAAGCAGGATGAACGCCTTCTCCTGCGTCGTCAGTTCGTCCGCATCCGGCACATCCTTGCCGAGACGTTCGGCAAGGCGCGCGACAAGAGGGGCCATGTCCGCTTCGCTGGCCAGCGCCATGACACCGGCCAGGTCGCGCAACGGCGTCTGGTAATAGTCACCGCTATTCTTGTAGCCGAGGGCTTTCTCGGCCGATTCAAAGGCCGAGTTCGCCCGTGCCCGGTCGCCCATGAAGGCGAGGCCTGCACCGATATGTGCCCGGGCCAGCGGGCTGTCTATGTTCGGCAGTTCGCGGTCGTGCAGGTAGCGCAGGCGGGAAATATCCGCCTCGCCGGCCTTGGCCAGCACATAGAGGGCATAGGCCGACGAACGGAACATCATCTGCTCGGCCGTATCGTTGGAATACTGGCCTTCATAGACGTCCGTGTCGTATCCATAGACGCGCCACTGGTCGCCGGTCGAGACGGCGCGCAGGGCGCCATAGGCCCGGTCGAGCGCCTCGTCAGGCACCGAATAGCCAGCCGCCTTGGCCCGGTATATGAAGTCGGTCGAATAGGCGCCAAGCCAGGGCGAGGCATAGCCGTCCCCTTCACGCCACAGGCCGAACGCACCTTCCGAACCCTGACGGTTCAGGATCGTGTTGACCGCCGTCTGCACGCGGTCGCGCGCATTGTCGCGGGCACCGCGGGCGCCCATTGCCACCAGCTGTTCGGAATAGAGCAGCGGCATCGCGCGGCTGATCGTCTGTTCGGTGCAGCCATACGGGTAACGGTCGAGCGAGGCATACAGCGTCGCCGGATCGACCGGGATGCTGGAAAAGCCCACCGTCACATCGACCGAGCCGGGCACATAGCCGGCCAGCAGTTTCGGATCGACCGCGTATTGCTGGCCTGGCTGCATCAACATGCTGGTCGAGCGGGTTTCCGGCAAATAGGGCGAGCGCGTCTGGATGTCATAGATGTGCTGGACCCCGAAATTGTTCGGGCCGGTCACCGCCATGCGCACCTGCGAGATGCCTTCATTTTTCGCCTCGACGCGCACCGGCGCATCAGAGCGTTGGCCGGTTTGCAGCGTGCGGGTCAGACGGCTCTCGGCCACCTCAATCGTTCCTGCCGCGGAAATCTCCGCCGTGAACTCACCCGTCGGCAATTCGATATTGTCGATACTGGCCGTCAGGAAGGCCTCGTCGCCCGGCGCCATGAAGCGCGGCAGGATCAGGTCGGACGGCGCCGCATCGCGAACCGTCATCTTGCCTTCACCCTGGCCAAGCCCGGTCTTCGACCAGGCAACCGCCATCAGGCGCAATTCGCCATTGAAGTCAGGCAGGGTGAAGCGAACCTTCGCCTTGCCCGAGCGTCCGACCTCGACGAGACCGGAGAACAGCGCCACCGATTTGGTGGGAACAACTGTCAGGCCTTCACCGCCGAGCTGGTCACCACCGGTCCGCACTTCGGCCGGCAGGCCCATGTTCGGATCGAGCAGCCGCCCATAATCGTCATATTGTTCGATACCGAGCGCCTTCTGGCCGTAATAATAGGCAACCGGATCCGGGCTCTTGAACTTGGTCAGCTGCAGGATGCCTTCATCGACAGCGGCCAGTGTCAGGAAGACCGGCTCACGCGGGCCACCTCCGAAATCAACCTCGATCACCTGTTCGCCGCGCGGACGCGCAACCTTCGGCGCATCGATGGTCAGGGAGAATGTGCGCGACTCCATGTTGACCGGCACATGCGCGACGCCGACGGCGCGGCGCGGCTTGGCCTGCAGGACAGGGTCGCGTTCCGTGTAGACATTGACCATGACATAGGCGCCTTCGCCCCATGCATCCGTCACTGGCAGGCTGACGCGTGTGCCACCTGCCGTCACATTGAGATTTTGGACCGAGAGCACCCGGTCGGTTGCGACGACGATCTGCGCCTGCCCGTCATAGGGCGGAACGATGGTGATCTCCGCTGTCTGGCCGGGGGTTGGCGACTTTTCGGGGCCCATCACGCGAACGCGGTCTGGCGCTTCGACGCCATCATCAGACACGCGGCCACCCCAGCCGACATAGAAGCCGTCGCTGGCGGCGGCGCCGACATTGACGCCTTCGGCTTCGACCACGAGTTCATGGCTGCCCCATTCGAGGCCGCTCACCTTTATTTCGGCGGTCCCGCCGGTCGTGGTGGAGACGACGCCTTCATTCACCTTGGTGACGGTGCGCGACCGGCGCCAGCGCCATTCCTCGCCATCCCGGTACCAGTCGTAATGATAGTCGATGGCCAGCATCTTCCAGGCGAGACGCTGCGCCACGGCAGCGCCGTCGGCATTCACCGCAACCACTTCGAACACCGAATCCCCGCCCTCTTCCACGGATTCATCGAAGCCGGGCTTGAGGCCGACATAAAGGTTTTCGGGCCGGTAGGGTACGCGCACGCTGTCCGTCACGGCACGCCCGCCCGGCTCCAGCACGCTGATCACGGCATTGATGCGCAAGGGCCGCCCGGCATTGCTGCCGGCATTGCCCGGCGCGAGCCGAACAATCGCCGCCCCTGCCCCGTCGGTCGTCTGGTCAGACAGCTCAATGATACGTTCCTCGAAGGTCGCGTCATGGCGACCGAAGGAAAAGCCGTCAAAGGCCGGGAAAGGGTTGGGCTGTGGCTCAAGCCGGGCTTCGGCCTTGACCGTCAGGCCCGCACCGGGCGCGCCATAGAGGAAGCGCGACGCGACCGCGATGTCCCGCGTGCCGCCCAGCTTCATGGCCGTCTTGTCGTCCGCCCTGAGGTCCACGGCGATGCGCTGCGGTACGAAATCCTCGACGGCGAACCGGGCCGCTCCGGATGCCTCCGGCAGGCCGTCGATTTCAATCGTGGCGCGCCACTGGCCGCGCGAGGCCCCCTTGGGCAGGTCGAAACTGTTCAATACGGCACCGGAATCGGGATCGTCGAACCGGATCTTGTTCGCCACCAGGCCGTTCGGGCGATAGATCACCAGATTGCCCGTCCGGTCATCCACCTGCCGCCCGGCGCGGTCACGCAACAGCGCCGAGATCTTCACCGACTCGCCGGGACGATAGATGCCCCGATCCGTATAGACATAGGCATCGACAATGCCCGGCGTCCGCCGGCCGCCGACGGCGTGCTCCGACAGGTCAACCGGCGCGCGCGTCAGGTCCAGCGCAGCGAGCTCGCCCTTCGCGCTGAAGGCCAGCACCATTTTCGGCGCCATGTTGCCGGCGCCATTGGTGAGCGGCTTGTCGAAAGCGGCCCGGCCCTGCTCATTGGTCCGCGTCTCGGCGAGGATTTCATTGCTCATGGCCACCAGCTGGACCGTCGTGTCCGGCACCGGCTTTCCGTCCTGCAGCGACCGCAGTGTGATATCGAGCCCGTTCTCGCCTTCATAGGCCGTGATCGCCAGGTCGGTCAGCATGATCCAGCGGCTCGACGAGGCGGGCGGGCCATCCTGCGCGCTCAGTTTCGCGGCGTCCGTGATGCGCACATAATAGGCGCCCGGCTCCATCGTCGCGATCACATCCTGCAGCGGGAAGACCGACACGATCGGCGCATTCTGTTCGGCGGCTATCTCCATCGTGCCGGACCAGATGACGTCCTCGACATCGCTCGGATTATCATCGCCCCAGGAATAGGAATAGCGGCCCTGCGCCGTTGTTTCGCCTGCGGTGATGCTCTTGAAGGCTAGCGCACGGTCATTCACCCGCGACACGCTGATATTCACCTTGTCGACATTCACCGTCTCGATGGGCAGGCCGTCGGCATCCTCACGCGGCAGGATCACGCCTGCGCCCTTGAAGCCGACATAAGGCGGCCGGTCGGCAAAATCGATCGGCACGGTTTCCTCGCGCTTCAGCGTGCGCCCGTCAGCAGCCGGCAGGCCCGACAGGATCGTCGCGGTGCGGCTGGTGCCGAATGTCAGGCCGCCAATGCAAAGCTCGCGTCCCTCGACGCTCAGCGCCGGACGGAAAGCCGGGCGGAAATCGACATAGGGCGAATAGTCGGTCTTCGGGTCGAGTGCAGCCGAGAAGACGAGACAGGCCAGTGGCTGTTCGCCGCTCATGTCGATGCGATAGCGGAAATAGGAGAATTCCTGCTCCTGGGCGTCGCGCGCCTTCTGGCGCCGCTGTTCGCGCTGGCGGGCCGCGACCTGGTCCTTGGGCGCCCGCTGGACGACTTCGCCGGCGGCGCCGACTTCGTCAGGCGTGTTGCTCTTGTCGCCACCGCCACACGCCGCGACGAGCCCGAAAAGGATGGCCGCGATGACGATCCGATACTTGCCCCGCGTGCCCGTGATGAACTGCGACATGAACCTCTCCTATATTTTCTGCTCGTATCCATACACCGGTTGGCCGCGGCACCAACAGGGCGTGATTGGGTCAATTCAAAGGAATATTGCGTTTTCGTCATGCCGCGAAGGCGGTGGCATCGGGGATACCAGCCTTGCCAGCCCACGCCCGGCACCCGATGTAGGCACGCATGTGGGCCTGGCGCATCCTTGGCATGATTGCATTCGCGATCGGCGCAATCGGCATCGTCTTGCCGATCTGGCCGACGACGATTTTCTGGATTGTTGCCGCGCTCGCCTTCGCCAAGTCCAACCCGCAATGGGCCGACTGGATTTATGCCCGGCCCGGCCTCGGCGTGCCCATCCGCACCTATGTCGAGACCGGCCGCATGAGCATGCGCAGCAAGTCCGCCGCATTGGCCGGCATGGCCCTGGCCGCCGCCGCGACGATCTATCTCTTCTGGAACAGGCCTTGGGCCATGGCTGGCAGCCTCGGATTGCTGGCACTTGGCGCCGCCTTCGTGATCAGCCGGAAACCGCCCTTTGCCCCGGAACCCGAAACACCTAAGACAACCAGCACAAAACAACAGGGAGAATAAACGGCATGGATCTCAATCTGAAGGACAAGGTGATTTTCGTCGCCGGTGCCAGCCGAGGTATCGGTCTTGGCATTGTCGAGGCCTGCCTCGCCGAAGGGGCCAAAGTCGCCATTGCCGCGCGCGGTGGTGACGCACTGGAAGAGCAACGCAAACGCCTCGCCGGCATCTATGGCGAAGACAAGCTCTGGGCCCGTGCCGGAGACGTGCGCGGCAGCGCAACCATCGACTCCATGATCGAGGCCATCGAATCCGACTTTGGCCCGCTCTGGGGCGCTGTGGCCAATGTCGGCCTGCACCCCTGCCCGCCCGGCTTTGAAGTGGACGACGAGACCTGGGATGGCGGCATCAGCCAGAACCTCGATTCCGCTTTCAAGCTCGCCCGCTCGTCCCTGCGCAAGATGACGCCACGCGGCGAAGGCTCGGTCCTGATGATCACGTCGATTGCCGGGCTGGGCGCGCTGGGGACGCCATTGACCTATGGCACATCCAAGGCGGCGATGAATCACCTCGCCAAGGAACTCGCCCGTGTCGGCGGACCATCGGGCGTGCGCGTCAATGCCATCGCACCGGGCAATATCATCTTCCCGGGCGGCGACTGGGAAGCCCGGTCCGAAGGCGAGCGCGGCGCCGCGTGGAAGAAATGGATTCGGCGTGAAGTGCCGCTCAACCGGTTTGGCCGGCCTGACGAAATCGGCTCGGCGGCAGCCTACCTGCTCAGCCCCGCTGGCCAGCTTCGTGACAGGCGCCGTCCTGCCCGTCGATGGCGGCCAGACCAAATAGGCGCGCGCCCTTGGCCACAACATGCGCCCGGTATCCTGGATGCCGGGCGCAACTGCATTTGCCTGCAACGATTACAGGTTCCATGCATTGGTTAGGTACAGGACTATTCCTGAAGCGGCGCAGGCCCGAGCGGCCTGCCGACGCGCCAGAACACCAAGCAAGGAGACATCATCATGACTCAACGCGCTCAAGGACGAAAACTCGCCATCCTCGCCACGGACGGATTCGAAGAAGTCGAACTGACCTCGCCGAAGGAAGCCATTGAAAACGCCGGCGGCGAAACCAGGATCGTTTCGATCGATCACGGCACGATCCAGGCCAACAAGCACCGCGAACACGGCGACACATATAAAGTCGACATGACGCTGGACGATGCGAAGGCGGAAGATTTCGACGCCCTGCTCATTCCTGGTGGTCTGTTCAGCCCGGATGCCCTGCGCACCAACCAGAAGGCCAAGGATTTCGCCTCTGCCTTCTTCGCGCAGAAGAAGCCCGTCTTCTCGATCTGCCACGGCCCGCAAGTGCTGATCTCGGCCAATCTGGTCAATGGCCGTGAAGTGACCGGCTACCCGGCCATCCAGCAGGACCTCAAGAATGCCGGTGCCCGCGTGCTCGACCAGTCCGTTGTCGTCGACTCCGGTCTCGTCACGTCGCGTTCGCCGGATGACCTCGGCGACTTCAACGCCAAGATTGTCGAGGAAATCTGCGAAGGCAAACATGCCGAACAGCGCCAGTCCGTGACCGCATAATACGGGCAGCGACGCTCCGCTGGGAGCGAAACGCAGACGATGAAAGGCGCTCTCCATCCGGAGGGCGCCTTTTTTCGTCCTGCCTGTGCAGGCGCCATCGCCCCGTCGCCTTGCAGCGGATGACGCTTGCGCCCCGGGGGCCGCCTGCTGCATAGGCCTGCCATGCCTGACGCGCGCCCCTCCCCCCAACACGACGCCTTCGTCCTCGGCGCCGGCGCGGCCGGGCTCTTCTGCGCCAGCCGCATGGGACAGACGGGGCTCAAGGTCCTCGTCATCGATCACGCGGCAAAGCCTGCCGAGAAAGTGCGTATTTCCGGCGGCGGGCGATGCAATTTCACCAATATCCATACCGCGCCGGACCGATTCCTTTCGGACAACCCGCATTTCGCCAAGTCCGCCCTCGCCCGTTACACGCCGGACGACTTCCTCGCGCTCCTAACGCGCCATGGCATTACGTGGCATGAAAAGACACTCGGCCAGCTCTTCTGCGACCAGAAATCCGGCGCGATCATCCAGATGCTGCTGGGCGAGCTCGAAGCCGTCGGCGGCGAACTCCGCCTCGGCACGGAGGTCCAGGCCGTCACCCACGCCGATGGCCTGTTCACAGTGGACACCTCTGCCGGGCCCTTCACCGCGCCGAAACTCGTCGTCGCCACCGGCGGCCTCTCCATTCCCAAAATGGGCGCAACGGGCTTAGCCTACGACCTGGCCCGCCAGTTCGGCCACGACATCATTCCCCCCCGCGCCGCGCTCGTGCCCTTCGTCTTCACCGGCGCCGATCATGAGGACTTCGCGTCGATCTCCGGCGTCGCCTGCGACGTGCGCGCCAGCACAGACAGCCCCGCTTTCGACGAGGCGCTCCTGTTCACCCATCGCGGCCTGTCCGGCCCCGCAATCCTGCAGGTCTCGTCCTACTGGTCGCCCGGCGAGCCCGTAACACTGAGGCTGCTGCCGGACATCGATATCGGCGAAACACTGAAAACCGCCAAGCGCGACCGGCCGATGCAGACACTCGGGGCCGCGCTCGAAAGCCTCTTCGCCAAACGGCTGGCAGAGCTGGTCCTGAAACGGACGAACCACCCCCCTGCCACCCGCCTCGCCGACACGTCCCACACCACGCTCGACGCCCTCGCCGCCACCCTCTCGGCATGGGTCGTGCGCCCGGCTGGCACCGAGGGCTGGCGCACGGCAGAAGTCACGGCAGGTGGGATAGACACGTCGGGCCTGTCGTCCAAAACCATGGAGAGCCGCAAGGTGGCAGGGCTCTATTTCATTGGTGAATGCGTCGATGTGACGGGCTGGCTTGGCGGCTATAATTTCCAGTGGGCCTGGGCGAGCGCCGCCGCCGCTGCAGCCGGAGCGGCTGTCTAACACACGCGTTGCAACAGACCGCTTGACGCAAGGCGGCACTGGCCGCATGCGATGCGACCATGAGCCAGACCGACAAGACCGCCAGCCAGCCAGCCCGCAGGACGCTGATCCTCGGCGCCAGCCTGCTGGGCGCTGTGCTTGTCATTTTCATCATGGGAAAGCTCGGCCTTCTCCCCCGCGCAGACACGCTCAATCGCTGGATGGAATCCGTTGCCGGCAGTCCATGGGGGTTGCCCGCCCTGATCCTTGTCTTCTGCGTCGGTGCTTTTCTCGGCGTCCCGCAATTCGCCCTGATTGCTGCAGCGGTCGCCCTGTTTGGTCCCTGGCTTGGCTTTGCCTATGCGTGGCTGGCCAACATGGTCTCTGGCTCGCTCACTTTCTGGGTCGGGCGCATGGCCGGTGAACAGGCCTTCCGCCGCTATGCCGGTGCCACCGCAAACCGGCTCGCCGCCTTTGTCGGCCGCAACGCCCTCGCGACCAGCGCACTGGTGCGCAATGTGCCGACCGGGCCGTTCATCATGGTCAATATGGCCTTCGGTGTCAGCACGGCGAAATATCGCGACTTTGCCATCGGCATGGCGGTGGGCGTCCTGCCCAAGCTCGCGCTGATCGCCTTTGCCGGCCAGAGCCTGTTTGCGGCGCTCAAGGGCAATCCGGGCATCGCCATCCTGGCCGCCCTCACCGCCGCCGCCATCTATGCCGCGATCGCGCTTTATGCCCGGACGCGCATGGCGCCCAAAGGGCAATCTGTTCCCCTGATCAGCGACCCGCCGGTTGACACGGGGACGAAACAGGATGAATAAAAGCGCCATGTGGAAGAATTTGCCTCTTAGCCTCCTGCTTACCGGCCCCTGGCCGGAGCCGTCTGCCTAGAACCGGCAGTCGCGCGGCCAGGGGAATGCTTCAGCCCCCTTACACACTCAAGCAGAGCCGCAAATCATGACTTCCAATCCCCATATCCGCATCTTTGACACAACCTTGCGTGACGGCGAGCAATCGCCCGGCGCGTCCATGACCCATATCGAAAAGCTCGAACTCGCGAGCCTGATGGAAGACATGGGCGTCGACGTGATCGAGGCCGGATTCCCCGCCGCCTCCGACGGTGACTTCGCCGCCGTCAGCGCCATCGCCGCGCAGTCGAAAAGCGCCATCATCTGCGGTCTCGCCCGCTCCACCCCGTCGGACATTGAACGCTGCGCCGAAGCCGTCAAGCAAGCCGCTCGCCCGCGCATCCATACGTTCATCTCGACCAGCCCGGTACACATGAAGCACAAGCTGAAAATGGGGCCGAACGCCGTGCTCGAAGCCGTCGGCCGCTCGGTTGCCCAGGCGCGCAATCATACCGACGATGTCGAATGGAGCGCCGAGGATGCGACGCGCACCGATTTCGACTTCCTGTGCAAGTGTATCGACGTGGCGATCGCCTCCGGCGCAACAACGATCAACGTCCCTGATACGGTCGGCTATTCCCATCCGGACGAGTATGGCGACCTCTTCCGCCGCCTGATCGAGAATGTTGCGAACTCGGACCAGGTGATCTGGTCGGCCCATTGCCACAATGACCTCGGCCTCGCCGTCGCCAACTCCATCTCGGCCGTCGCCAATGGCGCCCGCCAGATTGAATGCGCGATCAACGGCCTCGGCGAACGGGCGGGCAATGCCGCACTCGAAGAAGTCGTCATGGCGATGAAGGTACGCGAGGACAGCCTGCCCTTTTCCACCGGCATCGATCCGGCCTACCTGTCGCGCGCCTCTGCCATGGTCAGCCGCATCACCGGCTTCCCGGTCCAGTACAACAAGGCGATCGTCGGCAAGAATGCCTTCGCGCACGAGAGCGGTATCCACCAGGATGGCATGCTGAAAAATGCCGAGACCTATGAGATCATGAAGCCGGAAGATGTCGGTGTCGCGAAAACCTCACTGGTCATGGGCAAGCATTCGGGCCGTCACGCCTTCCGCGACAAGCTGGAGAGCATGGGCTATTTCCTCGAAGGCGACGCGCTGAACGATGCCTTCAAGCGCTTCAAGGCGCTGGCCGACAAGAAAAAGCATGTCTTCGACGACGACATTATCGTTCTGGTCGACGACCAACTGGCGGCGGAAGGCGAGCGCATCGTGTTCAAACGCCTGCGCGTTGTGTGCGGTACCGACGGCCCGCAAACGGCCGAAATCGACCTGACCGTTGATGGTGAAGAGAAATACGCCATCGCGCGGGGCAATGGCCCGGTCGATGCTGTCTTCCTCGCCATCCGCCAGATCGTTCCGCATGACGGCAAGCTGGACCTCTACCAGGTCCACGCCGTAACCGGCGGCACCGACGCACAGGCAACCGTTTCGGTTCGCCTGAATGGTGAAGGCATCATGGCAACAGGGCGCTCGTCGGACCCCGATACGCTGGTCGCCAGTGCCAAGGCCTATCTCCACGCGGTCAACAAGCTCGAAGCCCGCAAGGCCAAGCGCAAGGCAGCCTAGGGAACCAAACGGCACCTCACGCGATTCAGGTGTGCAGGCACTCCGGATCGCGTTAGGAAGCGGGCATGGCCACGGTAAACAACCTCGAATCGCTTCTGGCGAGCCTGACGGACTGCACGTCAGGTGATGACGTCACCGTGCGTGACTTGCTGGACGCCGTCGGACGCCGGTCCTATGGCCCAATCCTGCTCCTGCTTGGCTTCATCGCGGTCACGCCGCTGACGATCATTCCGGGCACCAGCTGGCTTGTCGCGCTGATCACATTGCTGATCGCCGGCCAGATCGTGATTGGCCGGAAGTTTCCCTGGGTGCCCCGGCACGTACTGGACGTATCCTTTCCTCGCTCCGCCCTCGTGGCCGGAGTAGGGCAGACGCGCAAATATGTGCGGCCCGTCGATCGGGTCCTGAAACCGCGGCTCGCCTTCCTGTCCGGTCCGCCTTTCATCGCGCTGGCAGCGCTGGTCTGCGTCGCGGCTGCGCTGGTGACTTTCCCGCTGGGCCTTATTCCGTTCGGTCCCGTCTTGCCGGGATTGACCGTGCTCCTGTTCGGCCTGGGCCTGACAGCGCGGGATGGTTTCGTACTGGTCGCGGCGGGCGCCGGGCTGGCCGGCGCTGTCTGGCTGTTGTTACGCGTGTGGACTGCCCTCCCATTCGGGTGACCGACGCAGATTCCCGTATCAGGACAGTTGGCTTGCGCCGCTTCGACCCCGCCTGTTACATGGCTCGGCGCAGAATGCGCCGGGACCGCGGATCATGACCAATCTCAGCTATTCGGAAGAAAGCACTGTGACGACCCGCGTCCGTCGCCGGTCAGAGCGCCATTTGCCTTTCATGCCTTATGGTTTCGTTCCGGTATTCGGCTTGCTGGTACTGTTCTGGATCGGCATGGGCCCTTTTGCGAAACACGTCATCGAACAAACCGCCATCCGGTCTGCCGAACAGACGCTGGCAGCCAATGGCGCCGACTGGGCGCGGCCCGTCGTGTCCGGCCAATGGGTCTGGCTGGAAGGCCAGCCGCCAACCCGGATGGAAGGTGAGCAAATCATCTCGCTGATGCGCACGTCGCAGACACCGACCTGGCTGGGCGCGGCGGCGCCTGTCACCCGCGTGTTCGAGAGATTCGGCGCGCCCGTGGTTACCCCCACCATCACGCGCAAGCCGGAATGGACATTCCGGCTGGCCAATGGTGTGCTCAACCTGAATGGCAATGTTCCCAATGAGACGGCACGCGCTTCACTCCTGGCAACCGCCGAAGGCCTCATCGATCCGCCCCGCATCGCCCGTGTCGAGGATTCCCTGACGGTGACCCATGTTGCAGACGACCCGGCCTATGCCGAGGTGGCGCTCAAAGGGGTTCGGGCGGTGGGCAATTGCGACCGCGGCGTCGCGACATTCCTGAACGATGAATTCTCGCTGCGCTGCGAATTGCCGCAATCGGCTGTTGCTGCGCTACAGGAGGTGATTGCCAGCCCCCAGACCGTCGGACGATTGGGCAACATTGATATCCTGCCCAATGAAGCAATCGCCACATGCGAAACATCGCTCGCCGACCTCCTCGGCACGACTCACATACAGTTCGCGCCGTCGAGTGCGGCCATCGACCCCGGCAGCTCGGCCCTGCTCCAGTCGGTTGCGGATGCCGCGTCGACCTGCCCCGGCACGCTGCGGATCGAAGGCCATACCGACAGTATGGGCAGCGCGAATGCCAATGAATTACTGGGCGACGCACGCGCAGAAGCTGTACGCGACGCCTTGATCGCGCGCGGCGTTCCGGCAGAGCGCCTGCTGGCCGAAGGTTTCGGGGCCCGAAAGCCGATTGACGACAACAAGACTGCGGAAGGGCGAGCGCATAATCGGCGGATCGAAATTCGCGTCGTCCGTGCATCCGATTGACCCCGACAGGGCATTCGGGCTCTTTTGACCTAGCGAGTTTTTATCATGTGGTTTCTTCTTACTCAGATCTTCCCCCTCCTGCTGCTGGCCGCCGTGCTTGGCGCCGTGCTGGCCTATTGGTGGCTGAAGAATCGTCACGAAGACGTGACCGAATCCTATGAGCGGCTTTCGGAAAAGCTGGAAGCGCTCAGCGCGCGGCCAGAACCTGCCGCGCGGGAAGATTACGAGGCGGGCATGGCGCTGATCTCATCGGCTGTGCGGTCACTCCGCATGCCGGACATGGAGCCGGTTACCCAGCGCCTGTCCTCGGTCGAGAGCGCCATTTCCGGCTTCACAATGCCGGAAACCGATCTCAGCCCGGTGCAGGGCAAGCTCGACGCGGTGGAAACCAGCCTTTCAGGCCTCGACGAACGCCTGTCCCGACTCGATGGACGGCTGTCCGACCTGGATAGCAGCCTGTCCGCAGTGGCGGGCACGGTCACCGGACTCAACAATACAGACCTGTCGCCGCTGGAGGGCCGGTTCGGGAAGATCGAAGAAACGCTCGCTGCCATCAAGGTGCCTGAAGTCGATCTCGGCCCGCTGCACAGCGGACTCGCCCGACTTGACCTCACCATTGCCGGCCTCGACAGGCCGCAGACCGATCTCGGCCCGGTCCAGGCGCGCCTGTCGGAATTCGAGAGCCGCATCGCACTTCTCGGCGACCGCCTCGAAGCGGCCCAGAAACGGGATGCCGAGAAGCTCTCATCTGAAATCACGCGTGTCGCCTCGGGCATTTCAGGTATTGAAATGCCTGACCTCGGCTCGATCTACCAGCGGCTGGTCAGCGTTGAGCACGCGATTGCAAGCTTCGCTGTCCCTGAACCGAACATGACACCGCTCTATGAACGGCTCGCCGCGCTTGAGGAATCGCTGGCGGCGTTGCGCACCAGCCTGCCGGGCACACCCGATCTTGCCCCTGTCGAGCGGCGCATTGCCAGCCTGCAGGAAGCCTTCCTGACGCAGACGCCGCCAGACCTTTCGCCGGTTTTGAGCGCGGTCCAGTCTATTGAGGGACGCCTCGACCTTGAGGCGATGGAGAGCCGGCTCAACGCCATCGAGTACGGCCTCGCCGCGATCCACCATACACTGCGCGCCCGTCCGGACGCTGGCGCGGCCCGTGCGGAGAGCACGCCAACGACACGGACCACGACGATGGCACGCGCCCCCGTTCTGGAACGTCGCGCAGCGCCCGCACCACCCGCTGCTGCACCGTCACCCCCACCTCCGCGCGACGTCGACCCCATCAACACGGCGCGCCGCGAAGATGACGAAGCGAACCTGCTTGTCGAAGCGGCCTTCGGCGACCCTGACGAGCTTGAACGGATCAATGGCGTGGGGCCCATGCTGTGCGAATTGCTGCACGAGATCGGCGTGTTCTATTTCTGGCAAGTCGCCGAATGGAGCCCGCAGGATGTCAATTGGGTCGACGACAAGCTGATGCATTTCAAGGGCCGCATCCAGCGCGACAAATGGGTTGACCAGGCCCAGACGCTCGCTGCGCTGCCTGAGGCTGCGCGGCGTCCGGGCACGTAGGCGATTTGGCTGTACGCCGCTTGACACGGATCGAAAGTACGGCAACCCCAGCGGCGTGAAACCTGACCTTTCCCTCCCCCCCGTTCGCGGCAAGCTCCTGCAGGATGCGAGCCTTGCGCCCTACACCTGGTTTCGGGTGGGTGGACCGGCCGACTGGTTGTTCCTGCCTGCCGACGAAGATGATCTCGCAGACTTTCTCCGGGCGCTTGATCCGGCGGTTCCGGTAACCGTTCTCGGTGTCGGCTCGAACCTGATCGTACGCGATGGCGGTATCGCGGGCGTCGTGGTCAGACTGATGGGCAAGTATTGGGGCGAGACCGACGCGCTGGACGACCAGACTGTCACCGCGCGCGCGGGCGCGCTCGACCTGTCGGTCGCCAAGGCCGCCGCAAGGGCCGGCATTCGGGGCCTCGAATTCCTGTCGGGCATTCCCGGCTCTGTCGGTGGCGCAACGCGGACCAATGCGGGATGTTATGGGTCGGAACTGAAGGACGTGCTGCTCAGGCTCGAAGGCGTTACCCGGTCAGGCGCGCGCGCGGCTTTCAAGGGCGAAGGATTGCCCGGCGACCTGCCCGAAGCGCATTTTTCCTATCGCCACTCTAACCTGCCGGACGATTTCATCGTCACGCGCCTAGTCCTGCAGGGCAGTGGAACCGGTCCGCCCACCGACATCCTGGCTGACATTGAAACCCTCCAGTCACGCCGCGCCGAGACCCAGCCCATTCGCGACAAGACGTCCGGTTCGACCTTTGCCAATCCCGACCCGCCCGGAACGCCGGACCAACGCTCGGCCTGGAAAGTGATTGATGCCGCCGGATGCCGCGGCTTGCGCGTGGGCGGGGCACAGGTTTCGGAAAAGCACTGCAATTTTCTCATCAATACAGGTGACGCGACGGCTGCCGACCTTGAAGCGCTCGGCGAACTCGTCCGCGTGCGCGTTTTCGATCACAGCGGAATCCAGCTGCGATGGGAAGTGCGCCGCATCGGCCGGCTCCAGCCTCCTGCCTGACGGATGCTAGAACGTACCGTGCAGCTCGAACGTGAAGATCGGCCCGAAATGACGGGTGCGGGATTCTGTACGCACGATCGGGCCGAGGCGGTTGGGGTCGTAAATATCCCTGCGCAGCCAGTCATGCTGATCGAGGATATTGCCCACCACGAAGGTTCCCGTCATGCCCAGCAGGTCCTTGTGCTCGACATAGGCATAGGAGAACGGCGGCTGGTTGCCTGAATGAAGGCGCTCATTGAGCTTGAACTCGGGGTTTCCATTATAGGATTCCAGAAACACCCCGACCGCCCAATCCGTCTGCGGAATGTCGCGGCGCAGTTCCGCATCGAGGTAGTAGATGTCACTGGCATTGATCGGGCGCTCGATGCCGGTCAGGAGATCCTCGACGCGGGAATCGCGCCATTCACCGCCGAATGTCAGCTCCGTTCCGGACAGTCCCAGCTTCGCAAGTTTGAGCGTTGCGTCCAGATCGACCCCCACACGCCAGGCTGAATCGATATTGCCCGGTCCGTCTCCGGGCCCGATCGGTATCCTGTCGACAATGTCTTCGATATCCGATCCAAACACGGTCAGCGTTGCGGCGCCCCAGTCCTTGAAGTCCTTCTCGGCTGTCACGCTCAGTTTCCAGGCCTGTTCGGGGACGATCTCGGAATTGCCCTGGCTACCATTGCCCTGATTGAGGTTCACCGATGAAACAAAATCGAAGAAATCGAGCTGGCCCACTTCCCGGTCGAGTCGCGTGACAAGTTGGAGTGTCGGGTCAGCTTGCCAGGACAGGCTGGCAAAGCCCTTGGGGCGCGTGAAGGTTCGCACGTTCTCGGCATCGCCCGACTGGGAAAGTTCCGACATTTCCACGCCCAGCGAGACCTGCAGGTTGAGGTTGGGTGCGAGCACCCGCCCGTGCGTGACGGAGAGTTCTCCGCGTTGCTCTTCCACGCGCGAATTGGCGTTGGGCAAGGCCAATGCCACGAGCGGTGCGCCGCCGGTCGACCGGAACAATGCCGATTCGGCGTCCAGATAGTTGAAGGCCCCCTCAAGGGAGACCTGCCAGTCCCGCCCTACCGACGGCACCCAGGCGTATTCGCTGCGAAGAATGTATTCGCCCTCTTCAACGGTCTGTTCGAATACGGATTCTGAGATGTCCGTACCATCCAGGTTCCCGCGAAGAACGCGGTCGACCGTCGGGCTGTTCTCGCGCCGGACAAGGGCGATTGCCTTCAGGCGTCCCGGTCCGTAACCGAACTCATAGTCCGCACCGATCTCGGCATTGGTTTCATCTTCGGATCCCTGGAACAGCCGGCGTCCAATCGGGCCGCCTGTCTGGAAAAATTTGGAGACTTCCTTGTCGTCAGGCTGGAAGGCGGCGAATTTCGCGCTGAGATTCGCGACGGAACCGCCAGCCGGATTCCATGCGAGCGACCCGGTAATCGATCCCGCTTCCGCATCGTGGGTGAAGTCTTCCTTGCGCGTTTCGATCACGTTTCCAGCGCCATCGGTGACGCGTTCGGGTCCGGCACTGGCGCCGCGCTCAGGGTCGCTTGCGGCTTCGAGCGCCCAGCTGAGCGCGCCTTTCTGGCCAGAGAGGGTGACGCCGAAATCATTGTAAGTGGGCCGGAGGTTTTCCCGGCTGCGCACTTTCCATTGCCATGTACCCGACACGCCGCCAGAATTCCGCGTCGTGACATTCACGACTTGGCCGGACAGGCCCGGGATCCCAAGTGTTGTCCCATCGAGCACCTCAATCCTGTTCACATTCACCGTGGAGATGCGGCCCAGTACGGACTCGGCGTCATTCGATTTTCCTGAAACCCGCTGCCCATTGATCAGGACATTGCCGCTGGCCTGGCCGAAGCCGCGCGATCCACTGTCGCCGCTATCGATGGAAAAGCCGGGAATGCGCCTGACAATATCCAGGGCCGTGCGCGGAGCGAACTGCGCGAAATCCTCGGCCTTGTACTCGGTCTTGTCCGATGTGCCCGCGGCGATGGCCAGATCCGCGCCGAAGGCAGTCTGGGCCGAAAGCGCAAGCAGCAGACTCGTGCACACGGGGATACGGTTTTTCATATGAACGCTTCCTCCCGGTATTCTTTTTTCTGGAAAATAACGGAGCTCTCCGTCAAATTCATCGTCTATCGATATGCAACGACTACACGTGTAGTCGTTGCATGACAATCTCCGCTTGGTGACTTTTTCGTAACTTGAGCGGCGTCATGATCTGGTTTCGCCTGACTCATGCCGCTTTTGTGCAGCACAGGCAGTGGCAAGCGGTCGAATATCCACCCGCGACACTCAAGAAGGACCAGCGATGAAACGCGTAGCGGTAATTTATGGAGGCTGGTCGTCCGAGCGGGAGGTTTCTCTGTCCTCAGGCGGACAGATGGCTGAGGCGGCGCGGACCGCCGGCTATGACGTTGTCGAAATCGACGCGGGCCGGAACCTCGCCATCCAGCTTGCCGAAGCCGCACCGGAAATTGTCCTCAACGGACTCCATGGTCCCTGGGGCGAAGATGGTTGCGTGCAGGGCCTGCTGGAGGTGATGGGCCTGCCCTATTCGCATTCCGGCGTGCTCGCGTCAGCGCTCGCAATGGACAAGCTGAAATCAAAGGCCGTGTACCGCGAGGCCGGACTGCCGGTTGCCGAGGACAAGCGGGTGACCCGCGAGGAAGCGGCCGCGAGCCACCCCCTCAAGCCCCCTTACGTGATCAAGCCGGTGGCCGAGGGGTCGAGCTTCGGTGTCGTGATCGTGCGCGAGGGCGCCAACAGCCCGCCGCAGGAATTGCTCGGTGCCGGATGGCATTATGGCGACAACCTGATGGCCGAAGAGTTCATCCCCGGCCGCGAGCTGACGGTCGGTGTGCTCGGTGACCGCCCCCTCGCTGCTACCGAGATCACGACCTTAAGGGACTATTACGATTTTGATGCGAAATATCAGGCTGGAGGATCGCAACATGTGATCCCGGCAAACCTGCCTGCACGCGTGACCGAAGCTGCGATGGACGCAGCACTCAGGGCACATCAGGCGCTTGGATGCCGGGGCGCGACACGGTCCGACTTTCGCTATGACGACAAGAGAGACCGCCTCGTGATCCTGGAAACAAATACCCAACCTGGCATGACGCCCACCTCGCTTGTCCCCGAACAGGCCGCTTTCGTTGGCATGTCCTTCGAAGCGCTTGTCACCTGGATGATCGAGGATGCCTCATGCCAAAGGTAAACCGGAACCAGTCAGTCCCTTCCCGCTCGCGCCGCCGCCCCGCCACCATTGTCGATGAGTCGACGGGCGAAGAAATCCGCGTGTCATCGATCCTGTTCGGCCTCGTGATGCTGGTCGCAATCGTTGTCGCAACCGCTGCCTGGATGGGCGGATCCCTGTCGCAGATCGAAACCCGCTTCGGCGGCTTTCTTGACGACACGGCGCGCATGGCAGGCGTATCGGTGAACGATGTCTCCGTGCTCGGTCTCGAACAGAATCCGGCACTGGTGGATGACATCCGCGCCGCCGCCATGATCGAGCCTGGCGAGAACATGTTTCGAGCCGACCCACAGCTGATCCGTCGCCGCGTCGAGGCAACCCGCAAGGTGCTGAACGTGCGGGTCCATCGCCTGTGGCCGGGCCAGATCGTGATCATAGCCGACGCCGCTGAACCGGTGGCCCTTTGGCATGACGGCAAGGAATGGACCGTGGTCGATGGCCTGGGTCGCATCCTTCCGGACGCAAACTCCGGCGACTACAAGACGCTCGTCCGTCTCGCCGGACAGGGCGCGCCGACAGCGGCCCCGGCGCTTGTGAATGCCCTCAAAAAGGCACCGGACGTATCCGCCCGCCTCGCCATTGCCACGCGTATCGCTGACCGCCGTTGGGATGTCCGCCTTGTCAACGGCGCCACGGTTCGCCTGCCGGAAGACGACGCCATGGACGGCGCCATCTCCCGCCTGTCGACGCTCCAGACCCGCACGGCCCTGATGCAGCGCCCCGTCACAATGATCGACCTTCGCAACAAGGGGCGCATCTACCTCTCCCCGGCCAAGGGCGGCACCGAGCGCAAAATCGCAGACGCGGCGCGGTCCTGATGGCAAATGTCCAATCCAGGCGTATCGCTCTCAACGGGTCTCGCAGCACCGGTACGGTCGCCGCGCTGGACATTGGCTGCTCGAAGATCACGTGCCTGATTGGCCGCAATGACGGGTCTGCCCCCCGGCGCTTCAAGATATTGGGGGGCGGTCGCCAGCAGTCGCGCGGTTTCAATGGCGGCGCCATCACTGACATGGAAGGCCTCGAACGGTCTATCCGACTCGCCGTGGAAGACGCCGAGCGCGAAGCCGGTGAACAGATCAGTGACGTCATTCTCGGCATCACCGGCCCGAAACTCGCCTGCACATTGGTCACGGCCGCGATCGAGATAGGCGGACACGCGATCACCCACAAAGAGGTCAAACGCCTCCAGGCCCTCGCTTTGACCAAGATACCGACCAAGGGTGTCGACATCCTGGCTGCATGGCCTGTCGCGTACCGCGTCGACCAGCAGGAAGGCGTTCGCCAGCCGGTTGGCATGTATGCCGAGCAGCTCGGCATTCTCCTCTCCGTCGTCACGGCGCCGCGCCCGATCATCAAGAATCTCGTCGAATGCGTTGGCCGGGCCCATCTGGGTGTCGCAGCCCTCGTCCCCTCTTCGATCGCCAGCGGCGCGGGCACCCTGATCGACGACGAGATCGAGAATGGTGCCATCTGTATCGATATGGGGGCTGGCGTCACGGCCGTGTCAGTCTATCTCAACGGGTCGCCCGCCTGGCTCGGCCTG
>Ga0209344_10000499_pt1 | contig 67619 bp, 63 predicted proteins | sample Cruoilmetagenom6_FD_187293 | JGI IMG/M metagenome (GOLD analysis project Ga0209344, IMG submission 187293) | Oil polluted marine microbial communities from Coal Oil Point, Santa Barbara, California, USA - Santa Barbara Oil Seep Sample 6 (SPAdes)... | ecosystem: Environmental > Aquatic > Marine... | reverse complement strand
GCTCCGCCGGGCCACCCTCCCCATCAAGGGGAGGGAAAAGGGGACACGCCGCTTGGCTCAGATGCGCCCCTTGGGACCGGAAGCGGAACAGGCCACCGCGTCCATTCACCCTTTTTTGCCCGCACTTAATCCGGGCCTTTGGCGTTCGCAATGACGGCGCACACCATCACTCACACCCCAGTCCGGATGGCAGGCATTCCTGCGCCGCTTTAACGGGTGATCGGACCAGAAGCGAAAGGGGTGGGCAGGCCGCCCGGGCAACTGCCCCCTGAATGCACTAACCTCCAGCCCCGCCAAAGTCTCACCCCGCCAGCCAGGCTTCCAGCCCGTCCAGCGTCTGCAACCCGTATTCCACCGCGCCAAAGCCGATCACCACCTGACGCCGTTCGCGGCTGGGGTGCAGCTGGCGCAGGGTCAGCACCGTCTTGCCGTCCGTCTGTTCATCAAAGGTCACCACCATATGGAACCGGTCCGGGTCGTTCGGGTCCGGCGTGCCGTAATCCACCAAGATCCGCTCGTTCGGCACGATCTCCACAAACCGCATCAGGTTCTCAAAGCGCTGTTCCTGCCCCTCGAACACCCCCACCATATCGAACCGCCACACCCCGCCCGCGCGGATATCGGCTTCATGGGTCTCGATGCGAAGCCCCGCCGGCCCATACCATACGGCCAGCGCCTCGGGGTCCATCCAGGCGGCAAACACCTTGTCGCGGCTGTGCTTCAGCACCTTGGTCAGCACAATCTCACGATCAAGCGACCATGTATCAAACAGCTTTTCCATCATCATCCTCTTGGCTCTTGTCCAGATAGGTTTCCAGCCGGTCCAGCCGCTGGCTCCAGCGCCGGCGCTCCGCTTCCATCCAGTTCGCCGCCTCGTCGAACCGCCCCGGCACCAGCCGGCACCAGCGGCTGCGCCCGCGCTTTTCACTGGTGATCAGCCCGCACTCTTCCAAAACCCGCAGATGCTGGGCGAAGGAGGGCAGTGCCATGTCAAATGGCGCGGCCAGCGCGCTGACCGGCAATTCGCCCTCCACCAGCCGCGACACCACCGCGCGGCGGGTCGGGTCGCTCAGGGCGTGAAAGGCGAGGTCAAGCGGTGTCGAATGATAAGGCATATGCATTCACTAAAGCGGGCGGCGGCATCGGTCAAGAACAATAAGGCACTTGCCTTTGTATTGTGCCTCAAATACAAAGGCAATCAACTTAGTAACACGGAGAATTCCCATGGCCGTCCGTATTGATCTCAATATCTCACTCGATGGTTTCGCCACAACGACGGACCAGACGCCGCAAAGCCCCTTTGGCCCGGACTGGTCGCGTCTCACCGCCGCCTATGTCGCCACCAAAACCTTCCGTGAGCGCGTATTGAAGGATAAAACCGGTGCCGGAACCACAGATGTCGATGACGCCTACGCCCAGGCATATTTCGAGGATGTGGGTGCCGAGGTCATGGGCGCTGGCATGTTCGGCCTGCACAACTTCCCCGACGATCCGGACTGGCAGGGCTGGTGGGGTGAGGAGCCGCCGTTCCGGGTGCCGGTCTTCGTGCTCACCCACACCCCACGGCCCACGCTGGAGATGGCCGGCGGCACCATCTTCCACTTCCTCGACACCAGCATCGAGGATGCGCTCCGGCAGGCCAAAAAACTCGCGAACGGCAAGGATGTGCGGGTGGGCGGCGGGCCCAGCGTCGCGCGCGCCTATCTCAAGGCCGGCCTTGTCGATCGTCTGCATGTGGCCATCGTGCCCATTCTGCTCGGACGCGGCATCCGCCTCTGGGACGATCTGCGCGGCCTCGAAACGGGCTACACCACCACCGCAGAAACGGCCCCCAGCGGCATCGTCCACCTCACTTTCAAACGCTAGCCGCCAGCCTGCAACGGGCAAGGCATGGACCGGGTGGTCCATGCCTTGCGCCCCCGTTCCGGGAAAACCCCTTTCAGCCGCAAGGCTTTTCCCCTACACTGGCCCGGCGCCGTGCCCCATCGCGTTGCCCTACTGCCACCCAAAAATAGAGAAGACAACGCATGCGCATCGATATCGATGTCTCCATGGAGTACCAGCTTCACGGCGACGAGCCGGTCCTTTTGACCATTGAAGCGGCCAAAACCGATGGCCAGACCATCCTCGAGAACACGCTCGAAATAGAGGGTGCCGCGCTGGACCGGGTCAGCGGCGAGGGCGGGCTGGGCCAAAGGGTCTGGGCCCACGTCACCACCGAACGCCTAAAGCTCCGCTATCGCGCCAAGGTAGAGGTCACCCGTCCGGCCCAAGCGCTGGAAAACCTTAAGGCCACGCCCCTGCATGCGCTGCCCGGCGAAGTGGCCACCTATCTGCGCGCCTCGCGCTATTGCGAGTCAGACCTGTTCGGCAATATCGTCACCAACCAGTTTGGCGATCTTGAGGGCGGCGCCAAGATCGCGGCGATCCGCGATTGGGTCGAAGCCGAAATCGCCTATGTCCCGGGCAGCTCGGGTGCCGCGACCGGCGCTATCGATACCTTCATTTCCCGCGAAGGCGTCTGCCGCGATTTCGCGCACCTGATGTGCAGCCTGGCGCGCGCCGCCAACATCCCGGCGCGCTACACATCGGTCTATGGCACCGAGGTCACCCCGCCCGATTTCCACGCCGTGGCGCAAGTCTGGCTGGAAGGGGCATGGCATCTGGTCGATGCAACGGGCATGAGCACGGCCGACGGGCTGGTGGTGATCGCCGCCGGCCGCGATGCCGGCGACGTCGCTTTCCTCGAGACCGGCCAATGGGCCCAGCTCATCAACCAGACGGTCGATGTGTCGCGGGGGCAGGGGTAAACCTGCCAGCGCCTATGCCGCCGCCTGATCCCCCAGCCATTGCAGAATTGCGCTTGTCGTCTCTTCAGGCTTTTCCTGCTGAATCCAGTGCCCGCAATCAAGGCTGACCACGTCAACATTCGGCACAAAATCCGTCAGGTTTTCCGATTGCGGAATCATGTCCCGCGCCCCGTAAATCATCAGGGCGGGCTTTTTGATAACCGGGTCCACATCCGCCAGAATGTGCCAGTTGCGGTCAAGATTGCGGTACCAGTTGATGCTGCCCGTAAACCCGGTCTTCTCGAATGCTGAAACCAGAACCGCCAGTTCATCCTCCTCCATCACCGGCGCACCAAGCGGGGTTTCTGCCAAAGCCAGGTTGATCATCATCATGCCGGGCGCGGGCGGCACGGGGGAACATCCTTGCGGAACAAATTGCGCAAAAACCGCGCCGTATGCGCGTCCAGCACCGCATCCGCCACCCCCGGCTGCCGGTTGAAATGCACGAAATAATTATCGCCGCCGAAAAAATCCTCCATGAATTCAATCCATGGTTTTTCCGTGCGCGCCTGATAGGGCAGGGCCAGGTTGATGATCTTTTTCACCCGCTCGGGATGCAATAGCGCCAGCCCCCAAACCACATTTGCCCCCCAGTCATGGCCGACAAAAACAGCGTTTGCATACCCGTAGTGATCCAGCAGCGCGATGAGGTCATCCGCCAGGTGTTCAATGTCATAGTCAGTCACCTCACGCGGGCACGATGAATTGCCATACCCCCGCTGGTTCGGCACGATCACATGATAACCCGCCGCGGCCAGGGCGGGCATCTGGTGCCGCCACGAAAAGGCATGCTCCGGCCACCCGTGGCAGAGCACAATCGGGTTGCCGGCATTCTCCTGACCGGCCTCAAAAACTTCCAATTCCACACCATTCACGGCAACAAGCGTGGGCTGAGGAAAATCGGCGGGGTTGAACATGGGCATTTCTCCTTGCTGAATAGTTCAACCGCCGTCTAAAACCAAATGGTGCCAAAATCTGGCACCTTTGTGTGCGAGCGTGCCCAAATGAATATTCGCCTCCGCCAAGACGCCATCGTGCGCAGCCTGCGCCGCCAAGGCACGTCAACCCTTGCCGCCATAGCGGAGGATGTCGGCGCATCCCGGCGCACCGTCCTGCGCGACATCGCCGCCCTGCGGGATCAGGGTTTTGTCATTCATTCAGAGCCGGGCCGCGGCGGCGGGCTCTATCTGGATCCGCAGTCCGTCCAAACCACAGCCCGCCTGTCCGTGGCCGAAATCTTTGCACTGCTGATCAGCGTGGCCAGCATGCGCGCCGCCGGCAACCTGCCGTTTTCCGGTCTGGCCGATGCCGGGCTCGCCAAAATCGAAAAAGCCCTGCCGACAGACAAGGTCCGGGACCTGCGCCGTTTTCTGGCGTGCCTCTATGTCGGCACCCTCGCGCCACAAGTCGACATATCCGATATGGGCACGATGGATCCGGCCCTCCTGCCGGCGTTCGAAACCGCTTTTCTCAACCGCCTGCATTTGCGCTTCCGCTATCGCGACGCCAAAGGGGCGGTCACCAACCGCTATGTCGAGCCGCAAGCCATGCTGATCCTGCCCCCCCTGTGGTATCTGGTCGCCTGGGACCCGTCCCGCAACGATTTCCGGCATTTCCGCATGGACCGCATAACCGCCCCCGAACATATCGAAGGCCCACCCTTCCGCCGCCGCCACGTCCCCTTCGACGATACCGTCCACCCGGTGCAGGATACGCTGCGCGGATAGGCGATGCGTTGCAGACAACAAGTTTGGCCGCATTCCAAAACAGAAGCGGTCGAATGCTGCCAGCGCCACGCAACCCCATGATGGGTAACCATAATCCACGGGTTGAAGGGCACGAAGCCTTGCCGCCACGGGCATCGCGTGGTCTTCTGCCATCAGGAGGATTTAAATGAGGAAATCACGTTTCGTTGCAATGGCACTAGTCGCTGCCAGCCTGCTTATGCCGACCATCGGACCGGCATCGGCGCAGAACGGTGAATGCAACATAAAGGGCAATGTCAGCACCAGAGGCGAACGGATTTATCATGTGCCGGGGCAGAAATATTATAACGCCACCCGCATCAGCGCCTCCCATGGCGAACGCTGGTTCTGCTCCGAACAAGAAGCGCGCGCCGCATGGTACTGGTCGCCGTTTCAATCGGACGGTGCGTTGATTAAGATCACTGCGAACGAATTCGATTAGAGGCGAAACATGTATCCAGTCAGCGTTACAGAGTCCACTTTGTGGATTTCAGCATTTAAGCAAGAACAAGAGCGCTCTGATCTGATCATGCGACTTGTGAGCAATCTAACATCAATGCGAGCGAAGTCCGACCAGTTATCATCGCTGGTTCGTAAAGACTTTCCAGATCTCACAGTGCATGAGGTTTCCCATCTCGACGCACTTTGGGGCGTCGGCAGCATAATTTGCGGTGGCGATTACCCAATAAACCCACTGGAAGGATTTGTGCTCGGTGCGGCCATTCTACTTCATGACATCGCCTTAAGCTTTTCAGCATACCAAGGTGGTGCAGACGCTGTGAGAAAAACTACACTTTGGAAGGATCACTTTAGCCATTTCGAACGGATGCCGTCAGGCAAAACTTTCGCGGAAATCAGTGCCCAAGCCGACTTTGCAGCGGTGCGCGACCTCCACTCTCAAGAATGTCAAAGCCTTGCCGTTCGCGAGTGGCGAAGAGACGAGTGCGCCGCTGAATATCTAATTGACGACCCTCATTTGCGGGAGCACTTTGGTCACTTGATTGGCCAGGTCGCCAGTTCGCATCATTGGGACATTGAGGACGTAATTGACAGATTCAACAATCAATCAAATCCAACTGGCGACTTTCCATCGGCGTGGGTAGTGCATCCAATAAAATTGGCATGCATCTTGCGTTGTGCAGACGCAGGTCACATCGACGGAAGGCGTGCGCCTGACTTTCTCTTGACCATTCTCGCTAGAAACAAGGTATCTCAGGAACATTGGCTTGCTCAAAACCTGCTGAGCCGACTTTGCGAATTTGAAGCCGACCAGTCTGGAGAAACACTCACTATAAACTCGACGCGACCGTTCCGCTCCGATGAAGCTTCTGCTTGGTGGGTCGCAAAGGATGCTATCGACGTTCTGTCTCAAGAACTGTCTTCATCGAACTCGGCTCTAAATTCTTACAACCGCCCAAATGCTCCAGAGTTCAAGGCCAAGCATATTTTTGGAGCCAACGATCCGGCATTATTGGCAAAAACAATTCAGACTGACACTTGGAAACCGACGGAAGCGACGGTCAAAGTGGGCAATGTAGAAGCCGTGGTGTCCGGTCTGGGCGGCAGTCAGCTATACGATGACCAAACTGAATTTGGCGTGGTTTTGCGGGAATTGATCCAAAATGCTCGGGACGCGATTAAAGCTCGTGAAGTCGTTGAGCCATCTTTCAATACCGGCTCGATCAAAGTCGCATTGGAAAAGAGAGTGGGAACTTGGATACTGGAAGTTGAAGATAACGGCGTCGGAATGTCTGAGCGCGTTTTGACCGGTGATTTCCTCGACTTCGGGTCAAGCTTTTGGAGTTCATCGCTAGTTCAGTCTGAGTGGCCCGGGCTGCTGTCGTCTGGCTTTAAGTCCATGGGTCGATTTGGCATCGGATTCTTCTCTGTTTTCATGGTTGCCAAGTCGGTAAGGGTATCGTCCCGGCGCTACTCATCAGACCTTTCTAGCTACCGGAATCTACATTTCGCAAATGGTGTGTCGCTCAGGCCGCTTCTTTCTTCCGAAATTCCTGATGGTGCCAACACAGATTTGAGCACCAAGGTGTCCCTGAGTTTGAAAAATGGGGTTATAAGTTCACTTGGAGAAGTAAATCTGGTCGATGTTCACGCGGATCGAAAAAGTGTGCCATTTCGAGATTTTCTTGCCGCTACTACAGCCTTGCTCGATGTGAAGGTATGTCATGTCGATCCTAACGGAACACGGGATTTTATATCTAGAATGCCCCAGGAGAGCGATAGTTTCACTAAAATTATCAACTGGGTTTCTCAGCTGAACGCAGATGAATACGGAAAGGACATCAAAAAGCATATTGTCAAAGATCGCGACCACCCAAGATTTAGAAATATCTACGATAGGGGAGAGCAGATAGGGTTAGCTGCTCTCAGCGTCGGCAATAAAAGATCAGGATATTCAGCTCACGGTATGGTCGGAATATCGGGACTGATATCTCTGGATGATGGTGGCAATGACAATATTTTCGGAGGAGTTTCAGTACCTCCTTCTGGAGCCTCGCGTTCATCAAGAACTGACAATTGGTTGGCCGCACTAGACCCCGACGATGCGAAAAAGTGGATCGACGGGCAAATTGATTTACTCTCGCCTATCGAGGTGCCCCTGCCAAATATCCAAGATACAATTCAGAATTTAGTAACGTGGGGTTATGATGCTTACCCGCTTTGGAATGAAAACCAGTTTCTTAGCAATGGTGAACGAAAGATAGTCAAGAATTCCGAGTTGATTTCGTTTTGTGCAGGCCGTGGAATCTATTTTGATCTCAGTGGTCACAGGTTTCGAAAAAATAAAAAGAAAATAGAACAGCACATTTTTTTTGGCGAGACCGCGTACCGACGTAATTTTAATGATGAAATACTATATTGCAACGATTTCACAATCATGTCCGGCGACGATTACTGGAATGCCGATTTTCAAGACGATAACCTATCCTCACAAAACTGCTTAATCGGTTATTTTGCAAGGTTTCTGGCTTCGCAAGACGTAACCTTCAATTGGGATGTCGTTCAAAGAAAAATAACTAATGAAGATGGCAAGGATCGCGATGTGGAGTTTCTCCACCTGTCATTTTCATGATCAACGAGCGATCCATCTGCTCGCCGTCAATGGGCATGCACTTGCCCGTAAGTTAACTCCGGTTTTATCGAATTCGGCGCACGACTTGATCTCTATGAGTGTCTGTTTTCGGTTACGCTGCCAATATGTGTTGCGCCTGAAGCCAATGTCCGGAATCCACCGAGCGTAATAACCACCTTGCAAGCGCTGCAAATGACAGCTTCCGGCTCATTTTGTCGTTGACGAAGATTTCGAGTTGAGTCGCGTTGCCAGCAACTGAATCATGCGCGAGCTCAGCGCATCAGGCAACAACCTCAGCGGCCCCCGCTAAGCCACCTCAGCCGGCGCAATCGACAACTCTGACACAAAATCATAGGTATCGCTGCGATAATAGGAGCGGGTGAATTCCACCAGTGTCCCGTCGCTCAGCCGTGAGGCTCGTTCAATATAAAGCGCCGGATCGCCCATGCGCACCCCCAGCAAATCGGCTTCGCGCCGGGGCAGGGCGCGCGCCTTCAGCCTTTGTGTCGCCCGCACAGGCATGGCGCTCACCGCCGAAAGCGCCGCATAAAGCGAATGGTCCACCAGGTCCGGGTCCGGCAAATACCGCGCCGGCACGGTGGCAAATTCCACCGCCAGCGGCACCCCGTCGCCCGAGCGCAGCCGATGCAGATGCAGCACCTTGTCCCCCGGCGACAGGCCAAACAGCATCACCTCTTCCGAGGTGGGATAGGCCAGTTTCTTCTCCAGCCATTGCACGCTCGGCGTGCGCCCCCGGTCAATCATTTCCTCGGTAAAGCTCGACAGCCGGGTCAGCGGCTGCTCGATCTGCGGCAGGCCCCCGGCCACAAATGTGCCCGAGCCGCGCTTCTGGCGCAGCAGCCCTTCCTTGACCAACAGGTCCAGCGCCTTGCGAATGGTCACCCGCGACAGACTGGTCTGCTCCATGATCCGGCGTTCAGAGGGCAGGGCCTCGCCCTCGCGCATCGCCCCTTCCTCAATCAATTGGCGCAGCACATTGGCCAATTGCAGGTAAAGCGGGGTCGGGTCCGCGCCATTGGCCCGAAATCCGATGATCCGCTGAATGCCGCCACTGCTCTGTGTCATGCCCGTCCCGCCTCCCGCTGAAAGGAGAGGGGCCGAAGGTCGGTCTGCGCCAATAAGTGCCATACCATCATAATACCAATTCCTCCCGTCACGACGCCCCATTAGGGGCAGTCCCGTCTAGTGGGGCGCGGCAAATCCCGGCCTTTGGACCAGTTTTTCATCCGGCGCTTGCCCGCTCGCCAGCAGATAGGCACCCACCAAAGCGTCGGCGGTGTTCAACTGCCAGTCAAAACCGGGGGCATCCAGCATGCACAGCGGCATCAGCACCGCGCCCAGCCCCCCGGCCAGCACCACAATGCCCGGCTTGTCCTTGTAAAGCGCCTGCGCCAGATCGACGATTTCGCCCGCCGCCATGCGCAGCAATTCCCGGCAAAACGGATCGCCCGCCGCCGCATGGGCCACAATCGGCCGGGCCAGCGCGCCATATTGGCCGGGCCTAGCGGTCGATTGCCAGGCCTGAATCTCTTTCGTCGTGTTTCCCGCCAAGGCCATGACATCATTGCACAAAGTCTGGGGGAAGGGCGGGTCGAACGGCACCCCATCGAGATGTTTGGTCAGCAATCCGGTCAGCCGCAGCCCCAGCCATGCCCCGCCGCCCAAATCCCCGGCGGGAAAGCCCCAACCGCTCAAGGCCAGCGTTTGCCCGTCCGGCAGCAGCCTTTGCGCCGTCACCCCTGTCCCCACCGAAATCAGCGCGCCCGGCTGTCCCGCCGTCGCCGCCAATAGCGCCGTATAGCCGTCACCGACAAAATGGCAGCCGGCAAAATCGCCAAGGCTTTGGATCAGCGCCTCTTCCCGGTCGGTCAGGCTATGGCCTGCAATCCCGGCACAAATCCGGGTTGTCGCCGCCGCCTCGGGGCCCAGCGCCAATTGCTGGCAAATATCGGCCCAGACCGCGCGAATGGCCTGTTCCGCCTGCACCGCGCCCAGCGACAAGGCCCCGCCCGCGCCGCGCGCACGGGCGTTAAGGGTGCCATCGGCACCAAACAGGGCACCACGCGTTTCCGTGCCGCCAATGTCGAGACAAAAAACCTGCACACGCTCCTCCGCTGCAGTTGTGGTAGACTCTAAGTAATACCAATTATCATTTTCACATCGGCACCCGTTTGGCAAGGAGGTTCAAATTACTGTTGTTGAATCAACGCGATAGATGAATATGACCAAAATATTAAAAAGGGCATTGCCGATAAGGTATGCTTTTGGTAGCGTTTTGGTCTTCAGGGGAGTGATATTTTGCCGCAAGACGTCTCCAACCGTACTGAAACCGAAGCCCGGCCCGGGGAATGGCGCGAAACCGAGTTTCGCAGCCCGCGCTATGAAAATCTCGAAACCTGGGGTTCGGGCGAAATCCTCTCGGCCCTGCTCGGCGGCCAGCATCAGGCGCTCCACGCCGTCTGGGGTGCCTTGCCCCAAATCGAAAAAGCCGTTGCCGCTGCCGTTGCGCGGCTGGCCCATTCCCAAGGCCGCCTGATCTATGTCGGTGCCGGCACTTCGGGGCGCCTTGGCACGCTGGATGGCGTCGAGCTGACCCCGACCTTTGGCTGGCCGAAAGAGCGCATTGTCTATTTGTTCGCCGGGGGCGATGCCGGCTTGCGCCGCGCCCAGGAAGGGGCCGAGGATGACGCCGAAGCGGCTGAGGCCTCCATTGCCGAAATCGCGGCCGGGCCGGATGATGTCATCATCGCTTTGGCCGCCAGCGGCACCACGCCCTATACCCGCGCCGCCGTTATCGCCGCCCGCAAAAACGGCGCGCTGACCATTTCGCTGGCCAATAATCCCGGCAGCCCGCTGCTCGATGATGCCGAAATCGGCATCCTGCTGCGCTCCGGTGCCGAAGTGCTGGCCGGTTCCACCCGTCTCGCCGCCGGCACCAGCCAGAAGGTTACCCTCAACCTCTTCTCCACCACGCTGATGATCGGCCTTAACAAGGTCTATCGCGGCTATATGGTGGACATGCAGACCAGCAATGAAAAACTGGTATTGCGCGCCGAGCGCATGGTGATGAAAATCACCGAATGCGATCTCGAAACCGCGCGCCAGGCGCTGGCCGGCGCGGAAAACCACATCAAGCTGGCCGTTCTGCTGGTCAATGGCGTGGAAAAATCAGCGGCGCAGGCATTACTGGCGCAGCACGACGGCAATCTGGGTGCAGCTCTTGATGCGGTCATATCCTGAGCGCGTAATGCCCCCGGCGACGGCCAGCCCATCGGCCGGCAGAATATGTATCTGATGATAACAAGGAGGACTAACATGAAAAAAGCTATTCTCGGTGGACTTGTCTCCGCACTGCTGCTCGGCACCGTTGGCAGCGCCTTTGCCGTCGATCTCACGATCGAAAGCTGGCGCAATGACGATCTCAGCATCTGGCAGGACAGCATCATCCCCGCCTTTGAAGCCGAACATCCCGACATCAAGGTCAAATTCTCCCCCACAGCCCCCACCCAGTATAACGCCGCTCTCAATGCCAAGCTCGATGGCGGCACCGGTGGCGATCTCATCACCTGCCGGCCCTTCGATGCCTCGCTCGATCTTTACAACAAGGGCTATCTCGCCGATCTGACCGGTCTTGAGGGCATGGACAGCTTCTCCGACGTCGCCAAGGCCGCCTGGACCACCGATGATGGCTCGGCCACATTCTGCGTCCCCATGGCCGCCGTCATCCACGGCTTCATCTATAACAAGGACGCCTTTGATGAGCTGGGCCTGACCCCGCCGGCAACCCAGGCCGAATTCATGGATGTGCTGAACAAGATCAAGGAAGACGGCACCTATGTGCCCCTCGCCATGGGCACGCTCGACCAGTGGGAAGCCGCCACCATGGCCTACCAGAATATCGGGCCGATGTACTGGAAGGGTGAAGAGGGCCGCAAGGCCATCATCGATGGCACCGCCAAGCTGACCGACGACGCATGGGTCAAGCCCTATGAAGTCATCGCCGAATGGGCCGATTACATGGGCGACGGCTATCAGGCCCAGGCCTATCCCGACAGCCAGACCATGTTCACCTTGGGCCGCGCGGCCATCTATCCCGCCGGTTCGTGGGAAATCTCCCCCTTCCGCCGCGATGCCGATTTCGAAATGGGCGCTTTCCCGCCGCCGCTGCCTGAGGCTGGCGACAAGTGCTACATCTCCGATCACAATGACATCGCCATGGGCCTGAACCCCGCTTCCCCCAATGTCGAAGCGGCCAAGACCTTCCTCAGCTGGATGGGCTCGAAAGAATTCGCCGAGCTCTATTCCAACGCACTCCCGGGCTTCTTCTCGCTCTCCAGCCATGAGATCACCCTCGAGGATCCCCTCGCCAACGAGTTCATCTCCTGGCGCAAGGATTGCGATTCCACCATCCGGTCCGCCGCTCAGATCCTGTCGCGCGGCACGCCGAACCTGTGGAGCGAAATGTGGGGCGTTTCCGCCAATGTCATGAATGGCAAGCAGACCCCCGCTGATGCAGGTGCCCAGCTGCAGACCGGCCTTGAAGCCTGGTATGCACCGCAGCAGAAATAAGCTTTTGGGGTCGGGCCTTCGGGCCTGACCCTTTCCAATCCGGTGGATGTGCGGCCCATGCCGGACATCCACTTTCTAAAACAAGTCTCCCGCCAGGGCGCGGGAAGGGCACGAGGCCACTCGTTGAAGCTGGGGCAGGGCAATGCAGCAAATCACCACCACCACGCGCAAGAAAAAGCCGTTCCCCTGGCACATTCTGGTGTTCATGGCCCCCGCGGTCATCGTTTACACCGCGATCATGATCCTGCCGCTGGCCGAAACCCTCCGGCTCTCCTTCTATCAGCGCGATAACGTCACCCAGGCCATCTCCTGGGTCGGCAATGAAAACTATCTGCGCCTGTTCTTCGATCCGTTCTGGGTCGGCCCGTTCTTCAATGCCCTGGGCAATAATTTCTTCTTCTTCGTCATGCACATGCTGCTGCAAAACCCCATCGGCATTCTCATTGCCGCCTTGCTCTCCATGGTGCATCTGCCCGGCAAAAAGCTCTATCGCACCGCCATTTTCATGCCGACACTCCTGTCCTTCGTCATCGTCGGTTTCGTCTGGAAGCTCATCCTGTCGCCGCTCTGGGGGGTCTCAAAAGGCCTGATGACAGATGTCGGCATCGGCCATTTGTTCATGCCCTTCCTTGGCAAGGAAGAAACAGCCCTCACCACCCTGTCGCTGATTTCGGTCTGGCAGTTCATCGGCATCCCGATGATGCTGATTTATGCAGCCCTCCTGTCGATCCCCGAAGAGGTGATCGAGGCGGCCGAATGCGATGGGGTCACGGGGCTGGCGCAGTTCTTCAAGATCAAACTGATCCTGATCCTGCCCACGATCGGCATCATTTCCATTCTCACTTTTGTCGGCAATTTCAATGCCTTCGATCTGGTCTATACCACTCAGGGTCCGCTTGCCGGCCCCGATTATTCAACCGATCTGCTCGGCACCATTCTTTATCGCACCTTCTATGGGCAACAAACCCAGCCCGGCGATCCGAACATGGGGGCCGCCATTGCCACCATCATGTTCTTCATCATTCTCGCTGGCGTTGCCGTCTATTTGTTCTTCATTCAGCGCAAGCTGACCCGCTACGAAATGTAAGGCTGAGAGCATGGCTGTTTCCCGCGCCCGCCGTAATCTTGTTTCAGAGCTGATCGCCCATGCGATATTGCTGACCTTTGCCGTCATCGCCATGTTCCCGGTCATCCTGATCATCATCAATTCGTTCAAGACCAAAAAGGCGATCTTCAAATCGCCCTTGTCCCTGCCCAATGCGGAAACCTTCGATCTGGTCGGCTATACCACCGTCTTCACCCAGGGCAATTTCCCGCTCTATTTCACCAATTCGGTGCTGGTCACGGTCGGCAGCCTGTTCTTCGTGCTGCTGTTCGGGGCCATGGCCGCCTTTGCCCTCAGCGAATATAAATTCCCCTTCAGCCGCCTGACCGGGCTTTATCTGGCGCTGGGCATCATGATCCCGATCCGCCTCGGCACGGTCGGCATCCTCACGCTGATGGTCGCCACCAAACTGGTCAACACCCATTGGGCGCTGATCCTCGTTTACACAGCGCAAGGCCTGCCGCTCGCCATCTTCATCCTTTCCGAATTCATGGCCGTCGTCTCGCGCGATCTCAAAGCCGCCGGGCGCATTGATGGCCTCTCCGAATACGCCATTTTCTTCCGTCTGGTCGTGCCGCTGGTCCGTCCGGCGCTGGCAACGGTCGCGGTCTTCACCATGATCCCCATCTGGAACGATCTGTGGTTCCCGCTGATCCTCGCCCCCTCCGAAGCCACCAAAACCCTCACCCTTGGGGCGCAGGTCTTCGTCGGCCAGTTCGTCAATAACTGGAACGCCATTCTCGCCGCCATGGCCCTGGCCATCATCCCGGTTCTGGCGCTCTACACCATTTTCTCGCGCCAACTTATTCGCGGCCTCACCTCAGGAGCCGTCAAATGAGCGATAGCCCAATTCGTGTCCTCGTCGCCGGTCTCGGCAATATGGGGCGTTCCCATGCGCTCGCCTATGAGCGTAATCCCGGTTTTGAAATCGCCGGTCTGGTCAATCGCTCCACGCCGAAAGAGCTGGATCCAAGCCTTGCGCATTACCCCATAATCCCTTCATTCGATGACGCTTTGGCCGATCTCAAGCCGGATCTGGTCGCGGTCAATACCTATTCCGATAGCCATGCCGGCTACGCCATCAAGGCGATGGAGGCGGGGGCGCATGTGTTTGTCGAAAAGCCGCTGGCAACGAGTGTTGAAGATGCAAAGCGCGTTGTCGCTGCCGCCAAAGCCAATGGCCGCAAACTGGTCGTCGGCTATATCCTGCGCCATCATCCCTCATGGCAAAGGCTGATCGGCGAGGCCCGGGCGCTCGGCGGGCCTTATGTCTTTCGCATGAATCTCAACCAGCAATCCTCCGGCGAGACCTGGAAAACCCATAAGCAATTGATGCAGGCCACATCACCGATTGTCGATTGCGGCGTGCATTATCTCGATGTGATGTGCCAGATCACCGATGCCAAACCGGTCGAAGTACGCGGCATGGGCGTGCGTCTTTCCGAAGACATTGCCCCCGACATGTATAATTACGGCCATTTGCAGGTGCTGTTCGATGATGGCTCTATCGGCTGGTACGAGGCCGCCTGGGGCCCGATGATCTCGGAGACCGCCTTTTTCGTCAAGGACATCATCAGCCCCAAAGGCTCGGTCTCGATTGTCGTCGATGCCGATACCAAATCCGATGATATCGACGCCCACACCAAAACCTCGACCATTCGCCTGCACCATGCCGAAATGGGGCCGGACGGGGCTTTTGCCCAAGCCGATACGATTTTGCACATGGATGACGAGCCGGGCCATCAAGAGCTTTGCGAGCGCGAGCAGGCCTTTGTGCTCAAGGCCATCCAAGAAGATATCGATCTTGGCGATCACATGAATGACGCCGTCAATTCCCTCGCCGTTGTGCTTGCCGCCGATGCGTCCGTGCGCACGGGCCAGCCCCAGAAACTGGACCTCTAATCATGGCCAATCTCCAAGTCTCAGCCCTGCATAAATCCTATGGCGACGTCAAAGTGCTCGACGGTATCGACCTCGATATTGCCTCGGGCGAATTTCTCGTCCTGCTCGGCCCGTCCGGCTGCGGCAAGTCCACCCTGTTGCGCATCATCGCCGGGCTGGAAGATGAAAGTGCCGGCGATGTGCTGATCGATGGCAAATCCATTGCCCATCTGCCGCCCGCCAAGCGCGGCATTGCCATGGTGTTCCAGTCCTATGCGCTCTATCCGCATCTGACCGTACGCGGCAATATGGCTCTGGTGCTCAAACAGGCTGGCTATTCCAGGGAAGAGATCGCCGCCCGCGTCGCCGAAAGCGCCCGCGCCCTTGAGCTTGAACCCCTGATGGACCGCAAGCCCTCCGAACTCTCCGGCGGCCAGCGCCAGCGTGTCGCCATTGGCCGCGCCATTGTGCGCGATCCAAAAGTCTTCCTGTTCGATGAGCCGCTCTCCAATCTTGATGCCGCTCTGCGCGGGCAGGTGCGTCTCGAAATCGCCCAGCTGCACCAGCGGCTTTCCGCCACCATGGTCTATGTCACCCATGATCAGGTCGAGGCCATGACCCTGGCCGACCGGATCGTTGTCATGAATGGCGGCGAAATCCAGCAGGTCGGCACCCCGCGCGATCTTTACGAGCACCCGCAAAACCTGTTTGTCGCCGGCTTCATCGGCTCCCCGGCGATGAATTTCATCGCCATCGAAAAAATCGCCGATGGCAAGGCGGTGCTGGTCAGCGGTGGGTCGCAAGTCCTGCCGGCGGGCCTGCCCAAAACCCATGGTGCCGCCACCCTTGGCGTGCGTCCCGGCGGCTGCAAAATCATTGGCCCCACGGACGAGACCGAGGGCATGGCCGGCGAAGTGCTGCTTGAAGAATATCTGGGCGACGCCACATATGTACATGTGCGCCTCGATAGCGGCGAACATATCGTCGTGCGCGAAGAACCGCACCAGCGGCACGCCCCCGGCACCCGCGTCGCCATCGACATTGATCCGGCGGCCTTGCATCTGTTCGATGCGACAACCGGGCAGCGTCTGGATTAGTCGCCGCCATGCAGAAAAACTGACACAGCTTTTCGGCATAAGACGATGCGACCCATAAAGAATTGGAACGGCGATTTGATGCAAATCGTCCTTCCTGAACAATGACTTGCAGCGCCTGGCGGATTCAGTTTGAAACCGCGCGCAACAGGTCAGGAAAGAGGATTGAATTGGCTGACAATACCACTCATATGCGCGCCGAAATTGAAGAAATTCCCGCCGCCATCGAACGTTTTCTGGCCGGGTCCGGCCCGGCGGTTAAAGAAGCTGCCGCAGCGCTTGCCGCCAAAAACCCGCAAATGATCGCAACCATTGCCCGGGGCTCCTCGGACCATGCCGCAGCTTTCCTCAAATACGCCATCGAACTGACCGCGGGCATTCCCGTCACCTCTTTGGCCCCCTCGGTCGCCTCGATCTATGGGGCGCAATTGCAAATGGGCAATACCGCCACCATTTCGGTCTCCCAGTCGGGCGAAAGCCCCGATATCATCGCTGCAACCGAAATGGCCAAAAAGGGTGGGGCGCTCACCCTGACCCTGACCAACAAGCTGCAATCGCCGCTGGCAAAAATCGCCGACAATGCCATCGATATTGCTGCCGGCCCGGAACTCAGCGTGGCCGCCACCAAGAGCTTTTTCACCTCTATTATTGCCGGGCTAGCCATTCTTGCCGAATGGCAGAATGACGACGCCTTGCGTCAGGGTCTCAAGGCCTTGCCCGATCAGGTCCGTCAGGCGCTCAACTGCGACTGGAGTGAACTGACCGGCGTCATCGATGGCGATAATTCGCTGTTCGTGCTCGGGCGCGGCCCCACCATGGCCATTGCCAGCGAAGTCGCCCTCAAGTTCAAGGAAACCTGCGGCCTGCATGCCGAAGCCTATAGCGCTGCCGAAGTCATGCATGGCCCGGTCGCCTTGGTCGAACCGGCTTTCCCGGTGCTGGTCCTTGCCGCGCGCGATGCGGCTGAAGCCAGTTGCCTTGCCGCTGCTGAAAAGCTGGCGGCAGACGGTGCCGACGCCTTCATCACCGCCGACGGCACAAACAAGAGCCGCAAACTGGCCTTCGCTGCCACCGGCCATCCGCTGACCGATGCCTTGTGCCTCGTTGTGCCGTTCTATGCCTTTGTCGAGGGTTATGCCCGGCATCGCGGCCTCAACCCCGATCAGCCGCCCCGTCTGCGCAAGGTGACGGAGACCCGCTGACATGAGCAAACTGAGCGCCATCGCCGCCCCGCGCATTTTCGACGGCACCGACTGGCATGAAGATGCCGCCCTCGTCGTCGAGAACGGCGAAATCGCCCAGATCATGCCGCGCGCTGATCTGCCGTCGGCCATCACCGTCGAACAGCTCGCCGACGGCTTTCTGGCCCCCGGTTTCGTTGACCTTCAGGTCAATGGCGGCGGCGGTGTGCTGCTCAATAATGATCTGAGTGCCGCCGGCATTCACCGCATTTGTGCAGCCCATGCCAAATACGGCACCACCGCCTTGCTGCCGACCCTGATCACCGACACGCCCGAAATCACCGCCGCCGCCATTGCTGCCGGTGCCGAGGCGACCAAGGCCAATATCCCCGGCTTTGCCGGTCTGCATCTTGAAGGCCCGCACATCTCGCTGGCCCGCAAGGGCGCGCATGATCCCAAGCTGATCCGCCCGATGACAGCGGACGATCTCGACATGCTGGTGGAAGCGCGCCACCGCCTGCCGGTCTTGATGACCACCGTCGCCGCCGAGTCGGTCACCCCCGATCAGGTCCGGGCATTGGTTGCGGGCGGCATCAAGGTCTCCATCGGCCATTCCGACGCCCCTTATGAAGATGTTCTGGCATTGGCCGAGGCGGGCGCGACCATGATCACTCATCTGTTCAATGCCATGAGCCAGTTTACCGGGCGCGAGCCGGGCATGGTAGGCGCAGCGCTCAATACCGGCAGTCTCAATGTCGGGTTGATCGCCGATGGCTTCCACGTCCATGCTGATGCCATGGCGCTGGCGATCCGCGCCAAGCAGGGCCCGGGCCGCATCTTCCTCATCACCGATGCCATGTCGACCATTGGCACCGATATGACCGAGTTCATGCTCAATGGCCGCCGCATCCTGCGGGCAGGGGGCAGGCTCACCCTTGAAGACGGCACGCTCGCCGGTGCCGATCTCGACATGGCCACAGCCGTCAGCGTGTTGCACACCAAAGTCGGTATTGATCTCGACGAGACTTTGCGCATGGCCACGCGCTATCCGGCGGAAATCATCGGCCGGCCCGGTTCGGGCATTCTAGCCCCCGCAAGCCGCGCCGATTTCGTCTGGCTCAGCGAAGGTCTTGAGGCGCGCCGGACATGGATTGCAGGTCAGCCCTCATAAAGCCTGACAATGCCCTTACAAAACCCCTTAGGTAAGCCTTCACGAAGGCTTGTTTTAGGGGTGTGTAAGTTACACTTTACTTTGCCAAAAAAGCGTTATTATTCAATGAATTGCCGGTAAATAACATCCTTGGCGTCCCGCCGGATGATAATATGCTGATTAGCCAGAAATCGATAATCATGGCTCCAGGAACCGTCCGGCCATTGCACTCTTACAATCCCCCGATCCAGCAGTCCCAACCCCACATGCACCGCCCCCGATTGCCCCGAAGCATGCCCGCCGCCCACATGCACGGTCCGGTTCATCGACACGGTTCCGGTCTTCACCAACAGCCGCGCCCCAACGCCATGCGTGTTACCGTCTTGATCTTCAAGAGAAATTTCGACCCAGTTCCCCAGGGGCCGATGCCCCCATTCCGTCTGCCGCCCCATATTGCGGAACAGCGACACGTTCGCCTTGCGATTGATCACCAGCAGATCGAGCAGCCCGTCGCGGTTGAAATCATCCACAATCGCCCCGCGCCCGGAGGTTTCCTGCCCGATCCCGGCCATATCCCCGCTCTCCACGAACTTCCCATCCACCCCCTGCAACAGCAGATTGTCCGGATCAAAACTCGCAAAGTCTTGCATTCCCTCAACATTTCCCTTCGCGATGAACAAATCCTCGCGCCCGTCATTGTTGAAATCGGCAAATTCCGCATGCCATCCGGTCGAGGGCAATTTGTCCGGTCCCATATAAGGCTGCTGCGCCGTCGCCCCGCGTTCAAACGCCGTATCGGTATATTGCGGCACCGAGGGGTCCGCCGGATTATCCAATGATTGCAACTTGGTATCGCCCATCGAGGTCAGCGCATATTCCGGCAAGCCGTCCGAATTCAGGTCCGCCTCGGCAATCCCCATGCCCCAGATCGTCAAATGCTCCCAGCCATCCCCACGCCGGTAAAGCCGCGGTGCACGGCCCGTTTCAACCCGCCACAACTGCTCCTCACCCCCGCGGTAATATTGCCGGTCATTGGTAATCCTCAAGCCCCGTTCCCCTGAGCGATTCCAGTCCGTAAACAGCATGGAAAGACTGCAATGGCCCGGCGAAAGCGTTGAAATATCGGAATAATCCGGCGTGTCGCCATCCCCGCGCGGCCGCATCAAAAAGTTATCGGCACAGGTCCCCCAGGGCGCTCCGGGCGCTGTCCGGTCCACATAATTGCCAAACGCCAGCGTCGGAAACCGTTTGCCTGGCTCCCAATTCGCCGCAAACGCCGTGCTCCACGACGTCCCGCCATCAATATGCCAGGCCCGCTCCGCCCGCTCGAACCGGCACTCTCCCAATCCGCGCAGCACAATATTCTCGCCCAGCCGCAACAGCACCAGATCATCATGCTCGTCCGCATCGATATCGAGCGCATAAATCCCCAGCACATTGCGCGCCAACCGCTCTTCAAGCCCAAGATCTGCGGGCTCAAAGGCCAGCTCGCCACCCACCTTGCTCGTGTTCACATAAAGCGCTGCCGCACTGGTGCCACCCGCCAGCGCGACATCGGACATGCCATCGCCATTGCAGTCAAACGAGCTGCCACCACCGCCGACAAAGAACTCCCAACCCCCGGTATAACTCTGTGTAATACCCGCACTTGCTGCCTGCTCGACAAATTGCGGCACTGCCAGCAACCCCAGCGCATCCGCCCGTTCATCGGCGAGGGCGGGCACAGAAAATGCGGCGAGCGCCAGGCTCAGCATCAGGGCCAAACGGTTCATTGCGGCATCCTCAGCGTCTTCAAAAATGTAATCAGGTTGTCCCGTTCGGTCTGGGGCAGGGCGGCATAGGCATCGCGCGATTGAACCGCGTCACCCCCATGCGCCAGGATCACTTCATCCAGCGTCATCAGGTCGCCCCGATGCCCGAACGGCGCCGTATCCGCCACGCCCCAAAGCTCCGATGTCATGAACGCATCCCGCGCCACAAAACTCTGCCCCATCAACTCATTGGCAAAATGCGGATTTTTGTTATCGGCAATCACATGGCGTTTGAGATCACCAAACAGCGGCACCAACACATCCCCATCCGCATTGCGCGGCAATTTTTGCGCCCATTCCAGCAAACCCAGATCATAGATCGCCGGTGCCGCAACATCGCTGGCCGACAGCGTTCCCGCCGTATCCAGCGGCCCGGGATCAGCAAAAGAGAGGCTCCGCAATGGCAGGCTCGGCACATGGCAGGTGGCACAACCCGTTGCAGTAAAAGCCATTTCGCCTTCCATGGCAGCGCTTTGCCACGCGGGGTTCTCGAACGGCGTTTGCAGCGGTGCCTGCAGGCTGGCTTGATAGGCCACCAATGCCGAAACCAGTCCGGGGCTGAATTCGCCGACAAACCCGTCGCCATCAAAATCGGCTTCACCGGTCATCGCCGCGCCAAACCGCTCGTCCGCCTCCATGCCATGATGCGCATTCAAGGCATTGAGCGTGAACATCCGCAAGGACGGAAACACACCCTTCTGGCTGAAAGGCCGAACCTTGAGGTCAATATCAACCCCCGAAACGCCCGCCATGTCGAGCTGGCCATCCGGCGCGGCTGTCAGCGTGCCAAAATTGATCCCCTTGCTTTCAAGCGTCATCGTCACCGGTGCCGACGTTTCGCGGGCCTGCCGCACAGCTTCGGTGCGCAAGTCCTGTAAATCCACGGTCATTTCCCGCGCCAACAGCTCTATCAGCCCCGAGCCGAACAAATGATTGGTCCCGCGCTCATTGGAGAATTGCGGGTCCACATTGTCAAAGTCGGCGCTTTCGGTGCCCTCAGAGGTGAAGACATTGGTGGTAAAATCCCCCGCACCCCCGGCCATCGGATCAAGATGACACGAGGTGCAACTATTGGCGTCCGGCCCCGAGGCGCGCTGAAAGCTCATTTCCCGGGCATGCTTGAAATGGGTGGGGATAATGGCCTGGGTCGCGCGCGGCCGCCCGGCACCATCGGCACCGGTAAAGCGTGTGGCAAACAAGGACCGCCCCGCTTCGATCAAATCCGTCAGGTCCGCCTGGGGCAGCGTGCCCTGCAACTGGCCTTGATCGACTGCAACACTGATCGCCGCCGGGTCCGCTGGTGCCCGTTCAATGAAAGTCACCGGGCCCGCTAAGGCAACAGAGGGGACAAGGGCGAGGGCAAACGCCCATTTATATCGATACATTACGGCACCATGCTTAAACTGGTTGCGGGCAGACCGGCGAAATCATCCTGATCGAGGCTCACAAGGGCTTTCATCATCAGGCCCTTGAATATCGGTTCGCTCTCATCTTCATGTGTCATGATCTGGGGAATGCCATGCACGCGCGCGGTGAGGGACGCTGCGATACTGGCTTCCATTTCCTGGCGGATAAACGGAAAGGCCCGGGCACCGGGGCCGACAATCAGAATATGGGTCAGATCGAACGCGGCCATCAGCCGGCTGATGCCGGTGCCGATCGCATTGCCTGCCAGATTGAAGGCGTGAATAACCTCGCGGTCGCCCTGCTGCGCGCGGGTGATCAGCTTGGCATATTGATTGGCGGGCACAGCTAGGGCAGGGGGCGTCTTGTCGGGCACGCCATAGGCACTGCGCAACAGCCCGTAATCGGAGGCATAGGCTTCGATACAACCGAGCATGCCGCAGCGGCAAAGCGCTCCGTTCGGAATATGGTTCATATGTCCAAATTCGGTCGCCGTGTCGCCTTCGCGCCAGCCGCTTTGTCCATGCAGGGATATGCCCATGGCAATTGTCGCACCGACGAAAACCGTGGCGGTATTGGCGGTATGCATTTCGGGAAATAACCAATGCATCCCCTCGGCCAGCAGGCGTCCGCGTTTGAACAGCACCACCGGTAGATTAAACCGTTCCTGCAATCCTGCGACCAGATTGTCTCCGGCAAAATGCTGTACCGGCGACCATTTCAGGCTTTTGCCGTCCCGGTCGAGAATCCCTTGCACCGATAGGGCGATTCTCATCATGCGCGGTGCCGTGTCCGGGTTGCGCCTTTGCATATTGGTGATGTGGGCATTGAGAAATTCGGTCGGGGAGGTTTCGGCAAAACTCTCCGGCGTCAGCAGGGTCTCAACCCGGTCAACCAGCGTGCCGCCATAATCGATCAGGGAGCAACGTGCCTTGTTCACATCGATTTCAATCAGCAGCGCATAACCGGCTTGCCGGTTAAAACCGATGCGAATGGCGGGGCGGCCACGGCTTTTGAGATCGGGGCTGGCCTCCACCAGTTCGCTCAAAAGCGATTGCCCCACCATATCGCTGGTAATCGCGGTAATCGTTGCGTGCGACAGGCCGGTTTCGCCCGCCAATTGCGTGCGGGGCAACGGGCCGAGCCGCCGGAGGGCATCAAGCACCAACCCGCGGTTCTGCCGGCGTACCGTGTCGGAATCGCTGACTGCGCGCCTCACGCTTGCTCCCTCGCACCCGTCTGTTCCCAGACCGTATGCCACCTATTATCCTCCGGTTCCAGTGTTCGGCACTGGATTATTTTTAACCCTCGAAAATAATGTTGACATGAGTTGAATGCCCATGCCAGTAATTTTTTCGAGCATTGAAATTATTGCTCGCACGCTGCTGCGGCCGCTGTCGCAGCGCAAAATGGCAAGACGAACGGTGGGAGCTGTTCGGTGGGAGGAAATTATGAATAAGATTTACGCAGCGCTTTTGGGCGCGGCCGTGTCGCTTGGCACGGTAGGCATCGCCATGGCGCAGGATATTACGGTTGGCGTTTCCTGGTCGAATTTTCAGGAAGAACGCTGGAAGACCGACGAGTCAGCAATCAAGGCCGCTCTTGAAGCTGCAGGTGCCAAATATATTTCAGCAGACGCACAATCATCCGCTGCCAAGCAGCTGACCGATGTTGAAAGCCTGATTGCGCAGGGCGCAGATGCCTTGATCGTTCTCGCACAGGATTCCGACGCCATCGGCCCGGCTGTGCAAAAGGCCGCAGACGAGGGCATCCCGGTTGTCGGTTATGACCGCCTGATCGAGAACCCCGATGCGTTCTACATCACCTTTGACAACAAGGAAGTTGGCCGCATGCAGGCCCAGGCCGTCTTCGCGGTACAGCCGACCGGCAACTATGTCTTCATCAAGGGTTCGGCTTCCGATCCCAATGCAGACTTCCTGTTCTCCGGGCAGATGGAAGTGCTTAAAGACGCCATCGACAGCGGCGCGATCGTCAATGTCGGTGAAGCCTATACCGATGGCTGGATCCCTGAAAATGCCCAGCGCAATATGGAACAGATCCTGACCGCCAATGACAACAAGGTCGATGCGGTTGTGGCCTCCAATGACGGCACTGCCGGTGGCGTTGTCGCCGCACTTGCCGCTCAGGGCCTTGCCGGTTCTGTACCGGTTTCGGGTCAGGATGGCGATCAGGCTGCGCTGAACCGCGTTGCCCTCGGCACCCAGACGGTTTCCGTATGGAAAGATGCCCGCGAGCTCGGCAAGAAAGCTGCTGAAATCGCTGTGTCCCTCGCCAATGGCGATGCCATGGGCGATATCGACGGTGCGGTAATGTTTGATGGTGGCCCCAAGGGCGTCAACATGAACTCCTACTTCCTGGCACCTCTCCCTGTCACCCGCGACAATATTGATGTCGTGATTGACGCTGGCTGGGTTTCCAAGGAAGTCGTCTGTCAGGGTGTCGCGGCCGGTACCCTTGCGGTCTGCGGCTAGTCGATCAATCTGGCCTGGCCAGACTAACAGAATGCCGCGGCCTGGCGCCGCGGCATTCTCCTTCAAACCCTCAGGGTCGGAATGCTGAACATGGCGAATCCGCAAACACTTTCTACCGGCAGTGTCCGGGCCAAACAGCCCATCCATCCAGTGGCGCGTTTTCTCGCCGCAACTGAACTGGACACAAGGCTGCTTGGCATGATTGGCGCACTGGCGCTGATCTGGATCGGTTTTCATATCTTTTCTGGCGGCGTGTTTCTCACTCCGCGTAATCTTTGGAACCTCAGCGTCCAGACATCATCCATCGCCGTCATGGCGACAGGCATGGTGCTGGTCATTGTCACCCGCAATATCGATTTGTCCGTGGGCTCCATCCTCGGCGTTGTCGGCATGGTGATGGCAGTGGTTCAGGCTGAAATCCTGCCCCATGCGATCGGGTTCGATCACTGGTCGACCTGGATTCTGGCGCTCAGCGCCGGCATTCTGTTCGGCGCGCTGGTCGGGGCGTTCCAGGGTGTCATCATTGCCTATCTCGAAGTGCCGGCCTTCATCGTCACCCTCGGGGGGCTTTTGGTCTGGCGCGGCACGGCATGGTGGATCACCAAGGGCCGCACGGTTGCCCCCATGGACAGCAATTTTGCCCTGATGGGTGGCGGACCGAACGGGTCTGTCGGCGATGTCGCCAGCTGGATTGTCGCCTTCATTGTCTGTGCGGCGATTATCTGGGCGCTCTATTCCGGCCGCCAGCAACGCAAGCGCTTCAATTTCCCGTTGCGGCCCCTCTGGGCGGAGTTCGTTTTGACGGCCATGGGCTGCGGTGCCACCATCGCCGCGGTCTGGGTGGTCAATTCCTATCCCTGGCCGCGCCGCGTGGCCGAGCGTTATGCCGCCGAGCACAATATTCCCATTCCAGAGGGCGGCTTGTTCATTGCCCACGGCATTGCCATTCCGGTGCTGATCGCGCTTGGTGTGGGTGTGGTCATGACCTTTGTCACCATGCGTACCCGTTTCGGCCGCTATGTCTTTGCCATGGGTGGCAATCCCGAAGCAGCGGATCTCGCGGGCATCAATACCCGCCGGGTCACGGTGCTGATCTTCACCATCATGGGCGCGCTTTGTGCCATCTCGGCGGCAATTTCGACCGCCCGTCTCAATGCGGCAACCAATGCCCTGGGCACCTATGATGAATTATATGTCATTGCGGCGGCCGTTATCGGCGGCACATCGCTTTCGGGCGGTGTCGGGACCATAGCGGGCGCCATTCTCGGTGCCCTGGTCATGCAGTCACTACAATCGGGCATGGTGCTGCTGGGGATTGATACCCCGCTGCAAAGCATTGTCGTCGGCCTCGTTCTGGTGCTGGCGGTATGGCTTGACACCTTGTACCGCCGACGGGCGAATTAGGGAGTATGCGAGATGTTGGATAAATCCCGCCCAATGGTGGAACTCGAGGATATTTCGATTTCGTTCGGTGGCATCAAGGCCGTTGAGAACGCATCGCTGGATCTTTATCCCGGTGAGGTGGTGGGTCTGCTCGGCCATAATGGTGCCGGCAAATCGACCCTGATCAAGATCCTCTCGGGGGCCTATAAACGCGATAGCGGCACCATCCGGATCGATGGCAAGGAAGCGGTGATCAATAATCCGCGCGATGCCAAGGCCTATGGCATCGAGACGATCTATCAGACCCTGGCGGTCGCCGATAATGTCGACGCGGCGGCCAACCTGTTCCTCGGGCGCGAATTGCAGACCTCGTGGGGCACGCTCGACGATGTGGCGATGGAAGCCAAGGCCCGCGAAGTCATGGGGCGGTTGAACCCCAATTTCCGCCGCTTCAAGGAACCGGTAAAGTCGCTTTCGGGCGGTCAGCGCCAGTCAGTGGCGATTGCCCGGGCCATCCTGTTCAATGCCCGCATTCTGGTGATGGATGAACCCACCGCCGCTTTGGGGCCGCAGGAAACCGCCCAGGTCGGTGACCTGATCAAGCAGCTGAAGACCGACGGGATCGGCATTTTCCTGATCTCGCATGACATTCACGATGTGTTTGATCTCTCCGACCGGGTCTGCGTGATGAAGAACGGGCAGGTTGTGGGCACGGCCCGCACCAGCGATGTGACCAAGGATGAAGTGCTGGGCATGATCATCCTGGGCAAATGCCCGCCCGGGGCGATCCCGGGGCCGGGGGCCATGGCCGCTTAGAAATTAAAACCGCCCGTTAACCTGACGGGCGGTTTTTTTATGGGCCGTGGTGCGTGAGATTCGCCGGGGCTGGGCGGTTTGCTGCCGGGCCCGGCAAATAGCTCAAACGAGGGCTTCACTCTTTTCTTGAGTAAATTCGAAAACTCGCTTATATAGCTAGCACGTGTTGCACTGATCTTGCGCTATCTAAACGTCCCGGTTCGCCGGTAAGCTTGGCTACCTCTTGATATTTGTGAACGTTCGACCGCAGGCGCACGAGGCGTTGGCGGCAATCAACCAGCCGCACGGCACCTGCCGAGGCGGCACACTAATCGCAAGAGGATATAATCATGGCGACTGGTACTGTAAAATTCTTCAACCACACCAAGGGTTTCGGCTTCATCGTTCAGGACGCTGGCGGCAAAGATGCATTCGTGCATATCTCTGCTGTTGAGCAGGCTGGCCTCAGCTCCCTCGACGAAGGCCAGAAGGTCAACTACGAGCTGCAGAGCGGCCGTGATGGCCGTGAGTCCGCGACTAATCTGTCGCTGGCTGACTAAGCCCTTCTTCGCCTCTGCTGCCTTTGGCGCGGAGACGATATGAAAACGAAACCGCCGCTTCCGCAAGGAGGCGGCGGTTTTGTTTTGTCCGGGTTATTTTTCCAGATCGGCGATCAGCGCCTTCATTTCGGCAATCTCGCGCACCTGCGTCTCGGCGATGCCGTCCGCCAGCTCACGCACGCGCGGATCGGTAATATGGGCGCGGCGGCTGGTCATGATGGCGATGGAATGATGCGGGATCATGGCGCGCATGTAAGAAACATCGTCGACGGTTGCCTGGCTGCGCACCAGCCAGAGTGATCCGGCAAACACCACCAGGGCTGTGGCCAGTATGGCGAGATTGGCCTTCGTGCTTTGATACATGTGGCGCATGAACCCCAGCATGACAATCGCCATCGCCGCGCCCATTACCAAGGCCATATAGGCGCGGGTTTCTGAGAAGTAGATGTGATCGGCCTGATAGGTATTGAGATACATCAGCCCGAACATGACGATGGTCGATGTGGCGATCATCACCCCGAATTTTGCGTAAGCCTGCATAGTGCATTTCCCCTGTTCTGGTTTTTCGCTCTGATTGCCCAACGCCTGATTGGCACTTTGGTTCAATCCCGCCCGGCCGATACCAACCCCACATCACCCCAACCTCATCCTGAGCCTGTCGAAGGATGGCGGCACACTCGGTGGTGAAACCCTCGTGGTTCGACAGGCTCACCATGAGGGTTTGGGGTTCACATCGCGTTCATTCTCCTTTTTATCCGGGCATCCATTCGGTGTCGCAGGTATCTCATGGACCCTCGGGTCGAGCCCGAGGGAGAAGTGGGGGGGTCGGTTTTTGGGCCCACGCTCTCTTCGTCATTCCCGCGCCGGCGGGAATCCAGTGCGCCGCGTCGGCGGTGCAGAGAATGTCTTTTGCGGGCAGGACTGCCCGCACTGGATCCCCGCCGGCGCGGGGATGACGTGGTGGGTGGCGCGGGATTTGGCTGTCACTCACAGTAATTGCGCACACCCCAAACCCCCCGTCAGGCCCGAATACCCACGGTGTTGAAATACGGCGGCATGAGACGGTGCATGGCCCGTCTGAATAATAAAACAATGAGACATACACCGTCTCATGCAACCGGGATTTTTGGCGTGGCCTGTACGCTTAAAGCGCTGGGGTCCATCCCCGCTCCCTTTCGGAAGTACACCTGCCAACGGGGGCAGGCTGGTCGCGGCACAGTTTTGGCCTTCCCTGAGGCGACCCTCAAGGAACCCGGTCCCCTCTCACCCCGAACGTTCGTCGCGCCGGCGCCGGTGATGTGAAAAGGTGGGTCAAGGATAACTGAGGTTTGGGGAGCGTCGATAAGTTTGGGGTTTTGCGGGGTTGGTGAGGCGCTTGCCGCTCCCTGCCTTCTAACTCCCTCGCCCCTTTGGGGAGAGGGTTGGGGTGAGGGGTTCTTTGCCCGTGAGTTCTGGTCTTGCCACCCCTCATCCGGCGCTGCGCGCCACCTTCTCCCCGAAGGGGCGAAGGAAAGAGGGCCGCCGGGTTTGGTGCGCCCCGCTCTGGATTGCCGCTCGCAATGACGGCGGGTGCGTGCGTTTGCAACAAGCATCACCTCATCCTGAGCCTGTCGAAGGATAGGCGGCGCGCGCGGTGCTGAAACCCTCGTGGTTCGACAGGCTCACCATGAGGGTTTTGGGAACGCTGCGCGTAGCCCACATCTTCTTGCCCGGACTTGATCCAGGCATCCATTTGGTGTCGCGGGTATCGTATGGACCCTCGGGTCAAGCCCGAGGGAGAAGGAAGAGGGGATTGGCGTGGGTTGCTCTTTCCCCTTCTATGGGACGTGAGCAACAGCATTCAGGACGGCCTACGATTTCCTGTCGCGCCAGCCACTTGCCTCAATACAAAAAGTATCGCTGCGCCATCGGCAGCACCGTTGCCGGTTCGCAGGTCAGCAATTCCCCGTTCGCCCGCACTTCATAGGTTTCAGGATCCACATCGATCTGCGGGGTCAGGCTGTTGTGGATCATCGAGGCCTTGGAAATGCCGCCGCGGGTGTTTTCGACAGCGAGGAGCTGTTTGTCGAGGCCGAGCTTGCCGCGAACGCCGTCATTCAGCGCTGCTTCCGAGGTGAAAATGACCGAGGAATTGGTCACCGATTTACCGTAGGCGGCAAACATGTAGCGGTAATGCATGGGTTGCGGCGTCGGAATCGAGGCGTTCGGGTCGCCCATCGGGGCGGCGGCGATGGAGCCGCCGAGCAGGACCATGTCGGGTTTGACGCCGAAAAAGGCCGGGTTCCACATCACCAGATCGGCGCGTTTGCCGACCTCGATCGAGCCGATATGTTTTGACAGGCCCTGAGCAATGGCCGGGTTGATGGTGTATTTGGCGATATAGCGTTTGACGCGGAAATTGTCGTTGTCGCCATTTTCCTCGGGCAGGGGGCCGCGCTGGCGCTTCATCTTGTCGGCGGTCTGCCAGGTGCGGATGATCACCTCGCCGACCCGGCCCATGGCCTGACTGTCGGAGGAAATGATCGAGAAGGCGCCCATGTCGTGCAGGATGTCTTCGGCGGCAATGGTTTCCTTGCGGATGCGGCTTTCGGCAAAGGCCACGTCCTCGGGAATGTTCTGGTCGAGATGGTGGCAGACCATGAGCATGTCGAGATGCTCGGCAATGGTGTTGACCGTATAGGGCCGTGTGGGGTTGGTCGAGGAGGGGATGACATTGTCGAGCCCGCAGACCTTGATGATGTCGGGCGCATGGCCGCCGCCAGCCCCTTCAGTGTGGAAGGCGTGGATGGTGCGCCCCTTGAAGGCATCAATGGTGTTTTCGACAAAACCGCTCTCATTGAGCGTGTCGGTATGGATCATCACCTGCACGTCATAGGCGTCGGCGACCGTCAGGCAATTGTCGATGGCGGCGGGGGTGGTGCCCCAGTCCTCGTGCAGCTTGAGGGCGGCCGCGCCTGCGAGCACCATTTCCTCAAGCGGGGCAGGGACGGAGGCATTGCCCTTGCCGGCCAGCGCCAGGTTCATGGGGAAAGCGTCAAAGCTTTGCATCATGCGGCCGATATGCCAGGCCCCGGTGCAGGTGGTCGCGAGCGTGCCATGGGCGGGGCCGGAGCCGCCACCCAGCATGGTGGTGAGGCCCGACATCAGCGCTTCCTCGATCTGCTGCGGGCAGATGAAATGGATATGCGCGTCAAAGCCGCCGGCGGTCAGGATCTTGCCTTCACCGGCGATGATTTCGGTCGAGGGGCCAATGATGATGGTAACCCCGGGCTGGGTATCGGGATTGCCGGCCTTGCCGATGGCGGCGATCACGCCGTTCTTGAGGCCGATATCGGCCTTGTAGATGCCGGTCACATCCACCACCAGCGCATTGGTGATGACGGTATCGACCGCGCCCTCGGCCCTTGTCGCCTGGGACTGGCCCATGCCGTCGCGGATCACCTTGCCGCCGCCGAACTTGACCTCTTCGCCATAGGTGGTGAAATCCTTCTCCACCTCGATGAACAATTCGGTATCGGCCAGCCGCACCTTGTCGCCCACGGTTGGGCCATACATGTCGGCATAGGTGGCGCGGGTGATCCTGGCGGGCATGGTGCTGGTTCCTAGTTGAGCTTGTCGGCGTTGTGCTTCTGGTAGGCGCGGATGCTGCGGTCGATCAGCTGGTCCATCAGGTCATTGCCGGTGACGATATCGGGATCGGCCATGCGGCTGGCGATCAGCGAGGCGGCGACGGTTTCTATCGCATGGGCGGCCTTGCCCTTGCCATCGGCGGCGAGCTTGTTGCCCTCGCGCTGGAAGGTCATCAGCATGGAATCATAGCTCTCATTGGTCAGCGCCGCCTTGAGGTCGGGCCAGGATTGCTTGCCGCTATTCTCCACCAGACGGCCGGCGAGGGAGCCGATCAGCCACAGGGTCTCCGGGTCCTTGACCCCGTTCTCGCGCAGTTCGCGCATGATCGAGACGAAGCGTGGCTTGAATTCCTTCATCAATTCCGGCGTGGTCATGTGTCTGTCCCTGTTCGTTGGTGATGCCCGGCACGTCGCACAAGAACGCGGCCAGGTTGTGTCAAACCGCTGCCGGGGCGGCGACCATGGGTGAATGATAGGGGCCGATGGCGGCGCAGGATTGCCACAGAATGACCCAATTTGATTTTGCAACCGGAAGCAGGGCTGTCCGTTCTCCTCGTATCCCAGACGGGAACTGACCCAACAGAAGTAGGAGATTTCTGATGAACAAGTTTATTACAGCAGCCGTTACCGCCGCTTTGCTGACCTCCGCCGCCCCTTTGGCTTTCGCTGATGATGCCACCAGCGTTGGTGCGGGTGCAGGTGCCGATGTGAGCGCCGGCGTCAATGCCAATGGTAGCGATCTCGGCGTCAATGCCGGTGCCGGTGCCAGCGGCGCGGGTACGGTCGAGACCGGCAACGGCGTTCTCAAGCCCGGTGTGGCCACCGATCTGACCGCCAATGCCAGCACGGATATCGATGCGGCCATCGACAGTGCCAAGAGCGCTGAAGACGTGAACATCGTGCTGTGGACCCAGGTAGCGTCCGATAACAGCGCCGATCTGAAGGTGTTCGAGGACTCGATGGCTGGCGACAACGCCAATATCGATAGCGTCCACACCAAGGTAGAAGCCAATGCCACCCTGATGGCGGCACTGGAAGCCGAGGGCTATGATTCTGACGACGTCGTCAGCGTTCAGACCGCTGCCGATGGCAAGGTCAAGCTCTTCGTCGACGACCGGGCCTAGCCCGACCGTCGCGGACCAGTAGGTCCGCGTAGAGCCGCTCGCCAGGTCTGACCACTTGGCGGGCGGCTTTTTTGTGTCTGCGCCTGTCCCCCGGCGCGCCATTCAGAGCGCGCCCATGATTTTTTGCTGAAAACCGTAAACGGTGCGGGCACCCGAAAGCGGCACCAAAGTGACCTCGCGGGTCTGCCCGGGCTCGAACCGCACCGCGGTGCCTGCGGCAATATCAAGGCGCATGCCCCGGGTCTGGTCGCGGTCAAAGCGCAAGCCCGCATTGGTTTCAAAGAAATGATAATGGGAGCCGACCTGGATCGGCCGGTCGCCGGTATTGGCCACTTCAAGGGTGAGTGGAGACGCGCCGGTGTTCAGCTCGATATCGCCTGCTTTGGTGATGATTTCGCCGGGGATCATGGAGCGTCTCCTTGAAGTTTGAAAGCTTAGACGGCGAAGGCGAGGCCCAGGCCGAGAGCTGCGGTTGCGGCCCCCGCCAGACGTAGCGCGATGCCGGAAAAACGACGATTGGCCAAAAGACCCGCCCCGAGACCGGTAAGGTGCAGCGCCATGGTGGCAAGGGCAAAGCCTGCCGCATAGGTCAGCGCGGTGCCGCCCGCCAGTTCAGTGCCGTGGGCATGGCCATGCAGCAAGGCAAACATGCCGACAAGGGCAGCCCCCGCAGCCGTTGGCAGTTTGACCGCGAAGCCGACCATCAGGCCGAGCACGACGATGGAGACGAGAATGCCCGGTTCGACCATGGGCAGGGCGAAACCGGCCATGCCGAGTGTGCCACCGACCAGCATGACCGAGACAAAGGCCAGCGGCCAGGCCCAGAGTGCCTTGCCCCCGGTCTGCGCGGCCCAAAGGCCGACGGCAACCATGGCCAGCACATGATCGAGCCCGAAGAGCGGATGGGTAATACCGGCGAAAAACGAGGCATGGGCCCCGGCACCCGTATGGGCAAAGGCCGGTGTGGCGGTGAGGGTGAGGGCGGCAATGGCCGCCAGACGTTTGATCATTTGTTGTCCCTTTCTTTGGTCGACAAGGCGCCCGCTATTTGGTCACGCCGTTTAGGTTGCGCAGTATGAATGATTCATGGCGCGGCGTCATGGGTTTACCGGATTGGCTGATGGACGGTTACCAGTTTGGTGCCGTCGGGAAAAGTCGCTTCCACCTGGATGTCGTGGATCATCTCGGCAATGCCATCCATCACCTGATCGCGGGAGATGACATGGGCACCCGATTCCATCAGTTCGGCCACAGGGCGGCCATCGCGGGCCCCCTCGACGACGAAATCCGAAATCAACGCAATGGCTTCGGGATGGTTGAGTTTGACGCCGCGCTCAAGCCGGCGGCGGGCGACCATGGCGGCCATGGAAATCAGCAGTTTGTCTTTTTCGCGGGGTGTCAGGTTCATGGATCTGCCTAGGGTCAGGTGGTCCAGAGGCGCGGCAGGCTGCCGGCTCCGGAAAGATGGGCAATTATTGGCGTGATTATACGGCGCAAGGCAAGGCCTGTCGGGGCCAGAACCCGCACAACCAGCCGTTCCTGAATGGCGCTGACGGCGGCCTTGGCCCCCTCGGGCACCAAGGCGCGCACGGAATCGACCCGTTCGGCGGCATTGGTCCCGACAAAAAGGATGGTGGCGAAGGCATTATTGCCCGCCAGAAGCGACAGGGCATCGCGCTCGAGATCGGCAGCAGAGAGGCGGTTGGCCTCGGCATGGATCAGGCGGCCATTGCGCCGGATGCGCCAGTTATCATTGAGAATGGCCGAGCGGGCAGCCTCGCCCATGGCCTCACGGCCCAAAAGAATGGCTTCAACGGCGGTAAAGCTGGCCCCCTCGGCGAGGTCCACATCAAGGGTGCGGTGCAGGCGCGATTGCTCGAACAGAATGGTTTCCTGCGGCAGCCAATCCACATGGGCGTGCGCCCCAATGGTGATGGTATTGCTGACAATGGCGTCGGCACCGGTGGATTTATAGACCCGTTCGCAGGCCTGGGTGGTGGCGACAAGGCGCGAATGGGGGGCGGCATTCAGGCTCCAGTCGAGCCGGTCGCCGCCGGTAACCCCGCCTGATGTGTTGATCAAAACGGCTTCGAGCGCCTGGCCATGGGTGCGGGGCAGGCGGATCTTGGCGCAGCCCTCCTGATAGAGTTCGGCGATATGGGTGCGGCCATCGCGCACCTGGGTGACCAGACGTCCAGTGCCGCGTGCCCGCTGCATGGTGCCCGGGGGATTGGTGTTACTGTCGAAATGGGCCAGGTCCGGCATTTCGGGCGCTCCCGCGTTCGCGTGTATGGTCAGGCGCCCCCAACGCCAATTGGAATTATGTTCTCACTGAAATCAAAGCAATCGACATGCCATTTGCGATGTAAAATGAATAACGCATTTATTTCAGCTGGTTATGCAGATTTATCGCTGTGTGGCGGCAAGCGATACCGGCCTCTGGACGCGTTTAGTGCCTCAAATCTATGCAGGCAGGGCTGTCCTTGGGCAGCGGCAATTTAAGCTAAATTTTAGGAGAAAGGCTGAAACCGCCGGAAAGCCGGGGCGGAATCCCGATGGGCTGAATTAAGGCATAAATGCCTCAATTCATTGCGGAACTTTCACGCGGACATTCCGTTCTCCTTGCATGGTCGATGACGACCGGCGCAGTTCACACCGCGCTTTTCGAACAATAGGAGTTTTAAAATGAAACTTGCAATCATGACTTCCGCCGCCGCCCTGATGCTGACACTTGGCATGGCTGCTCCCGCCTCCGCCCAGACCGCTGCCGCAGCGATGACAATCGATGGCAATGCCGTGTCTGAAACGGATGCGCCTTTTGTGCAGACCCGTTGCGACACCCTGAAGACCGAGCATGACGCCGCGACTTCGCAGAACAGCGAAGCCAATAGCGACATGTCCGAGGGTGACGACAAGGACGCACATGAGGGCGACAACGCGCTTTCCACCATTGATCTCGACACGCTGACCTATGAGCAGTGTGACGAAGGTGGGTTCTACGCCAAGGCAATGTAATTGCGGCGTTAAGCCTTAAACGACGAGCCCCGGGCAGTGCCCGGGGCTTTTTTTTATACCATCAGGTGTTTCTTGATTTCCGGCTTGTCGAGATCGGCCGCCGGCCCTGAATGCAGGATTTCGCCCCGGTCCATGATGTAAATGTCATCGGCCAGTTCGCGGCAGAAATCGAGATATTGCTCGACCAGCAGAATGGTCATCCCCATGTCATCGCGCAGGAATTGAAGCGCCCGGCCGATATCCTTGATGATCGAGGGCTGAATGCCTTCTGTCGGCTCGTCCAGCACCAGGATTTTGGGGCGGGTGACGAGGGCGCGGCCAATGGCGAGCTGCTGTTGCTGGCCGCCGGAGAGATCGCCACCGCGCCGGCCCAGCATCTGCTTGAGCACCGGGAACAGGGTAAAAATATAGTCCGGAATATTGCGGTCGGCGCGTTTGAGCCCGGCATAACCGGTTTCAAGATTTTCCTTCACCGTCAGCAGCGCGAAAATCTCGCGGCCCTGCGGCACATAGCCGAGGCCGAGACGGGCGCGGGCATAGGGCGGTGATTTTTTCAACGCTTCGGCATCGATACGAATATCGCCGGCGGAAATCGGGTGAATGCCGGTCACCGCGCGCAGCAGCGAGGATTTGCCGACGCCATTGCGGCCGAGAACAGCGGTGATTTTCGCCTGTCTGGCTTCAATGGAAATATGGCGCAAGGCCTGCGCGGCACCATAATGCAGGTCAATGCCGGAGACGGTGAGTGTGGTCATCTAATCATCTCCCCAGATAGCTTTCGATCACGCGCGGATCGGCGCTGACCTGTGCGAGGGTGCCTTGAGCGAGGACAGAGCCTTCGGCGAGGCACGTGACGCGGGAATCGAGATCGCGGATAAAGGTCATGTCGTGCTCGACGACAATGACGGCGCGGGTCTTGGCGATTTCCTTGAGCAATTTGGCGGTTTCGATGGTTTCGGCATCGGTCATGCCCGCGACCGGTTCATCAACCAGCAGGAGTTTGGGGTCCTGGGCCAGCAGCATGCCGATTTCGAGCCATTGTTTCTGCCCGTGGCTGAGATTGGCAGCCAGCTCGTTCTGCCGGTCGGTCAGGCGGATGGTCTCGAGAATATCGACAATGCGCGCCTCGTCCTCGCGGCTGGCCTGATAGAACCAGGAGGCAAAGACGCCGCGCGGCTTTTTCAGCGCCAGTTCAAGATTGTCCCAGACCGTATGGCTTTCGAACACGGTGGGCTTTTGGAATTTGCGGCCTATGCCCAGTTCAGCGATTTCCGCCTCGTCACACTTGGTCAGGTCGGTATGTTCCTGAAACAGGACATCGCCCTCATCGGGCCGGGTCTTGCCGGTGATGATATCCATCATCGTGGTTTTGCCCGCGCCATTGGGGCCGATAATGGCCTGCAGCTCTGCCGGGTAGATGATCATGGAGAGATTGTTGATCGCCTTGAAGCCGTCAAACGAGACCGAGACGCCATCGAGATAAAGCAGGGTGCCGATTTTGCTCATCGTTTATGCCACCGGGTTGGGTTTGAGGGCGTCGGTATCGGCCTGACTTGCCTTGGGGTCTTCGTCGCTGCCGGCCTCTATCCGCGCTGACATTCGGCGGGCGCGGATGGCATTCCAGCCGGAATTGAATGTGCCGACAATGCCCTTGGGCAGGAAAATGGTGACAAAGACGAAGAGGCCCCCGAGGGCAAACAGCCAGTATTCGGGCAATATGCCGGTGAACCACGATTTGCCTGCGTTGACGAGAATGGCCCCGATAATCGGCCCGATCAGGGTGCCGCGCCCGCCAACAGCGGTCCAGATGACGATTTCGATGGAATTGGCGGGGGCAAACTCACCGGGATTGATAATGCCGACCTGCGGCACATAAAGCGCCCCGGCAATGCCCGCGATAATGGCAGAAACGATGAAGGCGAACAGTTTCATGTTGTCGACGCGATAGCCGAGAAAACGGGTGCGGCTTTCCGCGTCGCGAATGGCCACCATGACCTTGCCGAGCTTGGAGCGGACAATGGCCGAGCAGACCAGAAAGGCCAGCGCCAAGGCGATGGCCGAGGCGGCGAACAGGGCCGCGCGGGTGCCGCCGGACTGGATGTTGAAACCAAGAATGTCCTTGAAATCGGTCAAACCATTATTGCCGCCAAAGCCCATATCGTTGCGGAAAAAGGCGAGCAGGAGTGCATAGGTCATCGCCTGGGTGATGATGGAGAGATAAACGCCGGTCACACGGGAGCGGAAGGCGAGCCAGCCGAAGACGAAGGCGAGGACTGCCGGGACCACAACCACCATGATGCAGGCAAACCAGAACATGTCGAAACCGTTCCAGAACCAGGGCAGTTCCTTATAGTTCAAAAACACCATGAAATCGGGCAGGACCGGGTCGGCATAAACGCCGCGATCCCCGATCTGGCGCATCAGATACATGCCCATGGCATAGCCGCCGAGGGCGAAAAAGGCACCATGCCCGAGCGAGAGAATGCCGCAATAGCCCCAGACCAGATCGAGCGCCAAAGCCAGCATGGCATAGGTGAGGTATTTGCCGAACAGGGGGACAAAATAATCGGGCACTCGCAAGGCATGGCCATTGGGCAATAACAGGTTGGAGGCGGGCACCAGAACGGCGATAGCGAGGAGGGCTGCAACGACCCAGATGGCTTTTTTATCCAGCGCGCGAAAAATCCATTGGGTAATCATGCGTCTACCGACCTTCCCTTGAGGGCGAACAGGCCACGCGGCCGCCGCTGGATGAAGAGAATGATGAAAACGAGGATCAGGATCTTGGCGAGCACGGCCCCGGCATAGGGTTCGAGAAACTTGTTGGCGATGCCAAGGGTCAGGGCCCCGACCAGCGTGCCCCAGAGATTGCCGACCCCGCCGAACACCACGACCATGAAACTGTCGATAATGTAGCTTTGCCCAAGGTTCGGGGAGACATTGTCAATCTGGCTGAGGGCCACACCGGCAATACCGGCAATGCCTGACCCGAGGCCAAAGGTCAGCGCATCGACCCAGGGGGTTCGAATGCCCATGGAAGAGGCCATGCGCCGGTTCTGGGTGACGGCGCGCATTTGCAGCCCGAGCGGGGTGCGGTTGAGTACGGCCAGAAGGATACCGAAGACGACAAGGGCAAACACCACGATCCAGAGGCGGGAATAGGTGAGGGACATGCCACCGATATCGAGCGCGCCGGACATCCAGCCCGGATTGCCGACTTCGCGGTTGTTGGGACCGAATATGGTGCGCACGGTTTGTTGCAGTATGAGGGAAATGCCCCAGGTGGCCAGCAGTGTTTCCAGCGGGCGGCCATAGAGCCAGCGGATAACGCCGCGCTCGATAGCCATGCCGACAAGGGCCGTGACCAGAAAGGCGAGGGGCAGCGCGATGGCGAGAGAATAATCGAACAGGCCGGGGAAATTGTTGCGGATAACCTCTTGCACAGCAAAGGTTGTGTAGGCGCCGAGCATGACGATTTCGCCATGGGCCATGTTGATGACGCCCATGACGCCGAAGGTGATGGCAAGGCCGATGGCGGCAAGCAGCAGCACCGAGCCCAGCGAAATGCCATACCAGACATTTTGCGCGGCGGCCCAGGCGGCCAGATCACGCTCAATGCCGGCAATGCCGGCCTCAATCGCGGGCTTGAGTTCATCGGGTGCGCTGGCGAGTTCGGTGGTCAGCACCGCCATGGCGTCGCGGTCGCCCTTGGCGACGAGCAGGGCGACGGCCGCCTGTTTTTCGGCAAGGGGAAAATCATTGCCGAGCACGATGACGGCGCGGGCCTGTTCGAGAACGGCAAGCACACCGGGGTCCTTTTCGGCGGCAAGGGCTGTGTCGAGCAGTTCAAGCGAGGCCGGATCGGCGGTTTTCAATATGCTTTCGGCAGCGCTGCGGCGGATTTCGGCATTGGGGCTCATCAGCGTCAACTGGCCGATGGCAGAGGCGATGGTCCGGCGGAGGCCATTATTGACCTTGATCTTTTCAGCATCTCTCCGGCCCACTTCGCCAAGGGTTGCGCCCGTGAGAGGGTCGGAAATGGCGTAGTCGTCTCCCGCGCGGACGGCCCGAACAACGCGTCCATCGGTGGCAGTGACATAAAGATTGCCCTCGCTGAGGGCTTCAAACAGGGGAACAAGGGCCGTGTCGCCGGTTGCGGCAAGCGCCTCGATAACACCCGCTCTGTCAGCGTAGGAACCGCCGGGCAGGGCCGCGATCAGATTATCAATATCGGTTGATGCCGTCTGGGCATTTGCGGCGCAAACCGCCATCAGGCCGAATATGATGGGGGTCAGTATTCTTGCGATCGATTGGATAAAGGCCATTTGCAAGCTTGTCTTTCGAGATCGCGAAATCGCGGGGTCGGAAGGGGCACAGGCGGGGACCGCCTGTGCCGGGTTTCAGGATAGTGCCGGGCGAGGTTTAGTTGGCCGCGCCGCCGCAGGTCTTGGTTTCGGTATTGTAGTTGCCGCACGAGATCGGTGCGGTCCAGTCGGCTTCCAGAACCTTGGATTCGGGCAGGAAGTCGGTCCAGGCATCGCCGGGCACTTCTGCGTCGGTTTCCCAGACAACTTCAAACTGGCCGTCATCCTGAATTTCACCGATCAGCACCGGCTTGGTGATGTGGTGGTTCGGCAACATCTTGGCGATGCCCCCGGTCAGGTTCGGTGTTTCAAGGCCGATAATGGCGTCAAGCACGGCATCGGTATCGGTGGTGCCGGCTTTCTCGACCGCCTGAACCCAGAGATTGAAGCCAATGACATGGGCTTCCATCGGGTCGTTGGTCACGCGGTCCGGATTGCCGGTGAATGCTTTCCAGCCAGCAATGAACGCTTCGTTTTCGGGAGTGTCGACGGACTGGAAATAGTTCCAGGCAGCCAGATGGCCCACGAGCGGGGTGGTGTCGAGCCCGGCCAGTTCTTCTTCACCGACGGAGAAGGCGACAACCGGGATATCCTGAGCAGAAATGCCCTGATTGCCCAGTTCCTTGTAGAAGGGCACATTGGCATCACCATTGATGGTGGAGACAACGGCGGTCTTCTTGCCAGCCGAACCGAAGGCCTTGATGTCGGAGACGATGGTCTGCCAATCGGAATGACCGAAGGGTGTGTAGTTGATCATGATGTCATCAGCGGCAACACCATGGTCGAGCAGATAGGCTTCAAGAATCTTGTTGGTCGTGCGCGGATACACATAATCGGTACCGGCCAGAACCCAACGCTCAACGCCTTCGTTTTCCATCAGGTAATCAACAGCGGGAATGGCCTGCTGGTTGGGCGCGGCACCGGTATAAAATACGTTGCGCTCGCTCTCTTCACCTTCGTACTGAACGGGGTAGAAGAGGATATTGTTGAGTTCCTTGAACACCGGCAGCACGGATTTGCGGGACACTGAAGTCCAGCAACCAAAGACGGCGGCCACATGGTTCACCGAGATCAGCTCGCGGGCTTTTTCGGCAAAGAGCGGCCAGTCGGAGGCGGGATCAACGACAACAGCTTCAAGCTGCTTGCCAAGGACGCCGCCTTTTTTGTTCTGCTCGTCGATCAAGTACAGCATCGTGTCCTTGAGCGTCGTTTCGGAAATCGCCATTGTGCCCGAGAGCGAGTGCAGAATGCCGACCTTGATGGTGTCTTCCTGTGCGATTGCCGGGCTGAAGGACATGCCCATTGTGCCGGCGATTGCCGCGGCAATTGTCGCACGTTGTGCGAATTTCATACTCATTAGTGTCTTCCCCTGAATGTTCCATGAGACCTGAACGCGTGGGAGGCGCCGGTTACGGAATGGGAGACTGGGGCGTTTATTAACAAGTCCCTATACGTCGTTCGACGTAACTGGGGTCTGAATGACGCTCGGGAGACGCCAAAAAGGGCGTGCCATCAGCGCATTACATGCTAAACAGACAGTCGGTACATTTTTGGGCAGCCGACTATACGCGGTTAAAAAATAGACATAGAGGGCGATGGCGCGGCAGCGGATCATTCCAATCAGGCGCGAGTATAATCGTTGGGTCGCCAACCAGACCCTTGAGGATTATGCCTTGCGCTTTACCGCCAAGGGGGCGCGGCAATTCTCCAGCCAGCGGATTTCGCAAACGGCGATCGGGGCGATTTCGTTCCTGGCGCTGGAGGCGATCGGCGGCGCGATCACGCTTTCCTATGGCACCACCAATGCGATGATCGCCATCGTGGTGGCCAGTATTGCCATCCTGTTCGTCGGGTTGCCGATTTCGCGCTATGCCACGCGGCACGGGGTGGATATCGATCTTTTGACCAGAGGCGCGAGCTTTGGCTATATCGGCTCGACCATTACCTCGCTGATCTATGCGAGTTTTACCTTTATCCTCTTTGCCATTGAAGCCTCGATCATGTCGAGCGCGCTGGAGCTGGCCTTCGGGCTGCCTTTGTGGATTGGCTATATTGTCAGTGCGCTGGCGGTGATTCCGCTGGTGACGCACGGGGTGAGGCTGATCAGCCGGTTCCAGCTGCTGACCCAGCCCATCTGGATTGTCCTCAACATCCTGCCCTTCATTTTCATTGCCTTCATGGACTGGGAGAAGTTTGATCTGTGGCGGGCCTTTGCCGGCATTCATGAAATCTCCGGCCCACCGGGTACGATCTCGCCCTTTGACGTGGCCAAGTTCGGGGCCGCCTCGGCGGTCATTCTGGCATTGATGACCCAGATTGGTGAGCAGGTGGATTTCCTCAGGTTTTTGCCCGCAGACGACAAGGCAACCAAAAAGCGGCACCGGTTCGGGGTGTTTCTCGCCGGGGCCGGCTGGGTAGTGGTCGGGGCACCGAAATTGCTGGCCGGCTCGTTTCTGGCGGTTCTGGCCTTAAGCGCCGGGGTGTCACCGGAACATGCGGCCGAGCCGGGGCAGATGTATGCAATCGCCTTTGGCTATATCATTCCCAATGAGGCACTCGCGCTGATCCTGATGGCGGTGTTCGTCGTGGTCAGTCAGCTCAAGATCAATGTGATGAACGCCTATGCCGGCTCGCTGGCCTGGTCGAATTTCTTCTCGCGCCTGACCCATAGCCATCCGGGCCGGGTGGTGTGGCTGTTGTTCAATGTGGCCATTGCCCTTCTGCTGATGGAATTGGGGATTTACCGGTTGCTCGAGGCGACGCTGACGATTTTTTCCATCGTGGCCATGGCCTGGCTCTGCACGATCTCGGCTGACTTGTTCATCAACAAGCCGCTGGGTCTGGCCCCGCCGGGTATCGAGTTCAAGCGGGCGCATCTTTATGACATCAACCCGGTGGGGCTGGGGGCGATGCTGCTGTCGGCCAGCGTGGCGCTGGTGGCGCATTTCGGTGTGTTTGGCGAGATGGCGGCGGCGATGGCCCCTTATATTGCGCTTGTGGTCGCCTTCATTGCCTCACCGCTGATCGCCTGGGGCACCAAGGGTAAATATTATCTGGCCCGCAAGCCGCGCAAGCAATGGCAGAACGAGAAGGCGATCACCTGTTCGATCTGTGAGCACCCGTTCGAGCCCGAGGATATGGCCTGGTGCCCGGCCTATGCGGCGCCGATCTGTTCGCTGTGCTGTTCGCTCGATGCGCGTTGTCATGACATGTGCAAACCCAATGCGAGTTTTAAAGCGCAAACCCATGCGGTCGCCGTCAGCATTTTGCCCGATTTCGTCATCGAGAAGCTGCAGACCCGGCTCGGGCGCTATGGCATTGCCATGGGGATTTCGCTGGCGCTGATGGGGGCAATTCTCGGCCTGATCTATTATTTTGCCGTGCACTCAGCGCCGCAAACCGCCGATGTGGTGGGCGGCACCATTCTGGTGGTGTTCTTCGTCTTCATGGTGGTGGCGGGCATTGTCACCTGGTTTTTGGTGCTGGCGGGTGACAGTCGGCTGGTGGCGGAAGAGGAAAGCTCGCGCCAGAACACGCTATTGCTCAAGGAAATCGCCGCCCACGGCAAGACCGATGCCGCGCTGCAAAAGGCCAAGGAAACCGCCGAGGCCGCCAATCAGGCCAAAAGCCGCTATGTGGTGGGGCTGAGCCATGAATTGCGCACCCCGCTCAATGCGGTTTTGGGCTATGCGCAAATTCTCGAGCGCGACGAGGAAATCCCCGAAGGGCGGCGGGGCTCGATCAGCGTCGTTCGCCGCAGTGCCGAACATCTGTCCGGGCTGATCGACGGGTTGCTGGATATTTCCAAGATCGAGGCGGGGCGGCTGCAGGTCTATTCCAATGAAATCAATATCCATGATTTCCTCGACCAGATTGTCGATATGTTCCGGCTGCAGGCGGAAGCGCGGGGGCTCGAGTTCCGGCACGGACGCGCGGTCAATCTGCCGCAATATGTGCGCACCGATGAAAAGCGGCTGCGCCAGATCCTCGTCAATCTGTTGTCAAACGCCATCAAGTTTACTGACAAGGGGCATGTGACCTTTGAAGTCGGTTACCGCTCGCAGGTGGCGAGTTTTAAGGTGTCCGATAGCGGGCACGGCATCACGCCCGAGGATATCGAACATATCTTTGAGCCGTTTGCGCGCGGTCAGGCCGAACGCAACCGGCTGTCGCCGGGGCTGGGGCTCGGGCTGACGATTACCAAATTGCTGACCGAGACCCTCGGTGGCGAGATCGTGGTGGAAAGTGTGCCGGAGCAGGGCTCGACCTTCAGGGTGCGGCTGATGCTGGCCAAGGTCGATCGCCCGGCAGCGCAACTGGCCCCCGACCGCCGGATCAAGACCTATAAGGGGCCGCGGCGGACGATCATGGTGGTGGATGACAATGCCGATCATCGCGAGATGATGCGCGAAATGCTGCGGTCGCTCGATTTTACCGTGCTGACGGCGGTCGACGCCCCCGATTGCCTGACGCTGATCGAGGGGATCAGCCCCGATCTGTTCTTTGTCGATATCCTGATGCCGGGCATGAATGGCTGGGAACTGGTGGAGCGCTTGCGCGGCAAGGGGCAGGTGGCACCGATCATCATGCTCTCGGCCAATATCGGCGATGGGGCCGGCAAGGCCAGCAGCGATGCCGGGCATAATGATGCCATCGCCAAACCGTTCAACCTGCGCCAGTTGCTCGACAAGCTGGAAAGCCATCTGGCGCTGGAATGGGTTGAGGAAAAGCCGCAGGCGCGCCGGCGGGCGGGTAAGGCCGGGGCCAAGAATGGCAATGGCGCTCTGCATTCGCCGGGGGCGGTTCATGTCAGCGAATTGATCAGCCTGGGGCAGATCGGGCATGTGCGCGGCATTGATGCCAAGCTGACCGAGCTGGCGCTTGAGCCGCAAAACGGCCCGCTGGTTGACATGCTGCGCGCCCGTGTGGCCGTTTATGATTTCACCGGCTATACGCAGATTCTGGAAGGTATGAGTGACCATGAGTGACATTGCGCCAGAAGGCGACATTGTGCTGGTGGTCGACGATTCACCCGAAACGCTGGGGTTTTTGACCAGCGCCATGGAAGCCTCGGGGGTCACCGTGCTGGTCGCGCGCAGCGGCGAAGCGGCGCTTGGGGTGGCCGACAAGATAACGCCCGATATCATCCTGATGGATGCAGTCATGCCGGGGCTGGATGGGTTTGAAACCTGCCGCCGCCTTAAAAGCATGGCGCGGGTGGCCCATGTGCCGGTGATTTTCATGACCGGACTGACCGAAACCGAGCATGTGGTGCATGCGCTGGAATCGGGGGGCGTCGATTATCTGACCAAGCCGATCAATATTGATGAATTGCGGGCACGCATAAGGGTGCATCTTGCCAATGCGCGCACGGCCCAAAGCGCCCGGGTGGCGCTGGATGCGGCGGGCCGCCACCTGATGGCCACATCGCGTAATGGCGCGGTGCACTGGTCAACGCCCCAGGCCACACGCCTGCTCAATGCGGCCGGAAAAGCCGGCACTGTGGCCGAGGCCGTGTCGCGCCGGATCGCCAGCTGGATGCAAGAGCATGAGGGGCATAGGGCGATTGCTGGCGAAAGCTTTGCGCTTGATCCGGCGGATGCGGCCAGTTTGCAGCTGGTGTGCCTCGGCATGATCGGGCCGGACGAATATCTGTTCCGGCTGGTTTTGTCGGGCGGGGAGAATCAGGACGATATCCTGCGCCAGCATTTCGGCCTGACCTTGCGGGAAAGCGAAGTGCTGCTGTGGATCGCGCGTGGCAAATCCAACCGCGATATCGGTGAAATCCTTGGCCTTAGCCCCCGGACCGTCAACAAGCACCTCGAACAGGTCTATGCGAAGCTGGGGGTCGAGAACCGCGCCTCCGCAGCGATCAAGGCGACCCATGTGCTGCATTCGCCGCTGGATGGGTGAGATTTTCGACCGTGCCGGGCAGGGTGCCACCAGCGGAACGCTTCGATGTGGTCTGCCTGTGGGGTGATGTCCAGCTTTGACAAGGCAGATGTAATCTGTTTCACGCCAATGTGAAATTGATTACGATATTGTAACTAAACTATTGTAATATATAGTTTTTCTGCCGCAAATTTGCCCAGATGACAGCCCACGTTTCGGGTGTTGACGCCATGAGACGCCAATGACCGTGAAACGCGGCCTCCTTCATCCCCTTTAAGGAGAAAAATCATGAACAAGTTTGCAAGAATTTCGACAGCCCTCTTGATGGCAACGACCCTGGGCACACCGCTGGCAACCGGCCTGGCCCAGGCGGCGACGGTCAATACCGGCGCGCCTGCGATCGTTGATGCGGTACCGGCCAATCAGATCCTCAGCATTATCGGTTGGGGCTCGAGCGCGGATATAGCGGCTTTGTCAAAAGGCGATGAGCCGGTGAACATTATTCATGTTGGCGATGTCTATACCGGCAAAACGCTGAGTGATGTGACTGATGCGCTCAAGACCACCAAGCGCTCGGCGGTGATGAATGTACGCTCCGAGCTGCAAAAGGACCCGGCGGCGCGCGCCTGGTTTGCCGGCCAGGGGCTGGATGTGAACAGTGTGCTGGCGGTCGACCATCAGCACGGCAAGATTGATGTCTATCTGAGCTGACAGGCGAGGCTGGCGCTTTTTGCCCGGTAGGGAGGCCGCGCAAAAGGGGTTGGCTGCCAACGTAAAACCGCTCGAACTGCATGGAGCGCTGGCCGGAAACGGCTGGCGCTTTTTTATGGGTGCCATCAGGGATTCTGTGTGGGGCGGGAGGGAATTTTTGGCAATTTTCCATAGCGCCAACACGCGTAAATCCCGGCTATTTAGGGGTGGAGAAGTGCGGTTACCAGAGGGCAGACACGAAAAGGAGCCTTGGTCACACGCCTGTGTGCATGGTTACATAAATGTGCCTAAGGCATTGTAAGAAAATATAATTTTTGCTCTTGAAACCGATAGGGCGGCGTACCTAGCTATGTCGAACCAGCGCAACACTGCGTTGGCGACCGCCTCGAAAAGACGGCCTGTTTTTCAAGAATGCAGGATTTTAAAAATGAACAAGTTCACAAAAATTTCGTCTGTTGCTCTATTGGCAGTTTCGCTCGCTGTGCCCGCAACCACGGTATTTGCCGCTGCAACGGCGTCCGTGACTACAAGCACAGCAATCGCAAAATTAAGTGCCGTTCCGGCTGGTCAGCTGGTGAGCCTTGTCGGTGTTGGTTCAAGCGCCAATACCGCAGCCATCGCGACAGGTAATGTGCCCGTGAAGGTCGTGAAGGTCAAGGATATCTATGATCCTGAAACCCTTGATGATCTTGATGAGGCGCTCTCGACCACCAAGCGTTTCGCCGTCGATCAACTGCGCGCTGAAATTGCCGCCAATCCCGCGACCCAGAGCTGGTTCGCCCAGAATGGTCTGGATGCCAGCACGGTATTGGCTGTGAACACGTCGCGTGGCTCCCTCCACGTTTACGTTCAGTAGTCGCTTTGGGTGGTTATGACAGGTGCTGGCCTTTTGATGGCCGGCACCCCGAAAATACCGCTTGTGAAAAGCCCGCCACGTCATTGACGCGGCGGGCTTTGATTTTTTCAGTCCCCTGACAGGCAGGCGTCAGGCAATGGCGGTCGCTGCCGGGACGTAAGTATAGCCCTGGACTTCGGCGACCGGCTTGCAGGTGATCCGGCCCTTGCAGACATTGAGCCCGTTCAACAGATGCGCATCGGTGCTGAGGGCCTCCTGCCAGCCGAGATTGGCCAGGCGCAGGGCATGGGGCAGGGTGACATTGTTGAGGGCATAGGTGGAGGTGCGGGCAACGCCGCCGGGCATATTGGCCACGCAGTAATGCACGATGCCATCAACCACATAGGTCGGCTCGGCATGGGTTGTGGCGTGCGAGGTTTCAAAACAGCCGCCCTGATCAATGGCAACATCAACCAGAACCGCGCCCTGCTGCATGGTCGAGAGCATTTCGCGCGTGACCAGTTTGGGGGCCGCAGCGCCCGGAACGAGCACGGCACCAATGACCAGATCGGCGGATGCGACCTGCTCGGCCAATGCGGCCTTGGTGGAATAGAGCACCTTGGCGCTGGATTCGAAGTGATTTTCCAGCCGCTCAAGCGCCAGCGGATTGCGGTCGAGCAGGGTGACGTCGGCATGCAAACCCACGGCCATTTGCGCGGCGTTAAACCCGACCACGCCGCCGCCGATGATAACAACCTTGCCTGGTTGCACGCCGGGGACGCCACCCAGCAGCACGCCACGGCCGCCATGGGCCTTTTCAAGCGCTGTGGCACCCGCCTGCACCGCCATGCGGCCGGCAACCTGGCTCATCGGCTTGAGCAATGGCAGGCCGCCGGTGACATCGGTGACGGTTTCATAGGCAATGCAGATCGCGCCTGAATCGATCAGGTCCCTTGTCTGTTCGGGGTCGGGTGCCAGATGGAGATAGGTGAACAGTATCTGCCCTTCACGCAACATGGCGCGTTCGGCAGGCTGGGGCTCCTTGACCTTGACGATCATTTCGGCCGCCTTGAAAATTTCGGCGGCAGTCCCCGCGATCTGGGCACCAATGGCGATATAGGCGTCGTCGTCGGCACCAATGCCCGCGCCGGCACCGGTTTCAATGAGGACCTTGTGACCGGCGGCGACGAGTTCCTCGGCGCTTTCCGGCGTCAGGCCGACACGGTATTCGTGATTTTTGATTTCCTTGGGTACGCCGATAAGCATGGGGGAGCCCTCCTGTGGTTATCCCGACATGATTAACCGCAATGGGCGGGATTATATTGCAAATCAAAAGCAACCCAGCGCAATGTGGGCATGAAAATCGGAAAAATGATGGTTTCACGCAATAATCATGCAGATAGACAGCATCGACCGCAAATTACTCCGCGCGCTTCAGGCGGATAGCCGGAAAAGTGTGCAGGAGCTTGGCGACATGGCCGGGCTCTCTGCCTCGGCCTGTCACCGCCGGCTCAAGGCGCTGGAGGGGCGTGGGCTGATCGATGGCTATCGGGCGGTTTTGAATGCGGGGAAACTGGGGTTTTCGATGATGTTTTTCATCGAAGTCAGCCTCTCGAGCCAGAGCGAGCCGACCCTCGATGCCTTTGAGGCCGCAGTGCAGGATGTGCCGGAAATTCTTGAATGTCATCTGATGGCCGGGCAATCGGACTATATCTTGCGGATTGTTTGCCGCGATCACGATGATTTTGAGCGGCTGCACCGGCGCCTGATCGCGCGGTTGCCGGGCGTTGCACGTGTGCATTCGAATATGAGTATTCGCACTATCAAGGCCCGAACAGGCCTGCCTGTATAGTGTGTCGAAACTAATTGTTTTTAAGTAGTGCGGGATTATCCTAATATTAACTCTCAGCTATCTAGATTTCCCTCGTTGAAAGACCTTGGGGGTAATGATGTCGATAGATACGGGTGTGAAGGAGATTCGCACGGGACGCGCGTTTCGCATTGCATTTATTTTGCCACTTGCGCTGATTGGCCTGGCCATGATGGGCTCGATTTCCGTCGGCATTATCGGCTTTGTATCGGCGAAGGCGGGGCTTGAGGAGGCCAGCCAGCGCGAGCTTGGCTTGTTGGCACAATCGCGCAAGGACCTGCTGGACGAGCGGCTGCAGAGCGTTGTGGCCGATATCGACAATGTCGCGGCCAGTGGCAGTGCCCGTATGGCCCTCAAGGATTTGAGTATCGTTTTCACGCAGCTGCAGTCCGATCTGCCGGCGATCCGCCAGTTTTTCCAGGCACCTGAAACCGCTGCCGAGCGCGCAACCCTTTTGGGCGCGGGCAGCAAGACCATGTATGCCTTCCGGCATCAGGAAATGCACGCCTCGCTGGCCTCCATCTGGGACAATGGCGGCTATGGCGACATTTACGTCATTACACCCGCCGGCGACGTCATCTATTCGGTCAGTAAATCGGCTGACTTCCTGCTCAATATCAATTCACCCGAAATGAAGGCGAGCGGGCTGCTCCAGAGCGTGGAGGCTGTAAAGGCCGCGCCGGGCGAAACCTTTATCAGCGCGTTTGAACCCTATGCCCTGAACAGCGGCGTGCCGGCGGTTTTTGTCGCCAAGGCCATCCCCGATCATACGGACGCGGGCGTGATTTCCGGTTATGCGGTGATCCGTCTTGATGTCGGATTTTTCGATGCCGTGCTCGGGGCCCGTGAAGGGCTCGGCGAGACGGGGCAGACCTATCTCGTTGATGGGACCGGCACCATATTGAGCAACAAGCCTTTGGCCAACGCACCGACTGCCTTGCAGGAAGCGAGCGATGACTCTGTGTTGCTTGCCGCGGCGGAAGCGGGCGAGGCCGGCACAACCCAAATGGTCGATCAGAACGGGGTCGAGAATATCGCCGTAGCGCTGCCAGTGCCGTTCCTGCAGACGAAATGGGCGATTGTGGCGGAACGTTCCGTGGCGGAAAGCCTTGCGGCGGTCGGGGCCATGGGCAATGCGATGATCCTGGGAACCCTGGCGGTTGTTGGCGCGTCCTCGCTGATCGGTATTGGTTTTGCCCGCACGATTACCCGTCCGATTGCCGGGCTGACGAAAACCATGCGAACGCTGGCCGATGGCGATTATGACGTCGAAATCGCCGGTACCGACAAGGGTAATGAGCTTGGCGAGATGGCGCGCACTGTTGAGGTGTTCCGCGAGAATGGGCTCAGGGTCAATTCGATGACCGAGGAAGAAAAAGCCGCTTCGCAACAGCGTCTGGTTGAACGCGGCCAGATGATGCAGGAATTGCAGCGGGCCTTTGGCGAAGTGGTCGATGCCGCCGTTGCCGGTGATTTCTCCAAGCGGGTTGAAGCCGAATTCCCCGATGCCGAGCTCAATGCCTTGGCCGGGTCAGTCAATAATCTGGTGGCGACCGTTGATCGCGGTGTGGGCGAGACCGGCTTCGTGCTGAGTGCTTTGGCCGATACCGACCTGACCCAGCGGGTGCAGGGCAATTATGAAGGTGCCTTTGCCAAGCTGAAAAATGACACCAATGCCGTGGCCGACAAGCTGACCGAAATTGTCGGGCAATTGCGCAATACCTCGGGTGCCTTGAAAACCGCGACCGGGGAAATCCTCTCCGGGGCCAATGATCTGTCCGAACGCACCACCAAACAGGCGGCGACGATTGAAGAGACATCGGCGGCGATGGAACAGCTTGCCAGTACCGTACGCCAGAATGCCAAGCAGGCCGATGAGGCCAGCGTCAAGTCGCAGGCCGTCAGCGTTACCGCTGAACAGGGCGGCGAAGTGATGGGCCGGGCCAATGAGGCGATGGAACGGATTACTTCATCGAGCGCAAAGATCTCCAATATCATCGGCATGATTGATGACATTGCCTTCCAGACCAATCTGCTGGCCTTGAACGCTTCGGTTGAAGCCGCGCGGGCCGGCGAGGCGGGCAAGGGCTTTGCGGTCGTGGCCGTGGAAGTGCGCCGTCTGGCCCAGTCGGCAGCCGATGCGTCCTCCGAGGTCAAGGTGCTGATCGAGCAGAGTGCTGGCGAGGTCAAGGGCGGTTCAGCGCTCGTGGCGGAAGCTGCTGAAAAGCTGGCGGTCATGCTGGCCGGCATTCAGGAAAACTCCACATTGATGGAAAACATCGCAGACGATTCCAAAGCGCAGGCTGCCTCGATTGATGAGGTCAATGCGGCCGTGCGGCTGATGGACGAGATGACCCAGCACAATGCAGCGCTGGTGGAAGAAACCAATGCGGCGATTGAACAGACCGAGGCACAGGCCTCCGAACTGGATCGCATCGTCGAAATATTCCGGCTTGAAAGCAGTGGTTCCACTGCTGGCTATGTTGCGCCCGAGGCTGAGCCCGTGGGACTGGGCAGCAAGATGGCCCAGGCCGCCAAAACCTACCTCTCCAAAGGCAGTGCCGCGCTCAAGCAGGAATGGTCGGAATTCTGATTTCCACCTGCCCATAGCGCTAAAACTTGAAAAGGGTGCCGGTGGTGCCCTTTTTGCTGTCCGGCGCGGGCTTGCGCGCTTTTGCCCGCAAGACGCGTGTTTTGGCCGCTCAAACCGGGGAATGACGGGGCGGAATGTCGTGAATCCGCTTTTGGCCGATTGCTCATTGGCCTCACATCGCCTACATACGGGCAACTCAATTTCACACGAATTCAAAGGGGAACCCACGCGCCATGGCTCGCCAGTTCATCTATCACATGCAGGGTTTGTCCAAGGCCTATAATGGCGGCAAGAAGGTGTTGGACAATGTTCACCTCAGCTTCTACCCCGACGCCAAAATCGGTGTGCTCGGTCCCAACGGTGCCGGTAAATCGACACTGCTGAAAGTCATGGCCGGGCTCGAGACCGAGTATACCGGTGAAGCCTGGGCGGCCGATGGTGCCAAGATCGGCTATCTGGCGCAGGAGCCGCAGCTGGACTCGTCGCTGGACGTGCGCGGCAATGTGATGCTCGGCGTCAAGGAAAAGCAGGCCATCCTCGACCGCTACAACGAATTGATGATGAACTATTCCGACGAGACGGCGGATGAAGCTGCCCAGCTTCAGGACCAGATCGATGCCGATGATCTCTGGGATCTCGATTCACGGGTCGATATGGCCATGGCAGCCCTCGGCTGCCCCGCGCCGGACTCCGCGGTTGATAATCTCTCGGGCGGTGAAAAACGCCGGGTGGCGCTCTGCCAGCTGCTGATGAGCAAGCCCGATCTGCTGCTGCTCGATGAGCCGACCAACCATCTCGATGCGGAAACCACGGGCTGGCTGGAAAAGCATTTGCGCGAATTCCCCGGTGCCGTGCTGATCATCACCCATGACCGCTATTTCCTCGACAATGTGACGGGCTGGATTCTGGAAATGGATCGCGGCCGCGGCATTCCCTATGAGGGCAATTATTCCGCCTATCTCGACCAGAAATCCAAGCGCTATGCCCAGGAGCAGCGCGAGGATGAATCCCGGCTGAAGGTTCTGGAGCGGGAAAAGGAATGGATGGGCATGAGCCCGCAGGCCCGCCAGACCAAATCCAAGGCCCGTATCAAGGCCTATGACGAACTGGTCCGGATCAATGAAGCGCGCACCATGTCCTCCAATGCGCAGATCATCATTCCCGCCGGTGAACGGCTGGGGCAGAACGTCATTGATGTCGAAGGTCTCTCCAAGAGCTTTGGCGACAAACTGCTGATCGACAATCTCAGCTTCAAGCTGCCGGCGGGCGGCATTGTGGGCATTATCGGGCCGAACGGTGCGGGCAAGACCACATTGTTCAAGATGATCACCGGGCAGGAAACACCGGATTCCGGCACAATCACTGTCGGTGACAGTGTGCATCTCGGCTATGTCGATCAGAGCCGCGACTCACTTGATGCCTCGAAAACCGTCTGGGAAGAAATTTCCGAGGGCAATGAAGTCTTGATGCTGGGCAAGCGCGAAATGAACAGCCGCGCCTATACCTCGACCTTCAATTTCAAGGGCGGCGACCAGCAGCAAAAGGTTGGCAATCTCTCGGGCGGACAGCGCAACCGCGTGCATCTGGCCAAGATGCTCAAATCCGGTGCCAATGTGCTGCTGCTCGATGAGCCGACCAATGATCTCGACACCGAAACACTGGCCGCTTTGGAAGAAGCGCTGGAAGAATTCGCCGGTTGCGCCGTGATCATTTCGCATGACCGCATGTTCCTCGACCGTCTGGCCACCCACATCCTCGCCTTTGAAGGCAATAGCCATGTGGAATGGTTCGAGGGGAACTTTGAGGATTATGAAAAAGACAAGATCCGGCGCCTGGGTGCCGACGCGGTCAACCCGAAACGGGTAAGCTACAAGCCGCTGACGCGGTAGGCGAGACGCCTTCGATCTGAACAAAACCCGCCATGGCTCATGGCGGGTTTTTTGTTGTCTGGCTGTTGGCCGGGCAGGGAGGCTAAATCTACACCCCCACATTCTCCCCCAGTCCCAACGTGTCCATCAGTTCCCGTGCCGCAGCGGCACCGGCGCGGTTGGCACCTATGGTGGAGGCCGAGGGGCCATAGCCAACCAGATGAATGCGCGGGTCCTTGGCAACCTCAGTCGCCAGCCGTCCGGCCATGGTGATGCCGCCGGTGGGTTCGCGCAGGTTGAGGGGGGCTAGGTGATCGAGGGCACCGCGAAAGCCGGTGCACCAGAGGATGACATCGGCCTGTTGTTCGTGCCCATCGGCCCAGCGCACGCCGGTTGCGGTGATTTCGGCGAACATTTCCTGCCGTTCGAGCAGGCCACGCGCCCGCATGGATTCGATTTTCGGGGTGACGGGCAGGCCGGTGACCGAGACGACGGAATTGGGCTCAAGCCCCTGGCGCACCCGCTCTTCCACCATGGCGACGGCCTGCCGGCCCCAATCCTCATTGAATGGGCCGGTACGGAAGGCCGGCGGGCGGCGGGTGACCCAGGTCGTGGTGGTGACAGCGGCGATTTCATCAAGCAATTGAATGGCGGAAATGCCGCCGCCGACAATGACCACATGCTTGCCGGCAAAATCGCTGGCTGCATGATAGTCCCTTGTGTGCAGGGTCTGGCCGCGAAAGCTTTCGGCGCCGGGATAGACGGGGATATAGGGTTTTTCCCAGGTGCCGGTGGCGTTGATCAGGCCCAGTGCGGAAAACACACCCTTGTCGGTTTCAATGCGCAGGCGCTGGCCCCGGTCATGCACGGCGCTGACACGGGTGGGGCGGAGAACGGCCAGACCGAATTTTTCCTCATAGGCGCGGAAATAATGCGGCACGGCCTCCCGCGCGGGGACAAGCGGCGCGTCGGTTTGCATACTGTCGGTAAAGGCCATACCGGGCAGGTCGTGAATGCGGTTGACGGTGCTCAGGGTGAGCGAGGGCCAGCGATATTGCCAGGCCCCGCCAGCCTGCGGGGACTGGTCGAGAATGCGGAAATCACGGCCCGGTTCGAGGCCGCGCCGTTGCAAATGATAGGCGGTCGAGAGCCCCGCCTGACCGGCGCCGATGATGATGATACCGGTTTTGAGGGCAACGCGCACCGCAGCCGCCGGTTTGCCGGATGGGAACGGGGTATTGGGCATCGGGTCTCCGGCGGTCGGTGGGAAGGGGCTTGGTATCGATATGTGTGTCTGTTACGATAGTATACTGACCCGGAGATGGTTATCCAGAACGGAATTTGCAAGCGGGCATTGCCGCTTGCGCCGTTCCATCCTATTGCTCGGATTTTGGGCCAGAGGTGTCGCATGGAACTGGATACATTCGAAATCGAACTCGATGGCGCGACGCTGACCGGTGTGGAACTGGGCGAGGGCGTGCCGGTGGTGTTTCTGCATGCGGGCGTCTGCGATCACCGCATGTGGCAGGAACAGATGGAAACCCTGGCCGAGGCCGGATTTCATGCGATTGCCTATGACCGGCGCGGTTTTGGCGAGACGGTGTCCGAGGACGTGCCCTTCAACCATCTTGAAGACCTCGAGGAACTGCTCGACGCCATGGATATCTATGCAGCGGTATTTGTCGGCGCCTCCATGGGTGGCGGGCTGGCGCTGGATTTTGCCTTGGCTCATCCGGGGCGGGTTTTGGGGCTGGTGCTGGCGGGGACCTCGGTCACCGGTGCGCCTTATGAAATTCTCGACAGTGAAATGCCGCTGATCATGGCGGAAGAAGATGCCGATGAACGCGGCGATCTCGACATGCTCAACAAGGTGCATGCCCATGCCTGGCTGGATGGGCCGGGCAGTGCCAGTGGCCGGGTTGGCGGCGCGGCGCGGGCATTGTTTCTCGAGATGAACGCCAAGGCGCTGGCCATGCCCGCCCTGACGCAGGATGAGGAGCGCCCCTCGGCCTATGAACGGGTGAAGGCGGTGACCGCGCCGGGACTGCTGGTCGTGGGTGATCTCGACTTCAATTATATCCAGGGGCGGCATGAATATCTGTCCGAGGAAATGCCGAACGTGTTCGCAGCGGTGCTCGAAGGCGTGGCGCATTTGCCCAATCTGGAGCGGCCGGACCTGTTTGATCCGCTCTTGCTGGAATTTCTCGATGCCCTGTTCGGTGAAGACGGTATCGCGGACGGTGAAGAGGCCGACGCCTGAGCGTTCAGGCAGTGCGGGTCAGCGTGTCGTCTGGCGCGGGAGCTTTGTCGGCAATCGCCTCGCGGGCCGCACTGAGATAGGTGCGGCTGACGGGCAGTTTTTGGCCATCGGTCAGGGTGGCCATATTGCGGGCACCCTCGCGGCGAATGCCGGTTATCGTGCTGGCCGCGACCCAATGGGAGCGGTGAATTTGCAGGCCGGGATAATCGGCAAGCTCGCGCAAGGCATCGGCGAAACGCATCAATAACAGTTTTCGGCCCCGGAGCGTGACGCATTCAATATAGTGATCGCGCATGGTCAGCGAGATCAGGTTGGCACGCAGGTCCTTGGGCAGGTGGTCGAGGAAGGGATGCTCGCTGAGGCGTGCCTCAGGCTTAGGCCGGGCGAGCAGGGAACGCCATGTGCCAAGCCGCAGGATGGTGGCCACCAGCATGATGACAAACACCCCGATGGCGACCTCGAGTAGATCGACCTGGGCATAGGTAATGTGCCGCCATGTCACTTCAAGCTGCCAGATGACCAGCACGCCGGGCAGGGCGGCAACGCTCGCGCTCATCAGGGAGATCAGCAGCGGGTGGATATGGCGGAGGCGCGGGTGATGGTGAAAATAAAGCCCGAAACCAATCCCGAACAGCCCCACAGCCCCCACGGCAATGGCCCAATAACCCAGTCTTGGCCAGAAGCTGAAGCTGGAATAATTCCCGAACGGCCCCGTAACAGTGAGCACCAGAGCCAGTGCGGTCATGAAAAAGGCCTCCTTCACAATGAAGGCGGATTTATTTTCGCGTGTCGTGAATTGCATGAAGGTGGATTCGCGAATTTTGCTGCGGTTTTGGCGAAGCAACTATTTCGCAGATTCGGATAAATAGCTAGCTGGTCAGCGAAATTTGTCCATGCAGGTGTGTATGGCGGGTTCAGGATTTAGAGGGGGCGGCATCACAAACCGGTGGTTTGCGGGCATTGCGCCGATCCCTCACATTTACTCAAAGCCATTATTACTATGGCCCCCACCTGCCTTGGTGGGGGCTTTTTTTATCGTCTCAAAATTGCGGTCAGACGGCGAGCACGTGTTCGAAATGCTTGGCCAGTTGATCATTGGGGATCTTTGTCAGGTCCTTGGGTATTTCGGCGATGACCGTGGCCTGGACCTGGGGCGACAGGACCTTGCGCAAATCCCCCATGGCCTGGGGGGCGGCGGCGATGATCAGCCGCTCGAACAGCTTGTCCTGATGTTTGCTGGCAATCACCTCGGCGATGCTGGCGGCAAAATCCGCCTCGCGCTTGTCGACGGGATCGGTCTGCGGTTCCATGGCGCTGCGCCCGTGGCCGGCGGAGGAAAACGAGCGGCCGGGGCGGTCGGCCATGATCTCGCCAGCGCGCAATTTTTCATCGGCAAATTCGAGACCGGGGACTTCGCTGAGACCCTTGCCCGGGCCGGTATTTTCAAGCACCCGGGCGCGGGCACCGTCAGCGATGAGAATCCATGTGATAATTGGCTTCATTTTGTACTCCCGTTCAAAACTTTAGGCGAAACGCCTGCCTAGCATTTTAACGTGCCGGAAAGATGGCGCCTTGACCCGGATCAATTGGGCCATCACCCAAAGCGTTTGCTGGGATCACAAAGGCTGACTGGTCTGGATTGTCGAACGCTGCTAGGAGAGGCAAAAGCCGGTGGGGGCTAAGGGGGTCGTCGAAATGGCATCAATTGAAAGCGGCGGCGTTGCGACCCGGCCACAAATGCATAACAGCGATGGCGACCGCCGCACCGGGCTGATCGCCGCCTTTGGCACTTATGCAAGCTGGGGCTTTTTCCCGCTGCTGTTCCGCGCCCTTGAAGGGGTGGACCCGATCAATGTGGTGGCGAACCGGATCGTCTGGTCCTTCATTTTGGTCGGCGGCGTTTTGATTGGCCGCCACAGAATGGGAGAGGTGCGCGATGTCCTGGGAGACTGGCGGTCCCTGCGCGGTATCATCATCTCGTCCGTCCTCCTGGCGATCAACTGGCTGACCTTTGTTTCGGCGGTGAACCATGAAAAGGTGCTCGAGGTCAGTTTTGGCTATTTCATCACGCCGCTTGTGAGCATTGCGATTGGCATGGTGCTTTTGGGCGAGCGCATGAACCGCTGGCAGAAGGTGTCCATTGGCATTGCCGTTATCGGCGTTATCATTCAGGCGCTGGGATTGAGCGGCATGCCGCTGGTCAGCCTGCAGCTGGCGCTGTCTTTCGGGTTTTACGGCTATTTCCGCAAAACGGTGAATGTGGGCTCGATCCCGGGCCTGTTCATTGAAACCATGGTGCTGCTGCCGGTGGCGCTGGCCTATATGGGTTATAGTTTTGTGACCGGGGGCGGGGCGGAATATGCCGATCCCTGGACGTTCAGCCTGTTGCTGCTGACCGGCCCGGCCACATCGGGCGCGTTGATTATGTTTGCCTATGCGGCGCGGCGCTTGCCATTGTCGACCATGGGCATGTTCCAGTACATTGCCCCCTCGATCCATTTTCTTATGGCAATCTGGCTGTTTGGCGAGGCGCTCAACATGGTGCAGTTACTGAGCTTTGTGATGATCTGGGTGTCGCTGGCGGTCTATTCCCATGATTCCTATCAGCGCGGCCGCCGGGCACGGGCGAAAGCCAGCCATGGTTGAGTTCAGCCCCCGCCGCAAGAAACAGGGCCAGGTTGCCGGTGTTTTTAACGCGCCGGGCAACAGCTTTGTCACCGAGCCGGTCACCGCACTGACGCTGACCTATGCGGGTATTCCCGATGACCGGCATGCCGGCCTGACCCGCACGAGCGGCGCGCTTGAGCCCTGGTACAAGCGCGGCACGGAAATGCGCAATGAGCGGCAGCTGTCGCTTTTAGCCGATGATGAGCTGACGGCAGTCGCCAGGGAGATGAATATCCCCGAACTGAAGCCGGAATGGATTGGCGGCAATATTGTCATTTCCGGAATTCCGCATTTCAGTCTCCTGCCGGCGCGCACGCTGCTGATGTTTGATGGCGGCGTGACCATCCGCATTGATGGCGACAACGCGCCATGCCGGCTGTCGGGGCGCTCCATCGCCGCCCAGTTTGACGGGCGCGAGGATCTCGAATTCGCTTTTCCCAAAATCGCCAGGCACCGGCGCGGCCTTGTAGGCTGGGTGGAGCGCGAAGGCGTGATCGCGCCCGGCGCGGCGGTGACGGCGCTGGTGTGGGAACATTGCATTTATCCCGATTAGCTTTGGCGCACGGGCCAATTTCATAACGAGCGGAAATGATGAACAGCAGAATCGATGACGAAGAGCTGGCCACCGCCTACAACCGGGCGCTGGAACTGGAAAAGGCCGGAGACGCCGACGGGGCGGCGAAAGCCTATGCCGAGGTGCTGGCGCTCGATCCGGCAGATCACGGCGGCGTGGCGGTGCGGCTGGCAGCGCTGGGGCGGGGTGAAACACCCTCCAGGGCCCCCGATGCCTATGTGGAGACCCTGTTTGATCAACAGGCCGGCGCATTTGAGGCCATATTGGTGGATCAGCTTGGCTATGGCGTGCCCGGGCTGATTGGCGAAAGGCTTGAGGCTTTGGGGCTAGGCCCGTTCGAGCGCATGCTGGATCTGGGATGTGGCACGGGTCTCGCGGCCGAGGCGATGCGTGACCGGGTGACGACAATCATTGGCATTGATCTATCGGAAAACATGATCGATGTGGCCGAAGCCAAGGATGTCTATGATGGGCTTTATGCCGGCGAGGTGGAGGAATTTCTCGCCGATAATGAGGAAACGCGGTTCGATTTGATTATTGCCGCCGATGTGCTGCCTTATCTCGGCGCGCTGGAGCCATTGTTTGGCGGGGCTGTGGCCAATCTCGAGTCCGGCGGGCTGTTCGTGTTTTCCTCCGAAACCCTCAGTGCCGAGGATTTTGCCGGGGCACCATTCAAGGTGGCACCGCATCAGCGGTTTGCCCATGCCGAAGACTATGTGCGCGCGCAATTGGCGGCGGCAGGTTTTGAGCTGGTTGAAATGTCACAAATCAATGTGCGCATGCAGGACGATGCGCCGACGCCGGGTCACCTGGTGGTGTCGCGCCTGGTATAACCGCCCCGGAGGTTTGTCCGGGACGGTTATGAAAGCCTGAGGCGGCTCTACGCCTTGCGGCGGGCGTCGATGGACAATGTGCCCGGGCCGTAAACGGCGAGCACGAGGAAGCCGCCGGCAATGGCGAAGTTCTTGAACATCAGCAGCTGGTTGAACACCGTCAGCAGGCCATTGGCCGCATCGGGGAAACCGGGAATGGCGATGGCACCGTTATGGAACACCAGGGCGGTGAACACGCAGAAGGCTGCCAGCGCATAGGCAGCGATGCGGGTGTAAAAACCGGTGAGAATGGCAAGACCTGCCAGTGTTTCAAAAATGGCGGCGAGATAGTTGAGGGCAGTGGCGGCCGGAAGGCCAGCTTGCTCGATCATGCCGGCTGTGCTGGCCGGATCGGCGAATTTGCCGATGCCGGACATGATGAACATGAACGCCAGCAAAGCGCGGGCGATCAAAATGATTACGTTATTTGCCATGGGTAGAAACCTTTGTTGTGCAAACGGTTGGCCTGAATAGCAAATTCAATCATTTTGATAAATCGAACAATAGCGAATAGGTTGTTCGGTAATGCAGCCCTAATGGGGTGTCAGCGTTTGATGATCTGGTCTTCATGCAGATAGTTGAGCGACCAGGTAAAGATCTGGTCGATCTGGTCAAGCGCCAGCCTGGTATCGAATTTGGTGGCAAAGCCCACATCGAGATGGCGCACGATGGTGCCGGTGGCCCGGCCAATGGCGACACGCGAGCCGACCGGCGGAAGAACATCGGCAGAAACGGCGACGCCTGATTGCGAGACGTCGATGATAAAGCATTCCTTGATATCGCCATCGGGCAGGGTGATGGCGGATTGCGGATTGGGGGGCGCTACGCGCTTGTGCGCGCGCTTGTCCTTGAAGGCGCGGAAGCGGCGTTTCTTGATCCAGTCGATCTTGGCGGCGATTTCGGTGCGTTCGGCTTCGCTTGCCTGAATGTCAAAAGCAAACCCGCCGGAAAAGACACGGCTGACACGGCCTGTCAGAATGTTGAATTCCTGCAGCTTGATGCTGACCCGGTTGCCCACCTGGCCTTGCACCGGTGCCTGCAGCACAGCGTTATGCGTCGAAATACTTTGGGAGCGGCAGGCAAACACGGTCGGGTCACCGGGTTTTGCCTTGGCGCGGTCCGGCAGGGAATAGCAGCCCTCGATAGCGCCGACAAAGCGGATATCATGCAGTTTGTCCGCGGACTTGTCAGTATATGCATCTGAAAACAGGCTTATCGCCATGGATCGATACCAAATTCAATTAAATTATCAGCATGATCCTGGTGCCGAAATCCTTTAAACTCCATTAATACCAAATATTTAGGTAAAGTTCGCTTGTCTGGATCAAGTCATGGCAGGCTTTGAACCAGCCGTTGTTCCCCTGCCTGTTTGACGATTTTTGCGATCTCCACAAACAAGGGGGCAAAGGGTGTTGCCTCCCGCCAGACAAGCGAGAGTATCCGCCCGGCACCGGGCGCGGCCAGCGTGTGGATACTTATGCGCGGATCGGCGGTTTCCTTGCGAAGGCTGATGGTTGGCAACAGGGTGATGCCCTGACCATTGGCGACAAATTCAACAATGGTCGACAGGGATGTGGCCGCAAAGGCGCGGCTGGATTCAGGGCCGCGCAGGGCGCAGGCTTCCATCGCCTGATCGCGCAGGCAATGCCCTTCATCCAGCAACATGATCTGCTCATGGGGCAGGGTGTTGAGGTCCACCGGGTCGGGCAGGCTCGTTGTGGGGCCGGTGGCTAGCACAAACGGATCGGCGAACAGGGCGGCGCTGGCGAGACGGGCGTTGGCCGGCGGATCGGTGCCGATCAGGGCGATATCGAGATCGCCACTATTGAGTTCGGCCAGCAAATGGTCGGTACGGCTTTCGCTGATGGCGAAATCGAGATCGGGCAGGTGCTCGCGCAAGGCCGGATAAATCTCGGGCAGCAGATAGGGTGCCACGGTGGGAATGATGCCAAGACGCAGGGCACGGGCCGGTTTGCCGCTATGGGTGGCGGCAAATCCGATCAGCGCGTCGGTTTCACCCAGAATAGTGGCAGCGCGGGCAATAAACTCCTGCCCGAATGGGGTGATCCTGAAGCGTTTGACGCCTCGATCAAACAGGGGCGTGCCACAGATTTGTTCGAGCAGGTGAATTTGCTGGCTGAGCGCCGGCTGGGTGACATTGCAACGCTCCGCCGCCCGGCCGAAGTGACGTTCTTCAGCAACAGCCAGGGCATAGCGCATTTGTTTCAGGGTGATAGGCATGATTAGATATTCTAATCGAATAGCATAGATCAATCAATTTGTCTTTTGGGTCTGGGAAGGGGTAATTTAGAATCAATCCAAATTATCCAGATTTCCGGAGGAAGAGATGCCCGCCAAGTTGAAAGACGTTAACGACAGTTCGGCCAAATGCCCCGTCATGCACGGTGGCATGACGGCCACTGGCGTGTCGAACATGGATTGGTGGCCGAACGGCCTCAATCTCGACATCCTGCATCAGCACGACACCAAGACCAACCCGATGGGCAAGGACTTCAATTATCGCGAAGAGCTGAAAAAGCTCGACGTTGAGGCTTTGAAGAACGACCTGAAAGCCCTGATGGCCGACAGCCAGGAATGGTGGCCGGCTGACTGGGGAACCTATGCCGGCCTGATGGTCCGCATGGCCTGGCACTCGGCCGGCTCCTACCGTCTGTCCGATGGCCGTGGCGGCGGCGGCACCGGCAATCAGCGTTTCGCCCCGCTGAACTCCTGGCCGGACAATGTCAGCCTCGATAAGGCGCGCCGCCTGCTGTGGCCGATCAAGAAGAAATACGGCAACAAGGTCTCCTGGGCCGATCTGATGATCCTGGCGGGCAATATGGCCTATGAATCCACGGGCCTGAAGACCTTCGGCTTTGCCTTTGGCCGCGAGGATATCTGGCATCCCGAGATCGACACCTATTGGGGTGCGGAAAAGGAATGGCTCGCGCCGAGCGACAACCGTTATGATGACGTTGAAAACCCGGCGACGATGGAAAACCCGCTGGCGGCCGTGCAAATGGGCCTGATCTACGTCAATCCTGAAGGCGTGAACGGCAAGTCTGACCCATTGAAGACCGCAGCACAGATGCGCGAAACCTTTGCCCGCATGGCGATGAACGACGAGGAAACCGCAGCCCTGACGGCGGGTGGTCACACCATTGGCAAGACCCACGGCAATGGCAGCGCGGAAGCCCTGGGCCCCGAGCCTGAAGCGGCGGATGTCACCGAGCAGGGCATGGGCTGGGTCAACCCGAACATGAACGGGCTGGCAAACCGCGTGGTTTCTTCGGGCCTGGAGGGTGCCTGGACGAGCGAACCCACAAAGTTTGACATGGGCTTTTTCGACATGCTCTTCGGCCATGAATGGGAGCTGCGCAAATCCCCCGCCGGTGCCTCGCAATGGGAGCCGGTGAATATCAGGGAAGAGGACAGGCCCCTCGATACGAGTGATCCCTCGCAACGCCGCAATCCGATGATGACGGATGCTGACATGGCGCTGAAGGTCGACCCGATCTATAATGCGATCTGCCAGAAGTTCATGGCCGATCCGGCATATTTCAACGACACCTTTGCCCGCGCCTGGTTCAAACTGACCCATCGCGATATGGGGCCGAAGGTGCGCTATGCCGGTCCGGACGTGCCGCAGGAAGACCTGATCTGGCAGGATCCGATCCCTGCTGGTGCAACCGGTTATGACGTCAACGCCGTCAAGGCCCGGATTGCGGCCAGTGGCCTGACCCTGTCCGATATGGTTTCCACCGCCTGGGACAGTGCCCGCACCTACCGCGGTTCGGACATGCGCGGTGGTGCCAATGGTGCCCGTATCCGCCTTGCGCCGCAAAGGGATTGGGAAGGCAATGAGCCTTTACGTCTGGCGAGGGTCTTAGGCGTTCTCGAACCGATCGCGGCAGAAACCGGTGCCAGCGTGGCCGATGTGATCGTTCTGGCGGGCAATGTCGGTGTTGAGCAGGCAGCCAAGGCGGCCGGTTATGCTGTTGCGGTGCCGTTCGCGCCGGGCCGCGGCGATGCCACTGACGAAATGACCGATGCGAACTCGTTCGAGGCGCTTGAGCCCATCCATGACGGCTATCGCAACTGGCTGAAGCAGGACTATGTCGTCAGCCCGGAAGAGCTGATGCTCGACCGGACCCAGCTGATGGGCCTGACTGCGCATGAAATGACCGTTCTGGTCGGCGGCATGCGGGTTCTGGGCACCAATCACGGTGGCACAAGGCACGGCGTCTTCACCGATCGGGAAGGCGCGCTGACGAACGATTTCTTCGTCAATCTGACCGATATGGCCAATAAGTGGACGGCGGCGGAGAACGGTCTTTATGAAATCCGCGACCGCAAGGCCGGCACTGTCAAATGGACGGCGACGCGTATGGACCTGGTCTTCGGGTCCAACTCCGTCCTGCGTTCCTATGCCGAAGTCTATGCCCAGGACGACGGCCAGGAGAAGTTTGTGCATGACTTCATTGCCGCCTGGACCAAGGTGATGAACGCGGACCGCTTCGACCTGGTCTGATCCGGAAGAGCTGGATTATCGGACCTGAATGTTATCCGGCGCGCGAAAGCGTGCCGGATTTTTGCTGCCTTGCGGCAGATAGGTGGCATTTGATTTAAATATGCTTGCGCTTTTTTAGCCGCCACACATACCGCATGGGCCATTCATGCTCACTGAACGGCATTGCGCCGGGAGGTTAGAATGGTTGAGATGGAAGAAAGCGCCAAGGCATTTGCCACATTTCGTGTGTTGAACGGCGAAGCCAATGAAAGCGAACGTGATCAGTTGTTCCGCAATATGGCGCAGCTTTTCTCCTATGTCTCTGAGCGGTGCGACGATGAACAGGTCGCGCAGTATGACGAGGTTTTGTGCCAATTGGCCGAGCTTGTCGAGAGCGAGGCGCGGGCCCATGTGGCCGGTGTGCTGTCGCGGCTCGACCGGGCGCCGGGAACGGTTGTCGTCAAGCTGGCGAGCGACACGATTGATGTGGCGCGGCCGTTGCTGGAATTCTCCAATGTGCTTTCTGATGATGACCTCATCGAGATTGTGAATAACAAGAGCGAAGATCACCGGGTGGCGATTGCGACCCGTGAGGCTGTCGGTGAACGGGTTGGCGAGGCAATTGTCGACCGTGGCGGCCGGGCTTCCGTGGTCGAGCTTGTGCGCAACAAAGCCGCCCAACTGGGTGAAGGTACACTGGAAAAGCTGGTTGAGCGCGCCTCCAAGGATAGCGAGCTTGCAGCCGATCTGCGCGGCCGGACCGAAGTTGACTGGAATGGTTTGCGTGCCGAAATCAGCGTTGCCGGTGGCAAGGTGCTCGAGCAGCTTGGGCTGGTCGAAGTCATGTCCAACCGCAGCACGCTGGGGACTGTCAGTGCGATGGTTTATAACCGTATTCGCAACAGCGCCGGGTTCAATGCACGCGAATGGAAGCTCTCCTGGAATCAGGTGAAGGCCCTTTCGGACCGGCGTCAGCTGGATGTGAAGGCCTTGTCGCGCTTTGCCCGCTTTGGCTATGGCCATCATGCGGCAGCGGCGCTGACCATGTTGTTGCAGGTTTCGCCTGAAGTGCTGGTCAAATGGCTGGCGACGCAGGATTATGTAGCATTGACAGTAGCTTGCCGGGCCTATGGCTTGCCGAACGATCTGTTTGAAGGTCTTGTGACCGTGATGCCCTGGCGCGATTTCCCCGAGATGGAAGAAGTGCGCAATGTCGGCACCTATTTCGATGCGCTGAGCCGCGAAGAGGCGATCGGGATTTTTGATCTGTGGCGCGCCCATGCTTTCCGCAAGCGCCCAACGGAAGAAGAACGGGCTGTGGCTGTTGCCTGAAACCCGACTTAAAACCGCTTAAAACAACCCTAAAAGACGCAATTTGTAAGCCCGTGTTTTGCCCCTGCAAAACACGGGTTTCAGCTTTATGTCAGGCCAGTGTCAGGGCAATGAACTTTGGCATTCTGGTTGGCCGCATCCACTTTTCTAAAACACACTCTGGACCCGTCGCTTTCGATGATATAAAGATATCTTTATATGATTGAGGTGAAGCGTGGCTGGACTAGATTCTTTGGTGAATGCCTTGAAGGCAGCGGGTGAGGTAACGCGCCTGCGCCTGCTGGCGCTTTTGGCCGCGGGTGAATTGTCGGTGAAGGATCTCACCGAAATTCTGGACCAAAGCCAGCCCCGGGTGTCGCGGCATCTCAAATTGCTGGCCGAGGCTGGATTGATTTCGCGGCATGCGGAAGGGGCCTGGGCCTATTTCGGGCTGTCGGATGATAGCGAGCGGGCGCGATTGGCGCGGCATCTGGTTGACCTGCTGGATCGGGATGATCCGCAGGTAGCCGAGGACATATTGCGCTTGCAGCGCGTGCGCGAGGGGCAGCGTGAGCAGGCGGCAGCCTATTTTGCCCAGGTAGCGGGCAGCTGGGACCTGTTGCGCAATCTGCATGTGCCCGAAGAGGCGGTGGAAGCGGCGATTTCCGAACTGGTCGGGGTGCGCAAGCTTGACCTGTTGCTGGACCTTGGTACGGGCACCGGGCGGATGCTGGAATTGCTGGCGGGCAAATATCAGCGCGGGGTGGGGATTGATTCCAGCCGCGAGATGATTGCCGTGGCGCGCGCCAAGCTGGTGGCCGCCAATATTGCCCATGCGCATATCCGCCTTGGCGACATTACCGAGATTGATGCGCATGCGGGCCCCGCAGACCTGATCATCATCCATCAGGTACTGCATTATTTTGATGATCCGGGCAGCATGGTGCAGGCCGCGCGCCGGGCATTAAGGCCGGGCGGTGAGATGATCATTGTCGATTTTGCCCCGCATGAACTGGAATTTTTGCGTACCGAGCATGCGCATCGGCGGCTGGGACTATCCCAGGCGCAAATGGAGAGCTGGGCGCGACTGGCAGGGCTGGAGGTCACCGGTTTCAGGGACTTTCCCAGCGAAAACGGCCCTGAAAACCTCACCGTATGTCTTTGGACATTGAAGCATCCCGGCGATGACAGCCGCAGGAGTGAAACAGCATGAACAACGCCATGATACCGTCCCGAGTCAGCCGGATGCCTTTTGAAAAGCGCCCGGAACTGAAATTGAGTTTTGAATTCTTTCCGCCCAATAGCGATGAGGCGGAGGACCGGTTCTGGGGCAGTCTGCACCGGCTGGCACCGCTCAGCCCGCGTTTTGTCTCGGTGACCTATGGTGCCGGCGGCTCGACCCGCGAGCGGACCTTGCGCATGGTCTCCAAAATGGCGGCGGAAACCGGGATCAAGGCGGCAGCGCATTTGACCTGCGTCGGCGCGTCCCGCGATGAAGTCGACGAGGTTGTGCGTGGCTATAAAGCGGCGGGCGTGACCCGGATTGTCGCCTTGCGCGGCGATCCTTCAGCCGGTATCGGGCAAAAATTCGAACCGCACCCCGAAGGCTATGCCAATGCAGCGGAACTGGTGACCGGGATTCGAAAGCTCGGCGATTTTGATATTTCGGTCGCCGCCTATCCTGAAAAGCATCCCGAAAGCCCCGACTGGGACCGGGATATCGACAATCTGAAACGCAAGATCGATGCGGGTGCCAACCGGGCGATTACGCAGATGTTTTTCGACAATAATGATTATCTGCGTTTTGTGGACCGGGCAGAAAAGGCCGGGGTGACCGCCCCGATCGTGCCGGGGATTCAACCGATCCACAATTTCAGGCAGGTGGCGAATTTTGCCAAGCGGTGCGGTGCCACGGTCCCCTCATGGCTGGGCGAGCGCTTCGAGGGGCTGGAAAATAACCCAGAAACCCATGCGCTGGTTGCCGCTGCCGTGGCCGCCGAGCAGGTGACCGAGCTGGTGGACAAGGGCGTGACGGAATTTCATTTCTACACCATGAACCGGGCAAATCTGGTGCTGGCGCTGGTGCAGGTGCTGGGCCGGCGGACGCATTAGCAGCGCTTTTCATAAAACGGCCATTTTCGCTTGGTTTCATAGGATTTTGGCGGGGGCGCCAACCAAAGGACTTCTGATGAACCGGCGAATGACGGGCTGGCTGGCTTGGGGCGCATTGGCGCTCGTAATCGGCGTGCCGAGTGCAGATTTGATGTTTTCGACGCCCGAGACCAGTGTGTCCGTGGCGGCAGTTGATGCGGGCAAACAGCCGTTTTTCGGCCCCATGCCTGCCAAAAACACAAATGTGACCGACGTATTTGAAGCGCCGGTGGCCCGGCCAC
>Ga0209344_10000498_pt1 | contig 67772 bp, 57 predicted proteins | sample Cruoilmetagenom6_FD_187293 | JGI IMG/M metagenome (GOLD analysis project Ga0209344, IMG submission 187293) | Oil polluted marine microbial communities from Coal Oil Point, Santa Barbara, California, USA - Santa Barbara Oil Seep Sample 6 (SPAdes)... | ecosystem: Environmental > Aquatic > Marine... | reverse complement strand
GCCCCACCATGATTTTTGTGATCATTACCGCCACAATCGGTGGCCTGCAGATCTTCACCGAACCGAAGCTTTTCAACCCGACCAGCGCGAACTTGGGCGGCGCCCACCGCGAATACCAAACCACGGTGCTTTATCTGTGGGACATGGCCTTCAACCGCGGCGACTTTGGCAAAGCTTCCGCCATTGCGTGGTTGCTATTCCTCATCATCGTCGGCTTTGGGCTGCTGAACTTCGCGATCTCTCGCAAAATCGCCTCGACCGAAGTGAAAGTGATCTCCAAACGTCGAGCCAAAAAACTTGCGCGGTATCGCGCCACCACCGCGGCCAACCCCGTCGGCACACCGGCGGCGACCGTCGTAGATGAGGAGAAGAGCTCATGAGCACCACGAGCCCCACGCGTGCCCCCGAGAAAGTGACGGATGCGCGCACTCAACTCAAAGAGAACCGCCGCGGTCGAGGCCGCGCCCGCGGACACGCTGAACGCCCCGGATTTCTCGTCTACGGCATCTTGCTCGCCCTCTTTCTCGGTGGCTCGTACCCGCTCTGGTGGTCGTTCGTCGTTGGCTCAAGCGATAACTCCGCCATCACCGAAACCTGGCCGCCACTGCTGCCCGGCGGTCGATTCTGGATCAACGTCAGTGAAGTCCTTTCGACGGTTCCGTTCTGGCAGTCGCTGCTCAACAGCATCATCGTGTCGACGATCATCACCACTTCGGTCGTCTTCTTCTCGACACTCGCTGGCTACGCCTTCGCCAAGCTGCGCTTCAAGGGACGCGAGGGGCTCATGATCTTCGTGATTGCAACACTCGCTGTCCCTACCCAACTCGGCATCATCCCGCAGTTCATGCTCATGAAAGAGCTCGGCTGGACTGGCACGCTCGGCGCCGTCGTCGTGCCGACCCTGGTCACGGCATTCGGGGTGTTCTTCATGCGCCAATACTTGGTGGACACCATTCCCGACGAGCTGATCGAAGCGGCCCGGGTAGACGGGGCAAACATGTTCCGCACCTTCCTGAGCGTCGGACTCCCGGCAGCGCGCCCGGCCATGGCGATCCTGGGTCTCTTCACGTTCATGACCGCGTGGACCGACTATTTGTGGCCGCTGCTCGTTGCTCCGCAGAACCCCACGCTCCAAGTGGCGCTCAGTCAACTGCAGAGCGCAAAATACGTCGACTATTCAGTGGTTCTTTCCGGCGCAGTATTGGCAACGCTGCCACTGCTGATCGTCTTCATTCTCGCGGGACGTCAACTCGTCTCGGGCATCATGGCAGGAGCAGTAAAAGGCTAATGAACGACAAGTACACAACCACCTGGCCGGAGGGCTTTTTGTGGGGTTCCGCTACTGCGGCTGCCCAAATTGAGGGAGCAGCTCACGAGGGCGGCAAAGAGGATTCCATTTGGGATCACTACGCGCGCCAGCCGCTCGCGGTCGCTAACGGAGACACCCCCGAGATCGCCGTTGACCACTATTACCGGATGAACGACGACGTGCAGCTGATGAAGGAGCTTGGTCTCGACTCCTACCGCTTTTCCACGAGTTGGGCTCGCGTTGTGCCTGGCGACCGCGAACCCAACGCGGAGGGACTCGACTTCTACAGCCGTCTTGTCGACTCATTGCTTGAGGCCGGTATCCTTCCGTGGCTCACGCTCTATCACTGGGATCTGCCGCAGGCGCTTCAGGAGAAGGGTGGCTGGGCAAACCGAGACACCGCCTACCGGTTCGCTGACTATGCGGAGGCCGTCTATCACGCTCTCGGTGACCGGGTCAGCCACTGGACGACCTTCAATGAGCCGCTGTGCTCTTCGTTGATCGGTCACGTTGCCGGCGAGCACGCACCGGGGCTCACGGATCCCAACTTGGGACTTGCTGCTGTGCATCACCAGCACCTCGCTCACGGCTTGGCGACGCGCCGCCTTCGGGAGCTTGCTTCAGCCCAGGGCCGCGAGATTCAGGTGGGAATCACCCTCAACCTCACAAATGCTGTGCCCAACGATCCGAATGACCCGGTGGATCTGGATGCTGCTCGCCGCATTGATGGAATCTGGAACCGTCTATTTCTCGAGCCACTCGTGCTCGGCAAGTACCCGGAAGATGTCATCAACGACGTGCGCGAATACGACTTCGAACAGTATGTGCACGAGGGCGACCTCGACATCATTTCTGCACCCATCGACTTCTTGGGTGTCAACCACTACCACGACGACAACGTCAGTGGTCACCCCGCTCCCGCGGATGCAGTACCCGGACTTCGCCCCACCACTAAGCCCGGTCGCTCGCCATTCGTGGGTAGCGAGTTCGTGACCATGCCCCCTCGTGACCTGTCGCAAACCGCAATGGGCTGGGAGGTGAATCCCAGTGGACTACATGCGCTCCTCGTGAGACTTGGCAAGGAGTACCCGACCCTGCCGCCGCTCTTCGTCACCGAGAACGGTGCCTCCTATGACGACACCCGCGTCGGCGACACGATTGACGACGTGCAGCGGGCTGAGTACATCCACAATCACATTGAGGCTGTAGCGGATGCGATCGCCGATGGCGCCGATGTGCGCGGCTACTTTGTGTGGTCACTGCTCGACAACTTCGAGTGGGCGTGGGGCTACAACAAGCGATTCGGCATTGTTTATGTCGATTACGACACTCAAGAGCGCATTCCCAAGCGAAGCGCAGAGGAGTACGCGGCGAGGATCACGGCAGCAAAGAAGCTGATCTGATCGTTAGGGTTAGCAGTAACCCTCTAATAGAAAGCGAGCACGTGGCCGAGAAATTGCGCGCTGGTGCGATGCCGACACTGGAAATGGTGGCGGCGCAGGCGGGAGTTTCGCGCGCCACCGTCTCCCGGGTCGTCAACGGTTCCCCCAAGGTCAAACCGGATGTCGCGGCGACAGTACGCGAAGCGATTGAGCAGTTGAATTATGTTCCCAATCGCGCTGCCCGCTCGCTAGTGAGCCGCCGCACGCAAGCCATCGCGATGGTGGTCCCGGAATCGGCAGCCAAAGTCTTCGACGACCCGTTCTTCGCCGCTGTCGTTCAGGGCGTCGCGTTGTATCTCGAAGACACGGACTACACGCTCAACATGATCATCGAGTCTGGGGCGGCATCTCACAAGACTCGTCGTTACCTTCTCGGAGGCAATGTTGATGGGGCGCTCGTGGTTTCGCACCACACAGGTGATCATTCGTATTCTGAGCTGAGCCGGAGTTTGCCTGTGGTGTTCGGTGGACGGCCACTGAGTGAAGTGGAAGGTGACAACTATTACGTTGACGTCGACAACTTCGCGGGAGCCTGCTCTGCCGTGGAACACCTCGTGGCCTCCGGTCGCACTCGACTCGCCACGATCGCGGGCCCGCAAGACATGCCTCCGGGTGTTGACCGCCTCTCGGCCTTCCACACAACCCTCGATAAGCACGGTCTCGCAAGTGATTTAGTCGAGGTTGGCGACTTCTCGCCACCGTCAGGCGCTGACGCCATGCGCCGCTTGCTGGCTCGTGGCGAACCTATCGACGGAATCTTCGCCGCCAACGACCAGATGGCGATCGGTGCCTATTCGGCGATTCGTGAAGCAGGGCTCTCAGTGCCTAGTGACATTGCGGTTGTCGGTTTCGATGACGATAACTACGGCAGTACGGCCACTCCGCCCCTGACGACGGTGCGTCAACCCTCCATCGAGATGGGGCAGCGCATGGCGGAGATGATCGTAGGGCTGATTGAAAAGCAACCCATCGATTCGGTGACGACCTTGAGCACAGAGCTCGTCATCCGCGACTCGGCGTAGCTCTCCGCAAGCTCTGCCACTAGTCGCGGCTTCTCGTTAGTCGGCGCCGAACGACTGCACGACCTGCTCAAGCACTTCTCGGCACGCAACGATTGACGGGCGGCTGACACTTGACTCGCGCACAGAGGTGAACACGGTTCGCCGCGGCAGGCCGGGCATTGGGCGAAGCTCAACCGTGGGGGTGCGACTGCCCCACACGAGGCCGGGCAGGATCGCGGTCGCGTGCCCCGATTCGACGAGGCGGATGTGTGCCTGCAGATCGGCGGTTTCGTAACGCACATCGGGTTCGATTCCCAATCGCCGGCACTGCTGCTCGGCCCAGTGGCGAGAAGCGGTGCCGCGGGGTTCCATGACCCATGAACTTGTTGCGGCATCGGCAAGGCTGGTGATTCCGCTGGCGGTAGGTACAGCGAGTGAGAGCTCATCGGCGTAGAGGGGAATCATGTCGAGGTCTGGATGCCGTGGAGCGGCATGCCCTGGGTACTGTTCGGCGATCACGAGGTCGAACTCGCGAGTCCAGGTTTCGAAGAGGGCGCTCTCGGGTTCGCGTTGAGTCATTTCGATGCGCAGACGCGGATGCTCGTTCGCGATGATGCTGAGCGCTTGCGGGATGATGCCGAGGGCGGCCGATTGGAACACGGCAAGACGAACAGTTCCCCTAACTTCGGTGAGGGAGGAGTGCAGCTCGGCTTCCATGAGCTCGAGGCGTTCGAGTAGCGCGACGGTGTGTTCGACGAGCAGCTCTGCTTCGGGGGTGAGTTGCACGCGCCGGCCTGCTTTGACGAGTAGTGGAACGCGCGCTTCTTCCTCAAGAAGAGCCAATTGTTGAGACACCGCGGAGGGCGTGTAACTCAGGGCGCTGGCTACTGCGGCGATGGTTCCACGCAGCTTCAATTCACGCAAAAGTCGCAGCCGGCGAACGTCGAGCATTTCTCCTCCAATAGTTAACTTATTCTAAGCGATATCGTGCGAATTCCGTCGCTTTTGCTAAAGGCCTTTCTGGCTGCACACTGAGAGTTCCAGCCCAACCCCCGTTCGGAGGCCTATTCTCGTGAGCATGTCAACGACTGCCGACAACCTCAGTGCTTCACACCAGCACATTGCGGATCAAACGATCAGTACCGTGCGCCGGTGGCTGGCCGAAAGTGACGAGTTTCCCGCCGACGCGAGTGCCACGCGCCTCGCCGGCGTTCTGAAGGATCCGAACGGCCTTGAGTTCACACTCGGGTTCATCGACACGGTTGTGCGCCCCGAAGATCTGCGCGTCGCCGGCCGCAACCTTGAGCGCCTCACGCACATCATCCCGGCCTTTCTGCCGTGGTACCTCCGATTCGCGATTCTCGTCGGCGGTGGCTTCGCTCCACTGTTGCCGTGGATCATCGTTCCGATCGCACGCCGCGTTCTTCGCCAGATGGTCGGTCACCTCATCATCGATGCGACCCCGGCCAAGCTCGACAAAGCACTCACGCACCTGCGCGACAACGGCTCGAACCTTAACCTCAACCTTCTCGGTGAAGCCGTCCTTGGCGACGACGAAGCCGACCGTCGCTTGGCTGGCACCAAGGCGCTACTGCGTCGGGATGACGTCAACTACGTCTCCATCAAAGTGTCGTCAGTCGTGTCGCAACTTTCGATGTGGGCCTTCGACGAGACCGTCGAGCGCGTGGTCGAGCGCCTCACCCCGCTCTACCTGCTCGCGTTGAACGCGCCAGACAAGAAGTTCATCAACCTCGATATGGAAGAGTTCAAGGACCTCGACCTCACCATCGCCGTGTTCGAGAAGCTCATGGATCAGCCCGAGCTTCTCGAGCTAGAAGCCGGCATCGTGCTTCAGGCTTACCTCCCGGATGCGCTTCCTGCGCTACAGGAGTTGACCACCTGGTCGATGGCTCGTCGCGCTCGCGGCGGCGCTGGCATCAAGGTACGCGTTGTTAAGGGCGCCAACCTCGCGATGGAACACGTCGACGCGATCACCCACCACTGGCCGCTGGCCACGTGGGGCACCAAGCAAGACAGCGACACTCACTACAAGCGCGTGCTCGACTGGGCATTCACGCCCGAGCGCATGGATGCCGTTCGCATCGGAGTTGCCGGTCACAACCTCTTTGACATCGCCTTCGCTTGGCACCTCGCGCAAGAACGTGGCGTCACCGAACGCGTTGAGTTCGAAATGCTCCTGGGCATGGCTACCGGTCAGGCTGAAGCGATCAAGAAGGATGTCGGCAGCCTCCTGCTGTACACGCCCGTCGTGCAGCCGAGCGAGTTCGACTCCGCCATCAGCTACCTCGTGCGTCGCCTCGAAGAGAACGCGAGCACTGAGAACTTTATGTCGGGACTCTTCGAGCTCTCCAGCAACGAAGACATCTTCATCCGCGAGCAAGACCGCTTCTTGGCTTCACTGGCAAACCTCGATGCGCCGGCTCAAACCACGAACCGCGTTCAGGACCGCACCCAGCCTGCTGCGCTCATCGGCGACCGTCCCTTCGACAACGTCGCTGACACCGATCCCGCCATCGGGGAGAACCGCACGTGGGGTCGCGCCATTCTGGCTCGTAGCCGGGACTCGCAGCTTGGCATTGACACGATCAAGGCCGGTGCCGTCAGTACGCACGAGCACATGAAGTCGATCATTGAGCACACCGCCGCTGCCGGCCGCAACTGGGGTGGGATGCCCGCCGCTGAGCGTGCCGCTATCCTGCACCGTGCGGGTGACTCGATGGAGAACTCGCGGGCTCGCCTGATTGAGATCATGGCGAACGAAGCGGGCAAGGCAATTGCTGAAGGAGACGTCGAAGTCAGCGAAGCGATCGACTTTGCGCACTACTACGCGGAGCGCGCTCTCGAGCTCGACACGATCGAGGATGCGAAGTTCATTCCTTCCGCTCTCACCGTGGTGACTCCACCGTGGAACTTCCCCGTCGCTATTCCTGCGGGCAGCGTGCTCTCCGCTCTCGCTGCCGGCAGCGGTGTGATCATCAAGCCAGCCAAGCTCTCGCAGCGCAGCGCCGCCGTCATGGTCGAAGCTCTGTGGGAAGCGGGCGTGCCCCGCGAAGTTCTCGCGCTCGTTGATCTTCAGGATCGCGAACTGGGCCGCACGCTCATTGCTGACCCTGCCGTTGACCGCGTCATCCTCACCGGAGCGTGGGAGACCGCAGCGATGTTCCGCGAATGGCGAAGCGACCTTCCCATTCTCGCTGAGACGAGTGGCAAGAACGCCATCATCGTCACCCCGAGTGCCGACCTCGACCTCGCGGTGGCGGATGTCACCAAGAGCGCATTTGGTCATGCCGGCCAGAAGTGCTCGGCGGCCTCCCTGATCATCCTTGTCGGTTCCGTCGGAACGAGTGAGCGCTTCGAACGTCAGCTCATCGACTCGGTTCGCACTCTGCGCGTCGGGCTGCCGCACAACCCCCTCACCACGATGGGCCCTCTCGTTGAGCCAGCGCAGGGCAAGCTCCTCGGCGCGCTGACGACCCTCGCACCTGGTGAGAGCTGGCTCGTCAAGCCCCGTCAGTTGGATGACGAAGGCAAGCAGTGGACCCCCGGCGTTCGCACGGGTGTTGTTCCCGGCAGCGAGTTCCACATGACCGAGTATTTCGGTCCTGTTCTGGGAATCATGCGCGCGAAGAACCTCGCCGAAGCCATCGAGATTCAGAACGCAGTCGACTATGGGCTGACTGCCGGCATCCACTCGCTCGATTCGACCGAAGTTGCCCAGTGGCTTGATGAAGTTCAGGCCGGAAACGTTTACGTAAACCGCGGAACGACCGGCGCAATTGTTCGCCGCCAGCCCTTCGGAGGTTGGAAGCGTTCCACCGTTGGTCGCAGCGCCAAGGCCGGTGGACCCAACTACCTGATGACGATGGGGGAGTGGGAAGCCATCGAGCAGCCCACGGCCCGCGACATTCAGGTCCGTGGCCTCAGTGACCAGGTGTCGTCGGTGATCAAGAAGGCACAGACCGGCATGGAGTTCGACGAGTTCGACCGTGTGCGTCGTGCCGCCGAGAGCGACGAGCGCGCGTGGGAGGCCGAGTTTGGTGTCAGCCGCGACGTGTCTGGCCTCGGGGTGGAGCGAAACGTGTTCCGCTATCGTCCCGTGCCCGTCACGATTCGTCTCTCGGAGGGCGAGCCGCTCGGCCACCTCGTGCGCCTCATTGCCGGAGCTGCCCGCATCGGCTCGACGATTTACATCAGTTCTGCTGTTCCGCTGCCCTCGCTGCTGACAGAGTCGTTCGAGACGGGAGACGCCGTGTCAGTCGCGGACGTCGTCATCGAGTCGGATGCCCGTTGGTTGGAACGTGCCGCGCAGGGTGAACTCAAGACGAGCCGCATTCGTCTCGTCGGTGGATCAGCCTTTGCGGTCTCCGAAGCGGTCAAGGGAAACCCCGACGTAGCCGTTTGGGGTGGACCGGTCACGACTTCCGGCCGCGTCGAGCTGTTGATCTTCGTTCACGAGCAGTCGCTGTCGATCACGGCCCATCGTTTCGGAAACCCTGACCTCGCTATGGCCGCCCTCGAGGTATAGCCCACTCGTACGCCCATCGTCGCGGTACGCAGATTAGTTCTCGCGTGCCGCGACGCTGCGTCTGTGCCGTCGTTTAGCCTAGGAAGATGATCCCTTCTCTCGAGCTGAATGACGGCAATCGCATCCCTCAACTGGGTCTCGGTACGTGGCCGCTGAGTGACGCCGAAGTGGCACTCGTGATCCCGACCGCCATCGAGCTCGGCTACCGTCACATCGATACGGCCGCGAAGTACGAGAACGAAGCGGGCGTTGGCGAGGGCATCCGGCGCAGTGGAATTGACCGCGACGACCTTTTCGTCACGACGAAGCTTGACGGGGAGTTTCAGGGCGACGACCGTGCACGCGACGGCCTTCGTGCCAGCCTTCAACGACTCGACCTCGACTACGTCGACTTGCTGCTCATCCATTGGCCGCTGCCCGAGCGTGCTGAGTTCTTGTCGACGTGGCGCACCTTTGAGAAACTTCAAGCGGAGGGGTTCGCCCGCTCGATCGGTGTTTCTAACTTCAAGCCTGCGCACTTGGATGTGCTGGCGGATGCGGGAGCGACCGTTCCCGCGGTGAACCAGGTCGACCTTTCACCAACCAATGCCCGTCTGAGCGAGCGCGCGTATCACGACTCGCGCGGAATCGTCACGGAGGCGTGGAGCCCCATCAAGGGAGTGCTCGAGCAGCCTGTTCTGACAGAGATCGCGGCGAAGCATGAGCGTTCGGCGGCACAGGTTGCCCTGCGGTGGCACTTACAGAACGGTATTGTTGCCATCCCGAAGTCGGTTAACCCCGACCGGTTGGCTGAGAATATTTCGGTGTTCGACTTTGAGCTCGACTCTCGTGATCTTGAAGCGATCGCGGCGATCGATGTGCCGGGTTCTGGCGTTGACTCAGACGTGCGCGGGCACTAGACCCTTAGCGCGAGAGCGCGGTGCTGATAAAGCGCAGAGCATCTTCTGAGCTGACCCCGAGTTCGGTGGCGCGATCGGCGTAGGCCCTTGCCTCGAGCTGGAGCAGTGCTGCTGCATCTCCGGGGCGAGCCTTGACGACCGTGCCGTTGCGGCCTCGGGAGTGAAGGAATCCGTCGGCCTCTAGCTCGCGATACGCGCGCGCAACGGTGTTGGGCGCAATCCCGAGGTCACTGGCCAATTGTCGTACGGTGGCAAGCTTCGTGCCGGCGAGAAGCTCACCATTGGTGATTTGAGCGATGGCTTGTGCCTTGATTTGCTCGAATGGCGGCACGGACGCAGCAGTATCAATTTCGAAAGTAACGGGACTTTCGGTCGGGGTGCGACGCCACGAATCAGCCATGCCCGATTCTCTCATACGCCCATTCTTTGCCGGGGAACATGAACGCTGGAGAAAGTTCGGGCCGTTGAGGGGTGATGTCAGCTAGACTGTTCGCACAAAGAAACTATTTTCGCTAAGCGAAAACTGGGGCACTGCGAACGACGCGGCGATCCCGTTCGCAAGGAGAGCCATGATCGACAAAGAAGTACCATCCCTCACGGAAGCGGTCGCGGGCATTGCCGACGGCGCCACCGTCATGATCGGAGGCTTTGGCCATGCCGGTCAGCCGCATGAGTTGATCGACGCGCTCATCGCCCAGGGCGCCAGCGACCTCACCGTGGTCAGTAACAATGCCGGAAACGGAGATGGCGGTCTTGCCGCGCTCCTCTCGGCCGGCCGCGTGCGCAAGATTGTCTGCTCCTTCCCGCGCCAATCCGACTCGTGGGTCTTCGACGGTCTCTACCGTGAAGGAAAGATTGAGCTAGAACTCGTCCCGCAGGGCAATCTCGCCGAGCGAATTCGTGCGGCGGGAGCAGGAATTGGTGCTTTCTTTACCCCTACCGGAGTGGGAACCGAGCTTGCCGAGGGCAAAGAGATCCGCGAGATCGATGGCCGCACCTATGCGCTCGACTATCCGATCCGCGCCGATTTCGCCCTTATCAGCGCCCTCAAGGCAGACCGCTGGGGCAATCTCGTCTACCGTCAGACAGCCCGCAACTTCGGCCCCATCATGGCGACCGCCGCAACAACGAGCATCGTGCAAGTGGATGAGGTGGTGCCACTCGGCTCCCTCGATCCAGAGAGCGTTGTCACCCCGAGCATCTACGTCAATCGAGTAGTGGTGGTCGGCGAGCGTCGCTGGCTCCGTAACAACGAATTTGTGGGAGGCGTCGACCTTGAGGGTCAGCCCCTCGATGGTCCCGCTGAGTCCACAGCAGGAGGCACAAATTGAGCACCAAGCTAAGTCGCGTCGAACTTGCCCAGCAGATCGCCGCCGCCATTCCTGAAGGATCATTCGTGAACCTTGGGATCGGTGCCCCCACGCTCGTCGCGAACTATCTGCCTGCCGACCTAGAAATCATTCTTCACACCGAGAACGGGATGCTCGGCATGGGCCCAGCTCCCGACGCCGAGAGTGTTGACCCCGACCTCATCAACGCGGGTAAGCAAGCCGTCACTGCGCTCGACGGCGCCGCATACTTCCATCAGGCGGATTCGTTCGCCATGATGCGCGGCGGTCATCTCGACGTGTGCGTGCTTGGGGCCTTCCAAGTCTCGGAGAATGGCGATCTCGCAAACTGGTCGACAGGAACACCGGGCGCCATCCCGGCCGTCGGCGGTGCGATGGATCTCGCCATCGGCGCAAAAGAGGTTTATGTCATGACTGACCTCCTCACCAAAAAGGATGAGTCGAAACTTGTTGCCGCGTGCAGCTATCCACTCACGGGAGTGGGCTGCGTCTCTCGGGTATACACAGACCACGCTGTCTTTGACGTGACCTCGGAGGGCTTCGCTGTGCGGGAATTGTATGGTGACAACACTATGGAACTCCTCAGCACTCTCACCGGCCTGAACCTCATCGACGCGACAGCGACCGCGGCCACCGACTAAGCAAAGGGACACTAATCATGACTGGTACCTACATTTACGACGCGGTCCGCACTCCGTTCGCGCGCCACGGCAAAGCCTTTGCCGACGTTCGCCCCGATGACCTCGCCGCCGTGGTCATGAAAGCTTCGATCGAGCGAACAGGGCTAGACCCTGCGCGAGTGGACGATGTCATTTTCGGTGACGCTAACCAGGCGGGCGAGGACAACCGAAACGTAGCTCGTTTCGGCGCGCTACTGGCAGGCTTCCCCAGTTCGGTTCCGGGTGTCACGGTGAACCGACTGTGTGGTTCAGCAGTCGAGTCCGTCATTCAAGGAAGCCGGGCTATCGAAGCCGGCGACGCGACCGTAGTTCTGGCCGGTGGCGTCGAGTCAATGACTCGGGCCCCATTCATTGTCGAGAAGTCGTCACGACCCTTCCCGCTGGCCAATCAAACGGTCTGGAACTCGTCGATCGGCTGGCGCATGGTCAACCCCGCGCTGCGCGAAGAGTGGACTATTTCGAATGGGCAGAGCGCCGAAAAGTTGGCAGAGCTCTACAACCTCAGTCGCGCGCAGCAGGATGAGTTCGCTGCCCGCAGTCACCGGCTTGCGGCTGAAGCATGGGCGGTAGGTCACTACGACGCAGAGATCGTGCAAGTACCTGGGCACGAGTTGGCGCGCGATGAGGGCATCCGCGATGACACCACAGTCGACACCTTGGGAGCGCTTCGCCCGGCGTTCGCAAAAGAGGGCACTGTGACGGCGGGTAACTCGTCATCGCTCAACGATGGCGCCTCCGCAGTGCTTCTCGGTGCAGAAGGAGCACTGGAAATCGAGCCCCTCGCTCGCGTCACCGGACGAGGCGTCGCGGGCAACGATCCTGATGTTTTCGGGATCGCACCGGTTGAAGCGGCGAACCGGGCGCTGGCGCGTGCTGGTCGCACCTGGGCCGACGTCGACATTGTCGAACTCAATGAGGCATTCGCTTCTCAGTCGCTCGCCTGCATCGCCCTGTGGCCCGAGTTGGACCCCGAGAAAGTGAACATTCACGGTGGCGCAATCGCCATGGGTCACCCCCTTGGCGCGTCGGGTGGCCGCATAATTGGCCACGCGGCCCATGAACTTAAGCGTCGTGGTGGCGGAGTAGCCGTTGTCGCGATCTGTATTGGGGTGGGTCAAGGCCTCGCGGTCGTGCTAGAACGCTAGGTCGCTGCGGCCACCGCATCCTCTGCGTCCATTGTTCCGAGATGGCTGCGGTTCGTCGGTAGAGTTCTGGGGGAGGCGCGATGAAGAACGACGAAGTGGGCACACCGGCAGAGACTGACGCGCCCGCGGAAGATTTCGTGCAGTCGCTGGCGCGCGGCCTGGCTGTCTTGCGGGTCTTTGACGCGGAAAACGCGGAACAAACTCTGAGCGAAGTCGCCCGCAACGCCCACATCCCCGCCGCTGCCGCTCGCCGCTTTCTTCGCACCCTCGAAGCTCTCGGATACGTTCGTGCTACCGACCGGCGATTCGCTCTCACCCCCAAAGTTCTCGAGCTGGGTTTCGGCTACCTGTCATCCCTCTCCCTTCATGACGTCGTTCAGCCTCACCTCGAAGCGCTGTCGCGAGCCACAGGGGAATCAGCATCGGTCGCCGTGTTGCTCGACGACGAAATTGTGTACGTCGCTCGCGTTCCTACCCGCCACATCATGAACGTACGCATCACCATCGGCACGCGGTTTCCCGCCTTCGCGACGAGCATGGGCCGGGTGCTCATCGCGGGGCTGGGCGCGACTGAACGGCAAGCGCTGTTGGCGAAAGCGACGCTCCCGCCGCTAACGCCCACGACAATCACCGATCCAGAGATGCTTGCGGCCGAGCTCGATCAGGTCGCTACTCAGGGCTGGTCGATCGTCGACGGTGAGCTCGAAGTGGGGCTGCTCTCGGTCGCCGTACCCATCCGCAACGGTGAGGGAACCGTGACCGCTGCGCTCAACATCTCCACCAGCGCCACTCGTGACTCGGTTGAATATCTTCGCTCGCACCACATGCCGCTTGCCCTTGCCACGGCTGCTGACATCCAGCGGGATCTGCGACGACTCTAGCCATCGTGGGCTTCGCTGTCGCGGCGTTTAGCTGGCGGCGCGCTGCCCTGGGTTGTGCTCAAGCTGATCTTCGACGAACACAGGCTTGCGCAGCAAGATTCCGCCGACAGACGCGATGATTGCCGACACGATCAACATGATGAAGACAGCCACCCAGCCACCGGTGGTCTCACGGAGCACACCCACAAGCAGCGGCCCAGCCGAAGCGATTGTGTAGCCCACGCCCTGTACAAAACCGCTCAGCGCCACCGAACCGCGCATCGTTCGAGAGCGCAGGTTAATGAGCACGAGACACACAGGAAAGAGCAACGCTCCCAGCCCGATAAGGATCACCCACAACACGGTTGCGAAACCGGGCGCGAGCAACAACCCGAGGTCGCCGACGATGAAGAAGACGACGCCGAGTTGAACGAGGGGGCCGACATTCTTGAGGCGTGCGGCAAGAACCGGAATCAAGAGGGCCGCGGGCAACCCCATTGCGGCGTAGAGGGCGAGCAGTGCGCCCGATTCTGCCGCAGTGGTGTCGGTTGTTTGCGCAAGGATGTCGGGTAGCCAGGTGAGCACGCCGTACACATTGAACGAGGAGACAGCGAACACAATCGCGATGGTCCAGGCGACGCTCGACTGCCAGATTGGCCGACCGCGCAGTGGGAGGGCCTGAGGCAGCTCAGCAGCACCGTTTGCGGGGGCATCGAGCTTCTCGCGAGAGCGTTGCACGAGCAACGTCATCCACGGGATGAGGCTGGCAAAGGCGAGGACCGACCAGATTCCGAGCGACATCCTCCAGTCAGTCGCGTGAGCCACAGGCACGGCGACGAGCGCGGGCACCGCCGCGCTTGTCGACGCTAGGGTCGCATACAGCGCTGTCACCGTCCCAATGCGGTCGGGGAAATATCGCTTCACAAGGGGCGGCAGCAAGACATTTCCGATGCCCATTCCGACGAGGGCAAATACGCTGCCAATGAGGAGCATGGCGTACCCGCCCGCGGCGGCACGCAGTAAGTGACCAACAACCACGAGTCCGATCGCGACAACAAGAAACAGCTCCAGTCCGAGCTTGCGCGCGATCGGGGCGCTGAAGATTGCTGACACCGCAAAAGCCATCGGAGGAATCATCCCGAGTAATCCAAGCGCGACGTTGTCGAGCGGAATATCGACAGCGATCTCTCGCGCAATCGGAGAAATAGCCGACACGGCTGTTCGCAAATTGAGCGCCACCAAGAGGATGCCGACGAGTGCGATGGTGCGCCCCGCCCAGAGTGGGAGGGGACGGGAGTGCGGCATAGCTTTACCTTTGATCATGGTGCGGGGTGGTGCAGCGCGAGGGTACCTCCGTCGCGGGCGGAAACGAGAGCGCTGTCATACGGTGGCGACCGGACCGTGAACGCGAAACGACACGGCGTCGCCGATCGCGAGAGCAACGTCGCCTGCGACGTGAGCGAGAACGCGCATCCCGTCATCGAGTTCAAGATCGACGATGTGGTTGACTCCCTGAAAGCGCAGTCCGACGACGCGCGCTGGGAGGGCACCGGGCTCGGCGTCGTCGGCTGCCCGAACCACGACAGATTCTGGTCGCACGACAGCAAACTCATCAGATCGGGGAAACTGGCCCGAGATGTCAAGCCGGCCAAGTCGTGTTTCTACGTAGCCTGGCGCTACGGGAATGGCCGCAACGAGCGTTGCGTCGCCCACAAACTCAGCCACGAATCGATCGGCCGGGTGGTGATAGATCTCCTGCGGGCTCCCGACCTGGTGGATGCGGCCCTCCGACATCACGATTACCTCGTCGGCAAGCGCGAAGGCTTCTTCCTGATCGTGGGTGACCAGTAGCGCGGTAGTGTTGGTGCGCTTGATCGCCGTGACCATGTCACTGCGTACTCGCTCCCTCAAATGAGCATCCAACTGGGAGAAGGGCTCGTCGAGCAAAATGATGCGTGGATCCGTGGCCAGGGTGCGGGCGAGGGCCGCGCGTTGTTGTTGTCCACCTGACACCTCGTGGGGCATCTGGCCAGCAATGTCAGCGAGTCCGACGAGTTCGAGCAGTCGGGTGGTCGTGGCTTTTCGTTCGCTCCGGGGGACTCCGTAGCCCACGTTTTCTGCAATCGTGAGATGCGGGAAGAGCACATTGTCTTGAAAGACGAGACCAACGCCGCGGCGCTCTGGTGGCACGTGGAGACCGGGTGCTTGCACCGCAGTCCCCGAAAGCGTGACGACCCCGGCATCCGGCTGATCGAGTCCGGCAACGATGCGCAAGACCGTTGTCTTGCCGCAGCCCGATGGACCCAGAATCGCGGTCAGCGTACCTGTGCGTACCGTGATGCTCACGTCGTCGATCGCAAGCTTGTCGCCGAAGCGACGGACGAGCCCTGTCGCCACGAGGGCCGGTGACTCCTGCTGCTGTGTCATATCTGCCTAACCCGCAATGTAGCTCGGTGGTGCCCGGCGACCAATGGCACGGAGAGCGCTACGAGCAGGATCGCAGCGATGCTCCCTGTGGTGAGTTGGCCCTCCGTCACCGCACCCCACACCCTGATGGCCAGGGTTTCAGTTCCGGTCGGGCGCAAGAGCAGCGTGGCGGGCAACTCTTGAGAAACTAAGACTGCCACCAGCAGGGCTCCTGTCATTGCGGCGCGCCACACGAGCGGCACTCCCACGCGCAGGCCCGTTGACCACATGCCGCGGCCGAGCATTCGCGATACCTCGAAGAGCCGCGGATCGATTTGGCGCAGGGCTACTTGTTGGGCGCCAACGGCCACGGGCAAGAAGATTGCGACGTACACGAGGATGAGCATCGTGGTGGACTGGTAGAACGCCGGAGGCAATGCGAGGCTCACTACGAGAAAGCCGAGTCCGATCGCGAGATGCGGAAGCGAGTGCGTGATCCACGGAAGAGTCTCGGCGATGCGTCCCAGTCGCGACGTGCCTCGGTAGGAGCTGAGCGCGAGGGGAATAGCGAGCAGCGTTGTCACGGCGGCAGCGAGAAGTGCCAGTTGCAGAGTGTTCGACGCTTCGGCGAGAATCGGGCCCGGTTGCACCCCTGCAGTAATGCCGCGCACGGCCCAGAAACCCAAGGTTCCCAAAGGGGCAATGAGGCTGATGAGGACGACACTCCCAAGAACACTAAACGCCACGGTTTTCGCGGTTCCCGTCAAACGCAGGGTGAGCGGTGGCCGTCCGCGGGAGGCGACGGGCATTGGTGGTCCGCTGAGAATTGCTTGCAACACGATGAGAACCGCGGCCATCGAGATGAGTACACCAGAGAGTGCGAAAGCGGGGGCGAGATCGACCCCACCGCGAAACTGTGAGTAGACCGCTCGCGTGAAGGTGTCATAGCGCAACACGGAAACGGCCCCGAAATCCGAAAGAGTGTAGAGGGAAACGATGCACGCCGCGGTCGCGATCGGCGTGCGAAGCTGGGGCAGAATCACCCGGACGAACACGCGCGCGGGGGAGTCCCCGACGAGTCGAGCGCTCTCCTCTAGTGCGGGATCAAGGCGATTGAGCGCTGTCACGACGAGCGCGTGCACGATCGGAAGGCTTGCAATCGTGAGGCAGAGCGACGCGGCAGCAAGCCCGTGGGCCGCCGGCGCGGGGCCCCATCCGATCAACGCACCCAATTGCGATGCCAGTCCGGCACCGCCGCCTAGTCCGACAAAGGCCAGCGCCAGAAGATACGCGGGCAGAGCGAGAGGCAGCATGACGAGAAAGGAGAAGACCCGCCGCCCCGGCAAGTCTGTTCGCGTGACGATAAGCGCGGTGGTCGTTCCCAGAAGTACGGTGCAGGCGGTGACGATTGCGATGAGCACGACCGTTCCCGAGAACAGTTCGAATAGCCGGGATGCCGGAATTCCGTTCGCCGAGCCCGCCGTCACGGCTTCAATCAACACCACCGCCAGCGGAGGGAGGCAGAGTGTCGCGGCAATGGTAACCGCGAGGAGTGCGACCCAAGGGACGTGCCGGGGCATCCGCCCTGCACGTCGTGAACTGCGACCCCCGTGAACAGTCACGCTTAGATTAGACCGGCTTGAGCGATCAGGGTCGTCGCCACGGTGAGGTTGTTGCCCACTTCATCGAGACGCATTCCGCGAATGAGATCGGCATCGAGCGGGTTCTCCCCTTCAGGCGTGCCGATCCCCGAGACAAGCGGGTACTCCTTCACATTGTTCAAAAAGTGCTGCTGGGAGCTGTCGCGAAGGAGGAAACGGATGAAGTCGAGCGCGGCCTCTCGATGCGTGCTGGACTCCAGCATCCCGATCGTGGTCGGCATGAGCACGTCGCCGGGATCTCCGGTTTCAAAGGAGCGATTGGCAGCATCGATTGAGCCACGTTCTGCCGCCATTTGAAGCGCGTAATAGTGATTGACGAGCCCGACATCGAGGTCGCCTGCCGCCACGGCCTCCACGATTTCGTGGTTTCCGCTAAACAGCACAGGACTGTTTGAGGCGATACCGTCGAGCCACGCGCGCGTAGTGTCCTGGCCTTCAGCCGCAATCATCGAAGCGACGAAGGAGACGAAAGAGCTGTGTGTGGGAGCGAGGCCGACCCGACCCGACCACTCGTCCCCGGTCAACTCGTTGATGGACCAGGGAAGCTGGTTCTCAGCAAGCAAGGTCGGGTTATAGGCCATCACGCGGCGTCGAGCGGTCACGCCCACCCACTCGTCATTGGCACCCGAAATGCCCTCGGGCACACGCTCGATGATGTCGACAGGAAGCGTCGCCAGTATGCCGCCGTCCACTAGCGCACCGATGTAAACCGGATCTTGCGCGAAGAAAACGTCTGCCGGAGAGCTATCCCCCTCCTGCAGGATCGTCGTCGCCAGTTCTCCCGTGCTGCCGTAGCGCGCATCAACGGCGAGACCGGTCTCGGCCTCAAACGCCTCAACAAGCGGGCGCACGTGATCTTCATTGCGCCCCACGTAAACAACAAGCGTTTCCTCCGTTGTGGTGGCATCGTTCTCTCCCGAAGCCACACCACAGCCGGTGAGTGCCAGCACTGCAGCGATGAGCAGTGCTACGGGCGTCACCTGGCGGGAGTAGATCGAGCCCCTCACTGAAGAGGCACGACGATGAATGGCACAGCCCCGCTGGCCCTCAGCGTCGTCTCAAGGTGGGGGATGCGGCTCGTGGCGATGTTATCGAGTTCAGTCAGTACGACGTTGGCCTGATCCGACAGGCGGCCAAGCACATCGAAAGTGCCCGGAGTCGGGGCAGTGTCCGAGAGCTCAATAACAATCTCCGGGAGTAACTTGATCTTCTCGTCCAAGCCCGCGGCCATCTTCAATGCATCGTTGTGGTTCTTGAGTTCGGGGTTGGTGAGAACCCGTTCGATTCGATCAAGGTCGGCGGTGAGCGCGTCGATCGAGTGGGCAAGGTCGTCCGCCTCGGTGATACGCGAACGCACAACGCTCAACTGCTCACGAACCGAGCGCGACAGAGCGACCCCGTTCGTGATGCGCTGCAAGATGTCACGAATCCGGATCAGGATGTCGTACTGCTGAGTCAGATCGGCATCCGTTGCTTCACCGCGCGGATCACGAACAACAGTGATCGACTGCGACACGGAGTTCTCGCCGTCGCTGAGCTCGACGGTGTAACGACCGGGAGCGACGCGAGGCCCGGGCGAGTACAGCCCGCGCGTGCCGGTCGCGCTCGGAATACCCAGAGCTGGTTCGGTGCGCAGATCCCACAGGAACGAATTGACTCCGGCCGAGACGCTGAGCACTTCTTCGATCGGAGTGTCGCGTGTTTCGTCTCTTATCGAACTGAAGGTGCGGAGTATTTCACCTGCTTCGGTGCTGATCGTCAAGGTGAGTTGAGTCGTTGACGACGCCGCAAGAGCGGGAGGAACGAAATACTGCAGTTGGGTGCCGTTTGGCGGGTTTGTCCCGCCATCGAGCCACACCGAGACAACGCGCCCGTCGGGCTGGCGCTCGCGAGTCAGCGTTGCTCCACCCAGCGGAACTCCGGGGAAGCCGCCCATCCAGCTACCCTCACCCGGCATGTCGAAGCCGTCAGGAGTCGGGTAGCGGTAGGTCAGCGGGGGCTCGCAGAGGACGAGAGAGTCCGCATCGCTCATGCGGGTCGCTTCACGGAAGGGGGCGACATCATCCAAAATCCAGAAGCCTCGACCGTGCGTGCAGGCGATCAGTTCGTGGTCGCGGATCTTGAGATCGTAGATCGGCACTGACGGCATGTTTCCGCGCAGTTCTGCCCAGGTGTCGCCGCTGTCGGTCGAGAACCAGACGCGTCGTTCGGTGCCCATAAAGAGCAAGGATGCGACCTTGGGATCTTCGCGAACGGTGCGCACCCACTCGCCCGCGGGCAGGCCTGCGGTGATGGGCTCCCAAGTCTGGCCGTAGTCGCGAGTGCGGAACAGGAACGGACGCGAGTCCTGAACCCGATAGGCGTGAACAGCAACGTACGCTGTTCCCGCCGTGTGCTGAGAAACCTCGATGCGCGCGATCGTCGCCCACTCCGGAAGGCCGGTGGGGGTGATCTCGTTCCATGTTGTTCCGCCATCGCGAGAGAGCTGAACTAGTCCGTCATCCGTGCCTACCCAGAGCTCACCGGGGGTGAGGGGTGACTCGCCGAACGAGTAGATAGTGCAATAGACCTCGGCCCCGGTGCTGTCGCCCGAAATTGGGCCGCCAGTCGGTACTTGCTTGCTTGGGTCGTTGCGGGTGAGGTCTGGGCTGATTTCTTCCCAGTCGATTCCGCCGTTGGGGGAGCGGAACACTCGTTCGCCCGCAACGTAGAGCACGCCAGGGTTGTGGGGCGAGAACTCAATGGGATAGGTCCACCCGAAACGGTGCTTGGACTCCGAAGCACCAACACCCATGAAGTATTCAGGCCACACGGCAACGTCGCGCGCTTGCTCCGTTACTTGGTCAAAACGCAGCAAGGGGCCGGGGTGGCCGAATCCAGCACCACCGAGCATCACATAGCGCGGGTCGGAGCGGTCGAGCGCGACATCGCCCGCCTCGGCCTCCCCGAGTTCGAGCGAATCAGCCCAGCGGATGGCGCCCTTCCACGAACGAGACGGAACGCGGATGCCCGAGTTGTCTTGTTGCGTGGCATACAGGTCGAACGGGAACCGGTGGTCGACATCGAAGCGATACAGCTGAGCGGTGGCCTGATTGTAGACGCTCGACCAGGTCATGCCGGCGTTGAACGAGACACAAGCTCCGCCGTCATTGCCGTTGATCATGCGATTGACGTCGTTCGGGTCGATCCACAAATCGTGGTTGTCACCGTGCGGAGTCTGCACTTGCTGGAACGTGCGACCGCCGTCACGCGAGCGCCAGGCCCACGTATTCATGCTCCAGAGCGTGTCAGCTTCGGTCGGGTGAGCGATGAGGTGGCTGTAGTACCACGGGCGTCCTTGGACCGAACGCTCAGTGGAGATGTGTTCCCAGCTGAGGCCGTAGTCGTCTGAGCGGTAGATGCCGCCCTTGTTGTCGCGAGCCTCGACGAGAGCCCAGACACGACCTTCTTTTGCGGGGCTCGTGACGACGCCCATGCGCCCGAGCAGGCCGGTGGCGAATCCGGGGTTGGCAGAAACCTCTTCCCAGGTGTCACCGCCGTCAATCGAGCGCCAGAGGCCGGAGTCCTCTCCACCGGAGACAATGTCCCACGGATGCCGAACGGCCTCCCAGATGGCGGCGAAAATGATCCGCGGGTTGTGAGCATCGATGATGAGGTCGGCAGCGCCCGCCTTGTCAGATACGTGGAGAACATGTTCCCAGTCTTGACCGCCATTGGTCGTGCGGTAGACACCGCGCTCGGCGTTGGGGCCGAAGATGTCCCCGGTCGCTGCGACGTACGCAACGTCAGCGTCTGCGGGGCTCACTCGCACTTTGGCGATGTGTTTGGTCGCCTCGAGGCCGAGGTGATCCCACGTGCGACCACCGTCGACTGTGCGATAGACGCCGTCACCGGGCACGACGTTGTTGCGCGCATAGGATTCGCCTGTTCCGACCCACACAACGTTGGAGTCGGATTCGGCAACAGCGATTGCGCCGATCGAAGCGGTTGCCAATTGTCCGTCTGTCATGGGGCGCCAGTTTTGCCCCGCGTCATCCGTGCGCCATACGCCGCCGGAGCATGCGCCCATCCAGAAGCGGCGGTAGTCGTTGAGGTCACCAGATACCGCGACAACACGGCCACCGCGCGCCGGTCCTACATTGCGCCAGCGCTGCGGAACATCGCCAAGAGTGTTAGAAAGTTCCTGCGTTGATGGGCTCATCATTTCTCCTCATATCGTGATGTCGGTCCCAACTGAACGCGAAGTTCACACACGCGAGAGCGGGCACAGCGACTGTCTCGGTGGCTGCTCTACAGCGGTTTGATTTTTAAGATTACTCGTTCAGATTGAATCTGCTCTGGCACATAAGGCTTGTTGAAATAGCGCCACGCGAGAGTGTCGGCGTGCGCTCGGGGCTCGTCACCGTGAACGAATTCCACTACGGTGCCACGCACTTCGGCGTACTCGTAAGGGTTGTCCTTGTTGATGATGAGTACAGCCACGCGGGGGTCCCGCTTAACGTTCTTGAATTTGGCCCGGTGGATTTCCGTATTGATGATGATGTGCTCGTCATCACAGTCAACCCACATCACTTGGGCGCACGGCTGGCCGTCCGCCTTGAGGGTGGTGAAGGAGGCGAAGTTTCCGCCCTTGGCTAGTTCGCGGGTCTTCTCGCTGAGCATACAGATCGTCCCTTACTTCACGCGAACTCGGGAATCGAGCATCGCGTAGGCGAGGTCAACCAAGATGCTTGCGATAACCACGAACAACGAGGCCAGAAGCATCGCGCCGATAATGACCGGCTGGTCACCGCGGTTGACGGAGTCAATAGCGAGGCGGCCGATTCCGTTGATGCCGAAGATGCGCTCGGTGACGACGAGTCCGCCCATGAGCACCGCAAAGTCGAGGCTGATCTGGGTAACGACGGGGGTGAGCACGTTGCGCATTCCGTGGCGGTACACCACGCGACCTTCGCGGATTCCCTTGCTGCGGGCAGTGCGGATGTAGTCCTCTCCCATCACACTGACGAGCTGGCTGCGCACGAGTCGGGCGTAGGTCGCGGCCGCGACGAACCCTACGGTGATCCAGGGCAGTATGAGGTGCCTGGCCCATTCAAACGGATTCTCGGTAAAGGGAACGTAGCCGGCGGCGGGGAAGAACGTCAGCCCCATGACCGTCAACAGGTAGAAGAAGACGTAGAGCAGGATGAGGCCCGCGACGAAGGTCGGAACGCTCAGCCCGGTAAGAACGAACGTCGTTCCCAATTTGTCGCGCCACGAGCCGGGCTTGCGAGCAGCTCCAATACCGATCGTTACGCCCAGAGCCAGCGCGACAACGAGTCCACCGAGGGCAAGCGATGCTGTGGCGGGAAGTCGGCGCACGAGGGAGTCGAGCACCGGTTCCTTGTTGAAGTAGGAGTAGCCGAGGTCGCCCTGGAAGAGCCCCGTGATGAAGAGCCAGTAGCGCTCCAAGATGGGCATGTCGAGCCCGAGACGAGCGCGCACCTGGTCGATCTGGTCATTGGTTGCTTGAGGTCCAGCGATAGTCGCTGCGGGATCGTTCGGTGCGACGTAGAACAGCAAGAACATGACGCCACTGATAGCGAAGAGCGTGAGAACTCCGGAGAGAATTCGGCGAGAAAGGAACCGGATCACTTGGCGATCTCCTTCGTCTTCAGCTTCTTGACGCGACGCTTCTTCGCGAAGAGAGTTTGGCGGGGGTCGAGTGCGTCTCGCACGGAGTCTCCGAGCAGGTTGAACGCCAGGGTGACGGAGAGCAGGGCAGCGGAGGGGAACACGAGCATCCACCAAGCGATGGTGTACATGCTGCCGGTTGACGCTGCGGCCAACATGTTTCCCCACGTCGCCGTCGGCGGGAGCACGCCGAGCCCAAGGAACGACAGCGTCGCCTCAAACACGATGGCTTGAGGAATGAGAAGTGTGCCGTAGACGAGGATCGGCACGACCAGGTTGGGCAGAACATCCACCCGCATGATGCGCCAGTTGGAAGCGCCGAGCGATCGTGCTGCTTCAACGAACTCGCGCTCGCGGATCGACAGGGTTTGGCCGCGCACGACGCGAGCAATGGGTGCCCACGAGAAGAGGATGATGACGATGACCGTGGTGCCAAACGATGGGCCGACGAGTGATACGAGGGAAATGGCAAAGAGCAATTGGGGCAGGCTCAGCGTGGTGTCCATGAGCCAGGTGAGAACCGTATCGACCTTCCCGCGCATGAAGCCCGCGGTCATGCCGACGAGGGTTCCGATGCCGAGCGCACCGACGGTGGCGACAAAGGCCACGATCAGGCTGAGTTGGGCACCGTAGATCAGCCGTACGAAAAGATCGCGACCGAGGTTGTCGGCTCCAAGCAAGAACTCTTCGTTTGGCCCAGTCGGTAGTCCAGAAGGAGTGAGCCCTTCTTTGCGGAACTGCTCGTCGGGGCCGTGACCAACCCATGCCGCGATGAGCGGCGCGGCGATCGCGGCAATAATCACGAGCAAAATGACTGAAGCTGAGACCATCGCGGTGGGGTCGCGGCGAAGTCTCGTCCACACCAGTTGGAACGGACTGCGGGCAGCGACTTCATTACCGCTTCGAGCCACTTGTGCCGCGTTTGGCTCGTCGGGGGTCTCATTGACCACTGGATCCACGGTGGGCTCAGGCATTAGCGGGCCTCGTCAATCTTCATCGTCAACGCTGCGGCAGCTTCGGCGGCTACATCGTCGAGGTGGGGTGCCGCTGCTAAGAGCGAGCGGGTGTATTCGTGGCTAGGTGCGCCATAGATCTGCTCGACCGGTCCGGTCTCGACGATCTTGCCGTGGTACATGACCGCAACACGGGCCGCGATGTGCTCGACGACAGCGAGGTCGTGAGCGATGAACACGTAGGTGAGCCCAAGCTCTCTCTGGAGGGAGCTCAGGAGATTGAGGATCTGCGCCTGAATCGAAACGTCAAGCGCCGAGACAGGTTCATCACACACGATCAGTTTGGGATTCAGCGCGAGGGCGCGAGCGATTCCGATGCGCTGTCGCTGGCCACCAGAGAACTCGGCAGGGAAGCGATTGAAGTGCTCGGGGTTGAGACCGACAATTTCCATCAGTTCTTGCACTCGCGTGCGCAGCGCTTTGCCATCAGCAATCTTGTGGATGACGAGAGGGTCAGCAATGATCGACCCGACTCGGCGTTGCTGGTTGAGTGACCCGAACGGGTCTTGGAACACCATCTGTACATCGCGACGCAAACTGTGACGCTGGGCGGCAGTGAAGGTCGAAATGTCGTGACCCTCAAACTCGATGGTTCCGCCAGAGAGGGGAATGAGTCCGGTGAGTGCGCGGGCCAGGGTGGACTTTCCGCTGCCGGATTCCCCGACAATGCCGAGTGTTTCGCCGGCGCGAATGTCGAGGCTGACGCCATCCACTGCAGTGATTTTGTCGCGAGTGAGTCCGAGCAATCCTTTTCGTGCACCATCAAACTCGATGCGCACATCGGAGATGCGGGCGAGGATGTCGCCGGACTTCGCAAGCTCGGTCTCGGCAGCAGGGATAGTCGGGAGCACGACGGGTCCGGCGAAATCTGCGGGCAGAATGCAGTTGGACTTCTGCGTCGGAGAAATATCCCGGGCGTCGGGGAAGCTGTCTAGGCAGGCGTCTTGCACGAAGGCGCAGCGCTCAGCGAAGGGGCAACCCGGCTGGTCGATCAAGAGACTCATGGGTTGGCCGGGGATGGACTGCAGTTCAGTGCGCTGGCTGCCGCCGCGCGGCACTGAGCCGAGGAGTCCCTTGCTATAAGGATGGTGCGGGTTACCCAGCACTTCAGTGCGGGTTCCGCGCTCGACGATTCGACCGCCATACATCGTGATGACATTGTCGGCGACTCCGGCGACGACGCCAAGGTCGTGGGTGATCATGAGGATCGCGGTGCCGTGCTCGCGCTGGAGATCCTGCATGAGATCAAGAAGCTGCGCCTGCACCGTGACGTCGAGAGCCGTCGTCGGTTCGTCCGCCACGAGAAGGGCGGGGCGCAGGGCAAGAGCGAGCGCGATCATGACGCGCTGACGCATGCCGCCAGAGAATTGGTGGGGGTAGTCATCGATGCGTTTGTCGGGGTCAGGAATTCCGACCTCGTCGAGCAGCTTGATCACGCGAGCGCGGACATTTTTGGCACTGCCGCGTTCATGACGTTGGATAGCTTCAGCAATCTGCCAGCCGATTCGAAACTGCGGATGCAGAGACGACAGAGGGTCCTGGAAAACCATGCCGATCTGCGGTCCGCGAATCGCGGAAAGCTCCGCGGGATTCATGGTCAGAAGGTCGCGACCCTGCAGGAGGGCCCGGCCGGTGACGTGAGCGCCAGCGGCAAGACCCACCATTGCTTGAGTGCTGACGGACTTGCCCGAACCGGACTCGCCCACCACCCCGAGCGTCTGGCCATGATCGAGTTCAAAGGAGATGCCGCGTACCGCATGCAGTGGACCATCACCGGTGTTAAAAGTGACATCGAGATTTTCTACTGTGAGCAGCACGCGGCATCGCCCTCCAAACTATTCGTGTGTGTTATTTACTGATCTATCGAGGTGGAGCTAGTTACTCGTTGAGCCAGACGTTGGCCATGTCACCGTTCTTGGTCGATGCCAAGAAGCCGAAGCCGCCAACTCGTGAGGAGGCAAACACCGGGGTGCGAGTGAAGGCAACAGGTACCCACGCTGCATCGGTCGTGGCGATCTCGTCTGCTTCTTTCCAGTTCTTGCTGGCTTCTGCAGGGTCAGTCGCGGCGAGAGCGGCATCGATGGCTTCGTTGAAGTCATCGTTGTTCCACGCACCGAAGTTGGCGGAGCCACCCTCGTAGTTGCGGCCATCGAGCATCGGCACGAGGTACGCGCGACCGTCGAGGTAGTCAGCACCCCAGGCGGCAATTGCGATGTCCCACTCGCCGGCGCGGGTGACGTCCTCGTTCAAGAGGAACTCACCGTAGAAGGCGTTCTGTGTGGTGACGCGGAGGTCAACTTCGAATCCACCGGCCTGGAGGTCCTGCTGGAGGATCGCTGCGATCGAAGCGTAGGGCTCCGTCTCGCGGTACAGCACGCGAACGGGAACGTCTGCGCTGTAGCCAGCTGCTTCAAGCATTTCCTTCGACTTGGACTGGTCGCCCTCGTCGGGAACATCCAGAGCATTGCTCTGCTCGTCACCGAAGACCTCGGGTGGCAGGATCTGCGTTGCAATCTCAGCAAGGCCCGGTCCACCGAGAGTCTGCTGGATCGCAGCGCGGTTGACGGCAAAGTTGAGTGCCTTACGAACCTCAGGGTCAGCGAAGGCACCATTGGCGTTCGGGCTGAGCGTGTTAATCACGACGTACGGGCGAATTCCGCCGCTGCCACCGATCACGAGGCGCTCGTCGTTTGCCGCAAGCAGAGCAGGAACTGCTGCGGTTGGCGTGACGGTGTCAGCCCACTGCATGTCAACGGTGCCAGCCTCGAGTTGCTGCTGAACAGCGGCGGCCTCTTGGCCCATCGAGATTTCGACGGCGTCAACGTAAGCTTCGCGCACGTTGTCAAGGTCGGCATCCCAGTTCGGGTTGCGCTCAAGCATGAGCTTCTCGTTCGGTGTGTACTCGGTGATCCGGTACGGCCCGCTCGAGATCATGTTTTGACGCAGTTCCGGGGAGTCCGGAAGGTAGTCGAGGTACTCGACCGGCTGCGGTGCCATGAAGACGCTCAGCGCGAGGATGCTGATGAAGTCCGTTGCCGGCTGCGTCAGCATGAAGGTCACGGTGTTGTCAGCGGTTGCCTGAACACCAGCAATGTCGTTGCCCTCGACGTAGTCGCGGATGGCGTCGACGTCCGCTGCAACTTCGGAGAATCCGTCGCAGTACGCTTCGAGACCCTGGATGGTCGCGGTGTAGTACGAGAGCGCGACGGAAGGTGATACCGGGTTGCAGATGCGCTTGACGGCACGTACAACGTCGCCTGCGACGATTTCGCGGGCGCCGTCAGGTGCGTCAAAGTTCACGCCTTCCTGAATCTCGATCGTGTAGGTCATGCCGTCTTCGGAGATTCCGCCATTTTCCATGGTGGGAACCTCAAGGGCGAGGTCAGGAACGATCTTCGATGCGCCCGTGTCACCATCCGGAAGGTCCGCGAAAAGCGAACGGGTGATGAGTCGGTGCAGCTGGGAGTCCTGCGCGCTGTAGGACGACGCGGGGTCCATGTAGAGAACATCGGCGTTCCCTGCCACGAGGAGCGTGCCGCCAGCGGTTGCGTCCGAGTTTCCCGATCCTTGCGTGGCTGTTGTGCAGCCAGCAAGCATCGTGAGCGGAACAGCCATGGCGAGGACCGCCACCGCCTTTGTGCTGAGGTGTTGTTTCATTGTGATTCCTCTCTTGCCTCGGATGAGGCGTTCTCGAGCGTAGAAATTACGTGTAGAGATTTCGGTGCTGGGATGGGATGGAACTAGTTGGCAACAAGGTCGTTGGCATGCGTGTTAATGCTCGTCGTGCCGGTTTCGGTCATGAGGAACACGTCTTCGACGCGAACTCCGACACGACCTGGCCAGAAGACTGAGGGCTCGATCGTGAAGAGCATGCCGGGCTCGAGCGGGGTGTTGTCTTCTTCAGAGATGTAGGGCAGCTCGTGCACGTCAAGACCGATGCAGTGACCGGTGCGGTGACGGAACCAGTCTCCATAACCGCCTTCTTCGATCACGGCGCGAGTTGCGCGGTGCACGTCGCCACCGGTTGCTCCTGGAACAGCAGCCTGACGACCGGCTTCTTGAGCGGCGATCACGAGGTCATACACGCGCTCGTATTCCTCGTTCGGAGTTCCGATGTGGATGGTGCGGCCGAAGTCAGAGCAGTAGCCCTGCGTGATCGCACCGAAGTCGAAGCTCACGCCGGCACCCGACTTGAGGGAATCGTTCGAGACGCGCACGCTGGCATCGCGGCCGAGCTCCGGTCCCATCGCCCACACGCCGGTGTCGAAGGATGCTCCGAGCGAGCCGTGCTGGCGCATCCGGAGATCAATCTCGGAGGAGAGCTCAAGCTCGGTGATGCCGGAGACGACCATCTTCTCGACGTCGGCGAACACGTCATCCACGATCTTCGCTGATTGGCGCATCAGGGCGATTTCTTGCTCGTCCTTGATGCGACGGATCTGGTTGATGATCGTGTCGGCGACTACGAAGTCTGCCTCAGGCTTGTGGTTGCGCAGCTCGATGGTGGTTTCGGCCCAACTCCGCCCGCTCAGCGCGATTCGGTTGACCGCGCCTTCTTCGTGGCCGCAGCTTTCTTGGCCGGGACGAGCTCCCATCGCGACAGTGTTGGCTTTGCGCGTGTAGCTGTCGAAGGCTTTGCGGAAGATCTCTCCTCCGTCATCTTCTTCATTCGCGGTCATGACCTCGCCGGCAATGCCGTCGGGGAGGTCGAACTCTTGGAAGTGGCGCGTCAAAACAAACAGAGGGTCATTGCCGGGCGAGATGAAGGCGCCGGAGATCCAGTGGTTGGTATATCCGATGTTTCCGAACGACGGAAGGCGGCGACCTAGGCCCGTGAAATATTCAAGGTCTGACTGCGACGCAGGGAGGAAGACGACGTCGATATTGGACTCATCGAGTTTGGTCCAGAGCTTCGAGAGGCGCTGGGAGTAGTCGAATTCGATCTTTTCCATCATGGACGTAACGCTCGTTTCTGTTCGGTTGCCGACACTGCGGTTGGGGTGTTGGATGCGGGGCGCCCCTTAAGAGTCGTCGCCAGGGCGCTCACGGTGAGGTGGCGACGGGGGAGCACACGTTGGGGCGCTGAAGAGCGCGCGGGGTGGCTCGCGCGATGCACGACGCGTCGTCGAGCGGGCCCGCTGAAGACTGAGAGGTTGTCGCATGATGTGCCGAGCATCGTGTGCGGCTCCTTCATTGGAATGGCTAAATAACAGGGTGCTGGGGTGCAAATGGGATCGCCAAAGGGTCGCGAAAGGGAGGTGGCAGCGCCTCAACGAAGCGCTCGTGCTGTGTTGTGGAGCGTTGAATGCGGTGCCGAGAAAATCTGTCGTTTGCCTTCAAATGACACTGTACCTGAAAGTTTGAGATTTGAACACTAGTTCGCAATGCGAACAAAAGGAGCGATGATTCCCGCGATTCCGGGAGCCCACGCCAGCGGCAAGACCCCACGAACAGGCGAAGCACTGAGGCGACAACGAGGCCACTTGGCCAAAAAAAGAAGCGAGTGCGGCCGACGTAGTGTCGGCCGCACTCGCGTGGTGCTCGTGGTGTTAGGCGGAGGCGTCGATCACATCGATGTCCGAACGGTCTCCCAGTAGTTCCCAACGCTGCAACGAGAAAGGCACGTTGCCGTTGAGCCAGACATAGTCATGGAAATCTCTCGTTGAGAACGCATCCTTCTGCTGGTTGATCGCATCCGTCATCATGCGCATGAGGAGCATCTTTCCCACGTGGTACGACATGGCCAAGCCGGGCGTCGCGATATACATCGACGACTCCTCGAGTGCCGTCTCGCGGTCCATCGGAACCAGATCCACGAAGAACTGAGTGGAGTCGTGAACGCTGAACTCTCCCGTCGCAAGACTCACGTCTGCGATCACGCGCAGACTGCGCAGACGATTGAAGTTGTGGATGACCTCTTCTGAGTGAGGGGCATCCGTAAAGAGTCCCGCCAGCAACATCAACTCTTCGTTGTAGAAAGCGACGCCCTCATTCGCCGAGGAGTCGTAGTAGCGGCGACGCAGAGGGTTCTCGTGCGCTGATGCCAAGGCCAGCTGTTGATAGTGCGCGCCTTCGTGGACAACGCCCAAACGAGGATCGCGCGCATTGGCTGCATAGAAATAAGGGAGGTTCGGCGTCGGGTCTGGCGAGTAGGAAATGCCATCCATATCCAGCCGCTGCTCGCTCGTGAGGTCGTCGGTGACGCCCAACCAGCGCAAAGGCTTGAGATAGTCGGGCAAGGCGCCGACGAGGTAGTGGCGCAGGCTATCCGGCTGGCTGAGCAAGTTCTCAGACTCATAGAAGTCGCGGATTTGTTGTTCTTGTTCCGCCTCGCGGGCAACCTGAGCTTCGACATTCTCGGAGAGCTTGTCTGCGGCAAGGTTGCGGTAGCGGTTTGTAACGATTGTCTCGGATACAACGGCACGCTGGTAGTCCTGACGAGCCGCGCGAACCATGTCTTCAGGTTCAGCAGCAATGAGCGCTACGTTGCGCAAGAACCAGACGAACTTCTCGCGACCGACGGCCTCATCAGGGGCCATCGCATCCGCATTCGCTTCAAGCCACTCACGGAAACCTCCGAGTGCCTCCGCTGCAGCAGGCGTAACGCTCCGGAGCTCCTCGAGCACTGCGGCATCCACGAAGCCATCGAGCTTCTCGACCGTCTCAGCGAACTGTGCCTCGACGTCTGCGAGCATTTCTGCAGCGACCTTGGCGAGAGTGCTGACGCCAGCACGAGCCAGGTTTTCTTGAGCAGTCGCCACTTGCGAGGGGATTGCCTTAGCAACGGTCACCAATGCCAGTTGGCGCTCTGCCGAGAACGGGGGAACCTGCAGCATGCGATCAAAGAACGGGCCGAGAATCTGACTAGTGAGGAAGACCGCGTCCTTCTCCCAGTTGCGAAGAGTATCGATATCCCAGATCACTCGCGCAAGAGCCGAACCCACAAGACGGTAGTCGACCTGAACAGACACGGGCTCGGCGCTGACATCGAGCGCAGCCCACCGCGCGTGGAACTCTGAGTAGCGGCTGCGGATGTCATCGATAGCAGCGACGCTGAACTGCGGCACCCAATCAGCACCGCGGTCAACCCGCGGGATGTCATCGCCCGTGTGGAAAGCGGTGGCGTGACGCCACTGCCAGATTTCCGCTCCTAGTTGTTGTACAGCCTCGTGTCCCATGTGATCTCCTTTGACGAACTCACCCGCGCGAAGCGCCGTGAGCGTGTGTGATGTTGTGTGGTTGCGGTCGAGCGCGGAAGCTACAACGGCTTGATTTTGAGAATGACCCGCTCAGACTGAATCTGCTCAGGAATGTAGGCGCGGTTGAAGTAGCGCCACGCCAAGGTGTCGATGTGCGCACGTGCTTCTGGGCCGTGAATCTCTTCGACGACGGTTCCGCGTACTTCTGCGTACTCGTAAGGGTTGTCCTTGTTGATGATGAGCACAGCAACTCGGGGGTCGCGCTGCACGTTCTTGTACTTTGCGCGGTGCACCTCAGTGTTGATGAGGATGTACTCGTCATCGCTGTCAACCCACATAACTTGAGCACATGGCTGGCCATCTGCCTTGAGGGTAGTCAGTGAGGCGAAATGGCCGCCCTGGGCTAGTTCGCGCGTTTTCTCGCTGAGCATTGCTGCCTTTCTATTGTGAAGCGTGACCCTGTGGCCGCGTGCGGCGAGAGGGTCGTTGTAGTGCTGTTGGGGTCCTGCCAGGAGGGACACAACCCCAACAGGTTTAGCTCTGCTCGGCGACTCTCGTCGCGAGAAGTTCCAGCCGCACGGCAGGGCCACCTGCCGGCTGATGCCAGCATGCGGCCGCGCGCGAGTCGTCAATCATGACGAGCGACGGATCTTCGGTTGAGCAGCGGTCCATGGCAACCGGGCAGCGCGGATGGAACCGGCAGCCGGTTGGTGGTGCGGCGGGGTCGGGCACTTCGCCCTCCGGGGCGACCGGCGCAGAGGCATCCGGCTCGAGGCTAGGAATGGCCCGCACAAGCGCATCCGTGTAGGGGTGCAGCCGCGATTCCCACAGTTCGTCCGTCGGTGCCGTTTCGACGATTCGGCCGAGGTACATGACCGCGACCTTGTCAGCGATGTGGCGCACCACAGAGAGGTCATGTGAGATGAAGAGCAAGCCCATCCCGCGCTCTTTGGCCAGCCCTACTAGGAGGTTCGCAATCTGAGCCTGCGTCGAGGCGTCCAGAGCAGAGACCGCCTCATCTGCGACGATTACTGACGGCTGGGGTGCAAGGGCGCGAGCGATTGCAATTCGCTGACGTTGACCGCCCGAAAACTCGTGCGGGTAGCGATCCGCGATGGCGGCAGAAAGCCCGACCGCCTCGAGCAACTCGATGGCGGCGGCACGAGCCGAAGCATCGTTCGTGCGCTCAGCAAGCCCATCCGCGACCTGACGCCACACTCGGCGACGAGGGTTGAGAGAGGAGTAGGGGTCTTGGAAAACCATTTGCAGTCCGCGGTCTGCCTTCGGGCGGGCGCGGCGCCCCACGGGGCTGACCGCGACGCCGTTGAGCGTCACGGATCCCGAGGTCAACTTCTGCAAGCCAACGATCCCGCGCCCTAGAGTCGACTTTCCGCAGCCTGACTCTCCAACGAGGCCGACTATTTCGCCTGGACCCACCTCAAGCGAGGCACCAGCGACGGCGCGCACCGGTCGACGACCCGGGGTCTTGTAGTCAACGATGACGTCTCTAACTTCAAGAAGCGACATGGGAATCCTTCCGGGCGGCGAGCGAGAGGTCTAGCGGTACAGCGCCCTCCGGTAGGGAACCAAAGGGGTCGACCGCGCAAGCGGCGAAGTGTCCCTCTTCAAGCTCGCGCAATTGAGGTACGTCTGTGCGGCACGACTCGACAGCGAAAGTGCACCGAGGGTTGAACGCACAGCCGGCGGGACGCCGGTCGGGCGTGGATGGTTCGCCGGGAATCGGCACGAGAGCTTTGCCGAGTGCAGCGCCCTCGGGGAGCGCATCGATGAGCGCGCGAGTATACGGGTGGCGCGTGGAGTTGAGAACCTGAGAGATGGAGCCGCTCTCGGCCAGGCGCCCGCCATACATCACGTAGAGGCGATCGGCGATCACGTTCATGACGGCGAGGTCGTGAGTGATGAATACAACGGCCATGCCAGTTTCACGACGGAGACGGTCGAGCAGATCGAGGATGCCGGCTTGGACGGTTACATCCAGCGCTGTCGTGATCTCATCAGCGATGAGCAGCTTGGGATCACACGCAAGAGCCATCGCGATTGCAATGCGCTGTCGCATTCCGCCCGAGAAACGGTGCGGGAATGCCGACAACGCCGACTCCGGATCGGGGATGCGCACGAGCTCAAGCAGCTCAGCCGCCCGGGCCCACGCGGCCTTGCGCCCAAGACCCTTGTGCACTCTCAAATGTTCGGTCAGCTGGGTACCAATGTTGAGCATCGGATGAAGCGACGTCATCGGGTCCTGAAACACCATCGCTACTTCGGTGCCCCGAATCGACTGCAGCTGCTTCGGGGTCATAGAGAGAACGTCAACTCCGTTGACGCGCACTTCGCCCGCACTGGTCGCGCCGGCGGGAAGAAAGCCGAGCGAAGTCATAGCAGTAACGGTCTTGCCGCTGCCGCTCTCGCCAGCGATACCGACGATCTCACCCGCGTTGACCGTGATGCTCACGTCCTCAACAAGGTTGCGGCCACCACGAATCAGGATGGAAAGGTTATCTACTTCAAGAAGGCTCATCTGTCATTCCTCACAGTTCACTCGTGGCAACAGAACGCGCCGATCGCGGATCGAGGGCATCCCGCATCGCATCGCCGAGGAAGTTGAATCCCAGAACGACCGTAAAGATTGCCAGTCCCGGAAAGAGCGCTACCCAGTAGTTGTAGAACACTGCGGCACCAGCGGAAACCATCGAGCCCCATTCCGGCGACGGAGGAACAGCACCCAATCCGAGGAACGATAGGCCAGACAAGAGCAGCACGGCGTTTCCGAGTTCTAGAGAGGCCAGCACGAGAACGGGGCCAGCAACGTTCGGCATGACCTCTTTGATGAGAGCCTTACCACTGGAGTCGCCCAGCAAGCGGCTGGCTGCAAGATAGTTAGTTTCGCGGAGACTCAAGACAAGCGAGCGAGTCACGCGAGCATACGCCGGCCACGACACCACCACGATCGCCAGTACGGCGTTCGTTAGCGACGGGCCGAGCGAGGCAGCGACAGCCATCGCGAGGATGATCGCGGGGAAAGCGAAGAAGAGGTCGACGACGCGCATAAGGGCGGCATCTACAACGCCACCGACGTATCCGGCGATAGCTCCCACGGTTGCGCCCACGAGTACCGAGAGCGTGACAAGCAGCACAGCGAGCGGCAGGCTGACACGGGCGCCATAAATGACGCGGGAGAGGATGTCTCGCCCGACGACATCTGTACCGAACGGGTGGTCGCCCGACGGCGGCTGATAGCGGTCGAAGTCTTGCGCGAGCGGATCGTGGGGTGCAACCCATGGCGCCAGGAGTGCAACGACCGTCCACGTGAGGATGATGACGATTCCGACGACGGCAAGCGGTCTGCGCCACGCGGCGGGCAGTCGCTTGCGCGCAGGGAACCAACGATTGCGCTTGATCGGGATGCCGTCCGGCGCGAGGGTGGGGTCAGTAGTTGGAGTTGTCATGCTCTGCGAATCCTCGGGTCGATGACGCCATATAAGAAGTCGACGATCAGGTTGACGGTGATGTAAACGAGGGCAACGAAGAGGGTGACTCCCACGATGGCGGGAAGGTCAAGGTTGCTCGCGCTTCTGAACGCGTAGGCGCCGATGCCGGGCCAGCCGAAGATCTGTTCAACGAGCACGGTTCCGGCGAGAAGCGAGGCAAATGCCGTGCCCAAGACGGTGATCACTGGCACGAGGGCGCCGCGAAGCACGTGGCGAAGCACGACGGTGTGGCGGGGCAGTCCCTTTGCCTCGGCAGCGCGCACGTATTCGTTTCCGAGCACCTCAAGCATCGATGATCTCGTGAACCGTAACAGCAGTCCGATCATGGGAGCCGAGAGTACGAGCGCGGGAAGAATCAAGTGAGAGAGGGCACTGATGAACAATGGCCAGTTACCGGCGACGAGTGAATCGAAGGTGTACATTCCCGTGACCTGCGGGGGCGGGGTCTCGCCGGGGTTGAGCCGGCCAGAGGAAGGGAAGATGCGGTTGACGGTCGAGAACAGGTAGACCGCGATGAGCGCAAGCCAAAAGATCGGGATCGAAACGCCGCCGAGGCTGACGACGCGAAGCACCTGGTCAATGATGCCGTTCGCGCGAAGGGAAGCAACGATTCCGAAACCCACGCCGACGACGATGGCGATGAGAGTGGCGGCAATTGCCAGCTCGGCGGAGGCGGGCCCGAATTGGGCGAGGTCAGAGAGCACCGGATTTTGGGTGCGAATCGATGTGCCGAGGTCGCCACGAAGAAGGTTGCCGAGGTAGATGAAGAACTGCATGTACAGCGGCTGATCGAGTCCATAGCGGGCGCGTACTGCAGCGACAATCTCGGGATCTGCCGCCGCACGCTCGCCTAGGCGTGAGGTTGCGGCATCCCCGGGAAGAAGAGCGGTGAGGATGAAGGAAACAAGGATGATGCCGACGGAGAGAATCGCGGCCGATCCGAGTCGGCTAAGGATGAAGCGAAACAACATGAGGGCCTCCCTCTCGCGTCGCAGAATGCGTCGTGCGGTTAGTGGAGCGCTGGTTGGCGGTTCGCGTGGAACCGCCAACCAGCACTATCCCGATTACTTGCCGATGTACGTCAGGTCAATTCCGAACACTGCCGAGAATACTGCTCCCTCAATGTCCTTGCCTGCGACGACGGTCGCTGCGGGCTGGAACAGTGGCGCAAAGACGCCAACTTCGTTCATGGCCAGCTGGTATTCGCGGAAGATTTCTCCACGCTCAGCTTCTTCGGTGGCGACTGCTGCCTGCTCCGAGAGAGCAACCAGGTCGGGGTGCGAGCCCCCGGTCCAGCCGGCGCGAAGACCGACAATGTTGTCCGGTGCGAAGACGAGGTAGTCGGCCGGGTCCGGGTAGTCCGGGTTCCAGAGCCAGAGGCCCATTTCTTCCGTACCACCACGGTAGGAGTCGAGTGCCGTCGAGATAGGTGACGGCGCGAGAGTGATCTCGAGTCCGACTTCCTTCAGGTTGGCCTGGACTCGCTCAGCTACAGCGCCGAAGCTGATTCCCGCTACGGAGAAGTCGCTGGGGTATTCGAGCGAGATCGGGTCGATGTCGCCGAGTTCAGCAACAGCAGCCTTGGCCTTGTCGATGTCACGCACGGTGACATCCGCGGGCTTGAGTGCACCGAAGAACACGCTCGGCACAACACCGGCAACCTGCTCGGAGCCTTCACCAGCGATTTCGAGCAGACCGTCGTAGTCGAGGCCGTACTTGACTGCGTCTCGGAACGCCTGGGTCGAGGTGACCTTCGAAATCTCCGGGTTGGCGTTGGAGAAGAGGAAGAAGATCGTGGGCGAAATTCCACTCTCAATAGCGAGATCCGGGTTCGACTCGATCGCGGGAAGCTGGTCGGCTCCGAGGTCGAGAGCGATGTCGATCGTGCCGCTCTGGATGTCCATGAGCTGGTTCTCGGCGGTCGCGTTCTTGAGAACGATCTTTTCGTACGCGGCAGGCTCACCCCAGTAGTTCGGGTTTGCCACGATGACGGTCTCGGTCTCCGTGTTGAACGTTTCGATGATGTACGGGCCACTGCCGGCTGAGGTCGTGTTAAGGAACTCTTCCGCGGTGTCCGTGGTGCTTGCGTCGGCAGCATCCGTTCCACCGTTTGCCTTGACGAGCTCGGAGTTGACGATACCGAGCGTCTGAGCGGTGATGATTGCCGGGATAGCCGTGTTGGGCTTTTCCGAAGTGATGATGACGGTGCTCTCGTCGGGGGCTGTTACTGACAGGCCCTCCATGAGGAACGATCCGTTGCCCTGAATGTTCTTGACGCGGTCGAATGAGAAGACAACGTCTGCTGAGGTCAGCGGCGTTCCGTCGGAGAAGACAACGTCGTCGCGAAGCATGAAGGTGTATTCCGTCGCACCTTCGTTTACTTCGTAGCTCTCAGCCACCATGGGGATCGGGGTAGTTGCGTCGCCCTTGCCGAAGGTCAGCAGCGTGTCGTAGACAGCGCGGCCGAAGATTCCGCCGGTGGTCTCGAAGCTGCGTGCAGGGTCAGCGGTGTTGAGGTCGAAGGACTTGCCGACTACCAAAACGTCTTTTGCTGTGTCAGGGCCTGTCGTGTCTGCCGGAGTACAACCGGTAAGCGCGAGAGCACCCGCGAGTACAGCGGCGACGAAAGCGCCGCCACGTGAGATTCGCATCAGGGTTATTCCTTTCAGTTCCGTTGGTGTTGCAGTGGGTGGTGCGGTTTGTGTTCTGTTTTTAGGAAGCGGCGGGGGCAAGCACGTCTTCGTGGTTGTGAGCCACTCGCCAGCCTTCGGAGGTGCGACGCCAGACACCCGTATTGCGGATTCGTTCGTCTGGTGTATCGCCTTCGAAGCGCACTACGAGCATGTGACGAAGTACGGCGACATCGCCCCATACGTCAATGACTTGGCCGAATGCCTCTAGCGACGCAACTTGTGGTTGATCGTCGGCAGTCGGTCGAGTCGCTCGCACCGCGTTCAGCCCATCGAGACCGAATACGAGTGCTTCGTGTTCGGAGTCCCAGATGGTGCAGTCGGGATGAATGTGGCGATCGATGCGGGGACGGTCCTGAGTTTCGAACCCGCGATACATCTCATTCTGCCCGTGCCAGATTTCGGCCTTGTCGGTCTCAATTGTCATACGCTTGCCCCTAGTCCGAATTGCTTCGGCTTGCGGTGTGGTTAGTGCCGTTCGGTGGGAAACATGTCTCAAGCCGCTTGTGAAGTCACCTTCCTGCAGGCGGCGACGCTGAGGCATTTCAGGCGATCAAACCTCCGCGGATGTTTGGCCGTCAATCTCTTGGATGGAGAGCCTACACGCATGTCGCGTATCTGAACAAGTGTTCGTGTTGCGAACAAATCTCGATTTGAGTCTAAGCAACAAGGCGGAAATATGCTGACAACACGGACGTAACAGACAGCTCAGCGCGTGCGACCGCCAGCCAGGGTGACAATGAAAACTAGCCCTGGAAGCGTTCGGGCGAGAAGGGTGCCAGATCCCGCTCCACAGCGACACCGGTCGCAAGATCTGCCAGCATGCGCCCCATCAGTGGTCCTGCCGTAAAGCCCATGTGAGGGTAGATTCCTACGAAAACCCCCGGCGCAGCGTCGTACTCGCCGATAATCGGCAGGAGATCGGGAGTGGCATTGCCGATACCCGCCCACGTGCGCACAACATTCGCATTCGCAATTGCCGGAGCCACCTTCATCGCAACACGGAGGTTGTCGCGCAGGGAGTCGGGGTTGACGACCCATTCATCCTCACCGTTGAGCCGTGCGGGCCAGCCGCCACCAATCAGCAGGGCCCCGGTGTGGGCTTGCTTCAGCGTGAGCTTGTCGCCAGCGTAATAAACGAGATGCTTCACGAGAGGCTCGACGGGTTCGGTGGCACTCACTTGCACGGGCTCGCTCGTGACGGGGATGTCGAGGTCGAGCATCCGGCCAATGGAGTTCATGCCGTCACCGGCAGCAAGCACGATCGAGCGGGCGCGAATCGTGGCAGCACCCGTCTGGAGCTCGTAGCCCGAGCTTGTGCGGGTGATGCCCGTCACGGCGGCCCCCAAGGCAAAGCGAGCACCGTGGCGTTCCGCAGCGCGAGCGAACGCTGGGGCTGCGAGGAGAGGGTTAGCTTTTCCCTCCGTTGGCATATACGAGCCGCCGGGCATTTCTGGCGATACCCAGGGTGCAAGTTCTTGAAGCTCCGCCCGAGACAGCATGCGGGAGCTGTAGCCCGCTGCCTGTTCGATCGCGACCTTGCGCGCGATGTCGTCGAGCTGCCCTTGAGTAGCACCGATAAGGATGCCGCCGTTTCGAGTGACTTCGAGGTCGACGCCGAGTTCATCCGAAAGTGAGTCCCATATTTCCAAGGAATCGGTGAGCAGCTTCAACGCGGGCAGGAAACTGCGTGCCCACTCTTCACCGCGCTCCATGAATGACGGATGCTGGATCATCCCGTGCAGGCTGCCAGCGTTGCGGCCCGAGGCCTCAGTGTTGAGATCCTTGCTGTCGACCAACACAACGTCGACGCCACGCTTGGCCAATTCATAGGCGGTTGCGGCTCCCGTGATGCCGCCGCCGATGACGGCGATCTCCGCGTCTTGTTTCACTGTGTCTTGTCCCCGATCGCGCCGTGAGTGATGTATCTACTATGCAGTCTCGGTGCCGCGCTGACGTGAGCGCAGCACCGAGGGGAAGAGGGAGTCGCTATTCCCACGAACGCTGTTCTTGGTTGTGAATGAGACGCCATCCTTCGGGCTGGCGCTGCCACACGCCTGTGTTGCGCAGCAATTCGTCGGGGGTGTCGCCTTCGAAGACGACGGTGGCGTAGTGGCGCAGCACGGCAATGTCGCCCCACACGTCGGTGACGGGATCGTGAGCGGTGAGAGAAAGCACCTTCGGTTGGTCCTCCTCAGGGGGACGCGCTGCACGCACCGCGTTGAGTCCGTCGAGACCGATGACCATGGACCAGTTTCCGGAATCCCAGATGGTGCAATCGGCATGGATGTACTGATCGGTGCGGGCGCGATTGCCCGTTTCAAACCCGACGTACATGTCTTGCTGGTTAGCCCAAATCTCTGCGGCATCGCTTTCGTTCGACATATCGTTGTCCTTCTCGTTCGGTTGGTGTGCAATCATGAATGAGAATAACCGCTATTCGCCCTCTCGTGCGCAAAGCGGATAGATGACAGAATTGATGTGAACACCACACACGCTCCAGGAAGGCGCCGCCATGGTCGAACCACTCGCCCCACAACCACACACATTGCTCAGTGAGCACAAGGTGCCGCTGGGAATCTTCATCGGAGGCACCTGGCAAGCAACAGGCCGCGAGTTCCCCGTCGTCAACCCGTCGACCGGCAGCGTCGTTGCCAGCGTAAGCGACGGAGATGCCACGGATGCCGTGCGCGCGCTCGACGCGGCCGTTGCCGCTCAGGATGACTGGCGAAAGATGGCGCCCCGTGCCCGCGCCGACCTCTTCCATGCTGCCCATCGTCTCCTCGTGTCGCGAGCGGATGCCTTTGCCGACATCATGACGCTCGAGAGTGGAAAGCCCCGGGCCGAGTCCGTCGGCGAATTCGCGCTCTCGATGGGCTTCTTCCAGTGGTACGCAGAGCAGATCGCTCACATCCACGGCACCTACTCCTCGTCGTCCAACGGTGGCTTCCGCGTGATGACAACCAAGCAGCCCGTCGGGCCAGCGCTTCTCATCACTCCATGGAACTTCCCGATGCTGATGAACGCTCGCAAGGGTGGAGCGGCGCTTGCAGCCGGCTGCACCGTCGTATTCAAGTCGGCGAGCGAAACTCCATTGACCGCGGCGCTATTTGTCGCAACGCTCGAAGAAGCAGGCTTCCCACCCGGAGTCGTCAACCTCATCCACACGAGCAATTCGGCATCAATCTCGACGCCACTGCTCGCAGATCCGAGGCTTCGTAAAGTGAGCTTCACTGGCTCGACAGGTGTGGGCAGCATCCTGCTCGAGCAAGCAGCCCGCAACATCGTCAACACCTCGATGGAGCTTGGGGGAGATGGTCCCTTTGTTGTGCTTGACGACGCCGACATCGACCTCGCGGTGCGCGAAGCAGTGAACTGCAAGTTCCGCAATGCCGGGCAGGCGTGTGTTGCTGCCAACCGCATCATCCTGCACCGAGATATTGCCGAAGAGTTCACGGAGAAGTTCGTGGCTGCCGCGAAGGGTCTGACGGTGGGCGACGGCTTCGACTCCGACGTTGTCGTCGGCCCACTCATCAATGCGCGTCAGCGTGAGCGCACGGGACGCCTCGTCGAAGATTTCCAGAAGACAGCGGGCGCAACACTCTTGCTCGGCGGAAAGGCTATCGAGCGCGAGGGATTCTTCTTCGAGCCAACAGTGATGAGCTTCCCGAACACGAAACACGACTTCTGCAACGACGAGATATTCGCTCCGGTGGCTGCTCTCTACACGGTTGACTCCGTTGCCGAAGCTCTGCAGTTCGCGAACGACACCCACTATGGGCTTGCTGCGTACCTCTTCACGGGTGATATCTCACGGGCGATCGCGCTGTCAGAACGACTCGAGTTCGGAATGGTCGGCGTGAATCGCGGAATCATGGCCGAGCCAGCAGCTCCCTTCGGCGGAGTGAAGTCGTCAGGTCTCGGTCGCGAGGGTGGTCACGATGGGCTCGATGAGTTCCTTGAGCCTAAGTACATCGCGCTTACCGTCGACGAGTCGACCTTCCAGTAGCACGCACTTCTCCAGGGGAAGCGCTCAAGGGCCGAGGTTGTTCCTCGGCCCTTGATTGCTTTTAGCGCTTGATGTCGCGCGAGATTTGTTGAGTCACTTCGAGCAGCCGAGGCAAGAATTTCGACTCGAGCTCTTTCATCGATGCGCGGGATGCCGGAACTGAGATGTTGACGGCGGCCCACATCTTGCCCGCAGCGTCGTAAACCGGGGCGGCGACGGCGCGAACACCGTGTTCGAATTCCTCATCGTTGATGGTCCAGCCCTGTTCTCCGGCTGTCGCGATAAGGGCACGAAGCTCGCCCTCATCGGTGATGGTTTTATTCGTGAGCGCCGGGCGCGGGTATGTCGCGAAGAAGTCGTCTAGCTCCGCGGGGGAGAGGGATGACAGCATGAGTCGTCCCGTCGATGTTGCGAAGGCGGGGAGGCGGCGACCAACACCAATGTTGACCGTCATGATGCGATCGGCGGCGGAGCGGGCGACGTAGACGATCTCGCCGCGGTCATACGCACAAGCAGAGCACGACTCGTTGAGCTCTTTGCTGAGTTCCTCGAGGTAGTGCTGGGTGACCTCTACGGTTGTCGATGATGAGAGGTAGGCATAGCCGAGCTCAAGCACCCGCGGACGAAGGTAGTACCTCTTGTCGTCGACTCCGAGGTAGCCGAGAGACTCAAGAGTGAGCAGGAAGCGACGAGTTGCTGCCCGACTCTGATTGGTCGCCCGCGCGACGTCAGCCATCGATAGGCGATCGTGCCGGTCACTGAATGCCCGAATAACGCGGAGTCCGCGATCGAGAGACTGAACGAAATCGGCCGCTCCGTTTGCGGGGGCTTCTGCATCGGTCACTTGTGGTCCCTACCTGAATCCTGCTCGACAAGAAAACTAGCATATAGGCAGTACGCGGTGGCGGTGTGCGCTATACGGTCATATTGACCGCTCAGTGACTAAATCTGGCGTAACTTTCGCCGCGCGCCGCAGAACTCCCGTATGCTGTAAATGTTCATTACTCGCACAAGCGTGCGCAGAGAGGAAATAATGGTCGCCGAACTTCGAGGTAGCTATACCGTCGCTGTCACCCCATTCACCGCCGACGGCTCGTCAATCGACGTCCCTGCGCTTAAGCGCTTTCTTGACTGGCAGCTCGCCGAAAACGTTCCCGGCATCATCATGCTCGGCACTACCGGTGAGTTTGTCGCCGTTACCGACGATGAGCGCCAGCAGCTCGTAGAAGAGACCGTGAAGCACATCGATGGACGGATCCCCGTCGTGGTCGGCTCGATGGCGGCCAGCACCACAGAAGCTGTTCGTCGCAGCGTTCAGGCCGAGCAGCTTGGCGCAGACGGGCTCATGATCCTTCCTCCCTTCTACTACACGCCAACCGATGACGAAATCTTCCGTCACTACAAAGCGATCAGCGAAGCCGTCCAGGTTCCGATCATGCTGTACAACAACCCTGTGACGTCGAATGTGGACATGAGCGCCAAGCTCGTTGCCCGCCTCGCCAGAGCCTTCGAGAATGTCCGCTACATCAAGGAGTCGAGCCAAGAACTTGGGCGAGTCCGTGACGTGCTCGAAGCCAGCGACGGCCTCATCAACGTCTTCGCGGGCGAGCGGGTAGTTGACTCCTATCTCTTAGGTGCAGTCGGCTACGTCAACCCCTACGGAAACTACATTCCGCGAGCATCCGCTGGTTTCGTTCAGCTTGCCTCTGAGGGCCGCTACGACGACGCCCGTACCATTCAGCGACTCATCGACGAACTCGACGAGATCATTGCTGAAGGTCACCCAACCTACGGCCACCAGTGCTACTCGAAGGAACTCGCGGCTCGCGCGGGCTACCCTGTTGGCACGGTCCGTCCACCGCTGACCACGTTCGCCCAGCTGGGTGACGAGGGCGAAGAGCGCGTGAACCGCATCCTGCCCATCATGGAACGGATCTCGCAGCAGGCCACCCACCTGGGCCTGTGACCCACGCGTGAATACTAGCCTCGTCCGCGACACCGAAGCGCCGACAATCGCGCTCATCGGTGTCGGAACCATCGGCATCGGCTGGGCCGTAGTGTTCGCGACTAGTGGCTGCCGTGTTCGCGTGTATGACTATCAGCCCGCGATGCTCGAGCAGGTCATTCCGGCTGTGGAGTTCCGCCTCAACAAACTTGCTGAGGCGGGACTCATTAGTGAGTCGCCGGCAACAGTTCTCGAACGAATCGTGGTTGCGACATCCCGCGACGATGTGATCGTGGGCGCGGTGCACGTTCAAGAGAGTGTCACTGAATCCGTTGAGGTGAAGCGAGACCTCTTCGCGTGGCTCGACCACGCGACCGACGCTCATGTGACGCTGGCGAGTTCGACATCGACGATTCCGTCTTCGCAGTTCACGGCGGAACTGGCCGGTCGCGAGCGATGCCTCGTCGTGCATCCAGCGAACCCGCCGTATTTGCTTCGAGTGGCCGAGATCGTGCCATCGGAGTACACGGCGGAGGCGACAGTCGAGAGAGCAGCCGCGCTCCTCAGTTCAGTGCGAATCTCCCCGGTTATCGTAAAGAGTGAGATCGAAGGATTCGTCTTCAACCGCCTCCAGGGCGCGCTACTGCGAGAGGCCTATTTCCTTGTCGGCGAAGGAGTCGTCACCCCACGCGATGTCGACACTCTCGTTCGCGAAGGGCTCGGTAGGCGCTGGTCGATCACCGGCCCCTTTGCAACCTCCGAGCTCAACACTCGCGGAGGCACAGCGCAGCACGCCGAAGTGATCGGTGCTGTCTACGCCCGCATCGGAAGTGCGCGCGGCGCTGGCGACCCCTGGGTGCCTCAGACCATTGCCTACGTCATGGACGAAATGAATGAGCTTCTTCCCGGCGAGAACTGGGAAGAAAACGTGCTTCGTCGCGAGCTCGCCATGATCACTCTTGAAGGGCTGCGCCACCGCGGAAACGTGCCGAGCGTCATACTCGACAAGTAGCGAGAGGCCAACGCGAGACAGTGCTTCGCGTTGACCTCTCAGACAGCGAACAACTAGTTGAGCGCCGCCGCCGCGTACTGATCAGGCCAGCGAGGCTCAGCGCCGAGCTGTTCCGCGGCCCCGTTGATCCAATGCGGGTCGCGCAGAACCGCACGGCCAAGCATGACGGCGTCGGCCTGGCCTGAGCGGATGATCGTCTCTGCCTGAGTCGCGTCGGTGATGAGGCCGACGGCGGAGGTGGTGATGCCCGTTTCTGCTTTCACCTGAGCGGCAAACGGCACCTGATAGCCCGCGCCGATCGGAATCGTCGTGCGCACAATGCCGCCCGTCGAGCAGTCGATGAGATCAACGCCGAGGTTCTTCAATACGGCGGAGAGCTGAACGGTGTCTTCAATCGACCATCCGCCCTCTGTCCAGTCTGTTGCGGAAACGCGCACGAATAAGGGTCGCCCCGGCGTCCACACTTCACGTACAGCGGCAACAACTTCGCGCAGCAATCGCGTGCGACCCTCGAAGTCCCCGCCGTAGCCATCCGCGCGCTGGTTGGAGAGCGGGGAGAGGAACTGGTTGAGCAAGTAGCCGTGGGCGGCATGGAGTTCGATGACATCGAATCCACACTGGATCGCGCGGCGCGTCGCCGAGACGAAGTCGCCGATGATGCGCTCGATTTCCGATGCGGTGAGCTCTTCGGGCTCAGGGAGTCCTGCGAAGGCGATCGGGGATGGCGCGAGTGTCGTCCATCCACCGTCGGCTGGCGTGACGTAGCCGGTGCCTGTCCAGGGCGTTGAGGTCGACGCTTTGCGCCCGGAGTGCACGAGTTGAACTCCGATGTGTGTTTCTTGCTCGTGAACGAAATCGACGATGGGCTTCCAGCCAGCGGCTTGCTCATCGTTCCAGAGACCGGTGTCGTTGGGGGAGAGCCGGCCTTCAGGGCTTACGGAGGTTGCTTCGGTGAGGATGAGCCCGGCTCCGCCCATCGCAAACTGGCCGAGGTGGATGAGGTGCCAGTTGTGCGGCACTCCATCCTCGCCTGCTGAGTACTGGCACATCGGCGAGATCCACGCTCGATTCGAGAACGTGACGTCTCCGATTGTCAGTGGACTGAACAGCTGTGAACGGTGGTTGGCGCTCATCGAACGTAGCTCGCACCGTTGACGTCGAGAGTGGCGCCGGTGAGGTGACGCAAGCGGCCCTCACACAGCATTCCCACTAGGGTCGCGATATCTGTCGGGGGAACCCATTCCTTCATCGCGAGGCTCTGCGTTATACGATCAACTCCGCCCGAGCTGCGCGCCGCGGTCTCGCTCATTTCGGTTTGTACGACGCCCGGGGCGATGAGGTAGGCGAGTACGTTGTCGGCGGCGTAGGCGCGCGCAACTGTCTTCAGCATGGCTGCGTAGGCGGCTTTAGAGGCCGAATAACCGACGAGCCGCGAGCTAGAGGCGCCGCGTTGAGCTGCCCAGCTTGAGATTCCGACAATCACTCCTCCGCCGTTCTCGAGGTGGTGCTGAGTGGCCAGGCGGGTGAGGTCGGAGGGTGCTCGGGTGTTGACCTGGAGGGCAAGATCCCACGCGGCGTTCCATTCATCAACGGGGGCATCGAACTCGACTTCTGGCATAACGGCGGCGTTGCAGACGACTGCATCGACTCGACCGCGCCAGTTGACGGCGGTTTCCCAGAGCTGCGCTGCTGCTGCGGGATCCGAGAAGTCTGCAGAGACAAGGAGTCGGTCGTGAGCAGTCGCCGTTGCTTCTTCCGCTCCGGTGGCAGACGTGTTGTATTGAGCGATCACGTGGGCTCCGCGTTCGCTGAGTTCGCGAGCGATGCTGGCGCCGATACCGCGCGATGCGCCGGTAACGAGAATATTCTTGCCTGAGAGATAATCCATGGTTTCCTCCGCGGAAGCTTTAATCGTCAACTATCGCGATTCCGTCGTTGATTTGGTAGGTTCATATTACGAACTTAAGTTCTTAGAACGCACTTTCTTGCTCACGAGCATACCAAACCCTAGGGAGTCCACCCATGTCGCACCAGTCCTCGGCTTCCCTGCATGAGATGGACCGTCAGAACCTGTTCCACCCGTTTACGACCCTCAAATCTTTCGACGCGACGGGCCCCGCGCTCACGATCGTGAGCGGCTCTGGCTCCACCCTTACCGACTCGAACGGCGACACTTACCTCGATGCGATGGCAGGGCTCTGGTGCGTCAACATCGGGTACTCGCGCCCCGAGATGGCGGAAGCGCTCGCGAAGCAAGCAAACACCTTGCCGTACTACCACGCGTTCTCGGGCATGGGAACTGACCTGCCCGCGCGCCTTGCCGCGCGCCTCACCGACATGGCACCCGTGCCGGTTTCCCGAGTGTTCTTCGGCAACAGCGGATCGGATGCCAATGACACCCAAGCCAAGCTCGTCTGGTATTACAACAACGTGCGCGGCCTCCCCAACAAGAAGAAGATCATCTCGCGAACCCGCGGATACCACGGCGTTACCGTTTTGAGCGCTGGCCTTACAGGCCTCACTAATCTGCACGACGGCTTCGATCTGCCGCTGCCCATGATTCGCCACGTACGACCGCCGCACCGTCTCTGGGAAGCAGAGCCCGGAATGACCGATGCGGAATTCGTCGGCGTGCTGGCGCGTGAACTCGAAGAACTCATTCTCGCCGAAGGCCCCGACACCGTTGCCGCCTTCATCGCCGAGCCCATGCAGGCCGCTGGTGGCGTCATCATTCCTCCCGCTGGCTACTTCGAGGCGATTCAGGCCGTGCTGAACAAATACGACGTGCTTCTCATCGCCGACGAAGTTGTCTGTGGCTTCGGCCGACTGGGAGTCGACTTCGGAACGACGGCCTTCGGCATGAAACCCGACCTCATTACTGTCGCCAAGGGAATCACTTCGGCGTATGTGCCGCTATCAGCGTGCCTCGTCACCCCCAAGGTGTGGGATGTCGTGATGGCAGGGCAGGACCTTTACGGAGGATTCGGCCACGGCTATACATACTCTGCGCATCCGCTCGCCGCTGCGGCAGCCCTCACGAACCTCGACATTATCGAGAACGACAACCTCACAGAACGTGCAGCGACTGTCGGCGCGCACATGCACCGCCGTCTCCAAGAGGAGTTCGCCGGTCACCCCAACGTCGGAGAGATCCGCGGTCAAGGCCTCGTCGGTGCCGTCGAATTCGTGCAGAGCACGGCCCCCATGAAGGCATTCGATCCCGCGAGGGGATTCGCAGCCAAAGTCACTAAGCGCAGCCTCGCGCACGGCGTAGTGACTCGTGCCCTCCCCGCAGCAGACACCATTTCATTCTCTCCGCCGTTCACCACGACAGAAGAAGAGATTGACGCCATGGTGGCAGGAACGCGCCGAGCACTCGACGACGTAGTGAAAGAAGAAGGACTGATTGGCTAAAGCCCGCTCCACGGTTGCTCGGGTTGGCGTCATCGTCAACCCGATCGCTGGCATGGGCGGAACCGTCGCGCTTCACGGAACCGACGGTGATGCCTCTGAACAGGCACGGGCGCTTGGTGCCTTGCCCGGATCCGAAGAGCGGATGCAGCGTGCCCTAGCTGTTCTCAAGCGCGAGCATCCCGCGGCCCTCGAAATCGTGGCAGCTGCCGGATCAATGGGCGAGAACAGTGTGCGCGCAAGCGGACTGACGATCTCACACACGGTAGGAACCGCGAGCGAAAGCACCTCAGCTGCAGACACTCGCGCTGCAGCCACGGCGCTGCGCGATGCCGACGTCGACGTCATTCTCTTCGCTGGCGGCGATGGCACAGCCGCCGACATCGTCGGAGAGGTGGGAACAGCCGTTACGGTACTCGGCACCCCGAGTGGCGTGAAGATGCATTCGGGTGTCTTTGCGCGCACGCCTGAACGCGCAGGAGAGATTGCTGCCGAATTCCTCGCGGCCGGAGAGCGCCGGCTCTCTCAGGAGACGGAAGTTCTCGATGTCGCTCCCGGCGAGCAGGAACTCTCCGACATCGGGGTGGCCCGAGTTCCGCGTGCGAGCGCGGGAGTGCAAGGCCCCAAGGTTGCGCGTGCGGACAACACGGATGCGGAGATCCAATCATTGGGGGCGCAGATCGCCGCTGCTATGACGGTTGGCGTCAGCTACATTCTTGGCCCCGGCACGACGGTCGGCAGCATTTTTGGTGCGCTTGGTCTCGAAGGGACGCGCAATGGGTTCGACATTGTTCTCAATGGAGCAATTGTGGCGACCGACGCTTCTGAGGGCGTTCTCTTCGAGCACGTTGTGACCCACCCCGGCAGCGTATTAGTGCTCGGCGTCGTCGGCGGTCAAGGCTTCTTGCTTGGCCGGGGCAATCAGCAGATTAGCCCTCGCGTTCTCTCGGAGATCGACGAGGCAGACATTGTGATCGTTGCAGCGCAAAACAAGATTGATGCGCTTCAACCACCCCAACTTCACGTTGACCTTGGTCAAACTGAGCCGCACACCGCGCTGCACGGCTATCGCCGAGTGAGAACATCTCCGACACGCAGCACTGTCCTACGAATCACCAACTAGTTCCCGCTGGAAGGAAGCGAAAATGAGTCCGCTCACCCCTCATCCCTATATGGGAAATTCAACCGAGGCCATTCACGAGAGAATGCTCTCTGCTGTTGGTGCGTCCTCGATCGAGGAACTGTTCGAGCAGATCCCTGCAGACCACTACGGCACTCAGGGCACCGCTCTTCCGGATGGGATTCTCTCCGAAGCAGCGCTCGAACGTCACGTCGATGACATTCTTCGGGCGAACAAGAACACCCGCGATCACGTGAGTTTCTTGGGAGCAGGCAGCTGGCAGCATCACGTTCCCGCGGTGTGTGACGAGATCGCCGGACGAAGCGAGTTCCTCACGTCGGTCTGGGGAACCCCGTCATCAGATCACGGACGAAATCAGGCCTGGTTCGAGTTCTCCTCTCAGCTCGGAGAACTTCTCGATCTCGAGTTCGTCGGTCTCCCGGTCTACAGCTGGGGCTCGGCTGGCGGCAACGCCCTGCGAATGGCGGCGCGGCTGACAGGGCGAAACCGCGTCATTGTGACCACGGCCATCGACCCCGAGCGTCGCGCTGTTATCGAGAGCTATTGCGGAAAGCAGGGATCGGCTCGCGCTCTCGAGATCCTCGATCTCGACTATGACGCCGCAACCGGCCAAGCCGACCTAGCTCAACTCTCCGGGCTGCTCGATGACACGATCGCTGCTGTCTACATCGACACCCCCAACCACCTCGGTGTCTTCGAGGCACAGGCAGCGGAAATTACTGCTCAGGCGCACGCGGTTGGTGCAGAGATGATCGTCGGAACTGACCCCCTCAGTCTCGGAATAGTTGCACCGCCCGCCAGCTACGGCGCAGACATTGTCATCGGTTCGACACAGCCGCTCGGCGTACCTCTCAATGCGGGTGGCGGTGTTGGCGGATTCATCGCCACTCGTGACGAGGAGCGTTACGCCCGCGAGTTCCCGACCCTGCAGGTGAGCATCACTGAAACCCTCGTTCCCGGAGAGCGCGCGTTCGGGCTCACGCTGTTCGCGCAAAGCTCCTACGGATCGCGCGAAGAAGCGAACGACTGGACAGGGAACTCGGTCTACCTGTGGGCCATCCGCAACACCGTCTACATGGCGCTCATGGGGCCGCAAGGTTTCGCGGAAGTGGGCAGCACGATCATTTCGAACGCTCACGAAACAGCCTCGCGAATCGCTGCCATTGACGGCGTGAAGGTGCGCTTCGACTCCGGATTCTTCAAGGAGTTTGTGGTGGACTTCACCGACACTGGCCTCACCGTTGCCGAGATAAACCAGAAGCTTCTCGCGGAGGGAATCTTTGGCGGCAAGGATCTCAGCGAGGACTTTCCCGAGCTTGGACAGAGTGCGCTCTACTGCGTGACTGAAGTACACACCGAAGGCGACATCGAGCGATTGATCGGTTCTCTAGGAAAGGCGGTCACCCGATGACTCGCAGCGAAATTCGGCCATTCCACTCCGCACGATGGAGCGAACCCGTCATTATGGAAATGGGTTCCCCTGGCCGTCGCGGCACTGTGCCTCCGACCTCGTGGGCGACAAGCGATGCCGCGGGACTCGTGCCCGCCAGCCTGCGTCGCGCAGAAGCCCCTGGACTCCCTGAAATGTCGGAACCCGACGTGCTGCGCCACTACCTCCACCTTTCGCAGCAGACCATGGGCATGGTCGGCATCAGCCTCTTCGGCACCTGCACGATGAAGTACAACCCGCGCATCAGCGAGCGAATCATTGCTCGCCCCTATGTTGCGGATGTGCATCCTGCTCAAGACCCGTCGACGATGCAGGGCGTACTTCAGATCGTGCACCAGTTCTCTGAGTCGCTCACCGCGCTTTCGGGAATGCCCGCATTTACCTTCCAGCCGGGCGGTGGAGCGGCTGCCGCATTTACGCACGCCGCGGTCACGCGCGCGTATCACGCGTCGCGCGGTGAACTGGAGCAGCGCACCGAAATCATCACGACGGCGCAATCGCACCCTTCGAGCCCCTCCACTGCTGCAGCGGCAGGTTTCGACATCATCACCCTGCCCGTTGAAGAAAACGGCTACCCCTCGGTTGAAGCACTGCGCGCGGCGGTCAGCGATCGCACGGCAGCCCTCATGGTCAACAACCCCGACGACATGGGCATCTACAATCCGCATATTAAGGAGTGGGTTGATATCGTCCACGAAGCGGGAGGACTCTGCTTCTACGACCACGCTAACTTCAACGGCGTCATGACTCGCCTCCGTGCTGCAGAGCTCGGCTTCGACGCGTGCATGTTCATGCTTCACAAAACGTTCGGTGTCACCAAGGGTGGCGGCGGACCAGCTGTGGGAGCGTACGGATGCTCGGCCGAGCTGGCCCCGTTTTTGCCGGGGCCCCGCATCGAGAAGGTCGATGACACTTTCACTCTCGTGGAGTCGCCGTCGAGTCTTGGTCGCATCCGTGAATACCTCGGAAACGTGCCGCAGGTGATTGCGGCGTACACCTGGCTCAAGGCGATGGGCGGCAACGGCCTGCGGGAAGCAGCAGACCTCTCGGTGCTCACCAACAACTATATGGAGAAGCGCATTCTCGAGATTCCTGGAATCACGAAGGCGTTCCCCGAGGTAACGAAGCGTCGACTCGAGATGACGCGCTTCAGCCTCGGCGACGTGACTGCAGAGACCGGAGTCACGGCGGTCGATATCCAGAACAGGATGACTGACTTCGGCATTGATGCGTATTGGTTGAGCCACGAGCCGTGGATTGTTCCTGAGCCCTTCACCCCCGAAGCAGGAGAGGCGTGGTCGATCGAGGACATCGACTATTGGATCGACGTGCTTGCTCACGTCGTCGACGAAGCTCGCAGCGATCCAGAACTCGTCAAGACATCCCCTCATAATCAGGTCGTGGCACGCGCCAGCGGAGAAGGCCTCGATGACCCTGAGCGCTGGGCGACGACATGGCGTGCGTACCAACGAAAAAACGGTAACCACTAGTGCGAATTCATAGCAAAGGGTTCGGCGACGCACCCAGCGCAATCACGCTCAAATACAACGGGGATTCCGTCGAGGGTCAGGCCGGTGACACGGTAGCGTCAGCGCTCATCGCCGCCGGTGATCCCGCCTTGCGTGTTGCGCGCGAGGAGGACAAACGCGGAGTGTTCTGCGGCATGGGCGTGTGCGCCGAGTGCACGGTCATGATTGAAGGCAAGGGTGAGAGCCTCGCGTGCATGACTCCGGCCACGGATGGCATGGTTGTCGACTCGGCGGAGCCACGACTGGATCTCCCGAGCTTGGACGACAGCGTCAGCCTTCCCGAGTCAACGCTGACGCCCGATGTTGTGGTGATTGGCGCTGGGCCTTCTGGCCTCGCTGCCGCAGCAGTCGCGGCCGAGAGTGGGCTCGATGTCGTGCTGCTCGATGAGCGAGGCAAGCTTGGCGGGCAGTATTACAAGCAGCCCGCTCCTGATTTTGATCTTGATGAGCAGCGACTTGATGGTCAGTATCAGCGAGGTCGTGCCCTGATTGAGCGCGCTCGCGCCTCGGGGGTTCGCATCCTCGATCGCGCGAAGGTGTGGGGTGCATTTGCTCCGGATCACATCGTTGCAGCTAGTCCAGTCGAGCGCTGGGTCATTCGCGGCAAGCGCGTTGTGCTGGCCACGGGTGCGTATGAGCGCGGGGTCCCGATGCCGGGCTGGACTCTGCCGGGAGTCATGACCACTGGCGCCGCTCAGACTCTGTCGCGCTCCTATCAGGTGTCTCCCGGTCAGCGGGTGCTTGTTGCGGGGAATGGTCCGCTCAACATGCAGGTCGCGGCGGAGCTGGCGGCAGCCGGTGCGCGCGTTGTCGCGCTCGTTGAATTGGCTCGCCCTGTGCGCGCGACGAATGTGCTCTCCGGCGTCACGATGGCGTTCTCTTCTCCCGGCCTCATCGCTGATGGGGCGAAGTACGGCCTCGCTCTAGCGAAGGCTCGTGTTCCCGTCATTACCGGTAGTGCGGTCGTGCGGATGACGGGAGATGAGAATGGCGTCACCGGTGCCGTGGTGGCACGCTTGCGGCCCGACGGAACCCCGATCGCGGATACCGAGCGCACTTTCGAGATTGACGCGGTGTGCATGGGCTACGGCTTCTTGCCGTCAAACGAGATCGCACGGATGCTTGGCTGCCGTCACTCGTGGGACGACTCGCTCAAGACTCTCGTGGTCGAGCGTGACGCGACCGGTCGCACGTCCGTTCCGGAGGCCTATGTGATCGGTGACTCTGCACAGGTTCACGGCGCGAAGGTTGCTCAAGCGCGTGGAGTGATCGCGGGTGCGTCGATCGTCACTGAGCTCGGGGGAGTGCCGACTGCTGCTCACACACGCGAGCTCGGGGCAGCGCGCCGCAACTTGGCACGCAATTTGCGGTTCCAAAACTCATTGAATCGTGTCTTCGCTGCGCCCGTTCTCACTATTGAGCTGGCGACTCCGGAGACAACGGTTTGCCGTTGCGAGAGTCTCAGTCTTGAGACGGTATCGCGCGGCGTCGATGAGCTGACCTCGAGTGCGGGTGCCAGCAAGCGAGTCTCCCGTGTGGGGATGGGTAAGTGCCAGGGCCGCTATTGCGGTCCTGTTGTTGTGGCCCTGTCGGCGCAGAAGAGCGGAAATCCGGTTGATGAGCGTTCGGGGTTCGCCCCGCAAGTGCCCTTCAAGCCGACCCCTATTTCTGTCATCGCATCTCCAGAACAGTAGAAAGAGGAAACGTGAGAGTTGTTGTTGTCGGGGCCACCGGGCATGTCGGGGGATACCTGATCCCCGAACTCGTAGCAGCGGGTCACGATGTGGTTGCTGTGAGCCGCAACGCAACTCCGCGTTACCGTCAGCATGAGGCATGGGGTGAGGTTGAGCACGTCGTGCTCGACCGCGATTCCGCGGAGGAGGCCGGTAGCTTCGCCGAGGACATTGCGCGCCTCAACGCCGATGTCGTGGTCGACATGATCTGCTTCACTCCCGAGTCCGCTGCCCACCTCATCGAGGGATTGCGCGGACGCGTTGCGCGCCTCATTATGTGCAGCACCATTTGGGTAAAGGGTCGGTTGGAAGCTGTTCCGGCAGATGAAGACGTTGTGAGTGAGCCGTGGGGAGACTACGGCGTTAACAAGGCTGCGATCGAGGAGCTCTTGCGTCTCGAATCATTGCGCGTGGACGGATTGCCTAGCACCGTCATCCGCCCCGGGCAGATTTGTGGACCCGGGTGGCCTGTCATCAACCCTCAAGGACACGGTGGGCTGGATGTCTGGGAGACGCTTGCCGCAGGCGAGCCGTTGCCGCTACCCAACTTCGGTCTCGAGACCCTTCACCACGTGCACGCGAGTGATGTCGCTCAGGTTTTTCAGCTGGCAGTGGAACGAGAAGTTGCCCCACGCTTTGACGTCTTTAACGCGGTCGCCCCTAGCGCCAGCAACCTTCGTGGATTGGCTGCCGCGATCTCGAAGCGATTCGGTCGTGAGGTGACTTATGACTTCATGCCATTCGAGAGCTTCCGTGAGCGAGTAACGCCGCAGCAGGCCTCCACGTGCTTTGAGCACATCACTCGAAGCCACGTCATGAGTATTGAGCGCGCCAAGAACGAACTGGGCTACCGTCCGCGGTTCACCGCTGAAGAAGCCGTGGCGTCATCGGTGGGCTGGCTCTGCTCATCGGGCGGGCTGTCGGCAAAGGCCGCCGAACGGTGGGTGGGGTAACCACTACCGAGCGACGGCCTTGAGGAGCCGCGAGACGCTGTCCCGCGCACGACGTGAATGGCAGCCTCTGCCGTTTAGGGAATGCTATTCCAGTATTTCGCGCGGTTGTACTGCCAGGCCCACTCGAGCTCGCCACCGAGTTCTGAGGCTGAGCGAAGCGCGAAATTAGGTTCGCGCAAGAACTGGCGAGCGACAAAGACGATATCCGTGTCTCCCGTGACGATCGCCGCTTCTGCTTGCTGCGGTGAGGTGATGAGGCCAGCAACACCAACCGGCAGGTCGATTTCTGCACGAATCTTGCGCGCCAAGGGCTGCTGGTATCCAGGGCCGGGCACGATGTGTTGGCCGGGGTTATTGCCCCCAGAAGACACGCTGATGAGATCAACGCCGTCCAGGCTGCGGATCACATCGATCGTGTCATCGACTGTGACTCCGCCCGGAACCCACTCGGTTGCCGAGAGGCGCACCACGAGCGGCATATCGACCGGAATGACCTCGCGCACCGCTGCCACGACCTCACGGAGGATTCGGGTGCGGCCCGCGTCATCGTTTCCATACTCGTCGGTGCGAGTGTTCGATGTCGGAGAGAGAAACTGTCCAAGAAGATAACCGTGGGCTGCGTGAACTTCAACGAGATCGAAGCCCGCTTCGACGGCGCGGCGAGCAGCGTCGCGGTAGTCGTCGACGACCTTAGTGATCCCCTCGAGGTCGAGCGCAATCGGGGCCGCGAACGGCTCGTAGGGCAGGTTGGTAGGTCCGACCGTTTGCCAGCCGCCTTCGGCCGGGGGAACGTAGCCTCGACCTCGCGTCGGAGGAGCGGTGGATGCCTTGCGCCCGGCGTGGGAAAGTTGCATACCGATGAGCGAATCCATGCTGTGCACGAAGTCAACGACGCGACGCCAGCCGATGGTGTGCTCATCGTTCCAGAGACCAGCATCGTCGGGAGAGATGCGACCCTCGGGGGAAACCGCAGTGGCTTCGGTCATGATCAGGCCGGCCCGACCGATCGCGAACGATCCGTAGTGCGCTACGTGGAAGTCGGCAGGTTGGCCGTCAATCGACGAGTACATGCACATGGGGGCAACCCAGAGGCGATGCGGAACAGTAAGACCGTTGATCGTGATCGGTTCGAATAGTTGAGATTTGGGGAGAGACATACAGGGTCCTTTCGATGGAGATCACTGGAAAACTGGGGTTCGCACGGCTTCGCTGCTGGGGCGCAACGCTGAGGAGTCAGCGTTCAACCGTGCCGCCCCTAACTGTGCACTTCTCCTGGCTCGTCTGAAGCAAGCCCTGCACCACGCTGGCGTTCCACGGTCAGACCGTCCCGCACCCACGTCACGCACGTGCGGGTGTTGGGCACACCGTCGACGGTCATCACGCAGTCGAAGCAGATGCCCATGCCGCAGAAGTATCCGCGCGGCTCACCTGATTCGTGTTCGCGAAGGTCGTTGTCGCCACACGCCATGATGGCGGCGGCGACACTTTCGCCTTCGAACGCATCGTGAACGGCCCCGTCTACGACGATACGCACCGGAGCTCCACGCTCCATGCCGTGGCCAGGAATGCGGCCGGAAGTCACTCTTGCCCCGCTGTTGCGCTCAGCAATCCCTCGTCGACGAGAACGGCGCGCATCGCGGCCAGGGCGTCGGGGTCGCTCACGGGAAGGCGAGGGCGACGAACGTGGCCCGCTGGCTGATCAAGCATGTGCATTAGCGCCTTGAGCTGTGACTGGTAGCCACCGTAGATGCCCGCCCAGCCGCCGGGGAGCCACAACTTGGGAAAGAGCCGATCTTGAACCGCGGCGTAGCGCTCCATCGCCTCGAAGTTGCCCGCCCAGTAATTTTCCCAGAAAGCGGGATCGGGAGAGCCGAAGAGTGAACCACCACCAACGGTGCCGTCGCCACCTTCGGTGCGCAGCACTTCAACACCTCGCGCCGACATGTAGGGGCCGAAAACGCGCACTCGATCACGCACGCGGCGTGACGTCTCAAAGAACTGGTCGACGTTTGGCGTGCTGTCTTTAATGGCGACAATAGAGTCGATGTCGGCGAGACGATCGGCCAGATCGGAATCAATGTCGATCCCCGTGCCATGTGGCCAGTTGTACACAACGGTCGGTCCCTGCACGGCGGCGCTGACCTCCTCGTACCAAGTTACGACCTCGTTCGGGAACAACTTGATGTACGGCGGCGGAGAAACGAGAACTCCATCGGCGCCCGCATCAAGAGCGTGACGGGCCAAAACCTGTACATTCTCGACCGTGTTCGACGTGCATCCGACGAGCACACGCATTCTGCCGTTAGCCGCAGCGACAGTGGTTTCAGCGACAGCCTTTCGCTCGTCGACGCTCTGCGAGAACCATTCACCACACGTGCCGTTGACGACAACGCCGTGCATCCCGCGTTCCGCGTATTGATTGATTAGCGCATGCATCGTCTCGGTGTCGAGGGCTCCCGACTCCGCAAACGGGGTCACAACGGCGGGGAAATATCCTGCCCAGTCGACGTCATCACGATTCATCTAAACGCTCCTCTATATGTGGTGTAACAAAACTGCGGATAATTTCATGCCGCGCAACCTACGGCATCCGATCGAGGGAGAAGCGCGCGTGGAAGGGCGAAGCGCCCTTGTGCTGCTCCGCGATCTGTTCAGACAACTGGTACGCATAGATCGGCGAGAACGTGAAACCTGTCGTCGCGACACAGGCGTAGTAACCCGGCACCTTCTCCGATTCGCCGACAATCGGGGACTTGTCGTCCGTGAAGGCGATCACCCCAGACCAAGTGCGGATGACCCGCACATCGTCGAGTGCCGGAATCACATCGCGAGCAACGTTGAGGTTTCCTGAAGCGCTCTGCCACTGTGTCGGATACCGAGTCGGGTACGCTGATGCGCCCGTCGGCCAGCCGCCACCCACAATGAACCCGCCCTGCGCGGTCTGCTTGAGAGTGAGTCGGCGACCGATGTGCTGCACCATCGAGGGCAGCAGTTGTGGTCGTGATTCGGTGACGTTGACGTGCAGACCCTCGCGGCGGATGGGGAAGTTGAGCCCCACCATTTCGGCCAGGTCGCCGGCCCAGGCTGCGGCGCAGTTGACGACACGGCGGGCGTAATAGGTGCCTTGCGTTGTGCGCACCGTGAAGCGTCGTGATTCTGAAGCATCATTGACTTCGATACCGAGCACTTCGGTGTGCGTCTTCACGATGCCACCGGCTTCCACCGCGCGAAGCGCATACAGGGGAGCCGTCGTGAGCGGATTCGCGTGCCCCTCAAGCCCACAGTAGGTTGCGCCGATAACCCGATCAGAGAAGTACGGTGCTCGATTGGCTAACTCGGCACCGGTGAGAACCTCGGTTTCGATGCCCGCCTCTGCTTCGAGCAGGTGCTTGTCGTGCAAAATCTGGAGTTGCTCGGGAGTTTCGGCGACCATCCAACCACCGGTCTGGTGAAGCCCCACGTCAGCGCCGAGTTCGGCGCTGAGGCCCTTCCACAGTTCGTAGGCCCGTACGCTGTCGCGCGCGTCGCCCAGAAGCCGATCGCGATCGGCTGACGTACCTTGCCCCGAGAGCTGGTGGATAGCGAGTTGAAAGTGAAAGCTTCCGGCGTTCGTACCCGACGCTTCACGGTTTAGTTCACCGCGCTCCAGAAGAGTAACGTCGACACCTTCTTTAGCGAGGTAGTAGGCGACAGCGGCACCAGCGATGCCGCCACCGATCACGAGCACATCGGTCTCCCCGATCACGTTCGACGCCGCATCAGTTAGTGCAGCAGAGTTCAGATCGGTGCGTTCGGGCTCCGTCGGGCGCACCGCTGAAGTGTCGAACAGGCCGGGATCGGAGACCGCGGGGTTCGCGATCGCACCGATCGCGGTCGGTCGTAGCGGCATCCGCGGTGTTGCTGGTTCCACATCGGCGAGCGGAATGTCACGACTCGTGGCAATCATTGCCGCGATGTGGCGACCACACATGCGGCCCTGGCACGGACCCATACCGGCGCGGGTCAGCCCCTTGACGGCACTCACGTCTGGTGCGTGATCAATAGCGTCGGAGATCGCGGAAAGTTTGGTTCCCTCGCACCGGCACACCGTCGTGTCTGGCGTGGCCAGCTCGAAGATTCCCTCGCCCACGTGATACATGCGTTCGGCTGCCGAGGTCAAAGCACGGCGGCGTCCGACTCGTTTGAGAAGACCGGATGCCCGAGATTTGCTCTCGCGTTCGCTCAGGCTTCCTGCGTCGTGTGCCACCGCGAGGCCAGCGAGCCGTCCTTCGTCGGCGGCGACGGCGGAACCTTCGACACCCGCGCCATCTCCCGCAGCGTAGATTCCTGAAACGGCGGTGCGGCACCAAGCATCGCGGCGAACGACGGGGCCGCCGAGGTCTTCGTCACTGTCGAAGTCGCAGCCGACGAGTCGCAATAGTTCTGTGGAGGGCGAGAAGCCGTAGCCGACGCAGAGTACGTCGGCGTCGATGGTTTCTTCTGTATTGGGCAGCACGCGCCAATTGGTATCGACGGCGGCGTGAACGACTCGCTCGACTCGGCCGTCACCCTCTGCGCGCACGACGATGCGGCCGTACTTGAGTGGGATCTTGTGGGTGAGGAGTGAAGCCCGGTACTTGGCTGCATCGAGCAGAAGCCCGAGGTTTCCGGGCGCGGCCAGTCCGACCTTGGCGAGGTCGGTGATGCCGGGAGTGGGCCCAGACTCGAGTGCGGTCACAATGTTTGCGCCGTAACCGGCGAGTTGGGCAGGGAATGCCAAAGCGACAGGGCCGGACCCGGCGAAGACGATGCGCTTGCCGGGCACGACAGCTTGCGTTTTGGCAAGGGTTTGAAGGCCGCCGGCGGTGATGACCCCGGGTAGCGTCCAACCGGGAAACACGACGGGCCGGTCGTTGGCACCCGCGGCGATGATGATGCGAGCGGCGCTTAGCCGCTCGACAGGGTTGCCCTCGCGCTGGACCATTGCGGTCCAGCCTTGTGCTGAAGGCTCGAGGTTGACCACGCTTGCCCGAAGAATTATCTCTGCGCCGCTCTGCTCTGCCTCGTCAATGAGGCGGCGCCCCGCAAGATACTGCGCCCCCATCGCGCGCGGGTTGGTTACCCGCATCCCGGGGCCAGGTTGTTTATAAACCTGGCCACCGAGAGTAGGGCGTTCGTCGATGAGCGCTGCGTTGAGGCCTGCGGCATCTGCGGTGGATGCCGCAGCCATTCCGGCGGGGCCGCCCCCTACTACCAGAACATCAAAAACACGCTCATCTGTGTGCATCGTTTAGCAGCCACCCGGCATTGCGGGCATCTGTGGTGCCATGATCGAGGTGTAGTAATCTTCCAGCGTTCCGTCACCCTGAACCTTGCAGAGGAAGGCGTCGAGCTGCTCGACGAGAGCGCTGTTGCCCTTCTGAACGCCCCATGAACCGTAGTAGAGGCTCAATGGTCCATCGAGGTCGGCCTGAGCCAATTGGTTGGGGTTCGCAACACTGAACTGAGCGAGGATGTAGTCCTCAACCACGACAGCGGCGGCGCGGCCGGTCGCAACCTCAAGGAGTGCCGCGTTCTGGTCGGGGAACCCCTGCACGGTGGCATTGGGGAAGTTGTCCCGGATCAGCTGCTCATTGCTCGATCCCTGAAGAGCGGTGATGATTACCCCCTCCTTGTTGAGCTCATCGATCGATAGGTTCGTGGCTGACCCTTCTGGTACGGCCAAGATGCTGCTGTATGGCACGTAGCCGCGAGAGAAGTCGATGACTTCCTTGCGCTCGTCCGTGGCGCTCAAGCCCACGGAAACCATGTCGAATTGCTTTGCTTGCAGTCCAGGAATAAGGCCGGCGAAGTCGAGGTTCTTGATTTCGAGTTCGACGCCCATCTCATCGGCAAGAGCGTTGAGCAACTCGACGTCGTAGCCGGTCGGCACGTCACCCTCGAGGTACATCTGTGGCTTGTATTGCAGGTTCATTCCGACAACGAGCACGCCCGGTGTCATGAGAGCATCGTTCGCTTCTGCAGCGCCCTCATCGGTCGTGCTTCCGCCTGCGCAGGCAGACAGCACCATCGCTGCTGCCGCCATTGCCGCGACGAGCGGCAAGCGTAGGGACTTCTTCATTGTGTTCTCCTTCTAGTTTTAATCGTTGTGTTTTAACTAGGTGTCGGGTCGGGTCGCGTGCTACTTCACAAAGAGTTGCGCGGTCGCGAGGGAGTTGGCTTTCGTGCTGGCGACGATCTTTTCGATGGTGCGGCGTTGGCGAGCACGGATGGCTCTACCGAGCAGGGCCTTCGGGGGGCGCACATAGACGCCTTCAACGAGCCGGAAGATGAGGTCGATGGCGAACGCCGCAATCACGTAAATGATCGCCGCTGCGGTGTAAAGCACGAAAGGTTGGAAAGTCGTCGCCACGAGGTTTTGAGTCACACGAACGACTTCAAGCAAGCCGATAACGGTAAAGGTCGAGGTATCCTTCACCATTCCGATGTACATGCTTCCGATGTTCGGGAGCGCGATTTTGATGGCCTGCGGGAGCGTCACCGAGAAGAAAATCTGACTCGTGCGCATCCCGAGTGCCCAGCCTGCTTCGGTGTGGCCGTGGGGTACAGCGGTGAGAGCGGAGCGGAAGATCTCAGCGAGGAAGGCGCTGTACAGCATCGATAGCGCAATGACGCCGGCTTGGAACACACTGAAACTGATGCCGAGAACTAGCGAAAGTCCGAAGTAGACCCAAATCACGCTGACGAGAGCGGGAACGCCACGGAACACGTTGATGTACACGACGGCAATCCAGCTGACGGCCTTGGGGCCGTTGCGCAGTACCGCCAGCAGCAGTCCGACCACTGTCGAGATCACGAGGGCGACGGTGGAGACCGACAGCGCCGTCCACATTCCGTTAATGAGAGCCTGACGGTTCTCCCAGATCAGCCCCCAGTCAAAGTCCAACAGGCTCATTACTTCACCGCTTTCAGAAATTCTTTGGCACGATCTGTGGTGCAGTTGTCGTAGAATCCGCGGGGTCCCGACTCAACAATTCGTCCGTCTTCCATGAAGACGTTCAGATCGCCAATCTCGCGAGCGAAGCCAAATTCGTGGGTGACGACCACGATGGTCATTCCGGTCTCGGCGACCTCGCGCATGCTTTTAAGCACTTCTCCCACGAGTTCTGGGTCGAGGGCTGAAGTCGGCTCGTCGAACAGAATGACATCGGGGTCGAGAGCAAGCGCGCGAGCGATTGCGACTCGTTGCTGTTGACCACCGGATAACTCAGAGGGGTAGTGCCCGGCCCGTTCGAGGAGGCCTACCTTGCGCAGCGCCTCTGCGGCGTGCTCCCGAGCATCACTCTTGCTCTTGCCCTGCGCTTTGCGCTGCGGAAGCGCGACATTGTCGAGAGCGCAGAGGTGTGGAAACAGATTGAACTGTTGAAAAACCATGCCGACTTTGCGTCGAAGCTGCAGCTTGGTGCCGCGTGTGACGCCGGTTTCTCCGGCGAGTCCTGGCCCATACTCGACGCCATCGACCTTGAGCGAGCCCTTGGTGGGGTCTTCAAGAAGGTTGATGCTGCGAAGCACGGTGGACTTTCCCGAACCGGAAGGCCCGAAAAGAACAACGTGTTCTCCCCGCTGAATGTCGAGGTCGATCCCATGCAACACCTCTGTTTGACCGAAGGATTTGTGGAGGCCTCGCAGTTGAACGATCGGGCCCTGGGGTGTGGTGCTCTGAGGGGTGTGCATGTTCTCGATTTCTCTGCTCATGCACGAACCTCAGTAACAGAGACGTACAGACCGGCGGGATCTTGGAAATAGGCGTAACGCCAGACCTGACCGTCTGCCATTGCGATCTCAACGGGTTCGCCCACGAGCGGAATGTCCATTGACTTGAGGTAGGCCAGTGCGAGATCAAGGTTGCGAGCGCCGATGGCGAACTCGAAGGTGCCGAGGTGTCCCCACTCGCCGCGCATGTCGGCGCCGGGCGGGTCTTGTTCGACGGGTTCGAGTGCGCCACCGTGGGGACTCGTGAGCAGCATCATCCGCTGCACTGGAGGTATGCGTCCGACTGATTCGAACCAGGGGTTCATTGGTTCGTTGACCCCGCTGGCGTCGAACAACTTTCCCGTGAAGCCAAGGGTGCGGTAGAACTCTTCTGTGCGGTCGATGTCTGTGACGCCGAAGGCAACGTGGTTCACGCCTTGAGGACCCATCGGATGCGGCCACCCTGATTCGAGACTCGACCACTCAATGAGTTCAATTTTGGCCCCGTCAGGGTCGGAAACATACGAGAGCCCACAGTGGGTTTGGTATGGCTCAAGAACTTGTTCATCGGGTGCCATCAAGCTCGTGTGCCCAGAAGCGACGAGCGAGTCGTAGAACTCTGCTTGGCCTTTCACGTGGAGACATACTTCACAGATTCCGGGCTCGCCGTAGGCGAATCCCTCAGGGATCGGAGACGCCGCGCGGTTGGTGAGTTGGACGAGCTTGACGCCTGATCGGCCAAGCACGGTGGGGTTCGTGCTGCGCAAATAGACAACACGCGCTTCGGTTGACTCGTGCCCGGTTGCTTGCTGTAGCCCCCCGAGTGGTCCGGTGTAATCGAAGACAACGTCAGCGAAACCCAGTTGCGCGTAGAAGGCGAGGGAGGCCTCCATGTCGGAGACTCCGACACCGATGTGGTCGAGGCCCACCAGGGAACCGAAACCGTACGTGGACTGACTGGTCATCCGAATCCTCCGGTGCTCAATAGGTGACTGCGTGGGTGCCGATAGGGCCGGCTGGACAGATGTGCGGCCCGGGATGACGGCGACGTCGCCCGTGCAGAAATGTTTGCACACCGAACGTTTGAGCGCAATACGCACACAAAAGTTCGTATTGCGTTCAAAGGTTCGCATATCGTACTGTTTTGTACAGCGAACCCCCGATTTTGCGGGAAACCACCGTTGTGACCGCGGGGTCGCCCTCGAACAGATCTAGAGAGGTTTGCGCACCGCGAGCAGCATCACACTCATCAGCCGACGAAGCACTGGAGGAGAAATGGACGAAGGAGCAGACTCAATCGAGTCGACTGTTGCACCCTCGGAGTTCGCGTCGCGCCGATTCCTCGTGACCGGGGGAGCTCAAGGCCTCGGTCGTGCAATCGTCAATCGACTGGCGGATGCCGGCGCCTCCGGACTCATTCTTGATCTCGCAGCCGACTCCGTCGCGTCGCCCTGGCCAGCCATCGCAGTCGACGTCACCGATGAAGCGGCCGTGCGCCACGCAATCGAAACTGATGTTGCCGAGCATGGTCCTTTTAATGGACTCGTCGCAGCAGCGGGCATCGTGCCAAGCTGGCACAGTCCGACCGACATTGATCTTGAAATGTTGAATCGAACCATGGCGGTGAACCTCACCGGATTCATCGCCAGCATGAAGTATGCCGCTCAGGACATGCCCCGAGGCTCCACCATCGTTGCGATCGGATCCTTGAATTCGTGGCGAGGCGATCCCCACGTCATGGCCTATGCGGCCAGCAAGCACGCGGTGCTCGGGGTTGTGCGTTCGGCAGCACAATCGTTCGGTGCCCACGGCATCCGCGTCAACGCCGTCGCCCCTGGGCCCGTCGCAACTGACGCTCTTCTCAGCCGCATGAAGTCGCGGAGCGAGACAACCGGTTTGCACCCTGACGACGCAATTCGCGCCGCGGAACAGCTCACCGTTCTGGGTGCCCTCGCCACTCCCGACGACATCACCGATGCCGTTGTCTTTCTCTCGGGGGCAAGCTCCTCCGCGATCACGGGCCAGATACTCGCCGTCGATGGAGGCTTGCTCTAAATGTCTGACAACCTCAGTAACCGCACTGCGCTCGTCACCGGAGTTTCCGGCGCAATCGGATCCCTCATCGGATCGACCTTCGTCGAACGCGGCGCTCGCGTAGCCGGAACCTTCCGCAGCAGGGAAGCCTCCGCATCCGCCGCACTGTCCGCTGCATGCGAAGGACACACCGCACTCCTCCAAGCCGAAATCGACTCACCAAAATCAGCCAGAGACCTGTGGCGTCGCGCCGAAGCCTGGAACGAGATCGACACCCTCGTGGTCAACGCCGCGGCGATGGCGAGCACTCCATTGAGCGGCGATGACGATGACGCGTGGGACGCCAATTGGCAACGTTTGCTTCAGGTCAACGTGCTCGGTGCTGCGACGCTCATGCGAGAGGCGGCCCGATCTTTTTCGCAGCGAGGCTACGGCAGCATCATTGCCATTTCGAGCTGGGCCGCGGAGCAAGGTTCCCGAATTCCCGATGCCAATGCCTATGCCGCGTCGAAGGCCGCGCTGCGCAACTTCGCCCAAACTTTGGCGCGCTCCTACGCCCGCGACGGCGTGCGCGTCTACGTGATTGCCCCTGGCGTCGTCGGCGGCGGAATGGGCACTTCCGGCCTTCAGCCCGAGGAAATTCAGGCCACGGCAAACGGTCTCGTGATGGGGCACCACGTGGACCCGCAAGAGGTGGCAGAACTCGCCGCGTTCTTAGCGACTGATCGCTGCCCCAGCCTCACCGGATCGACCATCGACCTCAACGGCGCGTCGTACATCCGATAGCGACCACAACCACATTCACGCCTCGCGCACCCAACTTTTAGATAGGCCGCACCACATGACACTCCTCCCGAACTCCGACGAAGACCGCTCGGCTGACGGTATCCAGTCGGTCGCCATCATCGGCGCCGGCAGCATCGGCATTGCGTGGTCAATCGTGTTCGCGTGCGCAGGGATCAATGTGCGCATTTTCGAACTGGACGACACGCGCCGAGCCTCCGCACTGGCCGCAGCGGAATCGCTGCTCCTGGAGATGCAGGGCGCAGGGCTGTTCACCGAGCCGACCCCGGGCATCCTCGGACGCATGACGGTGTGGAATGAGCTTTCGGATGCGGTAGCCGGCGTCGGCTACGTGCAAGAGTGCATCGTCGAAGATGTCGAAGTTAAACGAGTGCTTTTCCGTCAGCTCGATGAACTAGCCCCAGAGGGAGTCGTGCTCGCCAGCTCGACCTCCGCGATCCCCTCCTCGAAGTTCGCGAGTGAACTCGCCGGGCGCGCTCGCTGCCTCGTCGTGCATCCAGCCAACCCGCCCTACTTCTTGCGGGTCGCTGAAATCGTGCCCGCAGACTTCACCTCAACAGAAGCGGTAGCAACGACCGCCGCGCTTCTCACACGAGTGAACATTTCGCCCGTGCTGCTCAATACTGAGATCGAAGGCTTCGCGCTCAACCGACTACAGGGTGCACTCTTGAGAGAGGCCTACTGTCTCGTTCGCGACGGCGTGCTCTCGGCCGTCGACCTCGACACTCTTGTGCGGGAAGGACTCGGTCGCCGATGGTCGGTCATCGGCCCCTTCACGACAAGCGAACTCAACACGCGCGGCGGGCTGCGCCAACACTCAGAAGTTCTTGGCTCGGTTTACGCGCGATTCGGTCTCGAACGCGGCACTGAGAATCCGTGGACAGCCGACACGATCGATACGGTCGCAAACGCGATCGAGCAGCACCTGCCGTTCGACAGCTGGGAAGAAAACGTTCGGGAACGCGACCATGCGATGATCCAAGTCGCTTCGCTCCTCAACGGGTTCGACAACCCTCTCGTGCCTCGCAAGACCGAGTAATTCACCGCGGCGAGGCTAAACCTTCTCGTCGACGATGCCCACGAAACGGCTACCGATGCCATCGACCTCAGAACGATAAACGCCCTCGGCGGGTTCTGGTAGTTCGGTGGGGGAGTGCCAATCACACGTCAGGTAGGTGAAGGCCGGCCACCACTTCTTAGGGCGGGCCGCCTCCGTGAAGCCGCAAACGGTGCAGGTGAGTTGCATCCAGACAGGGCGTTTGCCCGTGCGGTTGGCGCGCGACTGCACCAACCAAGCTGGCGGATTGGTTTCGAGCTCTTCGAACTCGGCGTCTGACATCCGCGAGGGAATGCCGTGTCTCGTAGCCATCTCCAGAGGGATGTCGAGGCGAAGCGCAGCTTCCCGTTTCGTAATCATGCTTCTACGGTACGCGAACTCGCTATTCGTAGCGGCGGTGAATAAGCCGCGACAGCACAATCGAGCTGCGCGTGTTGTCAATATTGGTCGCGGTGCGCAGTCGCTCGAGGGCGACTTCGAGTGAATGGATGTCGCGCGAGCGCATATGAACGACAGCGTCGGCAGATCCGCTGACTGTTCCGGCATCCACGACTTCGGGAATGGCGCTCAGAATGCGCTTGAGCTCATGCGGAGCCACATTGCCTCGGCAGAAGAGTTCGACGTAGGCTTCCGTGCCCATTCCGTCGATCGCGGGGTCGACTTGAATGGTGAAGCCGCGGATGGTGCCGTTGGCAACGAGGCGGTCAACGCGTCGCTTGACGGCGGAGGCTGAGAGGCCAACGGCTTCGCCAATATCCCCATAGCCTGCTCGGGCATTGAGGCGGAGCATGTCGATGATTCCCGCGTCTAACTTGTCCATTACTCCACCATACGGCGGATAGTTGTGCAATTGCCAGCAACTGCGCCGAAATAGTGCGCAGATCGCCGAGACATTGCGGATAGGTGCGTGAAACACTGAAGACATGACGATGACCAACACTGAATCGACCATGACTGCGCGCCAGGCCACCGCGAAGACCGTACTGATGTGCCGTCCTGACTACTTCACCGTCAACTACAGCATCAACCCATGGATGAATCCCAACGATCCCACCGACACGAGCCTCGCCGTGAAGCAGTGGCAGACGCTGTACGACACCTACATCGACCTCGGCTTCACCGTCGAACTCATCGACCCCATCGACGGATTGCCCGACATGGTCTACGCCGCCAACGGCGGATTCGTCATCGACGGCAAAGCCTACGGCGCCCTCTTCACCTACGACGAACGCAAAGCAGAAGGCCCCGCCTACATGGACTGGTTCGGCGCCAACGGCTTCGACGTTGCTTCCCCCCAGAACGTTAATGAGGGTGAGGGCGACTTCCTCCTTGTCGGCGACAACATCCTTGCAGGCAGGGGCTTCCGCACCTCGGTCGAAAGCCACCGAGAGCTTGCAGAGCTATCGGGCCGCAACGTTGTCTCCCTCAACCTCATTAACCCGAGCTTCTACCACGTTGACACCGCCATCGCGAAGCTCGACGAAACCAACATCGCCTACCTCGAGAGCGCCTTCGATGAGCCCTCGCTGGAGAAACTGCGTGCGCTGTATCCCGACGCCATTCTCGCGACTGAAGAGGATGCGG
>Ga0209344_10000496_pt1 | contig 67831 bp, 55 predicted proteins | sample Cruoilmetagenom6_FD_187293 | JGI IMG/M metagenome (GOLD analysis project Ga0209344, IMG submission 187293) | Oil polluted marine microbial communities from Coal Oil Point, Santa Barbara, California, USA - Santa Barbara Oil Seep Sample 6 (SPAdes)... | ecosystem: Environmental > Aquatic > Marine... | reverse complement strand
ACTCTAAATTTTTCAGCTAAAACGTTAATGACAATTAAGATCACTAAAATGATACTGCTATGTAAAATTAATTTCTTCATGCTTCAACCGATAATTTTAAACGTGTAAGGACCAAGAAAAAAATGGTCACGGATAAAAAGTAGATTACATCCACCGAGTCTACTAAGCCGCGACTCAAACTTTCAAAATGTACTTCCATACCGAAATTTCTAAAAAATTCACCTAAATCTAAATCGGCTATCGCTCCAAAGCCATAGAACATGGTAAACGAAACTAAAATTCCTGAGATAAAGGCAACAATTTGGTTTGCAGAGAGCGTTGAGGTGAAAATACCAATCGCGGTAAAACTAGCGGCCAATAATATCAGTCCAATATACGAACCGAGCAGGCTTCCCCAATCAAGATTGCCTGGGGGATTTCCCAGTTGATATATACTAAATACATAAATAAATGTTGGAAGTAGGGCGATGAGCATTAGGCATAAGGCACCTAAAAATTTCCCGATGACAATGTGCCAATCTGCAATGGGTTTGGTTTGAAGGATTTCTATGGTTCCTAGTCTAAATTCATCCGAAAAACTGCGCATGGTAATCGCCGGAATTAAGAATAGAAGAAACCATGGTGCAATGAAAAAGAATCCGTTAAGATCGGCGAATCCCGCATTCAATATGTTAAAATCACCTTTAAAAACCCAGAGGAAGAGTCCGTTAATCACCAAAAAAACACCAATGACTAGATAGCCAATTGGACTAGCGAAAAAAGAGTTTAATTCTTTTCTAAAAATTGCGAACATTGTTTTGTCTTAAAATACGCCCAACGCAACTCGTTTGGCAAGTTAATCTCACTTACTTTTTGATGGCAAACTTACCAATTTATCTACACTCCACGCTACGGGTTTTGCATTAAAATGGACTTTCGTCTTTTGCCATACGTCTTTAAATAGTGTTGACGCTCTGTATTCATTTAGGGCGTCTTCATTTTCCCAATAGCTATAGGTAAAAAACACGGATGGATCATTTTGGTCTCGGTACAATTCTAACAATTGGCAGCCAGGACTATTTCTGATCTTATTTTTATTCACTTCAAAATTACTGAGAAAGTCTTCAATCCCTTCAGGCTTGAAACTCATTTTTACAATTCTTACTAACATCTTACAAAAAATTAATAGTCACGGGTTCTTGATGCTCTAAGCCCAATAAGGTAGAGGCTCCTCCAACCGTGGTTAAATTACTTTTATACAGGGCGATTTCTAAATAATTGGCGCTGTTAAAAAGCAATAATCGCCTTCCATCATCTTGACGTTTTGCTTTAGGGGTCGCATAATTTACAAACTCATTATAACTTTTGTAAACGCGATTAAAGGTGAATTTTCGAATCTGCAATTCAAAAGGTCTTCCTTTACCAACCTCCTGGAATAGTTTTTTAGAAATGTTAGAAATTACATTTCCATAATTGTCAATATAAATGACCGACCCCACAATTTTATTTTTGGCCTCGTTGACATGCGGTTGAATTTGTTGAAGATTTTTAAATTCAAATAACGTGTTGCCCACAATATCTAAACTTCCTCCACGTGAAATGTGACAGGCGGTTTTAACAAATATTTGTTGGGTGGTATTTTGTATGTTTTGTGATTTGTGTAAATTTATTTCAACAATTTTTTTTGGTTTAATGTCATTGGTGATAAGTGAAATTATTCCGTTGTCAGGGCAAACGAAATAGTGGTCATCGAGGTAAAAGGCGGTATGTTTATTTTCAACGCTTAGTTCACTGTCTACATCAATGATATGCACCGTGCCCGTTGGGAATGCGGCATAGGAGTTTTTTAGGATATAGGCTGCTTCGGTGATGTCAAATGGAGAAATATTATGCGTGATATCAACGATTTGAACATGTTCTAGTTCTTGATAAATTGCTCCTTTTAACGTCCCAATATAATGGTCTTTCAACCCATAATCAGTAGTGAGAGTTATGATCGGCATCTGTTAATTACTTATTAAAAAAGAGCGTGAATAGATACTAAATAAATACTTAAATTTGTTACAAATCTAATCATTTAATGCTAAATGAGCAGGATACATTTTAGTTTTTCAATAATTAAACAAACTTCATTTGAACGAAAAAATAATCGAGTTAACCGAGATTAATCCCAAGGACTTTTTCGGAACGCAAAATGCTAATATAGAACAGCTTAAGAAATACTTTCCTAAGATTAAAATTGTAGCACGTGGAAATAAAATTAAAATTTACGGGGAAGAAGAATTACTACGTGAATTTGAACGAAGGCTAAATCAATTAATCAATTACTTTAATAAATACAATAAACTCGATGAGAATAGTATTGAGCGCTTACTTGTTTCCAATGGAAATGAGGAAAAAAGCGTAAAAAGTAATGAAGAAGTACTTGTGCATGGGGTCAATGGAAAGTTGGTGAAGGCACAAACCGAGAATCAACGGAAGATGGTTAAGTTAATGAGTCAAAACGACATGGTTTTTGCGGTAGGTCCTGCTGGAACAGGAAAGACCTATACAGCGGTAGCTTTGGCGGTTCAAGCATTAAAGAACAAAGAAGTTAGAAGAATTATATTGACGAGACCAGCGGTAGAATCGGGAGAGAATTTAGGTTTTTTACCGGGGGATTTAAGAGAAAAATTAGACCCTTATATGCAGCCTTTATACGATGCACTGCGCGATATGATTCCACATGAAAAGTTGGCGTCTTACATAGAAAACCATATTATTCAAATTGCTCCCTTAGCATTTATGCGTGGACGAACCTTAGATAATGCTTTTGTTATTTTAGACGAGGCGCAGAATACCACCCATGCCCAGATGAAAATGTTTTTAACACGTATGGGGAAGCATGCAAAATTTATCATTACAGGAGATCCTGGGCAAATTGATTTACCGAAGCGACAGGTTTCGGGATTAAAGGAGTCTTTGTTAGCCTTAAAGGATATAGACGGAATAGGCGTGGTTCATTTAGATGATAAAGACGTCATCAGACATCGATTAGTAAAAAAGATTATAACGGCTTATAAGAGTATTGAAACGGAATAAGCCAAAATTAAATGTAAAAAATAAATTAAGCATGCAAACGATTAATGAAACTCATTTTAATTGGCCAGGACAAACGTCGGTTTATAGAGGAAAGGTGAGAGAAGTATATACAATTGATGATAACCTATTGGTAATGGTGGCCACTGATCGGCTTTCAGCATTTGATTACATCATGCCAAGACAAATTCCATATAAAGGTCAAATTTTGAACCAGATTGCCACAAAGATGATGCGGGAGACTGCGGATATAGTGCCTAATTGGATTTTGGCAACGCCAGATCCGAGTGTAGCGGTGGGGCATTTATGCGAACCCTTTAAGGTAGAAATGGTGATTAGAGGGTACATGTCTGGTCATGCGGCACGTGAATACGCCTTGGGTAAACGCGTGTTATGTGGCGTTGAAATGCCAGAAGGGATGCATGAGAATGATGCTTTTCCAACCCCTATTATAACACCAGCAACCAAGGCCGCGAATGGTGAACACGATGAAGATATTTCTAAAGAAGAAATTATAGCGCGAGGTATTGTAAGTGCAGAAGATTATGCGGTGTTAGAAACCTACACGCGCGCATTGTTTGAGCGGGGTACTACAATTGCCGATGAGCGTGGACTAATCTTAGTAGATACCAAATACGAATTTGGTAAAACGAAAACAGGTGAGATTGTGTTAATTGATGAAATTCACACGCCAGATTCATCGCGTTATTTTTATAAAGATGGATATGCGGAGCGTCAAGCCAAAAAATTACCACAAAAACAATTATCTAAAGAATTTGTACGTCAGTGGTTAATTGAGCAAGGATTTCAAGGTTTGGAAGGACAAACTATACCGGAAATGACCGATAAAAAGGTGGAAGAAATTTCTGCCCGATATATAGAATTGTTTGAGAATATTACTGGAGATGCGTTTGTGAAATCAGATACGACCAATGTATTAAAGCGAATAGATGATAATGTGCGTGCTTATTTGAAGCAGCGCTAAACGGCCATTTAGCTAGGAGTAGCATGCCGTGTGAACCAAGGTCTACTTCAATTATACGGTTCGTACCCTTCCCCATAAAAAAACACCCTATACACGTAGTATAGGGTGTTTACAAAAAACTCTAAATTTAAAAACACTAATTTTTCAATTTGTTCTTGAATTGATCAAATTGATTATCTTCAGTTTGCTTAGGCCAACTGTTATTCGTTACATCAATATCTGCTGTTTCGAGATTTGGATCTACTACAATATTAGTAATTTTTTTCGCACTGGCAAAAACTTTTTGCACTCCGGCGTCATTTTTATTCCAAACTTGTGCAGGATATTTTTTCATCTCTTTGGTACCATCTTCATAGGTAAGCTCAACAATTAACGGAAGTACAAGGCCTCCAGGCTTGTTAAAGGTTACTTCATAAAAATAATTAGGTACATTTTTTAATTCATCTTTGCTAAGACCTTTTAATTCATTTTTCATGAATTTAAAATCGGTTGCTTTTTTAGCATCGGCAGCAGTTGAAGGATCGCCTTCAGCGAAAAAGATTAACTCGTCTTCGTTAAATGGCATGCCAAAACGTTCTGCTTGTCTCTTAGCACGTTCCATATTTGCTTTTGCATTGTCATTTGGCTTATCTGTAAGGTAGAAGCTCTTAACGTTTGCAATACCTACATCATTATAATCAGTAGTATAGAACCAACCTCTCCAGAACCAATCTAAATCCATACCAGAGGCATCTTCCATTGTTCTAAAGAAATCTGCTGGAGTAGGGTGTTTAAACATCCATCGTTGCGAGTAAGTTCTAAACGCAGCATCAAATAATTCATGCCCCATGATAGTTTCTCTTAACATGTATAAACCAGCAGCTGGTTTAGTATATGCATTGGGTCCAAAATTATAAACGTTATCACCTTGAGACATTATAGGAGAAAGACGATCTTGATCAATACTCATATATCTTACAATATCTTTAGGAAGGTTTCCAGTATTAAAATTAGGGTCGTATTCAAATTCTGCAAGAATCTCAACAAATGAATTAATTCCTTCGTCCATCCAAGTCCATTGACGTTCATCCGAATTCACAATCATTGGGAAAAAGTTATGTCCAACCTCATGTGTTATCACTCCAATCATACCATCTCTAACACGGTCTGAATACGTACCATCTTCGTTTGGACGTCCGTAGTTCCAACAAATTTGTGGATATTCCATTCCTTGACGCTGTGCGTGAACAGAAATGGCTTTGTGGTAAGGGTAATCAAAGGTGTATTTTGAATATACTTTTAAGGTATTTGCTACCACTCTAGTTGAATGTTTTTCCCATAGTGGATTTCCCTCTTTAGGATAAAGTGAGTAGGCCATCACGGTTTTACCATTAATGTCTACTGCCATGGCATCCCAAATATACTTTCTTGAGGTTGCAAAGGCGTAGTCTCTCACGTTTTCTGCATAGAATTTCCAGGTCTTTGTTTTCTTCGCTTTCTTTTTCTCTGCAGCTTCAGCTTCTTTTTGAGTTACGATGATAACAGGATCGTCAAAACTAGTTTTCGCTTGCTCAAAACGTTTGTATTGCGTTGCTGTTAGCACTTCTTTAGCGTTGGTTAATTTTCCGGTAGCATTTAAGATGTGGTCTTCAGGTACGGTAATATTAACGGTGTAATCTCCAAATTCTAAGGCAAATTCACTTCTACCCCAAAATTGCATATTTTGCCAACCTTCTACATTATTATATACAGCCATTCTTGGAAAGAATTGAGCAATTACATAGGCATTATTTCCATCTTTAGGGAAATGTTCAAATCCAGAACGTGCACCATCTTCAACGTGGTTGTTAATGTTGTACCACCATTTGATTTTAAACTTAAACACCTCGCCTGGAGCAAGTGGTTTTGCTAAGTCAATTCTCATCATAGTTCTGTTTACCACAAAAGGGAGTGGTTTTCCGTTTTCATCTTGAACATACTCTAAGTTAAATCCACCTTCAAACGGTTTTTTTAAATACGATTGCTGAAATCCACCAGCACTAGTCATTGGTGTTCTCATACCACTTGAGTTCAGATCTGGTGTTTTAGAATCTGGAGCTCTCATGTTTTGATCAAGTTGCACCCATAAATACGGGAGTTCATCTTTAGAGTTGTTGTGATAGGTAATCACTTCATCTCCTGATATTTTTTGGTTTTCATCGTCGAGAACGATGTTCATTAAATAATCAACTTTTTGTTGCGTGTATTCATGTCCAGGAGCCCCTGATGCTGTATGCTGATTGTCAGGCGTTGGTAATTCCTCCTTAAGTTGTCTAAACTTACTAATATTAGTATGTCCAGCTTTTCTTTCTTGATTGGTTTGATTGTCTTGACGATTTTGTCGTTGGGCAAAAACGACGCTTGAAATCATCAAAAAAGAAAGTAAAAAATAGTTAATTTTTTTCATTCGAAAATAAAGTTTTAAAATTGTGCTGCCGAAGGTAGTTATTTTAGACGAAATTGGCAATAATTCACTTAAATTTTAATGAATCCGTAGGTTCGTTTCTTGTTAAGAAAAAGGTCTTTTTGATATCATTCATTGCTAACTTGATAATGTTTTTTTGATCGGGGAATTGATCAATAAGCATGGTGTCTGTAATTTTCACTTCTGAAATTGAAGTAATATTTTCGACTTCAAAGTACAGGTAAACCACATCATGTTCATATTCTTTACCTAAAAAAACAAAGGGTTTAGCCACTTTATTTACCTCAATTCCAAATTTCTTTTGGGCATAGGTGTTGATATCTTTATTCACCTTTTCTACAGGTTCATCTGGTACCGCCAGTTCATATGTTTGATTAAAGTTTTTTTGCAACACCTCTTGCATATCGTCAATAAAAATACGCATTGAAATTTGAACCGTATTGGCTTTCGTACTGTGTTCTACTTGTATTAAACTAATATAATACTTATGCATGGTAAAGCCGAAGAGCGGGAGTAGTGCTATAAGTAAGATTAAAGATATTTTTTTCATATGGTCAAATCAACATAACTATCGGCTTTATATAAAGCAAATAGTATTCCAAAGGTACAGCTAATCCTTATTTTTTTGTAAATTTTTCAAGAAAATTTCAGATTCTTTATACAGAATATCGAGGACTTCAATTTGCCGGTTATCTAAAAACAGCGGTAAAATTCCCTTGGTTTTACAATGTGCTATAAAGGGATATAGTTGGTTCGCGGGAATATGTAAATCCTTAACAATATAATTGAGGTGTTTTTCGAGCAACTGATCGGGAACCGTAAGCAGTTGTTTTTCTCTCAAGCGGTTATAGCGTTTGTTATTTCGTTTTGTTTCACCAATTTTACCAACCGATTCAAATACAGGCCCTAAGATGAGTCCAACAAGGCCCAAAATATCACCCCCAGCGGCAAACCCAGGAACACCGTTGTTTCCGCCAAAAGGGTCGGGTGGTCTCGCTCGATCATTGGCGTCAATAGGGCCAACATAGGGCTTGCCTAAATCCAAGCCCGAGAAATTGAGGGCACCTTTATTCACTTTAGAAATTGAATCCTTGGCTTTTGCCAAATCTAACTGTAAGAAACCACTAAGGGGATTTGTTTTTAGGGTAATTTCGTCCAGTTCATTAATGCGTTGAAGAAGATCAATCGGGATGGTTTTGTTGGTGATGTGATCTTCTGTAATGACAATTTCTTGATAGTAGAATTGAATTCCAGAGACAACAAGGGTATCTGTTGGCATCACGGCAAGTTGAAAACGACCAAATTTATCTGAGATCGTTCCTTTCGTTGAATTTTTATTGAGGATATGAATATTCTCAATGGCACCATCTCCTTTAATTGACCCGTAGAGCACGATGCGTTCTTGCCCATACATCAGTGTGGTCAAAAATAAGAGGCAGAGTAATTTTTTTGTCATGGGGTTGATTTGGAGGATAAAGGTATTTAATGCATTGTCAAAATTTTCCTAATAAAAAGATAAGATTTTGTTAAAGCGCTGCACCTTATAGCTTGTTAGTTTTTATTTTATCTAAAAATAGAGGGGCTTCGCGAATTAATATATCAAGCACTTCAATCTGTTTATCTTCAATAAAAAGGCTAAAAATTGCATGGGTTTGACAATGAGCAACAAAGGCCTTTAATTGAGCTTTTGGGAGGTGTAATTCAACCATCAGGTACTCCGCATAGCGTTCAATTAATTGTTCTGGAGCTTGATCTAGCTTCAAGGCTTCAAATTTATTTCGTCTGTTGTTCTTTCTTTTGGTCTCTCCTATTTTATCAATGGCATTAATCACAGGGCTTAATACAAAACCAACTAGGGCAAGTACATCACCGCCACCACCTGCGATTCCACTGTCACTAAAACCGGGAATGTTATTGTTTGGCCCGAACGGATTTGGAGGTTTTCGACGATTAATCTCATCTACAGGGCCTACATAAGGCGTGCTTAGATCTATTCCTGAAAAGTCTAGTGCACCTTTGTTTACTTTTGAGATGGAATCTTTTGCATTGGCGGCATCTAACTGTAAAAATCCAGAAAGCTGATGGGATTTTAGGGTAATCTCATCTAATTCATTAATGCGTTGAAGCAGATGAACGGGAATGGTTTTATTGGTAATATGATCTTCGGTAATGACCACTTCTTGATAATAAAATTGAATTCCAGAGACAATCAAAGTATCTGACACCATGGCTTTAATCTGAAAACGGCCAAATTGATCCGTAATCGTTCCTTGGGTCGAATTTTTATTTAAAACGTGGATGTTTTCGAGGGTGCCGTTACCTTTAATGGACCCGTACAGATGAATACGCTCTTGCCCGAACATCGTAGCACTCACGAAGCACAGGCAAAGTACTATTTTTAGCATGTTGTTGATTTGGGGTTTAAATGTAAATAATGCACGCCAATAATTTTTATAAGTAAACGATAAGATTTTGTTAAAGACATCGGGTCATCACGTGAATTACTATATATTTGAAAGATGAAACGATTACTTTTAGCCAGTACATCTACGTTATATAATGAAGCGTATTTAGCCTATTTGCTTCCAACGTTGCAGACACATTTTACAAGGGTAGATGAAGTGTTATTTATCCCTTACGCGCAACCAGGGGGGCTGTCCTATGATGCCTATACAGAAATGGTCAACCTGGCCTTTAAAAAAATAGGATTGCGGGTTAAGGGAATTCACGAAGTTGAAAATGCAGTGTCGGCCGTGACTTCCGCGAAAGCGATATTTGTGGGAGGGGGAAATACTTTTCGGCTCGTAAACCAACTTTATGAACAACAATTGATGGTGCCATTAAAAAAAGTAATTGAACGTGGAACGCCGTACTTAGGTACAAGTGCAGGGAGTAATATTGCCGGACGCACCATGCAAACCACTAACGATATGCCTATTGTTGATCCACCGTCCTATACCACATTAGGTCTTATTCCGTATAACCTCAATGTACATTATATTGAACCCGCAAAAGATTCTACCCATAAAGGTGAAACGCGTGCGATTAGAATTAAAGAGTTTCATACGGTATCTGATATTCCGGTCATTGGCTTACGAGAGGGGAGTTGGCTTAAGGTAGAAGGAGATCAAATTAGCTTGCAAGGATCGTTATCGGCCGTGCTGTTTGTTCAGAATGAAGCGGCTAAAGTGATAGCCCCCGGACATTACTTTTAATGTAGGCTGTCATTTTCTATTATATAATGTAAGATTTCTAATGAAAAGTCGCCCTTTTTTACAAATGGTGTAAAATTGTCATAGACCTTCTTAATAGAATCTACCGGTAGGTTTGCATTAGTTATCACCGTATGCAGTGCGTAGGCGGCAATATATGAGTCAGGATTATTCCTCGCGAAATTTATGGCGAAGGCCTCTGATTCTTGCTGTATTTTCTTCATTTGATCATTAATCGCTTTGAGTTTTTTAAAATTATCTTCAGCGCGTGCTTTTTGAAAAAGAGGGTAGAGTTGGTCTATTTTTGAACTTATTGCGAAGGACTTTTTCAGAAAATCATGGTAAGTTGAATGCAGTGTAGACCCCTTTATTATTGATTTTGTAATGTCTTGGGGGTTTATTTTAATATGAATAGAGTCATTTTCCATAACAATACCCAAGACACCGGGAAGATTCTCTATGTAAATTCCATAAACAACGGGTCTATTTAAGTGCCCCGAAAAACTAAACACCTTGTTTTTGAGTGTGCTGGTATCAATTGGTATAATTTCATTGAATTCCTGAGATTTTAAATATATCTTTGTGCCATCTTTAGCATTAAGTTCACCTTTTAGATAGAAAATTTCTTGCGTATTATCGGTTGAATTACACGCAAAAGATAGCAGAATAATCAAGAGGTAATGTATTGTTTTTTTGCCCATAATTAATTGTGTAAAATTAAGCTATTTAAATCGAACTGAAGTTATTAACAAATGTTGTCTTGTTTTTAACATTCCGAGGCTGATTCTCAAATCTTTAGATTTCCTTTAGAATTCAAAATTACTTTCGCTGAGTCTAGAAATTTAAAGCTATATTTTATTTAAATGTTAGGGCAATTAATTAGTAATTATCGCGTTTAAAGTTGGACTGCTACGATTAAGAATCCAAATTTTTATTGAATTATCTACCCCTGTTAATTGAAATTATATTCAGTATAAAGGAAAGAAGGACTATTGCTAAATAAACAAAAAATTTTAATGGATGATTTCCATTAGGAAAAGAACAGGAATTAGAATATGAAGAGAAATTTACTTTTAGTGTTATGCATGACGATGATAGTACAAGGGTCTTTTGGAAAGATTGCAAACACAAGTTCAAATACTCCCCCTACAATATTTAACTTTAGAATTGAATCTACACAAGCGGATAAAGTGTATTTTGATAGTAATGTGCCATTGACAGGGACATCTACAGCAGGCTTTATCATTAATGGAAAAACAATCTCTGGAATCAACATTTTAGAGGGAAGCACTTCAGGACATTATTTTTCTGTAAGCTCTTCCTTTACGTTTTGGGATAATAATACCATTCGTTATGAGGGAGGGAGTAACCTGTCGAGTAGTGATGGCATTCCGTTAGTGGAATTCACCTTATCGTATATTGACAATCTACTTCCAGAACCGAGTACATCAGAAGATCGATATGTTTCGGCGAGTGCTACGGGTGGAGGAGATGGTTTAAGTGAAGATTCACCATGGACTTTTAAAGAGGCTGTAAGTAAAGCGCAACCTGGTCAAACCGTATGGTTAAAGGCAGGAAATTATGGGAATGTGCAGACGCAGATGAATAAAAAAGGGTCAAAAAACAATCCAATAAAATTTATTGGATATAAAAATTCAATCGGAGATATTACCGAGAATTACTATAATTATCAAATTAACAACCCATATGGCGGTGTACCAAATACGGATAACTGGAGTAGTAGTGAGATGCCAACCCTCACCGGAAGTTCAGTTGCTTATGGTAATGTAGCTTTATGGCTGTTTAGTTGTGAGTATATTATTTTCAGAAATATTCAAATGACGAATTACGCGTATGGATTTAGAGCGGATGTGAATGGCGGGGTTTCGGCTTCAAATAATAATATCATTTGGGATAATTTTAATGCGAAGAACTTTGGAAGTTTAGACAATCAAAATGCTTCTGCATTAATGATGGAAACATATGATACAAATTCGAGTCCTCAAAAAATGGTAGGAAATACGAATTTACGTTGTATCAATTCTAACTTCTTGAATAATATCATGGTTGCTGTAAACTTTATGGGTGACGGTAGTACCTTGATTGAAAATGTTAAATCGTATAGTGATAAAACAGGCAAAGACCGTCAAGATTATCACATTGTAGTTAATGGTAATAATAATATTGTTAGACACTGTCATGTTGAAAACTTTAACAATACCATTGAAAATAGATCAAGTCACGGAATTACCATTAGAGGATCACATCGATTAGATTCTGATTATAACTTAATTGAATTATCTACCTCTAGAAATAATCAAGAAGGTTTTGCCATTCGTAACTTCGGTACAGAATATAACGTGATCAAGGATTGTTATGCTGGAAATAATGTAATTCCCAATACAACCAATGATGAATATAAAGGTGGATATTGGATTTGGGGAGGTTCAAATTACAATATAATTGAGCGGTGTATTGCTGAAAATGTATCTACAGGAATTGGATTTAAAGACAATACGGAAGAAAATGTGAGTCCCGTAAATTACGATATAGGGCATGACAATATTATTAGAAATTCTGTTTTTAGAAACCTTACCTTCCACGGAATTCAAGTATGGGCTACAAGTCCGGATGGCAGTTCAGGTTGGAAAAAGGGAGATTTAATAGACAATAAAATTATCAATTGTACTTTTGATAATATCAATCACTCAAACACCAAGTTAGGTGGGTTTTATCGAAATGGATCGGCTTCTGAAAGCAGTGGTAATGTAAAAAATTTACAAATCATTAACTCAACAATTACGAATGTTCGTAATTCCATGACGCATCCAACAGGTGTTGGTTATAATATTGATGAATTGAGCTTTAGTTATACTAACTTTTACAACAGTTGGGGAATTGAGCCAGGGGAAGGGAACATCTCTGTAGATCCAAAGTTTGTTAATGTTCAGGCAGGCGACTTTAAGTTACAAGAGGATAGTCCTTTAATTGATAAAGGAACAAAAGATAAAGATGTAAATTTTGATTATGATTATACGCCTAGAATTTACGGATCTTCGTATGATATTGGGGCCTATGAATATCAAAGTAATGTACCTACATTAACGGATGATTTAACCATATGTGAAGGGGAGTCGGTTACCTTAGTTGCTGCGGGAGGTGATGCGTATATCTGGGATACAGGTGATGAAACCTATTCAATTACAGTTAATCCGGAAGTGACAACTACGTATACCGTTGAAATTATAAATGCAGATGGAAGTTCTACCTTAAGTGTTACGGTTACAGTTAATGAAGGGCCTACGGCAGAGATAGGTGAAGATACTACAATTTGTGCGGGGTCTGAAATTGTATTGACGGCTACAGGTGGAGACACCTATGAATGGAGTACGGGTGAAACAACTGCGTCTATTGTAGTTAGTCCGGATGAAACTACGACCTATACCGTAACAACAAAAAATAATTCTTGTGAAACAACGGCTGTTGATTCGGTAGATGTGATTGTAATTGGAGCGCCAAATTTTACTGCTGGTGAAGATCAAACAATATGTAGTGGTACAGAAGTTACACTACTAGCTTCAGGTTCTGACAATTATGAATGGAGCACGGGAGAGGATACAGATGCTATTACCGTTAGTCCAACCACTACAACTACCTACACGGTAACTACTACGGTAGGTACTTGTACGTTTACAGATGATGTAACTATTACGGTAACAAGTGGTGAAACAGTTAATGCGGGAGAAGATCAAACTATTTGCGTTGGTGGGAGTGTTACACTTACAGCTGTAGGAGGTACAAACCCCCTTTGGAGCACAGGTGAAACTGGAAGTAGTATTACGGTGACACCTACGGTAACTACAACCTATAAAGTAAGTGTAGATAATATTTGTGGAGACGAAGAGATTTTTGATGAAGTAACGGTTTTTGTAGAAGAAATGCCGAATTTAGATGCTGGGGAGAACGTTCGAATTTGTGAGGGTGAATCTATTACCCTGACGGCTACAGGCGCTGATAATTATGTATGGAGTACAGGAGAAACAACAGCGAGTATTACCGTTAGTCCCAATGAAACAAAAAGATACACCGTAACCGCTACGAACGGAACCTGTGAAATACAAGATGATGTGAGGGTTATAGTAGATGAATTACCAACGGTTCGCTTGGGAGACGACCTAACTATTTGTGAGGGCGAAACCGTCACCTTAACCGCCCATGTTTCTAATGGCGATTTTTTGTGGAATACAGGAGAAACTACGACGGCAATAGAGGTTAGTCCAACAGTTACTACGACGTATTCTGTAACCGCCACTAACGGGGCCTGTGGAATTGAAGTTGTTGATGAAATAACAATTACGGTGAATGAAATGCCAGTGATTGATGCTGGTCCTGATGTTGAAATTTGTGACGGAGAACAAATAACCCTAACCGCAACTGGTTCGGGTAATTTTTTATGGAGTACAGGGGAAACTACACAAAGTATTGTGGTAAGTCCAACAAACACCAAAATTTATAGCGTAAGTTCTTCAAATGGATCATGTGCTGTTGAAGATGCAGTGGAAGTAAAGGTGAATCGCGCACCAGAGGTTTGGCTTGGAGCGGATAAAGAAATTTGTGAAGGATCAAGTGTTGTTTTGACAGCAGTAGGGTATGGTGATTTTTTGTGGAGTACTGGAGAAACTACGAGAAGTATCCGTGTAAATCCGTCAGAAACAACGACCTATACTGTGGTTGCTAGCACCAATAATGCGTGTGCTGTAGGAGAGGTGTCTGATGAAATTGTAGTCTATGTGAATAGCACTCCGGAAGTCAATGCAGGGGAAGATGTTGAAATCTGTAAAGGAGAATCGGTGACCTTAACAGCCACTGGAAATGGTGAGTTTTACTGGAGCACAGGACAAACAGGAAAAAGTATTACAGTGAATCCTTCGTCGACTAAGGTTTATACGGTATATGCACAAAATGGAGAGTGTTATTCGGCAGAAGATAATGTAAAAGTGACAGTAAACCCTGTTGCAAGTGTAAATGTGGGGCCAAACCTACAAATTTGTGAGGGTGAATCTATCACGTTAAAAGCCCGTGGAGTTGGAGATTTTACATGGAGTACTGGGGCAACTACTGCTGAAATAACGGTAAGTCCAAACAGTACTACAACCTATAGTGTGGTTGCACGAGTAGATGGGAGTAGTTGTAATGCTGAAGCTACAGATGAGATTACAGTAACTGTTTATGAAGCGGCTAGTGTTGATGCGGGAGAAGATATAACTATTGATGAGGGTGATACGGTCACACTTACAGCAACAGGAACAGGAACATTTACATGGAATACCGGACAAACGGGACCTTCCATACAAGTGAGTCCGTCAAAAACAACGACATATACCGTAGAATCATCAACGGGAGGGAATTGTACGGTTTCTGATAAAGTAAAGGTAACGGTTAATCCTTCAGATTCATCCGGTGTTTCTGTTGGGGAAGTCGAGGCGTATGCTGGAGAAGATAAAGTAATCTGTGTTGGTGCTACGCTCATTTTAACGGCTACTGGCGGAGATACATATTTATGGAGTACTGGAGAGACAACAGCAAGTATTACCATAAACCCAACGGTTACGACCACCTATACAGTAACGGTATCTAATGCAGAAAGTATTGATTATGATGAGGTGTTAATTACGGTAGATGAAGACTGTTCTGGTACAGGAAATAAATACCCTGAAAAGGAGATGAAAGTTTTCCCAAATCCAAGTACAGGCGTCGTTAATATAGAATTAAATGGATATGCAAATGCACTAAATGTGACGTTGTATTCAATGAATGGAAGTAAAATATTTAGTGAAGTAATTGATAATTACTCACCTGACAAGGTGTTGAAACGAACAATTGACTTAACGAGGTATGGAAGAGGTGTTTATTTTGTTCGATTGACAAATAACGGTACCGTACAAACTAAAAAAGTATTAATCATTTAGCCTGAATAATCTTAACGTAAAAAAAAAAGCCACAATATATGTGGCTTTTTTTTTGATCATAAACTAGAATACGATGCGGTTAAACAAAGGTATTGAAGGTCTAACGTATTCAATTTGAGGTATGAAAAACAAAATATTCCTATAAAATTTATAGAATTATTCGTTATTATTTATATTTTTGAAATTGTTATGAGAAAGAAGTAAACCCAATTTCCCCTTTTCAACCCGAAAAGCATTCATTGTATTTGGTAAAAATTGATTTTTCTTCTTTTATATTTAAAAGGTTAATTGAAAATATATAGATTATTCAAACGTTAAGATAGCAGCGTTAGAAGTAAATCGTTGTAGATTTATGGTTGTACTCAATCATAGGCCTATAAGGAACGGCTTTTGACCTGTATTAACATTAAATAACTCTATTTCTAATTAAATAATAAATGAATATGAAAAATTTTGCGCTAATGGGTGCGGCTGGCTATATAGCGCCAAGACATCTCAAAGCCATTAAAGATACAAACAACAATTTAATTGCTGCCCTAGATAAGTTTGATTCTGTGGGGATTATGGATAGTTATTTTCCTAATGCAGATTTTTTTGTGGAATTCGAGCGATTTGATAGGCATATTGAAAAATTAAAACGACAGGGAAATATTAACTTGGATTACGTTAGTATTTGTACCCCTAATTATTTGCACGATGCGCATATTCGAATGGCGCTTCGAAGAGGAGCGCATGCAATATGTGAAAAACCCCTGGTTTTAAATCCTTGGAATATTGATGCTTTAGCAGATATTGAAAAACTCACAGAAAGAAAAGTTTATACTATTCTACAGTTGAGATTGCACCCAAGTATTATTGCATTAAAGAAAATGGTTGAAGAAGGGCCTGAAGATAAAATTTATGACGTTGATCTTACTTATTTAACCTCCCGTGGTCATTGGTATTATACTTCATGGAAAGGAGATACGTCGAAGTCTGGAGGAATAGCTTCTAATATTGGTGTTCATTTTTATGACATGTTATCATGGGTGTTTGGAGAAGTGCAAGAGAACAAGGTACATCAACATAGTCATGATCGTGCGGCTGGTTATTTGGTATTTAAAAAGGCCCGAGTTCGATGGTTTTTATCAATAGATTATGACACCTTACCAGAAGAAGTTAAGAAAACAGGGCAACGTACCTATAGATCAATTACTGTTAATGGTAAAGAAATTGAATTTAGCGGTGGTTTTACAGAATTGCATACCAAAAGTTATGAAGCAATTTTAGGAGGTACTGGATTTGGATTATCGGATGCTAGACAATCGATAGAAATAGTTCAGTCTATACGAAATGCAGAAAAATTACCTCTAGTAGGAGATTATCATCCCTTAGCGAAAGCAGCTTTAACAAAACATCCTTTTTATAATAAATAGAGTTAAATGTTAAGGATAAAAGAGCATTTTGGAGCAATAAAAGTTATAAATTTTCATGCCATTACGGATGGTCATTGGTTTGAGAAGATAATTGAATATTTAAAAACACATAAGAGAATAGTATCTTGTGATGAGTTGGATGCCTATCTAAAAGGTCAAATTTCAATTAAAAATGGCTATTTACTTACCGTTGATGACGGAGAAAGGTCGTTTTATGACATCATGTATCCCATTATTAAAAAGCACCAAGTTCCTATCGCTATTTTTGTTTCACCTAAAATTACCACCCAAGAGGAGAATTTTTGGTTTCAAGAAATTGCGGGATTCGATCATGGGAAATTTAAAAAGATTTGTGGTGAAATTCTACAAATCCCTTTACAATCTTTTGAAGAGATTAAAGTTCTTGCTTTAATTAAAAGCATGCAAATTCATGATGTTTTAGAAGCCATAGCCACGTATAAAAGCAAGTATAATGTTGCTGATAAAACCTTTCAAAACGTCACGGTTTCTGAGTTGAAAGAACTTCATTCTTCTGGCTTAGTAACCATTGGAGCACATACCATGCGGCATCCCATCTTATTAAATGAAACCGATGAACAATCGAATTATGAAATTCGTAATTCAGTTGACGATTTAAGTGACTTGCTGAATACGCAAGTAAAGTACTTTGCTTATCCTAATGGTATACCAGCCATTGATTATAATCAGCGAGAGGTAGAGATTTTAAAAGATACAGGGATTGTACTATCTTTTTCAACCAATTTCACCAAGGTCTGTAAATCGAGTAAGCCATTTGAAATTCCAAGGGGAGAGATTTCGAATGGACAATTTGATTTTAGAAAGAAATTAGCGTTATGGCAATATTGGAATCAGATTTCCAATATTAAAAATAAGCGAAAAGACCATTTAAATCAACGAAAAACCATGTTAGCCTTAATTCACCAACATCATGCCTGACCAAGCTTCCCCCATAGTGAATAAAACATCTATTGTATTAGTGACCCCATTGCTTGACCATGGCGGCGGACAACGCTTTATAACTGAATTGGCAAATTACTATGCAAAAAAGCATGAGGTTATCATTGTTTTGTTAAGGTCGGGCGAATCATTTTATCCCTTACATCCAAAGATAAAAGTAATTGCTTTAGGCTATGCACATGAAGCAGGTCAATCAAAGATACAAGTGGCAGTGAGTGGAGTCAAAACCTTATTCAAGTTACGAAAGGTCATTCGGTCTATTAAACCCAAATTTGTTCTCAGTATTTTAAGTTCAACCAACATTCTTACCTTAATAGCCACGCGCTTTTTAAAGACGAAAGTATATGTCAATGACATTATGAGTCCTTATCGAAAACGATCAAAAGGGGAGAAGTATGCACGCAAGTTGTTGTATAAGAAAGCAGATGGTGTTATTGCGTTAACGAAAATTGCAAAGACCATGATTCAAGAAGAAACTAAATGTTCAAATATTACAGTCATACCTAATCCTGTAAAAGACATTGTGTTGGATAAGAATATAGGGAAAGAAAAAATTATTATTAATGTAGGACGCCTTGACAGTGCTAAAGGACAGCATTTTTTAGTGGAAGCATTTAACCAATTAAATCATACGGATTACAAGCTAGTTATTTTAGGAGAAGGCCCTAAACGAAGCCCTTTAGAAAAGTTAATCAAAGAACTTCACCTAGAGGAACGGGTTTTACTTCCTGGTGCAGTGGTTGATATAGATACATGGTTGGCAAAGGCTGAAATATTTGCATTCCCATCTGTGACAGAATCATGGGGAATGGCGCTGACAGAAGCGATGGCTGCTGGTCTCCCTTCGGTTAGTTTTGATTGTGAAGTGGGACCAAGGGAAATGATTGAGGATGGAAAAAATGGGTATTTAATTCCAGTAGGTGATGTAGACGGATTAACCGAAAAATTAAGGCAATTGATTGAACAGCCAGCCTTGAGAACAGCCTTGGGAAAGCAGGCAAAAATAGATGCGGAACAATATAAAATAGAAATAATAGGAGAGCGATTTTTTAATTTTTGCACAGCTAATGAATTTTGTTAAACCGTAATTATGTTATCAATAATAGTCTTATCATCAGATGGATACGCCGATTGTTGGCATCCTTTTTTCCAGAGTTTTAAAAAATATTTTCCCTTAAAGGATGAATATGAAATTCTGCTGAGTACCAATGAAAAAAAATATGAACATGAGGGACTTTTAATAAAAATGATAAATAGTGGTTTAACTACATCGTGGAGTAAGCGCTTAAAAAATTGTGTAAAACAAGCTAAATACGAAAACTTATTTGTGTTAACAGAAGATTTTTTTATTAGATCACCGTTAAATGTTGTCATGTTTGAAGGGTTTTTAGACCTTTTGCAACAACGAGATGATGTGGATCATATTCGACTGTTGTCTACCTACGACAGAACAAAATCAAGTCCTTCTAAATTTCCATCACTAGATTTGATTGACCCAAAGACTAAATTGAGATTTTTGTATCTTCCGGGTTTATGGAAACGGAAGGTATTGGCAAAATATTTATTTAACTTTGAAAGTGTATTTATGTCTGAAAAAATAGGAGATATTCGGTCTACCATTTACAAGGATAATTTCTATGCAATTTCGCGAAGTTATTATAAAAAACATGGGCAGTTTTATGACTGTACCCCGAGCGGCGCATTGTTTAAAGGAAAATGGTCAAAAGATTGGATTGTTCCATTTTTTGAACGTGAGAATATTGATATTGATTTAACAATACGAGGCTTTGCAACCCTAGATTTTCAAAAATCAACACGATTACAAAATAAAATGCAATTAATAAAACACCCAATTCCAACTATTCAGTCCTTTAGTACGTTATTGTGGTTAAAAATAAGAGGTATCTTAGGACTCATCAAAAAAAAATAAAATGAAAACAGTTATTCTTGCTGGTGGATTTGGCACCAGATTAAGCGAAGAGACAGGCGTTCGTCCTAAACCGATGGTAGAAATCGGTAACAAGCCAATATTATGGCATATTATGAAAATATTTTCAGCCCATGGGTTTAATGATTTCGTGGTTTGCTGTGGCTATAAAGGTCATATCATAAAAGAGTATTTCGCTAATTATTATTTAGACGACACCGATTTTACCATTGATTTACAAGATAATAAAATGGAAATTCACCGAAATAATACAGAACCTTGGAAAGTTACCTTAATTGATACAGGTAAAAATAGTATGACCGGAGGTCGAGTAAAACGAGTGAAAGATTACTTAAATGATGAGCCTTTTTTCTTGACATATGGAGACGGTGTTAGTGATGTGAATTTGACAGAGCTTCTCGCATTTCACAAAAAACAAGACAGTTTCGCAACCTTAACTGCAGTACAACCTCCGGGACGATATGGAGCTTTTAATTTGGACAATAAAGACAGTAAAATAACAAGTTTTAGAGAGAAACCCAAGGGAGATGGGCATGAAACGGCTTGGATTAATGGAGGGTTTTTTGTTTTAGAGCCTGAAATTTTTGATTATATAGAGAATGACCAGACCATTTGGGAAAGAGAGCCGATGGAAAACTTAGCAAAAGACAATAAGTTAGCTGCTTATAAACACAAAGGGTTTTGGCAGAGCATGGATTCATTGAGAGATAAGGAAGTATTAGTAGAACTTTGGAGTAAAGAAAATGCTCCGTGGAAAATTTGGTAGTATGCGAAGTACAGCAGTAGAAAAAAATAAAATAGTAGCAGAAGATTTAGCTTATATCTATAACGGATTGTCTGCAACGGAACTAGATAAATTAAAAGATTCAACTATTTTAATCACAGGATGTGGTGGCTTTTTAGGCTATTACTTTATGCATTTTTTTGCGAGTAATGCAGAGCGATTAAACTTACATGTGATTGGGTTGGATAATTTTTTAACAGGATCAAGAGGATGGTTAGAGACCTTAGATGCAGAAAACGATAGAGTAACGCTAAAAGAATACAATGTTATTACCGATGATATTCAATCGGTAGAAGGAGCAGAAGACGTAAAGTTTATTATTCATGCAGCCTCCATTGCTTCACCAATATTTTATAGAATTTACCCAGAGGAAACCATCGATGCGAATATTACGGGATTAAGACGGATGCTTGATTTTTATAAAACAAGATCCATTGACGGATTCCTATTCTTTTCGAGTAGTGAAATTTACGGAGATCCGTTTCCTGAGTTTATTCCAACAGATGAAAATTATCGAGGAAATGTTGCTACCATGGGACCACGTGCCTGTTATGACGAAGCAAAACGTTTTGGGGAGACCATGTGCTATATTTTTAACCAAAAATATAAGATGCCCATTTCTATTGCGAGGCCTTTTAATAATTACGGACCTGGAATGAATATTAATGATAAACGCTTGCCAGCAGATTTTGCAAAAGCTGTGCATGAGGGGAGAGATTTAACCATGTATTCTAATGGAAAACCAACCCGAACATTTTGTTATATTGCAGATGCAATTACCGGATACCTAAAAGTGATGTTACACGGAAAATTAGATGTGTTTAATATTGGGATTGATAAACCAGAAGTATCTGTAGCAGATTTCGCCAACTATTTTGCCAAACAGGCCAAAGAAATATACGACTATAAAGGAGCCGTTGTTTTTGACGTTTCAGATGATGAAGAGTATATGACCGATAATCCCAATCGACGCTGTCCAAACATAGATAAGGCAAAATCAATATTAGCATATAATCCTACCATTGAGGTTGAAGAAGGAATTGGACGCTATTTGACGTTTTTACGAATTAATAATGGAGAATTAATATGATTACAGTTTTAGGATTAGGGTTTGTGGGACTAACCACAGGCTTAGGTTTTGCAAAAATGGGGTTTGATACCTATGGTATTGACATTAATGAGGAACGATTAAATTCGCTAAAAAATTACGAAGTTCCATTTCACGAACCTCATTTAACCGAAGTATTAAAAGAAACTTTAGGGAAAAAATTTTTCTTAGCCGAAAGCTTTGAAAATGCTATAAAGAAAAGTGAAGCCATCTTTATTTGTGTAGGTACGCCATCTGCGGCTGATGGAAGTGCTGATTTGCGCTATATTTTACAGGCTATTGATCAAATATTGGCCGTAGATGATGCTAAGTTTAAGGTAATTATTACTAAATCAACCGTACCACCATCTACCGTTTCGACCAAAATTATTCCTTATGTAAAAGAGCGGGCGGCATCCTTGCAAAGAGCTATTGGATTTGCTTCTAATCCCGAGTTTTTACGAGAAGGCTATTGTTGGGAGGATTTTATTGAGCCAGATCGGATCGTTATTGGCGTAGAAGATGAGCAATCTAAAACTATATTAGATGCCATATATACCCCATTTGAAGCTCCAATACACTATGTGAGTTACAATTCGGCAGAGTTTATTAAATACTTGTCAAATACCTTGTTGTCTACCATGATTAGTTATGCCAATGAGATGTCAGTTATCGCGCATCAAATTGGTGATATAAACGTGTCGCAAGCCTTTGGTATTTTGCACGAAGACAAACGGTGGACGGGTACTCCTGCATCAATGAAAAATTATGTGTATCCAGGTTGTGGCTATGGTGGCTACTGTTTGCCAAAAGACACGGCAGCCCTAGCGAGTATTGCTAAAGAACACGGGGTAACGCCACACATGTTAACAGCCAACTTAAAGACCAATGCCAATATCAAAGATTATTTAATTGATATTGTTAGCGCTAAAGCACCAAAAAATTCATCGATTGGAATTCTAGGACTTTCCTTTAAACCAGCGTCCGATGATGTGCGTTTATCACCAAGTAAAGAAATGATTGATAAATTATTTGAAGCGGGGTATCAAAATATAAAGGCGTATGATCCCTTGGCAAATGCAGAATTTCAAAAGCATTATCCAGACATGAATATCGATTATAAAGATTCGCTTTCAACTTTGGTTGCGGATTCAGATTACCTCGTTGTTTTAACGGGCTGGAAAGAATTTAAAGAAAATAAAGAATTAATACATCAAAAGAACGTTTTCGACTTTAGATATATCTATTAAAAAACAACTATGAACTGTAGACATTGTAACACCGAATTAACAAATGTATTTGCCGATTTAGATTATTCACCCATATCTAATGACATGCTAACTGCGCAACAATTACACGCACCTGAGACCTATTATCCATTAAAAATATTTACCTGTAGTTCCTGTTTTTTAGTGCAGGTAGATGAAATGGAGAAGGCAGATCAAATATTTGATGAAGAGTATACCTATTTTTCGTCGTATTCAACGTCGCTCTTAGCACACTCTAAGAAGTATGTAGAGATGATGATTGATCGGTTTGGGTTTAATGAGCAGTCTCAGGTCATTGAAATCGCCTCTAATGACGGTTACTTATTACAATATTTTAAAGCACATAATGTACCCGTGTTAGGTGTAGATCCAACTGCCAATACGGCCAAAGTTGCTGCTGAAAAAGGAATTAAAACAATGGTTGATTTCTTTGGTGCAGATTTCGCAAAAGAAAAACTCGTTGGTAATGGGATTAAAGCTGATTTAATTTTAGGAAATAATGTATTGGCGCACGTACCTGATATTAATGACTTAGTTCAAGGTATGAAAGTAGCGCTTAAAGACGATGGGGTAATTACCATGGAATTTCCACACCTTGTGCGCCTTGTAGAAGATTGTCTGTTTGATTCAATCTATCATGAGCACTTTTCATATTTATCCTTTTATACGGTAAATAGAATATTTGAATCACAAGGCTTGCAAATGTTTGATGTAGAAATTGTACCAACCCACGGCGGATCTTTACGAATCTTCGCTAAACATAAAGAAGATCAAACTAAAGCAATCTCACCTAATGTAGCTGCCCTACTGAACGAAGAAATTAAAAAAGGTGTTAATTCCTTAAGTTATTATGTGGGTTACCAAGAACGGATTCAACAAATCAAGTATGATACTTGGACGTTTTTAATTGAGCAACAGAAAAAAGGTAAAACAGTTGTGGGTTACGGAGCGGCATCAAAAGGAAATACCTTGTTTAACTACTGCGGTATTAAAGGAGTAGACCTTATTAAATTTGTTGTTGACCTTTCGCCTCACAAGCAAAATAAATATTTACCAGGAAGCCATATTCCAGTGGTCGACGAACAGACTTTAAAAGATGAAAAGCCAGACTATGTGATTATTATTCCTTGGAATTTAACGGACGAAATTTCAAATCAATTGTCCTATATTAGAGCTTGGGACGGAAAATTTGTTAAGTTTATTCCAGAACTTACGATTATTTAAACTTTGATGAATTTGACTGAACATACAGATCAATCCAACACATTAATGTCATTGGTTGAAGAATTGTACCCGCTAAATAGAAGTATTACAGGGGATGGGGTTCGTCAGACGTTGAAAATCATTGAAAAACGCCTACCTTTAACCATTCATGAAGTGGCTACAGGAACCAAAGTACTTGATTGGGAGGTGCCCAACGAATGGAATATTAGAGATGCTTGGGTAAAAAATAGCAAAGGCGAAAAAATAATAGATTTTAAGGAATCTAATTTACACGTGCTTAATTACAGTACCCCAATTCATAAAAAGGTGAATCTTTCTGAGCTTACAGCACATGTTTTTACCTTACCAGAGCACCCTACATGGATTCCCTATCGCACCTCCTATTACAATGAAAACTGGGGGTTTTGCATGCGTCATGCTGATTTTTTAGAATTAAAGGAAGATGAGTATGAAGTCTTTATTGATGCCGATTTAGCAGCAGGACACCTGACCTATGGTGAATTTTATCATCAAGGTGAATTAACGGAGGAATTTTTATTGGTAACGCATATTTGTCACCCTTCATTGGCAAATGATAACTTAACAGGCATATCAGTAGCCGCGCACTTGGGGGCGATGTTACAAACGCAACAAACAAGGTACTCTTATCGCATCTTGTTTTTACCAGTAACTATTGGAGCCATTACTTGGCTCAGTATAAATGAAGCTAAATTAAACCGTATAAAATTCGGATTGGTGCTGTCTTTACTAGGTGATAATGGACCATTTCATTATAAAAAATCAAGACGAGGGGATACGTTAATTGATACCATTGTTGAAACATATTTTGAACATTCATCCGCGGCGAGTGAGTTGTTGCCATTTTCTCCATACGGATATGACGAACGTCAATTTTGTTCCCCAGGGTTTAATTTACCCGTGGGAAGATTAACACGAGCTGTACATGGAGAATTTCCTGAATATCATACTTCAGCAGATAATTTAACGTTTATAAATCAAACAAAGTTGAATGAATCCTTTGAAGTAATTAAGGAACTTATTGTAATGGCCGAGAATGATAAGACGTATTATAATACCAACCCAAAAGGCGAGCCTCAATTAGGTCGCCGAGGCCTGTTTAAAACCATTGGAGGACAGCGCAATACCAAGAATTTTCAAATGGCGTTGCTGTGGGTATTAAATTTATCAGATGGAGAGAATTCCTTAATTGACATATCAAAAAAATCAGGTCTTGATTTTTCTAGCATAAATGAGGCTACACAATCTTTATTAGCCGTAAATTTGCTGCAAGAGGTAGAGTTAATTAATTAACATAAATGAATTTAAATAAGCTTCAGGGTAAGAACATATTGGTTACAGGTGCGTCTGGATTTATCGGATCAAATTTAACATTTAAGCTAGTAGAATTAGGGATGAATGTTTACGGCGTGTCTAGAGCTGTACAGGAAAACACAATAAATTTACATTGGTTTCAAGGAGATTTGGCTGATGAAACCTTCGTAAATTCTATATTTGATTCAGTCAATTTTGATTATGTAATACATTTAGCAAGTCATGTCTTGGGGGCTAGAGATCAAAAGTATGTAGCAACTACATTTAAAGCAAATCTCGTCACGACCATTAACTTATTAAATGCAATTCACAATCACAAGGTCACCCGTTTAGTATTAGCGGGGTCTTTTGAAGAAGGAAAACAAAATATTGACACCCCAAGTTCACCATATGCAGCAGCCAAGATTGCAGCCTCAAATTATGCAAATATGTATTATCATTTGTATAATACACCCGTAACTACGGCAGCCTTATATATGGTTTACGGTCCTGGGCAAGTTGATTTAACAAAACTTATACCGTATACCATACTAAAAACGCTTAATGGAAAATCTCCAGAACTCACCAGTGGTGTTCGTATGGTAGATTGGATCTTTGTTGGAGATGTAGTCATGGGGTTAATTCACATGCTACTGGCAGAAAATATTGATGGGAAAACAATAGAGTTGGGTACGGGAAAATCAATTTCGATAAAAGAAATTGTACGTCAAACGGTTCGTCTTGTGGATAACACTATTGAACCTATTTTTGGAGCGACAAAGGATCGGCCGATGGAGCAGGAGAAAAATGCCGATGTAGAAAATACCTATCGTCAAATTGGGTGGAAGCCCACCGTAAATTTAGAAACGGGATTAGTAAAAACTATTGCATATTATAAACAATTGAATGGATAGCGCAGCAGTAAAATTCAATCATTATTTAGTAAACGTTTTGATATTGGCCCCTATTTTGGCTTTTGTCACTTACGCGGGTGCAGGTATGGATTTTCAAACGGTGGTTCAGTTGTTTTCGTATCTTGGCGTGGGCCTTGTTTTATTTATTCGCAAAAAAGAACAACGCGTAAATTTCCCCACCTACTTACTCTTTTATCTACTCTTTATTATCTATGTCTTTTATTCCGATTTATATCGGTTAGATCGCGAGTTTAAAGTTATTTATTTATTTAAGAATTATTTTATTGGGGGATTTAATTTGATGTTTATTATTGAAAACATAAGTATTCCTAAAAAACAGTTTTATTTTATCTTAAAATGGAGTAAAATACTGTTAATTATTGCGGTAATTGTCATACTATATCAGCAACTTATTGATCCTAATTTTTTCTTACGTGATGATTTAGTTAATCCTGAATTTGCACAAAGTGATAATGATAACCGATTGCCTTCCATTTATTCGTGGATTGGAAATATGGCGGCAGGATTTACTTTTGTACCCTTGTATATTTTTATTGTAGAGTATGAAGATCGCAGTAGAAAAAAGATCTTATTATGGTTAATTGCTGGGGTCTTATTTGTTTTACTAACCAAAGCGAGATGGACCATGCTAAATGGATTGTTAGTATTTGCCGTTCTATTTATTAAACATCAAGATACCACCAAACGGTTTTTGAAATATTTGGTCATTTTACCCGTGGTATTAGTTGGAACTTCTTTTGCCTTAACCTCCGTGGGGATTGATGTTAACGGAATTGTGGCAGAACGTATCCTTGAAAGCGATAAAAAAGATATCAATGAAAAGTCAGCGAGTTCTAGGCTTCTAGCATTTACCATTTTCAATAAATTTTTTAAGGAAAACCCTGTATTTGGAACAGGAAATATTAAATATGGAATGGGAGGCACGGGGCAACAAACCTATAAAATGAGACGGGCATTAGCAGGGAAATCATCTCAAATCCACGTTGGTTATTTATCTCTACTATACCTGTATGGAATTGTTGGCGGATTCTTTTTCCTCGCATTTCTGTTTTTAATTATGCGGAAGTTTTATCGAGATGCTAAAATTACAGGCATGTGGGCACCCTTTCTAGGGTATTTAGGATTTGTTCTGGCCAATGGTACTTTAGTAACGTTTGATACCTTTCAAATTGGTTTGTTGTTAATGATAGTGGTGAATAAGTATTTCGTAGAACACAGTAGAATTGAAATTGAACCTAGTAGAAATCAAATGGAAACCATTCAATGATTGATAAAATTAAAAAATTCTTTCAAGGGCATGAACGTACCGTGAAAGCGAAGAAGAATATTGCAGCTTCCTTAGTTATTAAAGGTATGAGTATGGTTGTGGGTTTTCTTTTGGTGCGAGTTACCATTGATTATCTAAATAAAGATGTCTATGGAATATGGCTAACACTAACATCCTTGATAGGATATTTTACATTTTTTGAGATTGGCCTAGGAAATGGATTAAAGAATAAATTAGCAGAAGCACTGGCAGTAAAGGATTATGCCTTAGGAAAGATATATGTCAGTACCACCTATGCCATCTTGGGGATGGTGATTTTAGTAGTGGCGACCATTTTTTTCATTGCAAATTTTTTTATCGACTGGACCGTCGTGTTAAATACAGAAAAGTCCTTGTCTGTTGAATTGAGAAATGTGGCTTTTGTGGTATTCGGATTTTTCTTTATCCGATTTTTAATTCAATTAATGAATATTGTACTTTTGGCCGATCAACGTCCCGCCGTGGCTAATTTATTTGGTCCTATTGGAAATTTAATGGTGTTGATATTAGTCTTTATTCTTACACAGACTACAGAAGGATCTTTAATTTATATTAGTTGGGTATTTAGTGGAATACCCGTCTTGGTTTTAGTTGTAGCCTCTATTTATTTTTATGGAACACAATATAAACATATTGCTCCGTCGTTTAAAAGTGTCAATTTTAAATATGCAAAGAATCTTTTAAACCTAGGGATTCAATTCTTTTTTATCCAAATTGCCGGCTTGATTATATACCAATCAAGTAACTTAATTATTGCTCAATTTTTTGGAACCGCAGAAGTGACTGTGTATAATATTGGATATAAATACTTTCAAATTATCACGATGATATTTTCAATTATTCTAACCCCATTCTGGGCAGCGTATACGGAAGCCTGGGCTAAAGATGACATTCAGTGGATAAAGAATTCGGTGGCTAAATTGTTAAAACTATGGATGCTTACCGGTGTGGTGGGAATCATAATGTTACTTTTTGCAGATCAGTTTTACTACTTATGGGTTGGAGATAAAGTAAAGGTTCCCTTTGAACTATCCCTAACCTTATTGATCTATTTTATGACCTATACGTTTGGAGGAATTTATGTCATGTTCATTAATGGAGTTGGAAAAATAAAAATACAAATGTATAGTGCCTTTTTAGGATCGATCATCTTTATTGTAGCGAGTATAGTCATGATTAAGTATTTCCATTGGGGAATTAAAAGTCTATTGATTGCGATGATATTGAGTAATTTTAATGGTATTATATTGTCGCCTATCCAGTATAAAAAAATTATTAATAAAACGGCTACTGGATTATGGAACAAGTAAAGAATATACTAATTCTATCTACTTCTAATCCTTATAAAACGGCAGGGGTGGTGGCCTATGATATTTATCAGGGGTTTGTTAAAAACGGATTTCATACAAAGTTGATTGTTGAAAATTATGATCAATATCCTGACGATGGTATTGTCAGTATTCAATCCAAAGGAGCGCATAGACGGAAGCAATTAAAACATAAAATACGCAATAAGATAAATAAAGTACTGGGTAAAAACAAACCGTATACTGACCCTTCCTATCACTTTGATAGCCCTATGCTCAGTCAACAAAAATATGCTACCCAGGCCATATTGAAAAAAGCAGGCTTTGTTCCTGATGTAATTATTGTAATTTTTGCACAAAATTTTATTTCCTATAAAAATTTAAAGGAGCTACAAAATCTAAGTAAAGCGCCAATTTTATGGCAATTTGCAGACATGCATCCTTTTACCGGAGGCTGTCATTACGCGTGGTCGTGTAAAGGCTATCAATCACTTTGTCAACAGTGTCCCGCCATCTTGGATAAGAAGCATCAAAATGAGCCTTCAACGGTATTAAAACGGCACCTAGACCTAGCAAAAAATTTACAAATTATTCCGATAATTGGGTCAGATTGGCTTATTGAAAGAGCGGCAAAAAGTGCCTTATATCGCGATAAAAAAATTGAAAAAATCTACTTATCATTAGATCATCAATACTTCAAACCGGAAGCTCCATCTGTTAAGGAAAAATTAAGAGCAACCTATGACGTTCCTCAAGATAGTTATGTAATGCTTATAATGGCTAAGTATTTAACGCATAAGCGAAAAGGGGTTGAAATTATTCTTAAAGCGCTTTCCTTACTTCCCGCAGAGGTTATTAAAGAGAAAAAATTACATCTATTTGTTATTGGGGGAGAATTAGAGAAGATGAAACCCTATTTAACGGCCGATCTCCCTTTGCATAATTTGACCTCAATTGATCGAACGGAATTAAAATCCATGTACATTTTATCAGATTTATTTATTTCGGCCTCCCTGCAAGAGGTAGGGCCTTATACAATAACTGAAGCATTATTGTGTTCTGTACCTGTAGTAGCGTTAGATCATGGTTATGCCAAAGAGTTTGTCATTGATCATGAAACGGGATTTCTCATAAAAGACGATGAACCGTTATCCTTACAAAAAGGAATTTTGCAACAGCTTCAATTAAAGTCAGATCAACTAAAGGAAATGAAGCTGAGGTGTCGTGAGCGTACCGAGAAAATCGTGACCAAAGAAAAACAAATAAAACAGTATATTCAATTGATTAATTCCTTGTAATATGAAATTTGATACCCCCATCTATGTAACCCAACCTTCGTTGCCTAGCCTGACAGATTATATTCCCTATTTAGAGCGTTTATGGGAAACAAAAATATTGACAAATAACGGTGAATTTCATCAGGAACTAGAAAAAGAACTGGCCAAGGAACTAGGGGTGAATTACGTTTCTTTATTTACCAATGGAACTTTAGCATTACTTACAGCACTACAAACCTTGCGTGTTACTGGCGAGGTAATTACCACACCTTATACGTTTATAGCTACGGCAAATTCGCTTTTATGGAATAATTTAACCCCCGTATTTGTAGATATTGATCCGGTCACATGTAATTTAGATGCGGCAAAAATTGAAGCTGCCATTACCTCAAAAACTACGGCAATAATGCCAGTGCATGTTTATGGTACGCCCTGTGACGTTCATAAAATTCAAGAAATTGCAGACACCTATAATTTAAATGTTATTTATGATGCGGCACACGCTTTTGGTGTGAAGTATAAGGGACAATCTCTCTTAAACTATGGCGATTTATCTATCTTGAGTTTCCATGCCACTAAAGTTTTTAACACCATGGAGGGCGGTGCAATTATTTCTCATGATGAAAAAACCAAGAAGCGGATTGACTATTTAAAGAATTTTGGATTTAAAGATGAAGTAACGGTTATTGCAGCAGGAATTAATTCAAAAATGTGTGAAATGCAATCGGCCTTAGGCTTACTCCAGCTTAAACATTTTAAAGAATATATTGATCAACGAAAAAATATTGCCTCATTGTACAGTAAAGAATTGGGGCGTATTGAGGGGATAACCTTGTTGCCTGAAATAGCCGGTGTAGCAGATTATAATTATTCCTATTATCCTATTTTTATTGAAGACGCTTTTGGAAAATCAAGAGATGAGGTATATGAATTATTAAAAGAATACAATGTTTTTGGAAGAAGGTATTTCTACCCTTTAGTTTCAGACTTTCCTATATTAAACCGTTTTGATTCGGCCAAGCAACAAAATCTGCCTGTGGCGAGAGCAATGACTGAAAAAGTAATTTGCCTGCCAATTTACTCTGATTTAAAAATTGAGGATGCGCTTAAGATTTGTAAAATAGTTAAGAATGTCAAGGATAACTAAGATAATCATAATTGGGTCATCAGGCCATGCTAAAGTAATAATTGATATCATTGAGGCGATAGGAACTTACGAGATTGTAGGTTTAATTGATGATTATAGAATCAAAAATCAAGATGAAACGCTAGGCTATAAAGTACTTGGCAGAATTGAGGATTTAGCGCAGATAAAAGAAGATTTACAGCTTGAATATTGTGTTATTGCCATTGGAGATAATTATGCACGAGCGCAGGTTTATGCTAAAATAGCAAACCTAGGGTTTACCTTTGTGACGCTACAACACCCTACCAGTTGTGTTTCATCCACGGTAAGCTTGGGAGAAGGAAATGTAATCATGCCAGGGGTGGTAATCAATAGCAGTGCTGAGGTTGGTAATTTTTGTGTTTTAAACACACAGGCAACCATAGAACACGATGTTCGCATTGGTAATTTCTCTAGTATTGGGCCAATGGCAGTTTTGGCTGGCAATGTGGCGGTTGGAAATGGAACAGCCATAGGGATGAATACTTCTGTCATAGAAAAATACACCATAGGAAATAATTCAGTTATTGGGGCGTTTTCATTAGTGAATAAAAACATCGGGAATGAAGTGCTGGCGTATGGAATTCCTATTAAATCTATTCGGAAACGAGATAAAGGAGAAAAATATTTAAGATAAAAACTAGATAAACTGCATTCAGTAAGCGGTTTAGAATTTAATAAACACGAAAATGACAAAAAAAACGGCTTTAATTACGGGAGTAACCGGACAAGATGGTGCCTATTTAAGTGAATTCTTATTAAAGAAAGGGTATATCGTACATGGGTTGAAAAGAAGATCTTCCCTGTTTAATACGGATAGAATTGATCATCTTTATCAAGATCCTCACGTAGATAACGCAAATTTCATACTGCATTATGGAGACATGACCGACAGTACAAATCTCATTCGAATTGTACAAGAAACGCAGCCGGATGAAATTTATAATTTGGCCGCAATGTCGCACGTTATGGTTAGTTTTGACACACCAGAATATACCGCAAATGCAGATGGTTTAGGAACGCTTCGACTTTTAGAGGCAGTTAAAATTTTAGGCTTAGAGAAAAAAACTAAAATATATCAAGCCTCAACATCAGAACTGTATGGATTGGTACAAGAAGTACCTCAGTCAGAAAAAACACCCTTTTACCCAAGATCACCTTATGCGGTAGCCAAAATGTATGCCTATTGGATTACGGTTAATTATAGGGAGGCCTATGGAATTTTTGCATCCAATGGTATTTTATTTAATCACGAATCGCCTATTCGAGGAGAAACGTTTGTTACACGAAAAATTACGAGAGCCACTGCGCGAATTGCCTTAGGACTTCAAGATAAAATTTACCTCGGAAATCTTGATGCTAAACGAGATTGGGGACACGCTAAAGATTATATCCGAATGATGTGGATGATTTTGCAAACAGATGTTGCAGAAGATTGGGTGATTGCGACGGGAATTACAACTACAGTACGTGATTTTGTTAAATATGCCTTTCAAGAAGTAGGCATTGAATTAGAATTTAAAGGGGAAGGAGTACATGAAAAAGGATATATTAAATCGTGTAGTAATCCGGCTTATCAACTAAAGGTTGGCACTGAAGTGATTAATGTAGATGAACGCTATTTTAGACCTACGGAAGTAGATTTATTAATTGGTGATCCATCAAAAGCATTCAATAAGTTAGGGTGGAAACCAGAATATGATTTAGCTGCACTTGTTAAAGACATGATGACAAGTGACCTTCGATTAATGCAAAAAGACCAGTATTTAAAAGACGGGGGATATCAAACTATGAATTACTTTGAATAAGTCGAGAAATGGATAAAAATGCTAAAATATATATTGCAGGGCATAAAGGAATGGTTGGTTCGGCTATTTGGAGAAATTTAGAGCGTCAAGGGTTTAATAATCTTATTGGTAAGCGATCTAAAGACTTAGACCTTACCAATGCGAAGCAGGTGGAAGATTTCTTCGCGCTTGAAAAGCCAGACTATGTTTTCTTAGCCGCGGCTAAAGTAGGAGGAATAGTGGCCAATAATACGTATAGAGCTGATTTTATCTATGAAAATTTACAAATTCAGAACAATGTTATTCATCAGGCCTATCGGCATGGAGTAACCAAGTTATTGTTTTTGGGCAGCTCGTGTATTTATCCTAAAAATGCGCCACAACCCTTAAAAGAATCATATTTACTTACTAGTGAATTAGAATATACCAACGAACCTTATGCAATAGCTAAAATTGCAGGAATTAAACTTTGTGAAGCGTATAATATCCAATACGGTACAAATTTCATATCGGTCATGCCAACAAATTTATACGGGGAAAATGATAACTATGATTTAGAAAAATCACATGTCCTTCCCGCACTTATTAGGAAAATGCATTTGGGAAAATGTTTGGCTGCGAATGATTGGAACGCTATCCGTACGGATTTAGACAAGAACCCAATTGAACAAATTGATGGTTCTGCTTCGGAAGCAACGATTCTTACTCAATTAAAAAAGTATGGAATTGAACAAAATGATACGGTGCATATTACGCTCTGGGGAACTGGAAACCCACGAAGAGAGTTTTTACATGCCGATGATTTAGCCCATGCTTGTACGTATATCATGGAGACTGTTAACTTTAGCGATGTGGTGAAGGATGCAGATCAGCCAATTAATACCCATATTAATATTGGTTGTGGTGAAGATCAAAGTATTCGCCAATTAGCAACAATGATTCAAGAGATGATCGGATTTGAGGGGGAAATTAAATGGGATCAAACCAAGCCAGATGGGACGTTTCAGAAATTATTAGATGTAACAAAACTAAAAGAATTACAATGGAGTCCTACCCTTGATCTCAACACGGGATTACAACGAGTTTATGAAAACTACCTTCAATGATTCAAAAGTTAAAACATAAATTCGGAACTGATTTCTCAGGATTTGTAATGGGAAAATTACGATCGTACCGACTTTCAGGGTTAAGGATGTACTCCAGTCTTTTGGCCAGAGCAATCCTGCGCCTGAAAGGAGTGAAATTGAGTTCGAAGGTAAGTTTTTATGGTCTACCCTATGTAAAACGCAACTTTAATAGTAGCATTTCTATTGGTACGGGCTGTACCTTTAGATCAGATCGCACGTCAAATTTAATTGGGTTAAATAGAACCTGCCTTATTTCTACGTTTAATGAGGGAACTACGATTTGTATCGGTGAAAATTCAGGTTTTAGTGGAACTGTCATAGGCGCTGCTGAATCAATAACTATTGGTAATAATGTATTGTCTGGAGCCAATGTTTTAATTACAGATTTTGATTGGCATCCTATTGATCCAACCTTGAGACATACCAGTGAAGGGGTGCTTAGTGCACCAATTGTAATTGGCGATAATGTATGGTTGGGCATTAATACCGTGGTATTAAAAGGAGTGACCATTGGTGAGAATTCAGTAATTGGTGCAAATAGCCTAGTGGTTAAAGATATTCCAGCAAATGTAATTGCGGGAGGAAATCCCTGTAAAGTGATAAAACCCTTAACGTGAATAAAACGGATAAGAAAATAAACATCGTGCATGTTGGAACTTCCGGCGTGCCGCATTATAAAAGTGCTGCCATCAATCGATGTTTAGGCATTTACGCTATTTTTAATGCGGATGAATTTAAGGTATTAGCCCTAAACAATAGGGCAATGCATCTGGCCTCAGAACAAGAGAGTACCCTTGCTGTTCGTGGAAAATTTGAACATATACATTACCTGTATACCATTCCCAGCCCCTATAAACCAACATCTTTTTTAAAACGAAGATGGTTTAGTTTTTATGGAAGAATGAAGGAACTAAGCACCTTATTTCGGTTAGCAAGAAAAAAAGAGATGGATGTTATGTTCTTCTACCCCGAGGGTGATTTTTTTGAATTATTGGCCTATCGCTGTATTTCAAAACTGTTTACTATCCCTATTATTTCGCATTATGTAGAATATCGTACTAGCTTTAATCATGAAAACTTTATAGAACGTATAAATGATCGGTTATTTGATAAACGATTTATGTTTTTAAGTGATGGTGTTATTCCCATAAGTGAATATTTAATTAACCATGTAAAGGGACGTAAAAAAAACATCCCCATGTTTAAAATTCCACCCTTGGCTGATTTTAATTTTTTTGATAAAATTGAAAAACAAGAAGATACGCCAAACTTCCTATATGTAGTGAGCGCACAATATTTTGACCCCATAAAATTAATGCTAGATGCATTTTCACTGGTTAAAAACAATACCTATGAATTGCGCTTTGTGTTGCATGGTTCAGGGATAGATCGTGTGAAAAAGGAAATTGATAATCACGAGAAAAAAGGACTAATTAAAGTCTATTCGAAGTTGTCGTATGAAGCATTGGTGCAACTGTATAAGAATAGTAGTGCACTGCTAATTCCGTTGAGTAATAGCTTAAAAGATGAGGCTAGATTTCCTCAAAAAATTTCAGAATACTTAGCTTCAAGAAACCCTATAATTACCACAAATTTTGGCGAAATAAAGTATTATTTCAAAGCCTACGAAAATGCTTTGGTGGCACCTGAAGACACTTCAGACGCGTTGGCTAAAGAGTTGAATTATGTTATAGAACATCCTGAAAAAGCGCAAGAAATTGGAAATAAAGGTTACGAAACGGGTCGCAAGTATTTTGACAAATTAAGTCATCAGGAAGAATTGATAAAATTTACCATGGACATTATCAACAACAAAAATTAAAATTTCTTTGAACAAAGAGAAAGCATTACGCAAATGAGAATATTATTCTACATAGAAAGTTTACGCGCAGGGGGAAAAGAGCGGCGTTTAGTTGAGCTCATTAAGAGCTTATCTAACCAACCCGATGTGCAGATTGCATTGGTGCTTACAAAGAAAGAGATACAATATACTGCAATACACCAAACCAAAGCAGAAATTTATTATACAGAGCGAAAGAATGTAAAAAAAGACCCCCGAGTTTTTTTTAAATTTTATAAGGTTGCAAAAAAATTCAACCCTGATTTAATTCATGTTTGGGGTAATATGGTGGCAATTTATGCAATACCAACGAAACTCATCTTAGGGGTTCCTATGATCAATAGTCAAATTACCTCCGCTCCATTGCGTATTTCAACCTCCTTACTAGGGCACACCATACCATTTAAGTATTCTGATTTAATCATTGCGAATACAAGCGCGGGTTTAGCGGTGTACAATACGCCAGCAGCAAAAAGCAAGGTGATTTACAATGGATTTGATTTTAACAGGATTTCTAATTTGAAAAATCCAGATCAATTAAAAGATGAATTGCAGATTAAGACGAAATTTGTTGTTGGAATGGTGGCAACCATTTATGAAAAAAAAGATTATGACTCGTATGTTAAAGCGGCTATCAATGTTTTAAATCAACGTTTAGATGTGACCTTTTTAGGCATTGGAGAGGGAGATTCTAAAGAATTAGAAGCCTTGATCCCAGAAGCGTTCAAAAATCATATTAGGTTTTTAGGAAAAATAACAGATACGGAATCGTATATGAATATATGCGATATTGGTGTGCTTGCTTCTTTTACCGAAGGTATTTCAAATGCGTTATTAGAGTTTATGGCCTTGAAAAAGCCAGTGATTGGAACAGGTGTAGGTGGAACTGGAGAGCTGTTAACAGGTGAGAATGGAATACATTTACCGTCAAAACAACCTGTAAGGCTCGCCGAAGAAATAAATAATTTCCTTTCGGATGCTGAAAAGCGAAAGGAATATGGACAAAAAGCATTTGAAACAGTAGATCAAAAATTTAATGTGCTAGATAAAGTTAATGAGTATAGAGCTGTGTACGAAAGCATAATTAAAGTGTAAGAAAATGAAGGTATTATTTGTTAGTAGTGGTAATTCACACCAAAAAGATGGAATTGTTACTTTTATAAAAAGCCAAGGGTTATCCCTAAGGGAAGAAGGGGTAAATCTTGATTTTTATCCTGTTAAAGGACATGGATTTAAAGGTTATTTTAAACATATAAAAAGCCTGCGGAAGCATGTAAAAGCCAATCAGTACGACATCATTCATGCGCATTACGGATTAATTGGGTTTTTGTGTACTATTTCCTTTTTACGAACCCCCATGGTCCTTTCGGTTATGGGTGATGATGCCTACGGAGATTTTAACCTCAAAGGCAAACGGGTTTGGTCAAGTTATTTTGGCATGTTTTTAACCCAAATAGCCTTGTTGTTTTCGAAACAAATAATTGTCAAATCGAAGAATATCTTAAGCGTTATCCCGTATAAAAAAAGGGCTCATGTAATTGCTAATGGTGTTAATTTTGAACAATTTAAACCATTTGATGATGAATTGGTGAAGAATAAATTGTTGTTTCTAGCAGATGTTAACAATCCTCGAAAGAACTACCAACTAGTAGAACGTGCATTGGCTTTGTTAAATGATGATGAAATCACACTTGTAAACCCATTTCCGATTAGTCATGAAGAATTTCCACAATATTTAAATAATTGCAGTGTTTTTATATTGACTTCGTACAATGAAGGATCACCTAATGTTATCAAAGAGGCAATGGCTTGCAATATTCCAATCGTATCAACAGACGTAGGGGATGTGAGGGAAGTCATTGGGCACACAGAAGGTTGTTTTATTACGGACTTTGATGCACAGGATTTAGCAGATAAAATCCGCCTCGCGTTGGCCTATGGAAAACGAACCCGTGGACGTGAAGATATTTGCCATTTAGAAGCGGGGGTTGTTGCAAAAAAAATTAAGCAAATTTATCAAAATATAATAGAAAGCTAATGTGTGGAATCGCTGGTATAATTAATTTTAATGATCACGATGTTTTAGATAAAGACATTCGTTTAATGATGTCTAAAATGAAACATAGAGGTCCGGATGATGAGGGCGTTTATTTAGATCAATCGGTAGGACTTGGTTTTGTTCGGTTAAGTATTTTGGATTTGAGTCCGGCTGGACATCAACCTATGTTTAGTGATGATGCCTCATTGGTAATGATTTTTAATGGGGAAGTTTTTAATTATGTTGAAATCAAAAATGAGTTAAAAGACAAGTATACTTTTCATACGGGAACAGATACAGAAGTAATTTTAAAGGCGTATCAAGAGTGGGGTGAGGATTGTCTTGACAAATTAAATGGAATGTTTGCGTTTGTGATTTACAACACCAGAACCAAAGAAGTTTTTGCTGCCCGAGATCGGTTTGGGATTAAGCCATTTTATTATTATCAAGATGAACATAGATTTATTTTTGCTTCTGAAATAAAATCAATACTTCCGTTATTAGAACAGAAGGAAGCAAATGATCCAATCATTTTAGATTATTTGTTATACAATAGAACAGACCATACTTCACAAACCTTTTTTAAAGGTATTTTTAAAATGCAACACGGGTCATGTTTACAGATTAAAGAAAAACAGGTTGAATTTAAATCATGGTACGTTTTAAAGGATAAAATACGCGAACAAAAAGCGTTAAGTCCGGCACAATACAGAGCCTTGTTTGACGATTCTCTAAAGTTGCGATTAAGGGCAGATGTACCGGTAGGTGTTTCGTTGAGTGGTGGGATTGATTCTTCATCAATTGTAACCACATTAATTAACGATTTTAATCTAAAGGAGTTGATTACCTTTTCAGCGGTATATGGCAAGGATGAACCAACGGATGAAAGTGAATATATTGATGAATTTAAATCCATGGTAAAACATATGTTTTACACCTCACCAGGGGCGGATGATTTTTATAATGATTTTGACACATTTATTGAAGCGCATAACGAACCAGTACCAGATATTGGTCCTTACGCCCAGTTCAAAGTGATGGAATTAGCCGCAAAACATGTAACAGTGACCTTAGACGGTCAAGGGGCGGATGAGCAATTGGCGGGATATCATTACTTTTTTGGCAGTTACTATAAGGAACTCTTAAAAAAATTAAAACTAGGACGATTTTTTATAGAAAACATCGAATATTTTAAAAAGCATAAATCTACTACAGCCCTTAAATACATGTTGTATTACTTGTTGCCAGATAAAATGCAAAGCAGCTTGAATAGTCATAAATTCCCTTCCATTAATAAGGCATTTATTCAGCAACATGCAGGGACTAATGAAATTAATAAAATGCTTTATGCGCCAAAGGATTTAACAGATTCGTTAGTGCAACATTTTGAGTATAAATTAGAGCATTTACTGCGCTGGGAAGACTTGAACAGTATGCATTTTTCAATTGAATCAAGAGTACCTTTTTTAGATTATAGATTGGTAGAAGCTACCATAGCGACTCCGTCTACATCAAAAATATACAAAGGAGAAACCAAACATATTTTGCGCGAAGCGTTGAAGGATATTTTACCTGAAAAAATAACCCAGCGAAAAGACAAAAAAGGATTTACTAATCCACGTGCCAAATGGTTCAAAACAGAGCAATTTAAACAATTTATTGATACAATGTTGGCTTCAGACAGTTTTGCTTCTAGACCGTATTTTGATGCGGAAGTGGCTAAAAGCCAATATCAAAAGCATTTAAATGGAGATGGAGATTACTCAAAGGAAATCTGGAAATGGATTAACCTTGAAATTTGGCTTCGAAAGTTTATCGACAACTAAAAAAAAGCCTAATCATTTAAAATCAGTTCATGACACCGTATAACATATTACATAAAAAAGAAGCGCTAAAGTATCTAGACAAGGTGAATCTAGAAGGCTATTATGGGCTGAGTTATTTTCAAACGGAGGAAGGATTAAAATTTTATGAATCCACAGACAAAGATACCTTTAGTGTTGCCCTCGTTAGAGGTGAAAAACTCATCGGTATAATTTCTGGAGTCATAGAAAAAGAAGACGGCCTTAAATCGTATATTTCACGCAGAGCTATTATTTATGGAGGACCTGTACTAAGTGCTGACATTACGTCTGCCGAAGTAGGGATGCTACTAGATGCTCTAATTCAAAAAATAAGAAAGAAAGTAATTTATATAGAAACGAGAAATTTCTTTGATTATGAAAAATTTAAAGACGTTTTTGAACAACGAAATTTTGCCTTTTCCCCGCATTTAAATTTCCATTTGGCTACGGATAGTGAGGAAGTAGTACGAAAAAATATCAGCAAGAGTAAAATGCGTGATATTAAACGAAGTTTAAAGGAGGGGGCTGAAATTGTCATTGCGGAAAAGCAGGAAGAAGTTGAAGCGTATTATGAGATTCTTAAGCACTTATATAAGACCAAGGTAAAAACGCCACTTCAAGACATCGGTTTTTTTATCAAATTATTTGAGCAAAAATCGGTTAAATTTATTTTAATAAAATACCAAGAAGAAATCATTGGTGGGGTAATTTGTGCGTTACTTCCAAATAAGGTGGTTTACGAATGGTTTGTTTGTGGGGTTGATCGAAAATATAAACACATTTATCCAAGTATTCTAGCCACCTGGGCAGGTATTGAATACGCGTTTAAAAACGGGTATGCCTATTTTGATTTTATGGGAGCTGGAAAGCCCGATGAAGAATATGGAGTACGTGAATTTAAAAAATCATTTGGAGGGGAATTAGTAGCGCATGGAAGATTTTTATATATTGCAAAACCGGGTTTATATAAGTTAGGTAAAGCCGCAATTACTTTGTTAAAGAAATCAACCACTATTACATTGAATAAATCAAGTCAACCCAAGACGATTCATTCAGAAGTTCCAGCCATGTCTACATTTACCGTACTTAACAAGGTCGATGAAATTGATAGAGCTGAATGGACAGCCCTGAATAAAAACGCACCAAATGGAAACGTCTTCCAATCTCCAGAGATGTATGATTTTTGGGGAAGTCAGTCAAGTTCAAAACCCTTTATCTGCGCTTTAAAGGATAAAAATAATGCCCTGATCGGACTCTGTTCAGGTGTATTTATGTCAACGGGCAGCGGATTGAAGAAAAAATTTAGCCGAAGAGCAATTGTGTATGGGGGACCAATAGTTAGTGAAGGCGCCAATAAAAATGAGGTTATAGTAAAACTTTTAGAACTAGTAGAATCTTCTGTAAAGCGTAAAGCGATTTACTTAGAAATAAGAAATGCAACGAGCTATGCAGCTTTTAGTTCAATATTTGAAAAGCGATTTTCTTATATCCCGTATCAGAATTTTTTAATCTCACTTGAAGATAAAGATAAGGTATTTGCTAATTTCACTTCAGAAAAACGAAGGCAATTAAGAAGGGCCCTTCGTGAAGGCTGTGAAATTTCGTATGACAATACCGAAGAAAATTTAAAAGGAGTGTATGCCGTCTTGTACAGAACCTATAAGGAAAAGGTGAAAAAACCGCTTCCTGAGATGCGCTTTTTTAAGGATTTAATGCATCATAAATGCGCTAATATTATTGCAATTGTTTATAATAATCAAATTATAGGAGGAGGGTTCTTCTTGTATAATGAGGACACAATTTACGACTGGTATCGCTGTGGTAATGATGTTGAATTTAAGCATCAATACCCAAGTACCTTAACCGCATGGGGAGTTATGTTGTACGGTTTGGAGGCCAAGATTAAAAATTTCGATTTTATGGGAGCGGGAATTCGTGGAGAACAATACGGCGTGCGAAATTTTAAAGCTCAATTTGGAGGTGAACTCGTTGAGTATGGACGATATGTAAAAATATTAAATCCAATGTTCTATAGAATAGGAGTATGGGGTTTGAAGTATTTGAAAAAATAAAAGGGACAACTACGATTATGAGAATTTTAATAGATATAGGACACCCCGCGCATGTACATATTTTTAAACATTTCACACGTGAAATGCAGAAAAATAATCACGAAGTGCTTTTTACGTGTAGAGAAAAGGAATTTGAAATTGAATTATTACGTGCAGAAGGGTTTAAATTCATTTCCTTTGGAAAAAAGTACAAATCTTTAGTGGGCAAAGTATTTGGCTTATTGGTGTTTAATTTGAAAATGCTCAAGACGGCGCTCTCATTTAAACCTAACCTTTTTCTAAGTGCGGGTTCAATGTATGCTGCCCAGGTTGCATGGTTGTTAAGAAAACCACATTTTGCCATGGAAGATACGGGTAATATGGAACAAATTAAATTATACCTGCCTTTTTCTAATATTGTATTTACTCCATTTGAAATTCCCGAGCAATTAGGAAAGAAACAATTTAGGTATCATTCCTATCATGAATTGTGTTATTTAAGTCCACCTTATTTTACCCCTAATGAAGATATTTATTCCTTTTTAGAGATTCCAAAAGATCGCAAGTTTGCTATTTTAAGGTTCGTCTCTTGGGATGCTACGCATGATGTAGGGCAGGGGGGATTTACCGCAGAGCACAAGGATCAGATTGTAGATTATCTCGCTGAAAATTACGCCTTGTTTATTTCTTCAGAAGGAGAGGTACCCGAACGATTTAAAAAATATTTATTTAAAATTCCACCTGACAAAATGCATGATGCCATGGCTTTTGCTAGTATGGTAGTTAGTGAAGGGGCTACGATGGCATCGGAAGCGGGGGTGTTAGGTACGCCATCGATCTATGTAAACTCCTTAGTGAGATGTTATAATGAGGACCAAGAGAAATACGGACTTGTTTTTAATTTTCAATCGAGTAATGGTGTATTAGATAAAATTAAAGACCTGCAGCAAATTGAGGATGTTGACGCAGTTTTTGAACAACGAAGACAAGCTATGCTTAACGATAAAATTGATTTCACTTCCTTTTTATTATGGTTTGTGAACGAGTATCCAGCGAGTCATAAAATAATTTTAGATAACCCAGCGTATCAACAACGCTTTAAATTTTAAGAATGGACTTTACTGTAAAGATTTATAAAGAATTATTAGAGGCATTACAAAAGAAAGATTACGTCTTTCAAACCTTTGATGAATTCATTCGTACCCCAGAGAAAAAGAGTGTTGTGTTGCGTCATGATGTTGATTTACTCCCGTATAATTCGTTAGCCTTTGCTCAAATTCAAGCGGAACATAATGTGAAAGGGGTTTATTATTTTAGAGCCGTACCTGAAAGTTGGGATGAAGAGGTTATTGTGAAAATTAAAGAACTAGGCCATGAGATTGGGTATCACTATGAGTGTATTACCACTTGTAAAGGCAATATGAAAGCTAGCATGAATGATTTTAAATCGAATTTAGCAGCCTTGCGCCGCCTAGCGCCAGTTAGTACCATTTGTATGCATGGGAGTCCCGCATCAAAATACGACTCTAAAGATTTATGGATTGATCACGATTATCGTGATTTTGATATTATTGGGGAACCCTATTTTGATGTTGATTTTAAAAAAGTATTTTACCTAACTGATACTGGGCGTCGTTGGGATGGCCATAAAGTAAGTGTTCGTGATCGTGTGGATAGTGGATTTGACCTCAGTTTTCATTCAACTCAGGATATAATTGATTACCTCGCAACAAATGAACTTCCAGATCAGCTTATGTTTACCTTCCATCCACAACGATGGAATGATAATAGATATAAATGGACCAAGGAATTGATACTGCAAAATATTAAAAACGTAGTAAAAAAAGTTTTATACGTAAAATAATTTGGACGGGGAAATTATACAATTTAACACTTTTTAACATATTTTTTTGATTTATTTGGTTTTGCGTCAAATATTTAGTACATTTGCCTAGCTATAAAAAGAAATGTTATTAAAATGAAGCTTATCAACCATAAGTCTAGCTTTAGTGCAGTAAGACCCCTAAGTCAAATTAACCTTTATTCTAAAGGGTTACTGTTTCCGATATTCTCCACTTTTACGTTCGTAGGTGAAATTTTAAATTTCTATTTAGAGCTAATTTTTCTTTCTTTTATTAAAAATGATGTCGTTTAGATTTGCTGTAGAACAGATCTTTGTTAAGACAATTTGTAATAATTGATAAAAATTTTGCTATGATAAAACTTTATTCAACCCAAGACTCCTCAGTAATAGATCATGACCTGATTCTAGATAAGGCGTCAGTGCTTAAAAAGATTGAAACCGATGATGTTGAACAAACTGATCACATCAAGGCGCATCTTCATGAGCGGATCCTAAGATCCAAAAAAGCCGATAATTTCACATCGTTAGATCGTATTCGCATTGTTGTGGATGGATTAATAGGTGAAATTAGTGAAAGTGAATTGTGTAAACGTGAAGGTATTTCAACGAAGGTATATCAAAATTGGAAAAAATCCTTTTTGGACAGTTTTAGAGAATCTTCAGAAATAGATTTATTACAGAAAGCGGTAAGTACTAAAAATAAGAAGCAAATTCTCAACGAAGTTGGCTTATCTGCATATCACTTTTTTAGTAAGTATATAGATATCACCAATCCACATAACTTGGTGGTGCCTAAGGGGAAAATCCTTTCAGGTTACAGTGATTTCTCAAAAATTGAAAATGTAGTTCTTCTTAATAAAGTAAATAATTTTCGTCAAATTAATAAGCAATTTGAAGAGGTTAATTCAAAACTGCAAAATGGTGGAATTGTTTTAGGAAGATTTGAAACTTTTGCTGCGAGATCAGATAAAAGAGCGGTAAATAAAATCCCAGTACTCAGTAGTATTGTTAAGGGGTTTGATTTTGTCTTTCATCGTATTTTCCCAAAACTTCCTTATCTAAAGAAATTTTATTTCTTTACAACCAAAGGTAAAAACCGATTACTGTCTAAAGCGGAAGTTTTAGGTCGTTTAGTATCCTGTGGCTTTGATATTTTAGGATGTGAGGAAATAGGAGGTTTAACCTATTATGCGGCTGAAAAAACAAAATTACCTGATTTCAATATGAATCCGAGTTACGGACCACTATTTAAAATGAATAGGGTTGGTAAAAATGGAAAAATTATTGGGGTATACAAGTTTAGAACCATGCATCCGTATTCAGAATATTTACAAGATTACGTATTAAAGTTAAATGGGTACGCGGCTAGTGGAAAACCAGCTGATGATTTTAGATTAGTGCCTTGGGGTAAATTTTTAAGAAGATATTGGTTAGATGAGTTACCTCAATTAATAAACGTGTTAAAAGGCGAGTTGAAAATTGTAGGGGTAAGACCCGTTTCACAACGGTATTTTCAGGATATTCCAGAAGATATTAGAGCCTTACGGTTGTCTCAAAAACCGGGTTGTATTCCTCCTTATGTGGCATTAGATAGAGCCGGTGCGGTGAATAGTGTAATTCAGGCAGAAAAAGAATACTTAGAGACCAAAATTAAGAATCCTTACTTTACAGATACTAAATTTTTCTTTAAAGCAATTTACAATATTGTTTTTAAAAGTAAGCGTAGTGCTTAGGTATTGATTAAAATGATAATTAAAAAAAAATCATCTGTGATAACAGATGATTTTTTTTTGTAATTGGGTTACCATACCGCCGCTACTGCTCATATAAATCGTATGGGATGTTTCTTTTTCTAGTTAGTGCACTACCTCATCGATGTACGTTCAGGCGCATCTACGTTAAGTTTTGTTATACCTATACAAAGAGCGAGCGCAAGTGCTCTACCCATAACAAAACAAGCCCGTCCTAATTAAGAAAAAGGTGTAATGTAGTAGCCCGTGGTAGGTTACTGTACTAGCCTAGATTTAATCTTAGGCTTTGTTAAATTTCCACCAAGCTTTTTTCTTCGACTTCTCAAAAGCTGTTCCGTATCCATAGCCATAGCCATAACCTTGTTTTGAATCAATTCCATTGATTAAGATAGACATATTTGGAATTCGTCTATCATCATAAATTGATTTAACATATTGTAACATGCGTTTATCAAGGAAATTTGTACGGACAATATAGATGAATGAGTCGGCGTAGGTACTCAATAACAAGGTATCGGTTACCATACTAAAGGCCGCCGTATCTACAATGATATAATCGTACTCTTCTTTAAGTGTTTTAAATAGTTCTTTCACCCTTGTATGCATTAAAAGTTCAGAAGGGTTGGGGGCTAAATCACCTGACGAAATCACAAATAAATTTTTATTTGAAGGCACAGGATTGGTTATGCTATCTATGGTAATTGTTGGATTAACAATATAGTTTGTCACCCCTTTTTCACCACGAACATCTAAATAAGCTTCAATTTTGGGAGCCCTAATGTCCATACCTAAGAGCACGGTCTTTTTACCCGCATGGGCTAGAGAGGTGGCTAAGTTTGACGCCACCATTGATTTTCCTTCATGGGCAATGGTTGATGTAATAAAAATTGTTTTCCCTTGAATTTTAGAATCAAGCACAAAATTTAAATTTGTCCGCAAGATTCTAAACGATTCGGCAATACCAGAATTATCAGATTCGGTTATGAGGTACCTTCCTTTGGTTTCTAATTTAGGGATATCTCCAATAATAGGAATATTTAAAATCTTTTCAACTTCTTGGCGTGTATGAATTTTAGTGTCTAATAAATCCTTTATGTATAAAATTGCAAACGGAATAACTAAACCTAAAATAATGGCACCTACATACCCCATGAACCTGTTCGGCCCAGTAGGGGTGCTTGCGCTCATGGCGGAATCAATGATAATAGCATTCGGATCTACAACCCCAAGTGTTATACCTGTTTCTTCTCTTTTCTGTAATAAATAGAGAAATAAATCTTCCTTAATTTTTTGCTGTCTAGAGATGTCTCTATACTCTCGTTCTTGTGTAGGTGTACTATTAAGTTTGTAATTAATTCGACCCGCTTGGCGATCTAATGAATTTAACGTGATTTGTTGACTTTCTTCTAAGTTGTTTAATCCACGTTCAATATTGTCTTTAATTTCTTTTAGGGATTCATCAAGTCGAACTACCGCTGGATTCTTTTCTTTTGCTTTAAGGTTAAGTAACCGTGTACGCTCGAGTTGTAATTCACTGTACTTACTGATAGCTTCATTAATACTATTGTCTTGGGTAAGTATGTTTCCAGGAATACTCGTGCTATTATCAGCACTTTTTACATATTCCTTCATGTATTTTATCTTCTCTAATTGCGCATCAGCAATAGCCTTCTGACGGTCTAGCTCTTGACTGGCCTGCATGTTAATTCCAGTTTCAGACGCTTGATCAGATAATTGATATTTTTTCTTTAAGGATTCTGCGGATAAATCAATTTCAGTAAGTTCTTCTGATATTGCAATTAATCGATCATTCACAAATTTTGCGGTATTGTCAGATAGCGCTTCCTTTAAGGCAACCGCACGTTCATTGTATTTTTTTACGAGTTCATTTAGAAAATCTTCCGCTTTGCGCTTATCAGTATCGGTAATAGTTAGGCTTACTACATTTGAGTATTTAGAAATAGGCTCAACGGTTAGGCTGTTTACATATGCATTAGTTATCCCTTGAATTGAGGTTATTCTTACTAGAATAGACTCACCAATTAATCCAGCAGATTTAAGATCAACACTTGGGGTAATAATTAAGTCAGAAAAGTTTGTGGTCAGTTTCTCTCCAAAAGAATACTGACGGCTAACAGAACGATCCGCATTTGAATAGGTGAATTTAGATTCTGAATTAACATCGATATAGAAGTCTGTACCGTAGGTGTATAAGACCGAATCTGGAATGAAAAAATTGATATTTAACGGGGGGTCTGAATATCGTTCATTTTCATAATATTCTGTTGAAAAGCCCAAATTATCATCCACAAACTTACTGATGGCGTTTTTATGTGTGAAAAATTGTACATTGAGTTTTAACGCTTCAATGGCTTTAGATACTAAACTTTTTGAGGTTAAGATCTCAATTTCATCTTCTATATTATCTCCACCATTTCCCATCATCCCTAAATCTTGGAATACGGATAAGGTAGATTTGTCAGCACCACCTTCATCTTTAATTTTTATGGAAGCTTTTGCTTCATAGGTGTCTCGAGTAAAATTTAAGTTCCAAAACGTATTTAATAATGACAAGGTGATGGCTAATAAGAACCATTTCCAATAGCCCATGTATTTATCCACTATTGATCTAAGATCTAAGTTGCCGCCTTGGTTATGTTCTTCTGGCTGACTTAATTTTTTGCTGAATTCCATATTGTATTACGTACTAAATTTTATTTGGTGATACTTATTATTAAAGCAGAAACCGTAACCAAGGTTGAAATCAAACTCAATGTAGTGGTTGTATTCGGACCAATATTTGATGATTTTACGCGTGAATTATTTGGCTCTACATAGATGTAGTCATTTTGTGCCAAATAATATACGGGCGAATTAAATACCGCCTCGGATGTTAAATTTACGCGATAATACACTTTTTTATCTCCCTCTTCCCGTACCACAAGAACGTTATCTCTTCGACCTTGAATAGTTAAATCTCCGGCCAAGCCTAAAGCTTCTAACAAGGTAATTCGTTCATTTTCAATTTTAAAAACCCCTGGGTTTCTTACCTCCCCTTGAACGGTTACTTTAAAATTAATGATTCGAATTAATACCATTGGGTTCTCTAAAAAATCTTTCAGTCTAGTTTTAATGGTTTCCGTGGCTTGTGTTCTGGTTAACCCTGCTAATTTAAGCTTTCCTAGTTCTGGAAAATCAATGTTACCATTTGGATCAACAAGATAGGATTGTGTTGTTGTTCGACCAATATTACCGTAATCATCAGAAAAAGTAACTGTGTTTAAGTTATATGGCTTCACTAAATCAGAATCGGCACCTGCAACTATAATTGTTAATCGATCATCGGGTTTGATTACTGGGCTATAATTAGAAATAGGTCTACTCATAGCTACCATATCAACATCTTGAAAATAAACAATATCTTGACGCGATCCACAAGAAGAAATAAATAGCGCTAAAAGCATTAGCATGCTTAGCGTAGAAAAGGTTGATTTGATTGAGTTATTCATGGTATAAAATTTTTACTAAAGTAAGGTTATAATTTGTGGTATTCTTTATATTTAATGGTATTTTTATTAACGATAGATATTATAATTTATTTCTTCTAAATCAGCTTTTTAGGTTTGTTCTTGTAAGACTGATATGACCTTGTCTATGGCTGTTTTTGAAAGCCTTACCCCACTTGGCAAACATAAACCTTTATTAAATATTTTTTCTGAGGTTCCATTTATAAACTTTGGGTAATGTTCAAAAACCGGTTGTAAATGTAAGGGCTTCCACAATGGTTTTACCTCAATTTGGTTTTCATCAAATCGTTTTCGTATTTGTTCTCTTTGCGCATAATCCTCCCCCTGAATACAGGTCAACCACCGATTTGAATAATAGGTAGCCGGACCATCCAGAAATGAAAATGTCCCGTCAAGTTCTGCCTTATAATCCGCGTAAATCTTTCTTTTTTGCACAATATGCGTATCGAGTTGCGCTAATTGTGCTCTTCCAATACCTGCCAAAATATTGCACATGCGATAGTTATATCCAATCATAGAATGCTGATAATGCGGTGCGTTGTCTTTTGCTTGGGTTGCTAAATGAATAAAGGCTGCTTTTTGCACGTTTGTCTTACACACTAACGCGCCTCCAGCTCCTGTGGTTATTATTTTATTACCGTTAAATGAAAAGATGGCGAAATCACCAAATGAACCACAAAACCTGCCGTTTACATGACTTCCAAGAGCCTCTGCTGCATCTTCAATAACGGGGATTTCATATTTTTGAGATAGGGCATGAATGGCCTCAACCTTATATGGCATGCCATAAAGATGAACCGCAATAATTGCCTTGGGTTTTTTACCCTGCTTCAATCTATTTTTAATGGCTTCTTCTAATAACTCGGGACACATGTTCCAAGTTTCTGTTTCACTATCAATAAAAATTGGTTGAGCCCCCACATATACTATAGGGTTTGCAGTGGCAGAAAAGGTAAAACTTTGACACAGCACTTCATCACCTCGCTTTACACCAAGAGCCAATAGGGCTAAATGAATGGCAGATGTTCCCGAGTTGAGGGCAACTACTTCTGGTACGGATAAATACGAGGCTAGTTGTGTTTCAAAAACATCAATATTTTCACCATGCGAAGCAACGCTGTGTGCGTTAATCGCTTGTTGAATATATGTCATTTCGTCACCTGAGAATACCGGTGGTGATAAAAGTATTTTCGAATTCATAACAATAGTTCTCTACAAAACCTTGGCAAATATACTATTTTATTGACTAGTATTTTAGTTGAATAATAAATATCTCAACTATTTTCTTAATCATATTAATTTCACCAAATGAGCCTACAAATATAATGTATTAAATGATGTAATGTAAGTGCTTTACAATGAAGTTTTAACAGAAAGGTGCCAAAAAAAAACATCAAAAACAGGTATTAAATCAAGGTTTATGTAGAACTAATTCTTTCCCGTAACATGTGGTTTTGCTACTTATTTTGAATATTCAATACATTATTTTCAATCAACTATATCGAATAGACATAGAATTGTTAATCAATTTAATAATTGATTAACAAAATAAATCCCATATTTTAAATAGTTTTGACTAATTTTGCGGACTAAAATCCGAAAGGAAATAACGAAGACACTAAAAGGATTAATTAATTAAAATAACTAAAATGAAAAAAGTAGTATTTATGGTAAGTCTCGTGGCGGTTTTTGCATCATGTGAAAATGAAGCCAAAGTTGACTATACTGTGTTGTCTGGTAAAATAGACAACAAAGCGGAAGGTTTACTTACGTTAAATGATTTGAACGATAGAAAAAATATTGATACCATTGCGGTTGCTGCCGATGGTACTTTTATGGATACCTTAAACCTTAAGGCTGGTGAATACATGTTGTACGATGGTAAAAATCCAACAAGATTGTATTTAGACCAAGGGAACAATGTAAACGTTGTTTATGACGCAAACGATTACAAAAATACCGTTGCTTTAACAGGTGCTGGAGCCGCTGAATCAAATTACATGATGGCAAAAGCAAAAAAATCTGCTGAGATTATGGGGGAAGGTACAGCTGTTTATGAGTTAGACGAGGCTGGCTATAAAGCTAAAATGAAAGAAATTCAAGCGGCTGCTGAAGAATTATTAAATGCTGAAGGTATTTCTGACAAGTATAAAGCGAATGAAAAAAAGAACTTAGGGTTTGAATACCTTAATTCATTATCTAGATACCCAAGTTACCATGCATACTATGCTAAAAAGCCTGATTTTAAAGCATCAGATGACTTCTTAGCTGAGTTAGATGGACTTGATTTAAATAATGGTGCAGACTATAAAAGTTCAGCTGCCTATAAACAATTAGTTTCTGCTGCTGTAAATAAAAAAGCACAAGAAATTATGGCTAAAGATTCGCTTACAAGAGAATTTGCAATGATTCAGGCAACGAAAGAAAACGTGACAAACGAAGAAATTCGTAATGATATTGTGGTAGGTTTAACCAGCATGTTAGGTCGTGTTGAAAACTTAGATGAGTTTTATACTGCGTTTAATGAGATATCAACGAACGAAGAACACAAAGCTGAAGTTAAAAAGAATTACGAAATTTTAAAGTCGGTTGAAAAAGGACAACCTTCTCCAAAATTTACAGATTTTGAAAATCATGCTGGAGGTACAACTTCACTTGATGATTTAAAAGGAAAATATGTATATATTGATGTATGGGCAACCTGGTGTGGACCTTGTATCGCTGAGATTCCTTCATTAAAAAAAGTTGAAAAAGCGTATCACGGTAAAAACATTGAATTTGTAAGTTTATCAATCGATACTGAAGACGCGTATGATAAATGGAAAGCGATGGTAACTGAAAAAGAATTGGGTGGTATTCAATTGTTAGCAGATAACGCATGGGAATCTAAATTCGTTCAAGATTACTTGATCAGAGGAATTCCTAGATTTATCCTTATTGATCCACAAGGTAATATTGTGAATGCAAATGCTCCAAGACCTTCGGATCCAAAATTAGTTGAAACGTTTGAATCGTTAAGCATCTAAGTTTTAGTATACAACTTTTAAAAAGCGCCTTCGTAACTCGAAGGCGTTTTTTTTTGCTACTTTCGTTAGGCTTATGCTTTAATTTTAAGTTTTTTTTAAGGGGAAACCCTCATTTTAACATCATAGCAATAACAGACCTAGCTGATTAAATCCAAATCCCATGAAACACCTATTTTTTATAGTAAGCCTATTCTTATTATTTTCTTGCAGCCCTAAAGAAGCCCCCTTACAAGCGGGACACTACAGGATACATGGTGAGCTAACAAATCTAGAAAACGGAATTTTATTCCTCTCTAGTTATCAGGATGGGGTACGTAGCTTAGATACGCTAACCGTTGAAGCGGGAAAATTCACCTATGAGGGTACCTTAAGTGGCAGGGTAAAAGCGGTAAATATTTCAACCACTACTAATCCTCAGTCTCAAGATCCTATGGCACGAATTTATGTTGAACCGTCTGTGATGAAGTTTACGGCAGATGCCAAAAATTTAGCGACATTTAGCCTGACAGGATCAAAAACGCAGGATGATGCTCAGGTCTTAACGCAGCTTCGTAATAAGGTGGCCGATAAATTTAAACCGGAATTAGCCGCTTTTGAAGCAAATAGAAAGTTGTACGACGCCGCCACCACAGAAGAAGATAAGAAGAAATACAAATGGAAAGATGATGACCTACGCACCGCCCTAGAGCCCTACTATACAGAAGGAGCGGCTGTGGTGAAGCAATTTATAGTAGATCATCCTAGATCCTATATCAGTCTTGAAAATTTACTATTTGTGTTAGAGGAATTTACACAGGAGGAAGCGATGACTGTTTTAGAGAACTTCAAGGAAAGTTATAATACCGACCTTAGATATACACGTACATTAAAGGAAATTAATGATATGTCAAAGGGTATTCCTGGAGCTATGGCGGGCGATTTTAACACCACTGACATTAATGGAAAGGCCATTGCCTTGGCCGATTTCAAAGGCCAATATTTGTTAATTGACTTTTGGGCGTCGTGGTGCGTTCCTTGTCGGAAAGGAAACCCGCATTTATTAGATGTTTATGCAAAATATAAGTCCAAAGGCCTAGAAATTCTCGGTGTTTCTGATGATGATAGTAATCACGATGCATGGCGCAAAGCAGTCAAAGAGGATAACATTGGGGTGTGGAGACATGTCTTAAGGGGATTAGAAATAGACCGTTCTAATGGAGGGTATAAAATTATAAACGATGGGATTAGTGGAGGGTATAATATTTCCACCTTACCCACCAAGATTTTAGTAGGACCCGACGGAATTATTATAGGTCGTTACGGTGGAGGTGGAGAAGATGATGCCGCTATGGATAAAAAATTAGCTGAACTATTTGGAAATTAACCCCTGCGGTCTACTCATCAGTACTAAGTAGCTGGAAACAAATTTATTTTTATAAAGATTGTAGCACCACACTGTTAAGGGTAAATCCAAAAACCTAAGCTAAGGTCAATATATCTCCTTGTTAGGGGGAGTTAGTACGTGTATTTAGGCACTGTATGATTGACCTGAAGTACTACGCCTATGTTATTAATCCAAGTACGCCACCAAAATTAGGGAAAGTATATTTAATTGGTAGGATTTATAGGATATAGTTCATCAAAATCGTAGTTTAGCCACCTACGGTATGCTCAGTGAGCAACCATCGACAAAGTGAACTATACGCATGATATAACTTTCTTGGTATTTAGTTTTGTTTGTTAAAACCAAACCTAGAAAGAAAAAAGGGTCAGGATTCTGGCCCTTTTAACTATTTATTTACCTAATCAGTACATTGTTTACTAATAATTATTAGATCAACCTTATTTGTGAAAAAGGCGTATGACAACCTTAGGTAAAGGAGATATGAAAAAAGCAGCCCTTAGCTTAGCCCGTGAAAAAGTATGACAATTGTAGATGTTTTTGCACCAAAGCCGACATCGGGAGACTTAGAAAAAATGTTTACAACCTATATGTAAACCGAGATTAGGTAGGTATACTGTTTTTTTTTGCTTGTTTGACCTCTTTTTTTTATTAAACATTGAATTAGACCTTAATAAATACAGTATCTTAGCAACCTCTTTTATTTTAGTATAATTTTAACAGTACAAGTATAGGGGGGAATGATATTCTTAACGTCATTAAGATGAACAATAATTCAACAACAAATTTTTACACAAGTTACATGAAAAAATTAATTTTTACACTGTGTCTACTTATCTCGTTTGGCAGTTTTGCCCAGAGCGTAGATTTAGACCAAAATTTACCGGTTAATACCAGGGTTAAAAAAGGGGTGCTTTCTAATGGAATGACCTATTATATTTACAAGACGGATGTGACCAAAGGGGTGGCAAGTTATTATATTATCCAAAATGTAGGATCAATACTAGAGAATGACAACCAACAAGGTCTCGCTCACTTTTTAGAGCATATGGCCTTTAATGGTACAAAGCATTTTGAAGGCAAGGGAATTCTTGAAACTTTAGAGAAAGTTGGGGCAGTTTTTGGTAGAAATATTAATGCCTATACTGGATTTGACGAAACGGTTTACAATATGGATAACATTCCTACTACAAATGGAATGATTGATACCTGCTTGACTATTTTACAAGATTGGTCAAATTACCTGTTGCTTACGGATGAAGAGATTGATGCAGAACGTGGTGTGATTAAGGAAGAATGGAGAACCCGTCAAAGTGGAGGAATGAGAATTCTTACCCAATCACTGCCTACCATGTTTAACAATGCCAAATATGCAGAACGAATGCCTATAGGTAAAATGGATATCGTTGAGAACTTTAAATACAAAGCCTTACGAGATTTTTACCACGATTGGTATAGAACTGACCTACAGGCTATTGCTGTAGTTGGTGATATTGATGTAGCAGATATCGAAAAACAAATCAAAGCTAAATTCGCTAAGATTCCTGCCGTAAAAAATCCAAAAGAGCGAATTAACGTTGCCATTCCAGAGAATAAGGAAATGTTGTATGCGTTGGTTATGGATGAAGAAGTTTCTACAGCGGCAATTTCAATGAGTATAAATCACCCTAAATCGCTGGCAGATAAAAAAGTTGGTGATTTACGGAATTCGTTACTAAACGGGATGGTTACAAGGATGATTTCAAATCGTTTACGTGAATTAAGCCAAAACCCGGAAGCTAAATTTTTAGGTGCGAATGTAGGATATCGCGGCAAATCAAGACTTAATGAAGAGTTAGCTATTTCGATTACTCCTAAACCAGGAGAACAAGCAGCCGCCTTTAAAGAGGTGATGACAGAAGTGAGTAGAGCTGTACAGTTTGGGTTTACCGAAGGTGAGTTGGATCGTGTGATCAAACAATACACAAACTTTTACGAAACGCAGGTAAGTAAGGAAGACGATAGATCGCATGGCCAAATCATTAATATGATTAAAACTAACTATTTAGACAATGCTGCCATGACAGATGTGTCTAAAGAAGCTGATTTAGCCAAGAAAATATTTGCCAGTTTAACGGTGGCCGATTTAAACAAGACGATCAAAGGCTTGTATACCAAAGAAAATAGAGCCGTAATTGTAACGGGGGTTAAAGGAAAAAATAATTTAACCGAAGCCCAGGTAAAAAGCATACTTACTGAGGTAGAGAATGATAAAAGCCTTGCACCATATACGGATGCCTTTAGTGGTAAAACCTTACTTTCTGGAATTCAACTAAAACCCGGACATATTGTAGCCGAAACGAATGATGAAAATGTTGGTGCAACGACCTTTGAATTGAGTAATGGAGTAAAGGTTCATTATAAGTTTGCCGATAAGAATAAGAATGACGTAAAATTATATGCTACAAGTTATGGAGGGATTTCTTTAGTTAATGTGGATGATTTACCATCGGCAAATATGATGGGTAATATTGTTCAAATGTCTGGCCTAGGGGATTATTCTGCAACAGATTTACCAAAAATTTTAGCAGGAAAAACCGCTTCAACGCAAGTTGGGCTATCAGCCTTGTCAGAGACCTTAAATGGATCTTCGGTAACTAAAGATACCGAGACAATGCTACAAATGGTGTACCTCCGTTTTATGAAGCCACGTTTTGATGAGCAAGCGTATAAAGTACTCCAAGGTAATATTACAAATTTCTTATTGAGAAAGAGTAAAGATATCAATTCGCAAATGCAAGATAGTATTACCCATACCTTATACGGAAAGAACGATCCAAGAAATCGCATCATGGATCAAGCCATGTTTGATGAAGTGAGTTTTGAAAAAATGAAAGAAATCTACAACAGTCGTTTTAACGATCCAGCAGATTTTGAGTTCTTTATTGTGGGTGATATTAAAAAGGAAAATCTTAAACCGTTATTGACAAAGTATATTGCCAGTATTCCAACCAAAGGGATTAAAGAAAACTGGAAAGATATTAGTACCAAATGGGTTGATGATACGATAGATAAAGATATCTATATCAAAATGGAAGACCCTAAAAGTTCTGTTCGTATTGACTACAGAAAAGAAATGCCGTATAGTTTAAAAAATGCAATGATTGCTAGAACGCTGGGTGCAATTCTACAGTTAAGATATACCGAAACACTTAGAGAGCAAGAAGGCGGAACCTATGGTGCAAGTGCTCAAGGAAGATTTTCTAAGCGACCAAAAGAAGAAGCGTCATTGTTTGTAGGCTTCGATTGTAATCCTGATAAAGTGGATGACTTAGTAAACATTGTGCATGAAGAAATTAAAAAGATTGCAGCTGGAACCATTAACCAAGAAGACTTAGATAAAACCTTGGCGAACTATATGAAGGTTAGAAAAGAACAACAAGATTACAATAGCTATGACATGAATTTGTTAGTGAACTATTTTATTGAAGGGTACAATATGAATGCCCCAAAAAACTTCGATAAAATTGTAAATTCAATCACCGCTAAAGACGTTCAAAATTATACAAAAGAGCTTTTAAAGAATGCAAGAACCTATGAAATTGTATTCAAGCCTGCGAAATAAGTAGAACAGCTTCACTTAAAAATAAATCATCTTGAGTTCAGGCTCAAGATGGTTTTTATTTAAACCGGGAGAACAGTTGTATGCCTAAACCGCATTGTGTATTTTTGACTTAACCAATATCAATCCATAAATTACCTTAGATGAGTACCTTAACCTATTCAGAAAACAGCATTGAAAAACAAGACTTAGAAGCTTATTTTCAGCAATTTAGAAAAAACATCATTGGCGATGTATGCACCTTTGAATCACGTAATGGAAAACAAGATTTATTGTATGCAGATTGGATAGCCAGTGGTAGATTATATGAGGAGATTGAAAAAACCATGTGTGAAAAAATTGGCCCTATGGTGGCAAACACACATTCTTTTTCAAGTGAAACAGGAAAAGCATCGACCTATGCCTATAAGCACGCACGTCAAATTATAAAAAGGCATGTCAACGCAAATGAAAATGATATCTTAGTGACTACCGGAACCGGTATGACAGCTGCTATATCAAAACTTCAACGCTTAATGGGATTGAAATGGCCAGGTGCGGTTAAAGATAAAATCACCTTAGCTCCAGAAGAACGACCTGTGGTTTTTATTACCCATATGGAACATCACTCTAATCATGTACCTTGGATGGAAACTATTGCCGATGTAGTTATTTTAGATGCAAGTCCTGAATGCTTGGTTGATCCATCTTATCTAGAAAAAGAATTGAAAAAATATGCCAATAGACCACTTAAAATTGGATCGTTTTCGGCTTGTTCTAATGTTACAGGTATTATAACTCCTTATACTAGATTAGCGGAAATTATGCATGCACATGGAGGCTATTGCTTTTTAGATTTCGCAGCTTCTGCACCCTATGTTGCTATCGATATGCATCCAGCAAATCCCGCACATAAAATTGATGCAATATTCTTTTCACCACATAAATTTCTAGGCGGACCAGGCACCTGTGGCGTACTTGTTTTTGACAAGGAATTATACAAGGCTGAAGTACCGGATAATCCAGGTGGAGGGAATGTGAAATGGACCAATCCTTGGGGAGATTATGGCTACTGTGATGATATTGAAACAAAAGAAGATGGGGGTACGCCGGGGTTTTTACAAGTAATGCGAGCTGCACTGTCTATCCGACTTAAGGAGAAGATGGGAGTAGAAAATATGAAAAATAGAGAAACGCAATTACTTGATCTTTGTTTTAAAAACTTACGAGAAATTCCCAATGTTTTTATTTTAGGTGATAATGCAGAAAAGCGTATTGGTTGTATTTCCTTTGGCGTAGAGGGTATACACTATAACCTTATTGTTCGTTTATTAAATGATCGCTTCGGAATTCAAGTCCGTGGAGGATGGTCTTGTGCAAGTACCTATAGTCATCATCTGTTTAAAATGCTTGAAGATAATTCTAAAGCTGTAGTAGATGGAATTAAAACAAAGAACTTATCTAATAAACCAGGATGGGTGCGAATTTCATTACATCCGGTGACCACAGATGCTGAAGTGATTCGTTTTTGTGAAGCTGTAAAAATGATTGTAGAGAACATTGAAGAATGGAGTGCGTGCTATACGTATAACCCAGCGTCAAATGAATACGAATGTGAAGAAGGCGATAGCGCTATAATTAAAACAGTTGAAGGTTGGTTCGAAATGTAAGAGCTGCTCAGCTGCTTTGTATATAGGCCCTGGGCTATTTCTTAAGAATACCGCTTGGTTAAATTCGTATTTATTGGTTACTTTCGCAAAAAAAAAGTGCGGGGTTTTCATTTATTTTTGATGTGTTTTGGACTGATGTCATCCAATTTAATTGGACAAAATCAATCATACACAGCGTTCGGTCAAGACCCAACTCGTCTTGCTGATTCGTTGTACATAAATTTAAACACCACCAATATAGTAGATCGGTTAACGGCGATTACTGCTTTAGGGGATGCTCATTTTCTTCATGGGAACACAGATTCAGTAGCCTATTATGGAAATTACCTTCAGGATCAGGTGATACGATATCGTACAGACGTAGTAAATAGTGACGATTACCTTGCTCAATCGTACTTACTCATTGGCTACGGGCAATTGATGAATGGACTAAAAGATGAGGCGTTAGCGTCTTTTATTGAAGGAATTGAATTAAATAATCCGGCTAAACACCATGAACTTCAACTCGGCTTAGCAATTGTTTATAAGGAAAAAGGAGCATTTGATAAAAGTATTTCCTTGCTTAAAGAATGCTTTAAGGCACCAGCTATTGCTACGCGTTTGCATGCAAAAAAACAATTCGGTGATATTTTACTGGCAAGAGATGAATGGCAAGAAGCCAATCAAATTTATGAAGAAGTGTTACACAGTTTAACGCTTGATCAAACCAAATTATATCTTCAGACCAAACTAAATCAAGGGAGTATTGCAACCAAGCGTCAGAAATATGACCAGGCCATACGTTTACTTGATGAGGTGTCAAATTCGGCTCTAGAACAAAAGTATTACGATGTTTATATTGAAGCTGTTATTCAAACAGGAAAGGTGTATAGTTTGCGTAAAGATTATGAGTCGGCGCAAATTGTACTTTCTATTGCCCATGTCAATGCCATAGGTTGGGAGCGATTAAGCTTAGAACAAGAAGTTCTAAAGGCCCTGACAATGGTAAATGTGGCGAAAGAAGATTATAAAAATGCTTATGCCTTAATGACACAGTATGTCAGTGTGATCAATCAAATTAAAAATAAACAAAATCATCAGGCAATTCGCGATCTCGAAATCAAATATCAAACTACGGTAAAGGAAAATGAAATTTTGTCGCTTAAGGAAGAACAATTGGTCCAAGAAAATAACCTAAGCCGTCAAAAAACAATTAAAAATGCAATTTTGATTGGATTTTTAATTCTGCTTATTCCCATCATTGCACTACTCGTAGTTTACTACCAAAAACTACAGGTACAGAGTGCTTTAGCCCAACAACAAGAAGAGTTAAATAAGCAACAGGTATCCGCGTTGTTGCAAGAGCAAGAATTAAAATTAGTCAAAGCTTCGGTTAATGCTCAAAATGAAGAGCGGAGTAGAATTGCCATGGAGTTACACGATAGTATTGGCGGAAACTTGGCGGCGATTAAGTTGCAGTTGAACCAAGATAATCAAAAGGATAATGGTAAACTACTCGCGCAAATTGATGAAACGTATACGCAAGTTCGAGAAATATCACATAATTTAGCCCCAACAAAATTAGTAGAAAACGCTTTTACAAATGTGATTGATGAATATATCAGTAATTTAGAAAACACCAAAATACACGAAATTAAATTTGTGCCCTATCCTTTAGATAAGGTGAATAAAATTGAAGATGCGATAAAAATTAATTTATTTAAAATTATTCAAGAACTATTGACCAACACGATTAAGTATGCAAACGCAGATCATGTTGAAATTCATTTAAATGTTTTTGAAAAATCAATTCATTTGCTCTATGAAGACGATGGCGATGGGTTTGATGTAAAGCATTATAAGAAGGGCCTAGGCATTCAAAATATAAAACGAAGATTAGATCCTCTACACGCTGAATTTAATATTGATTCTGCGCTGCAACGAGGAACGGTAGTAACCATAGAAATACCCATACCATGATAGATAGAACGTATAATATTGTTGTAGTAGATGACCATAAAATGTTTTTAGACGGTTTGTTGAGCATCATAAGTAATGAACCTTCCTTTACGGTGGTTCTTACCGCAAATAGTGGTAAAAACATTATTAAATACCTCGATATTAATGAAGGTAAAGACATCGATTTAGTTATTTCTGATGTCAATATGCCTGACGTAAATGGCATCGTGTTAAACCAGCATATTAAGACCAATTACCCAAGCATTAAAACATTGATGGTAAGTATGTTGCACGATTCTAAAACCATCCATGCCCTAACGAAGGATAATATTGATGGCTACGTGCCTAAAAATGCAGATAAGGAAGAATTATTGGTTGCAATGCATACGGTGTTAAAAGGGCAAAAGTATTTTTCAGAGTCGATAAAGCAAGCCTATATGGAAGCTATGTTTTCTAAGGAGACCACAAATGAAATTCCTTTAACAAAACGTGAAAAGGAAGTGTTAGAGCTCATTGCGCGTGAATTCACAACCCAAGAAATTGCCGATAAATTGTTTTTAAGTAAGCATACTATTGAAGGCTATCGAAAAAATTTAATTGCTAAATTAGAGGTGAGAAATTTAGCTGGTTTGACAAAGCATGCTATTAAATTGGGACTTTTAGACAACGAATAGTTGTGCCGTAGGGATCCATTTAATTAAACCAAACCGCATACCCTTGGCTTCTTAACGCCAAGGCTAGTTTTTTTTCCATCGCTACGCCTTTTGCTCGTGTAGGTTGAGGTTTTATATGATTGTAAAGGCTGGGGCGTAGATAACTACCATACTTCTCAACAATGCGAGCTGAAAGCTTATGGCCTTTAGCATTGCGATAGCCCGTTTTATGTTGTATGAATCGTTCTTTAGGCGTTTTACTGGTCATGCCAACATATAGACATTGTAATACACCATTGAATTGGGGATTTGCATTTCTAAAGCGCCAATCTTCGGTAAAAACCTTCTTCGATAATTCGATGACATAGATGGTATACTGCATGGGTTACAATGAATTTAAATCCTAGTTAGAGCTGTGGGATGTTCACAGAAACAATAGGATATACGAAATTACGAAATATAGTTTTGTATTGTTTTTCTTTTTAGTGTGAATTGTTCTGATTTATTTTACTACCCCAATTTTCAGGGGGGCATTTTGGCTAAGCCTAGGCTACTACGACCAAGGTATCCTTGAGATATTTGTCACATAAAATAAACCTTTAAAATTTCACATTATGATTTACGGAATTACGCTGATATTACTCAGCATCATTGCAGTACCCTCATTGATTTTATCAAGAAAACCAAATGCTCAAGAATTGCTAGAAAAAATTGAACCTTATCAAGGTTGGATTGGGTTAGTATTTTGTTTTTGGGGAGTCTGGGGTATTGTTCAAGCAGTTTTGCATTTAGACTGGATTACAACGGCACCAATTTGGTGGGGAACCTTATTGGCCGGTAGCGTTGTAGAAGCTGGGCTAGGTTTTTTGTTGGGCTTTGGACAATTAAACAAACTCTTTTTAAGCAACAACCCAAATGCAGCCGATAAAGCGGGGCAATTGCGCACAAAAATCGCCCCATTACAAGGTAAACTAGGTGTCGTTGGGATTTTTGTAGGCGCTTGGATGATTGCGGCCTCTTTTATGTATAGTATTTAGGGAAAATTGCTGTATTGAAAAAGAAAAAAAAGTACTAGTTCGCTGTATATAAGCAATTTATAATATTTTATACACAGAAGTTCTAAACCAATGTGATTTGTGCTATTTTTGTATCATATTTAAACCAAACTAAAACTACAAATTATGATTGATGGAATAGTACTAATTATTGTGAGCATTCTAGCCGTACCATCCTTGTTGTTGTCAAGAAAACCAGACGCTAAGGAATTGTTAGAAAAAATAGAACCATATCAAGGCTGGATTGGTCTAGTGGCTTGTGTATGGGGAATCTGGGGTGTAATTCAGGCAATTCTTCATGTAAGTGGAAGTACCTATTGGATCATCTGGATAGCTGGTATGGCATTATTGGCCATCTTAGGCTTTATGTTAGGCTACGGATTAATCAATAAAATGGTGCTTAGTAAAAGTGATGAAGCTAGAGAAAAAGCGGCAGAAATCAGAGCTAAAATTGCTCCTAAACAAGGTAAATTAGGAGTGGTTGGAATTATTGTAGGCGTTTTAATGGTATTTATGTACCTGTCATTGCGTGTATAATTTTACTACATTAAATTTGAAAGAGCCTTTCGTTTTCTTCGAAGGCTCTTTTTTTTTATAACTTTATCCTAGATAATACATTAAATCTATTCAATTGAGAACAATTACAGTTAAGGGAAGCACTAAAATTACCAAGGTAATTACAGCCTATAGAGCCAAAGTTATTATGACTAAAGAGCAAAGTGATTTTGCTGGGCAGGAAGTGGAAACCGTTGATGAAATGAAAAGCTTGTACTATCACGCCCTACTTGAACACGGTATTAATGTGAATAATTTTGAAGAAAATGAATGTGAATATCTGAGTCAGAATAATTATGACCTAGGTACCATGTTAATATATACGTGTAAATCGTTTAATGAGATTCAAGCGTTATTAAATGTTAAGTTACCCTCTATATATTCAACCACGCTTGAGGTTAAATGGGTAAATCAATCGCCATATGAAACCCTCTTAGCTTCTGGCATTGAAGATGCAAGGGGTAAGGCTAGAGCAATTGCTAAAAACATAAATAAAACGTTGGGAGCAATTGTAGCGGTAAATGATCAAAATAATTTACACTCGTATTGGAGCTATTACAATCCCTACGATGAATTTTTCTCTGTAGAAGTGGTGTTTGAAGTCAAAGATGAATAGTCGCGTCTACTTGGTTTCTTGAAAGAAACTAAACATGCTACTTCCGTATTTTTTTGCATAACAAAAATGGTCAAATTGACTTAAGTCAGTATGTTTAGAATGCTCTATAATTAAATAACCATCCTCGTTAAGCAATTTTTTCTCAAAAATTGGTGATGAAATTTTTGCTATTTTTTCTACCTCAAAATCATAGGGAGGATCAGCAAAAATAACATCAAAGGTTCTATGACATTTCGCTAAGTATTGAAAGGCATCTGTTGCAATAACGCGTAGATTAAAGTCAAGTTCATCCGCTGTTTTTTGAATAAACTTAGACGATTGATAATGCTGTTCTACACAGGTTAAATCTTGACAACCACGCGATGCAAACTCAAAGCTAATTCCTCCAATTCCCGCAAACAAATCTAGTACGCTGATGGCTCCTAGGTGATAGTGGTTGTTTAAAATGTTAAACAATGCTTCTTTCGCAAAATCGGTCGTCGGTCTTGCAGGTAGTTTTTTAGGTGCGGTAACTCGTCTACCTTTATATCGACCAGAGATGATTCTCATTAATATTGATTTAATAGTGAGAAATAATTACGTTTATCTTCTTCGGTAAAAACACTGTCAAATTCGTATTTCGAACGATTTTCTAGAAGACTGACGTTTCTAATATATTTATAGGCGATGGTGTAATATTCATCGTCTTTTGCAATAGCGCCAAACAGAACGAGTTCAAACTTTTCAGGATTTAATTTTAATTGCTCTACCGTAAAGAGGATATAATAAATGAAATCTTCTTTGGCGGTGTGCTTAAAGGTATTGTACAGCTGTAATTTCTTATCGGCAATCACTACAATTTCAAAATGATTTTCAGCCAAATGCACAAAGACATGGGGAACCAAACTGTATTTGTAAATACCCAAAAGACTTTCTACCAACACGGTTGCATGATGCTTGTATTCAAAGCCTCCGTATTGATCGATTAAAAAATTATTGACATTTACAAAAGGAATAAAAACAGAAACCATGTCGTGATTTTTAATTTCATCACTTACCACATAGTCATGTCTAAAAACCTTGTTATTATAACTCACGTATTCATTGACAAATTCCTCTTCAAATAATACTTTAGGGACCAAACTAGCAAGGTCATTCACGTGAATAACATTTACTGACCCATAGTTTTTTTTGAGTAAATCTTGCGTTTCGTAAAGTGAGGTGATGTTTGCAAGTAATTTTTGCGGATTGTTATTTACTTCCACAAATACATATTCGTAGAGGGCCTCAAAGGTTTGGTTTGACTTGTTTAGAATACAAAAAGAAAATCCATCCAAACTAAATTGGATGGATAAATGACTATTTTCTAGACGAGTTAAATCGTTATTCTTTCTTTTTAGTTCTTTCTTCAGCTGTATCATAAGATGGTGGCCAGTTACCACTCGTTTTTACGTCGTCAAGAGAACCTACAGAGATATACGCTCCTCTTACATTAACACCTCCAAGGGCTTCTTTTTCTTGGCGGATAAAGTCTTCATTTAATCCTTCTAAGATAATTGCTTTATCAACCTCTACTAAAAATACAGGTGCAAGTAAACCTTGAACTTTCTCAACTTTACCAACTTGTACTACAAATTCTTGGTTGGTTCCAGGAATTTGAAACATCTCTTTATAATTTCTACCAGCAAAGTCGGCACGTACGTCTTTAAACCCAATGGTATCAACTTTTCTAACCTCTACTTCAACGGTAATGGCTCCTTTTGTTTGGGTTTCCACTACGTTTTTAACTTCGGTGATTGCATATTTTGCAGTGTCAATAAATTCAATAAGTTTCAATTTATTGTCTGTGTAGTCTCCTGTAATATCTTTATGTGCGACTTCAGCATCCCTGATCATTTTTAAATTATGAATCACTTTTGCATAACGCGCTTCCTTTTCTTTGTTGAATTCAATTGGCGCCATAATGCTTTCATAAATAAGGTACCCTAAAAATATCGTCAATACCCATAACAATAACGAGATGATTGGACGAAGTTTCTTTGGTATTTTATTGACTACCATATATGCAATAAATCCAACGATCAATATTGCAACCAGAATAATTAAAATTGTTTTCATGTAATTTGAATAGTTATTTTATGGATATAGGCAAATCTACAAAATTTTTTTAAAGATAAAAGTTTTATGCTTAATTCAATTCGTACCTTTGAAATTATTGCGATACTCGATGAACATTAGTCCCGAAGAATTTCACAACCTTATTCGCCAAAATTTTCCGTATGAACCAACCCCGTTACAAGGTGTTTTGCAGGAGAAAATTGCGCGATTTATACTGTCAGATCAGGCGCGGCGCGTTTTTCTTCTCAAAGGCTATGCAGGAACAGGAAAAACCACCATGATTAGTACCTTAGTCAAGGTGTTGCCCAAGGTTCATAAACAAGCTGTACTATTAGCACCCACGGGAAGAGCCGCAAAGGTAATTTCTAATTATGCTCATACAGCTGCCTTTACCATTCATAAAAAAATTTACCTTCCGAAGCAAGGACCAAATGGTGGACGATATTTTAGCCTTATGCCCAATCGGCATGTGAATACCTTATTTATTGTTGATGAAGCTTCTATGATTGCTGATGATCAACTTAAGATGTTTAATCAACGCAGTTTACTAGATGATTTGATGACCTATGTGTTTCAGGGAAAAAATTGTCAGTTAATGCTTGTAGGTGATACTGCGCAACTACCTCCAGTGCATTTAGAGGTGAGTCCTGCCTTAAACGAAGAACACCTGGCATCCTCTTACCAAGTAAAGGTAAGTACCTTAGAACTTACAGAGGTTACCCGACAACACGAGCAATCGGGAATTTTATTGAATGCCACCAAGCTTAGAAATGTGATTGCTGCGCAGCAGGATGCCAATTTTCGCTTTCATTTAAATTTTCCAGATATCATCCGTTTAACCGATGGATATGACATCCAAGACGCTATTCACACAACCTATGATATGCAAGGACTAGAGGAAGTCGCTTTTGTAGTCTACTCAAATAAAAGAGCCAATTTGTACAATCAACAAATTAGAATGCAAATTCTTGGTCAAGATGGTGAACTTGCCGTGGGAGATTACCTTATGATAGTTAAAAATAATTACCATTGGCTTGAGGATTCTGAATCTGTACATTTTATAGCCAATGGAGATATTGCAGAGTTACTTCAAATTTACCATTGGAAAGAATTGTATAATTTTAGATTTGTTGAAGCAAAACTACGCCTTATTGACTACCCTAATCAAGCTCCCTTTGATGCGATGATGCTACTTGATAGTTTGACCATTAATACCCCGTCATTGTCTTCTGATCAAGCGCAGGAGTTATATCAAAATATAAGTGAGGATTATATAGATGAACGCGTGGCGTACAAGCGTGCACAAGCCATTCGTAAAAACCCATACTACAATGCCCTCCAAATAAAATTTTCATACGCTATTACATGCCATAAGGCACAAGGCGGACAATGGGATACTGTTTTTATTGAAAAACCATATTTGCCTGATGGACCAAATATTTCGTATCTTCGATGGTTGTATACAGCCTTAACTAGGGCTAAGCAAAACGTCTATTTAATTGGATTTAACGATGATGATTTTGAAGAATAACCTCCGCAAGGGGAGCATTTATGTAATGTTTCTGCTGTTGCTTTCTGCCTGTGCAAATCAGAAATTGCGTACTACGTTTAAAGAAAATGACAGGCTTGAACCTGCGTTTAGAGGCTTTGTTTTATATGACCCTAGTACAGACAAAACCCTTGTAAATTATGATGGAGCAAAGTATTTCACTCCGGCTTCAAACACAAAATTATTTACGTTTTACAGTACCTACAGAACG
>Ga0209344_10000495_pt1 | contig 67834 bp, 55 predicted proteins | sample Cruoilmetagenom6_FD_187293 | JGI IMG/M metagenome (GOLD analysis project Ga0209344, IMG submission 187293) | Oil polluted marine microbial communities from Coal Oil Point, Santa Barbara, California, USA - Santa Barbara Oil Seep Sample 6 (SPAdes)... | ecosystem: Environmental > Aquatic > Marine... | reverse complement strand
AGCAATAACGCCACGACGACCGGTATGAGCACGAGCGATTTTTACACAGTTTTCAACGGCTTCAGCACCCGTTGAAACAAAAATAGCTTTCTTTGCTGATGGACCCGGTGCAATGGCGGTTAGTTTTTCCGCTAACTCAACCGCAACGCCATAAGGGTTTACCATCACACAGGTATGACTAAATTTATCAACTTGCGCTTTCACCGCAGCAATCACTTTCGGATGGCTATGGCCGGTGTTAGTTACCGCAATACCTGCGCCAAAGTCTATGTAGCGTTGGCCTTCAACGTCCCAGATCTCAGCATTTTTTGCCCGCTCTACGTAGACCGGATAAACATTGCCTTGTCCGCGAGCGATAACTTGGCTTTTTCTTGCTTGTAATTTTTCGTTTGTCATTGTGCTTACCTAATTTGATTTGTTTGCTAAATTGTTCAACTTATACTGATAAAGCGCGGTTATTTATCTATACCGCCCATGCATAAATATTTAATTTCTAAGAAGTCATCTAAGCCATATTTTGAGCCTTCACGACCACTACCGGATTGCTTAACACCACCAAATGGTGCTGCCGCATTTGAAATAATACCTTCATTAATGCCGACCATACCGAATTCAAGTCCTTCGGCAACACGCCAAACTCGACCGATATCGCGCGCATAAAAATAAGCAGCTAAACCAAATTCAGTATCATTAGCAATCGCAATCGCTTCTGCTTCAGTTTCAAAGCTCAAAATCGGACAAACTGGGCCAAATATTTCATTTTGGGCAATCGGCATATCATTGGTAACATGGCTCAAAATAGTAGGCTGATAAAAGTTCTCGCCGGCAGGGTCTTGTTGACCACCCATCACTATTTTCGCGCCTGCAGCAACAGAGTCTGCGACTAATTTAGCAACATCATTAACTGCCGAGCTAGAAATCATTGGACCGACACTAATACCGTCATTTAAACCATTACCTATGCTAAGTCCGGCAACCGCTGCAGAGAATTTTTTCGTGAATTCTTCACGCACACCGCTTTGCACTAATATGCGATTAGTACAAACACATGTTTGCCCCGCATTACGATATTTTGATACTAAGGCACCTTGGACGGCGGCATCGATATCGGCATCATCAAAGACGATAAAAGGTGCGTTACCGCCCAATTCCATCGAGACTTTTTTAACCGTAGTTGCACATTGGGTAATTAAGGCTTTGCCAACGGGTGTCGAGCCGGTAAAGGTAAATTTCGCAATATCAGGGTGCTGCGTTAACACTTTACCCATGCCACGAGCATCGTCACCAACGACGACATTAAATACGCCCGCTGGAATACCGGCACGTTCAGCAAGTTCAGCCATCGCCAACGCTGACAATGGAGTTTGTGTTGCCGGACGAACGACAAAAGTACAACCGGCAGCAAGCGCTGCTGCCGCTTTTCTGGCGATCATGGCATTGGGAAAGTTCCACGGGGTAATCGAAGCAACAACACCCACGGGTTGTTTAATAACGACAATTCTTTTATCGCCCGATGGACCTGGAATGGTATCACCGTAAACGCGCTTGCCTTCTTCAGCAAACCATTCTAAAAATGCTGCACCGTAAGCGATTTCGCCTTTCGCTTCTGCTAATGGCTTACCTTGTTCTAAGGTTAATAGCCGTGCTAAGTCATCTTGGTTTTCCATCATCAAGTTAAACCAGTTACGCATTAAGGTAGCACGTTCATTGGCCGATTTTGCCGACCACATTTTTAATGAGTCTTTCGCCGCTTTTACCGCTAATTCTGTTTCAATGACACCGGCATTGCTTATTTTTGCAACTTCACTGTTGTCAGCAGGGTTCGTCACAGTGATCTGAGCATCACTGCTATGCCAACTACCATTGATATAGGAAAAATTTTTAACTAACTTACTGTCTTTTAAACCAAGGTCTATGTGATTTTGCATATTAAGCTCCGCTGCAATGTGTTTTAGCTATTGAATATCAATTCAAACTCAGATTAAATACAAAACATTCAATCTTAAGTTTTACAGTCATCAAACATAAGAGTAGCAGATGTCAATAAATTCGATCATCCCCAAACCAATAACAGAATATGATTTACGCTTATTGCGGATATTTACCTCTGTGGTTGAACACGGCGGCTTTGCTGCGGCTGAAAAAGCCCTAGGCATTACCCGTTCAACCATCAGTGTTCATATGTCAAACTTAGAAACACGCATGAAACTTAAACTTTGTTTGCGTGGCCGTGGCGGCTTTTCTTTGACTGAAGATGGTCAATTGGTTTATCGCGCAGTAATAACTTTATTTGATTCCCTGAACGACTTTTCACTGTTAGTGGGCACGCTCGGTAAGGAGCTCAGTGGTGAACTGGTGATTTTATGTGCCGACCAATTGGACAAAAAGAAGCAAAGAAAGCTCGCGCAAGTAATTGAATTAGTGTCTAGTAGCTCACCGAACTTACATATTGTCTTAGATGGCGACTCGATATCGAATATCGAAAAATTATTGCTAAAAGACAAAGCGCACATCGCTATATTCCCCGGTTATCAACAAGTTGAGGGCTTACATTATGTGCCGCTTTCCAGTGAGCCTATTTTTCTTTGCTGCGCTAAAAAGCACCTGTTTTTTGATCGAGTAGATACCCAGATAAGCCACCACGACTTAGCGACAGCGGCCGCTATTCATCCGGGTATTGATATTGACCTTGACGGGCGCGAACAATTACAGCAGCTAAATTTGTCCGCTAGGGCCTATCAATTTGACACCCGTAAAGCCATGATCTTATCGGGCAGATATATTGGCTACCTACCGCAAAGCTACATTCAACAAGAATTAAACAACGGCGATATTCGCCTTATTCACCCCAGTACCCGCACCTATCCATTTAACCTTTCGCTGGTCAATAAAAAAAACCCGCGTGAGTCCAGCAAAGTGGAGTTATTGCGCAGCGCCTTTGCCACCGCTTTTAACTTAAAAATTTAGTAGAGCAGTTAAGGCACTTATCGCTACGCTTAATCGTTATGTTTTTGTCTATATGCGGTTGGGGTATAGCCCAACCAATTCTTGAATGCCCGGTAAAAATTAGCCGGGTGCTCATAACCGAGAATATAACTAATTTCTTGTAACGGCAGCTTAGTTTTGTCTAAATAATCTTTTGCTAACTCCATTCTCACTTCATTAACAATATGACGATAGCTTAAATTTGATTTTTTTAACTCCCGATGAAAGGTATGGACAGGAAGTTGTAATTGTCGCGCTATGCTTGCTAAGCTGGGAAATTCTCGCTGCGGCGTCAGTAATAATAGCCGCCTAACCTGATCGACTAAATCACTTTGTTTATCAAGCTGGGCTAAGATTAAAGAACATTGTTGCTGACACAAGGCGGCTGTGGCTCGGTTGGCGGTGGTAAAGCGCATATCGTACCAAGGCTCAGGAAAAACCATTTCTGTCTGCGCTTGGTTAAATAACACTTTGCCGGGGAAAACCTCATTATAGTATGGCGCATAACTCGGTGCAGGATAGGCAAGCTTAATGGTCAGCTCAGTGGCATCGGCTATTTGCGGTAAGCGCAGGCGCATCCACTTCCACGTTGAGCTCAACCACTCTTCCTGTAAGTAAATAGCATAAACCTCAGGCCTGGCACTTTTTTGCAGTTGAAAAATAACGCTATTATCTTTGCTAAATTGCTCAGCGGTTAAGGGATGTGGAAAAAGTGAATAATTACTCGAGGTTATTTTCCACGACTGGCGCAGGTTTTCAACACTGAGCGAGGCGTAGCCTAAAACGCCAGCATCACTGACATCAAACAGCTGGCCCAACTTCAAATAAAAATCATAATGCGCTAATAAGGGCGCTGACATCTCTAGCAATTGATAATATTGATTCAGCGTTATTAAGCTTTTTTCAACATTATCGGGGTTAATAACAATGCCTATTTGTTTCATACTGGCCTGAATATCAAAGACCTCCCCCAGCTTTTCTGCTTTAAGTAACGAATAAAAATGGGAAAATAACTTTCTGGCTAAATGGTTGGTTTCTCGATGCGCTTCTTGAACAAACATAACATTATCATCAAAGGTAAAACGAAAGTCCTTTGATTGTCATAATATGATAGTCATTTGTCAACTAATGATAGTTAAATATTCAAGCCCTCTTGCTAAGCTCTAGCTATAAAATGTTATAAATTGTTATAAATTGTTATGAGCCCTGACAGGGACCTTAACTAATTCGTCCAGAAATAAAAGAGAAGCAAGTAATGAGTATAGCGAATACGGCACTGCCAAAAGGGAAAAACTACATCAGCAGCCATACAGGTCATGGCGCGGGCAAAGCGGATATCGTCTTTAAAAACGGTCGTATTTACACCGTTAATCCTGAGCAGGAGTGGGCGGAAGCCGTAGCAATTAAAGATGGTGTTTTTATTGCCGTAGGTAAATATGATGACATGCAAGATGTGATTGATGACCATAGCCAAATTGTCGATCTCAATGGCCGTTTTTGTATGCCTGGCTTGTATGATATGCATACTCACCCCGACTTAACATTAGCGCCAGGCTATGCCGGCTACTTAGACGTTGGCTTTGAAGATCCAACGCCTGAACAAGTGAAACAGGCCATTTTAAGCTATGCCGAAGAGAATCCAGAAAGAGAATGGATTTTTGGCCAATACTTTGTCCACTTCCAGTTTAAACGTGAAGGTATAGCGGCGACTCGTCAATGGCTAGATAATATTATCAGCGACCGACCGGTGGCAATTCACGATCGTTCTTGGGGTTGTATTTTAGTCAACAGTAAAGCGCTTGAACTTGCTGGTATTGATGCCAACACCCCAGACCCGCGTAACGGCTATATTGAAAGAGACAGTATTACCGGTGAACCAACGGGTATCTTAGTTGATGGCGCCTACGCCCTAATACATACGGCCATGCCACCAACACCTGCCCATGCTTTGCAGCGCGCTTATCGAGAAGGTATGCACTATCAATCCAGTCGCGGTGTAGTAGCAACCAAATATGTGCATGTCTGTGAACACCGCCTAGATGCCTTAAAAGTTATTGATGACGCCGGTGATATGACCTTACGCGTTGAGGCAGCCATTAGCTGGCAAGACGATATTTTCCCGGTGCGCCGTCGTTGGGAGCTATTAGCGGGTGCTCGACACTATTACCGCAGCGCTAAACTTAACGCTAACGCAGTGAAATTTCACTTCGATGGCACGCACGGATCATTCTCGTCTTACCTTGCAACACCTTGGACTGGCACAGATGACTGGCGCGGCGGTTTAAACTTAACCCCTGAGCATATTACCGATATGGTGGTTGATATGGATCGCCGTGGCATACGCGTTATTGCTCACTGTGTGGGTGATGGCGCCTCGGATATGTTTCTTGATGCCATTGCAGTCGCCCGTAAACGAAATGGCCCGAATGGTGTCCGCCATCAATGTGCGCACGCCACGGTATTATTAGATGAAAACCTACCACGCTTTGCCGAACTGAATGTTGTTGCTGAATTCTCCCCAGTTGGTTGGTTGCCTGAGCCTTATGCGCGTGGTCGTGAAGTACTAGGTAAAGAGCGTTTTGATCGTATGTATAATTTTAGAGGCGTTATTGACCATGGCGGCATTGCGGTGATGGGTACAGATTGGCCAGTATCAAATATCAATTGCTGGATAGGCTTTGAAGCGATGATGACGCGAAAAAACCCTTGGTTTGATAATGATGAAACCTTCCATGGTCAGCCGATCACGTTAGAAGAAGCGATTCGCGTGATGACCATCAATGGTGCACATTGTATGAGTATGGAAGACACCGCAGGCAGTATCGAAGTCGGAAAGTCTGCCGACATGATCACGCTCGATCGCAACCTATTTGACCTAGAATTACAAGGCAATGTCCACAATACTCATGTCGATTTAACCGTCATGGCCGGTCAAGTGGTTTGGGACAGAAACGGTGAACTGGCGCAAACCAAGCTAAAAGCGCCATTAAACCCAAGCAATGTGCAAAATTTTTATCCAAGAATGGAAGGCTAACTATGTCAAAAGTGATTCCAGTAACCATAGTCTCGGGCTTTTTAGGCTCAGGGAAAACTACCTTACTTAACCGCATTTTAAATAGCGATATTTACGCCAATAAAGGCTTGAAAATTGCCGTTATGGTTAATGACTTTGGCGAGCTAAATATCGACAGCCAACTTGTGGTTAGCGCTGAGCAAAATATGATCAACTTAGAAAATGGTTGTATTTGCTGCACGGTGGAAAGTGACTTAATTGAGCAGTTACGCAAGCTATTGCAAATGCGCTCAGGTCGCCCAGACGTGATATTGATCGAAACCAGTGGTGTTTCTGAGCCGTCAAAAGTGGTCAACACCTTGCATTACCCAGAATTTAAAGAGCAGCTTAGGGTCGATGCGGTGATCAGCATGCTAGATGCTGAACAATTTAACCAACTTGAAGGCACTATGAAGCGTTTAGCCATGGATCAATTAAGCGCCGCTGATATAGTGGTGATCAATAAAACCGATTTGGTCAACGAGCAACAATTGCAGCAGCTAAAAGCACAATGGTTATTTCCTAATGCCAGTGTTTATCAAACCCAATATGCCAATGTGCCGTTAGAGCTATTGGTCGATGTTAGTGCTGGGCAACACACAGAAAATATGACTGAGCAAGCCCATGTCTGCTCGGCCCAGTGCACTCACGAAAATGACAGTAAAACAGATCACAATCAGCAGTTTTCATCGATGAGTTGGCAATATAAACAGCCGCTTGAACTAAGCAAACTAAGACAAGTGTTAACGGACTTACCTGGCAGTGTTTATCGGGTAAAAGGCATCGTCGATTTAATTGATGTGCCTGAGCAACGCTGTCTAGTGCACAAAGTTGGTTCGCGCTTAACCATTGTTAAACAAGATAAATGGCAAGAAGAAAAAACTAGCCAGTTAGTTTTTATTGCCAGTGAAACTTTAGATAAAGAAAGTATTAGCATGCAGCTAGCCTCAACGTCAGCAAGCCATATCGAGCGGCTGCAAGCTTAATTTTTCAACCTAAATTTGCCTAATTACAAATGAAAGAAGAGTAAATAAAATGACACAAACAAACAAAAATCTTGCCGTGAAATATTCCAGCTTTACCCAACGCATTGGCGGAGATTCGGTTGAAGCTTGGGACATCCTATATCGCGGTTTAGAGCGCCAAAAAGCAGGTGACGATGTAATTGTACTCGCTTTAGGTGATCCAGATTTTGATACCCCTACGCCGATTATCGACGCGGCTTATTCTGCCTTACAAGCCGGTGCAACGCATTACCCTGATGTCAGTGGTGATGAAGAATTAAGAACGATTATTGCCAATCAACACACTAAAACTACTGGCCTTAAAGTCAATAATGATCAAGTGGTGGTAATGAACGGCGCCCAGTGTGTGCTTTATGCCGCTGCGCAGTGTTTATTAGAGCCAGGCTCAGAAATTATTATTCCAGAGCCTATGTACACCACATATGAAGCTGTGTTCAACTCAACCGGCGCAAAAATTGTTCGCATTCCTATTCGCCCTGATAATAACTTCCAAGTCATGCCAGAAGATATTGCCGCGGCAATTACCGATAAAACTAGCGCGATTTTATTAAATAGCCCAAATAACCCGAGTGGCGCCATTTTCCCACGCGAAACCATGGAAGCGGTTGCTAAACTTTGTCTGCAACATAACTTATGGTTAATCTCGGATGAGGTTTACTCGACGCTGACTTTTGAAAAAGAACACTTTAGCCCTTGCTCACTGCCTGGTATGGCTGAGCGCACTATCACCATTAATAGCTTATCAAAATCTCATGCGATGACAGGTTGGCGCGTTGGCTGGGCGGTTTGTCCTGCAGAGCTTGCAGTGCATTTAGGTAACTTAGCTTTGTGTATGTTATTTGGTAACCCAGCGTTTATCCAAGAAGCAGCAAAAGTCGCGTTAACCAAAGATCTACCTGAACTTGCTATCATGAAAGATACCTACCAACGTCGACGCGATGTACTTTATGCGCGCTTAAAAGATATCGACGGCTTACATTGTCACTTACCAGAAGCGGGGATGTTTTTAATGGTCGATATTCGAAGCACTGGGCTATCAAGTCAAGCGTTCGCCTCAACCTTGCTAGACAAGTTTGATGTCGCGACTTTACCTTGTGGTGCTTTTGGTCCCTCAATTGAAGGCTATGTTCGCATCAGCCTGTCGGTATCGGAAGAACTACTGATCACCGCAAGCCAAAGAATCGCCGCTTGCATGGAGTATGTAACACGTAAGTAAACGGTGATACTCGAAATAAGATAGCTGATGTGCCTATCAGCTATCTTTCATTGATTCACTAAAAGCTTTGCTATCAAACGTTTTATTTTATTGATGTTAAAAAACTAAAACTAAAAAGTAACCCAGGAACTAAGATGAAACTTGCCGCTAAAACTGGAAACTTTCTCCTAGACCATCGTATGACAGACAACAACTTTAGGTATCACAATGGAAGAAATTTCAAATAATAATCAAAGTACGGATAAATATAAGAAATTAAAAGACCCGCTAGCACTGTTACTTGGGGTGACGATTTTCCTCTCGATTAACAACCTTATTTATAACGTGCTCTTTATCGTCTTAGGCTCTGCGGCTGAATTAAAAGGCTATAGCGTACAAGAAATAGGTTTATTAGGCTCGGTATATTTGGCCGGACAAGTGATAGCAAACTTCTCGAGCGTGCTTTGGGTAAGACGATTAAACTGGAAAGTTGTTATTGGCTACTCCACTGCTATTTCGGTACTCTCGCTCTGCTTAGCCTCTTTTGCAAATTACACGCTATTTTTAGTGTTATTAGGCATCACAGGTCTTGCTAGTGGCGCGGCTTTAGCCTGTGTCATGTGCTGTATCAGTGGTATGAAAAACCCTGCCAGAGCCTATAGCTTAGGCTTAATACTGCAAATGCTTATTGCCGGTGTGGTTACCTACGTATTACAAGTTTATATCACGCCAGATTTCGGCTACTCAGGCCTGCTTTACAGCATCGCCGGCGTTTTTGCGCTAACGTTGTTATTCGTCAAAACTATTCCTAGTACTGATGCCCGTGGCATTAAAGCTAACGATGAAATAAATACAGGTACTAAGAAAAAAGCGCCTGTTTCTCTCGGCGCTATTTTTGCACTGTTTGGTATCGCTTTCTACTTCATGAGCCAAACCGGCATTTGGGGCTTTCTTGAACGCATTGGTAACAGTAAAAACATGGACGGTGAATTTATTGGTATTACCCTGGGTGTGGTATTAATACTTTGCTCAGTCGGTGCGGCGATTGCCATGAAAGTGGGCAACAGAATTGGCATTATATCACCGATGTTTATTGGTATTTTATTCTCCACTTTTGCCCTGTTACTTTGGTATATCAGTGATGACAAGTGGGTCTATTCCATTGCGGCATTAATCTTTGCCAGTGTTTGGAATTTCTGTCTACCTTACCAATTGCTCGCGGTTACCCAAACCGATACCGATGGTCGCTACGCCGCGATGATCCCGGCATTTCAGTCCGTTGGTGGCGCAATGGGACCGGCAATGGTTGGAGTATTAGTGTTTAATGACAACTACAACTATGTCTATTTAATGGCGTTTGCAACCACTGTGATTAGTTTCTTAATTTTCTGGTTTGTCGTTAGACAGCATAAAGCCTCGGTGAAAAAGGCCAGTGAGTTATCAAGCATAAAAAAGTCTGAATTTTTAAGCACTAATGTTTAACTTTTAGCGCACTTATTGTTGTTTGACTAATATTTAGTCACGCTGTTTAGCATGGATATAAGCAGCGTTTTTTTTATTTAGTACACTTTAAGGGTTTTGGGCTGTTTGTCTTAGCTCGGACTAGAGCTACGATACCCGTGATGAAGTTATTGTGGGTGGCTTAATAAGTTTTTTGTGGGTGGCTTAATAAGTTTTAAGTCGTAAAATTCCCTAACAAGAGTTATTAAGTCACCCATATTAATTTGCCCATATTTCAAACGATAAACTACGCTTTATTTACTCTTTTTAAGTGTGGTGATTGTTATGACTAAACCTCGTTTACAACAAATTAGCTTATCTGATACGCCATATTATCATATTTGCTAGAGTTATCATGGTGGCATAGTTTATTGTCGTGTCAATGTGCAAACAATCAAAGGAGTCTTCTTTTGCCAGAAATAAAAATTTTAGGTCTTTTTTTAATTACTGCTTTAGCCGAGATTATTGGTTGTTACCTACCGTATCTTTGGTTGCGTGAGGGGAAATCGGTTTGGTTGCTGGTTCCTGCTGCTATTAGCCTTGTTGCATTTGCTTGGTTACTATCATTACACCCAACAGCAGCAGGAAGAGTTTATGCCGCTTATGGTGGCGTTTATATTTTCATGGCTATTTTGTGGTTGTGGGCTGTCGATGGTATTCGTCCAACCACTTGGGATATTGTGGGTTCTGGTATAGCGCTTGTGGGTATGGCAATTATTATGTTCGCTCCACGCAGTACATAAGTTGTTCAAATTCGCTCTGGGCGCAAAGCCAGCGCACTCCAACGGACAGCATAGATTACGTTTCAGTATAAATATGCCACCCAATATAAATATGCCACCCAAGATAACTCTAAACACTAACAAACCAATTTTCTAAGGGTGTAACGGCTTATTTATTCAGAGTAAATGAAAGTTTGCTCATCGATGACTCCCTCTTTTGATTATTTTCTGGATTTCGGACAAGCTTATACTGCTATATGAAGATAGCCTTGATTGCGATTTTGGATTGAAGCTGGTTTGTTACGCGCTATTCAAACAAGCTTGAGCATTGGCTATACCGTGTGTACGTTTTAAACCGACATGCTCCGTAAATTCACACAAATGCGCTGCGGTGCCTACTGCCCCTGTGAAAATACCTTCGAAATTGGTGGTGAGTTTTAACCAACTTTCCTCATTGATGTGCAACCTTGAAAGTATCTTAGCGGTTTTAGCGTTAATCGCACCGCGTTTGTCCTCTCTGATCACTCGTCCGGTTTCATCTACTAGGGTTAAGTAATCCTTTAAATTAAATTGAATACCTGTTGATTTATCTTGGTGTTCACTGCCAGTAAAAGCCAATAATGCTGAAGGATGCTCGCCTATTATCGCGGCTTTAATGCGTAACTGAATACTGGTAAAGCTTGACTGCTCGGGTGTATGCGCAATACCTGCACGGACGGGATTTAAATCAACATAGGCCATGCAAGACAGTAACGCGCCTTCATCGAGTAAAGCTTGAGATTTAAAACGCCCTTCCCAGAAATGCCCTGTGCATTTATCTTCCTTATTGGCTTGTCGGGCAATAGGCTCATTTAAAGCGCGCATAAACCAACTGATATCGATTAAGCGTTGTTTATAGACCTTCGCCGTTTCTTTAACCATTTCCAGTTCAAACTTATCTAATGGCTGATTATATTGATATTTTTTGGTCAAAATGGTGCCTTTAAATAGCTTATGCCAACGGGATAGCACGTCTAGCGTAGTCCAGTTTTTTATTTGTTCGCTATCCACATGTAATACCAAATGTAAGTGATTATGCATCACGGCATGGGCGCAAATATCGATAGCAAACACTTGAGATAATTGAAAAATACGTTTCTCAATCCAATGGCGTCTATGCTCATAACTCATACCTGTTTCTTTATCGACACCGCATAAAAAGGCGTTGCGCACTGTTCTACTGCAAATATGATAATAAGGCGTATCTGATAAACTGATTTGTTGTGAACGAGGCTTAGGCATAACAATCTCCACACTAAAAAAAAGTAAATCAAGTGTAGTTCATTGTTGAAAATACGAGCAAGTTATTATGGGTGGCTTAATAAGTTCTTATGGGTGGCTTAATAAGTTGGGTGGCTTAATAAGTTCATGGGTGGCTTAATAAGTTGCTTAATAAGTTATAAATTACCCTGCAGGTTTATGAATCTATTAACCATTAGACAATTGTGCTTTTAGATCTTTATTATTGCGTAGACTTATCATGGGTGGCATAGTTTATTTCGAGCAAGTTATTATGGGTGGCTTAATAAGTTAATGGGTGGCTTAATATGTTTTGCGTAGACTTATCATGGGTGGCATAGTTTATTTTAGCTACTTATCAAGACTTGGGTTTATAGGAGAGTTCTGTGAAGGATTATAGAAAGTGCCCTGATTGTGTACATGGAAAAGTAGATCCCGATGAATTATTTAGTGGTGCAAGGTGTTCTTATTGCCATAACTATGTAGAGGTTAATATTATTTTTCCGGTTTTAATTTCCTTGTCTCTTTGCTTGATATCGGTGGTTTCATTTAAGTATTCATTCGCTATATTAGGTCTTTGTTCAACACTTATTTTAGTTTTATATTCTTCGAGGTATAAACGCATTAATGCCAAGTATCTTCCGCTTAAAACTTACAAAGATATGAATTAACTCGACATAACATTCACAAGCCCTATTCCCTTCAACAGGCAATAGGGCTTTATTTAGCGGCTTAAAAAAAGAGTGCCTTTATGACACTAATGCTAAATAAATGAGTGCTTAAACCTCTATCCACACCGCTTTAGTCTTCAAGAAATAAGCTAATTGCTCTGCGCCTAAGTCTTTGCCAAAACCTGATTGTTTAAAGCCGCCAAATGGCGTACAGCTATCGACTAAGTCATGGGTATTCACCCAAACGGTGCCTGCTTCAAGGCTTTTTATCATCCGCTGTGCACGTGAAATATCTTTGGTGAAGACACTCGCGGCTAAACCATAAATATTATCATTGGCTAAGGTCACGGCTTGGTCTTCGCTATCAAATGGAATAATCACTAACACTGGGCCAAAGATTTCTTTTTGTACGATTTCCATCTCATTATTGCAATCAGCAAACACCGTCGGTTGCAGGTAATAGCCTTGGCCATCAAGGGCAGCGCCACCACAAACAACTTTCGCACCTTCTTGTTTACCTTTTTCAATATAACTGAGCACAGTATCAAGCTGTGTTTGCGAGATCACCGGGCCTACTTCACAGCTTGGGTCTAAGCTCATGCCTATTTTCATTTCCTGCACCCGCTTAACCACGGCGGCAATTACTTGTGGGTAAAGCTCTTTTTGCACATACAACCGCGAGCCGGCGCTACACACTTGGCCGGTATTAAAGAAAATACTTTGTTGCGTTGCTGCAACAACTTTATCAATATCGGCATCATTAAAGACCACCATCGGCGACTTGCCGCCTAGCTCTAAAGTCACCGGGGTAATATTTTGTATTGCCGCCTGACCGACTAATTTGCCCACTTGGGTTGAGCCGGTAAAAGAAACCTTATCAACATCAGGGTGAGCAACTAAGTGACTACCCACTTCGACGCTGCTACCGGTAACAATATTTATCACGCCTTTGGGCATGCCAGCTAGCTCACACAGCTGGGCAAAATAGAGCATACTCAGTGGCGTTAATGGAGAAGGTTTTAAGACTATGGTGCAACCGACCGCTAATGGCGCGGCTAATTTCCAAATCGACATAGTAAATGGCCAATTCCACGGCACAATGGCCGCCACTACGCCCACGGGTTGCTTTAAGGTGTAAGCAAAGTGGTCGCCCTCGACCGAGACGCTTTTGGTACTGCCTTCAATCTTGGTGGCCCAACCCGCCATATAACGTAGCAAGTCGACTGAGCCGTCGATATCAACCACTTTACAACCTGAAATAGCTTTACCGGCATCAAGTGATTCTATCTCGGCTAACGTTTGACTATGCTGTTCAATTAAATCCGCTAAACGGTGCAATAATCGCTCTCTGGCATTGGGCTTCATGCGTGACCATTCACTCTCTTGAAAAGCGCTTTTAGCGGCAGCAACCGCTAAGTCAACATCAGCAATGCTGGCATCTGGCACTTGAGTTAACTGGCCTGCGGTGCATGGTTCGATAATGTCATAATAGTTGCCGCTTTGCGCTGGGCAAAATTCACCGTCAATATACATGTGTTGGGTTTGTGTGAGAAAACGCTGGGTGTTCTCAGTTACCGCAAATTGCTTTATAAAATGTTGTAGGTCTTTATTCATTATTTTTACCTTTATTTAATCGATATTTTTTCGCCGCGTTATCGTCATAGCTGCAAATTTATCGCCTGCTCAAATTTATTACTTAAAACTGATGACTGAAAATGATTAACATCAGAGCCCTCGCTCTGTAGCCGCGCTTTATTATGCTATTTCAAGCGAGCAGCGTCGTTATACCTGTCGTAAGGCTGATTTAGCCCTCGCTCCCTTGACAGCAAACACACTAGGTACATGCTGCTTTATGAGCAGAAAACGCCATTGCGCCGAAAGAAATCACTTAAGGGTTGCAGTTGCGCTTGGTAATGACGCCATTTTTGCACTGAACTTTTATAAATAGGTTGGCGTATCTGCGCAGCACTCGCGGTGGTGCTCGCTTGAGTATTTTCATGAAAATTAAGACATTGCTCTTGCCACGGTAATTGACAGTATTGCATCATCCTTTTACTTTCTTCCACTTGGTTTTCAACCAAACGCTCATAACTGACATCCAATATTTTCCCAGGTAATACCTTATGCCAATGGTTCATCAGCTTTTGATAGCCAAGATAATAGCGGCCTAAATCCTCTAAATCATAAGAGAACGGATAAGCGTCTTTAAACAGTGTTTTATAGATGGCATAACAAGCATCCATAGGTTGGCGGGTTAAATGGATTATCTTTGCCTTTGGAAAGGCCATCATGATCAAACCGATGTATAAGTAGTTAAGCGGTAGTTTATCGATAAAATGTCGGCTTTTACCGATTAAAGGCCGGACACTGTCGATATAATCTTGTGCTAACTGAGTAAAATCAATTTCGATTGAGTTACTGATCAAATTATATTTATCTAATGGCACTGGCGGTTGCTGATGTTTGGCAAAGTCTTTCACTAAATCGATCATTTTGATGGAAAAATTATTCAGCTCGCCGGCAGAGACCACCTGACTGTGATGCCCGACAATACGTTCAACTAAAGTGGTACCGGTGCGCGGCAAACCGAGAATAAAAATAGGCTCGTTCGATTCAGAGACACTGTTACTTGAGGCTATCACTTGCTGACTAAAAGTGGCCATGATCTGGTCAATGGCTTTTAATTCACTGTCAACATTGTAATTACTTTGCTGGCGACGTAACTGGCAGCCTCGTTGTAAATAGGAAAATGACTCGCCATATTGGCCAATATCTTCACACTCTTTGGCGAGCGCAAAACAAATTTTCACTTCATCGCGCCAGTCGCTAAAACCTTTGGTTAGCAAAGTTTTTAAGGTTTCAATATGATTATTTTCTAAGCTTTGTTTGCGTAAATGGCTACGATTATTATAAGCCTCAAAATCCGTTGGATTAGCTGCAATGACTTGATCATAAGCCTGCTCTGCTTGTGCTAATTGACCATTGCTACGCAAAGCGGTGGCTAAGTTAAAGCGAAAGTCACTGCGTTGTGGCGCCATATCGACCGCCTTTTGATACATTGTCAGCGCTTTTTCATGTTCGCTCATCGCGCTAAACAAAGTACCTAATTTATCCCAATGAAACGCACTGTTGTTCGCCATTGCTACCACGTTATCTGCCACAGCTTTAGCGGCACTCAATTGCAAGCCTTTTTCTAAGGCCGAGGCTAATTGCAAGGCATAATCCGCCTCATTTTCCGCCAAGTCTACGGATTTTTTCGCACAATCAATGGCGCCAGTGGCTTGGCCTAATTTTAATAGGATAACGCTCAATAAGTGCCAATACTCTGGCTGCGCTGGAAAGTCAGTGACTAAGGCTTTCATCGGCTCGAAAGCAGCACTAAAACGGTTAGCTTGAACAAGCGCAAGGATAGTTTGATAACGAGACTGATCAGCCATGGGGTAACTCTTCTAAAGTGTTTACTGCACAAAATGGAATTAATACGTGCAATAGAATAATAATCTTTATGTTAGTTCGTTGTTGCTAAGCAAACAATGCTGCACTGAGATGACAACAAACCTATAACATGGGTACTTCTATCATCAGTCGAGGTCATTATTATCGAAGATGAGTTGTGTTGATTGAACTAAAACGCTTAAACACTAAGCTCACATTAACGCGAACTTAGTGTCTAAACAAAGTGGGCGATAAAGCCCACTAACCAGTTATAACAATAATATTACATATCAAAGCTATACTTGACACTTAAACCAATAGTACGTGGGCGTACAACATAGCTAAGATCGCCATTTTGTAACCTTTTTTGTGCATCAGGTTGCCCTGAGTAACTCGTATAAGGACGGTTACCTAACTCTAATGAAGAATCAGTCGAGTTAAACAAGTTATTCACAAAAAGCGACACCTGCCATTGATCAACATACATACTTAAGGTCGTATCAAAGATAGTCTGGCTAGCCACTTCATCATAGTTAAGCGCGCCTTCATTAAAGTCGGTATTAAAACCGCCTTTATAAAAACCACCTAAACGATAAGACATTTCATACTCATCAGCGACCACAAACGAGTAATCTAATGCTGCGGTGACTGAGTGATTAGGTACGCCAGGTAAATCAGAGTCCTTTTCAATAAACAAGGTTGGGTTACCGTCAAGATCTGGCAAGCCGGCGGTATTACTGCTGGTTTTAGCTGATACGTAGGTATAACCTAATGACAACTTAAGATCAGAGGTAAAATGAAATTTCGATTCTAGCTCAAGGCCTTGGCTTTTTGACGCGCCTAAGTTATAAACAATCGGGAAGCCACCAACGGGTGAGCGTTGCAGTACTTGGTTGTCATCCCAATCAATACTAAATGCTGCGACGGTATATTCAATCAACTCATCAAAGGCAAAACCTTTTACACCCACTTCAAAGTTAGTCGCTTTATCTGGCGCAAAAGTTCTTAAACTTGCATGGTTGGCATAAACGCCACCTTCTATGGCATCAGTACCTGCATCATCTATTGGCAGACCATTGGCACCACCATGGCGAAATCCTTCAGATAACGTCATGTACACCATCATATCGTCAGAAAGATCGTATGAGGTATTAAATTTAAAGATTTGATCACTGACCTTTTCAATCGCAGAAGCTTCACTCAGACCTAACTCACCTTCACCACAAAAGACACCACATGTCGGTAAAGTCGTGCGTTGATAAGACTCAAATTCCTGTTCAAAAAAGCGCGCGCCGAAAGTCATTTGCCAATCGTCTGATACGCGGTAAGTCAACTCACCAAAAATTGCCGCATCAGAAAAGCTGTCTTTTTGCACGTTAGAATAGTTTAAATCTCTTGCTTGTGGGTTAGTAATACCAAAGAAGTCATCTACGCCGATAATAGCATCATATTGTCCTGAGGCACCGTGCCATGATGAATAATAAGCACCGACAACCCAATCAATACTCTCAGCGCCTTCAGAAACTAAACGCAGCTCTTGAACGAAGGCGTCAGTTTGGTAATGTCTGGTGCTGGTAACTATCTCACGCGGAATGCCTTCATAATAAGCCCAAAAACTTTCCGATGGATAGTCATGACTAATATCAGAAACACCATCGGCTTCATTTTTATAAACTGATGAAGAAGACGTAAAACTAGCAAAACCTAAATCCACTTCAATATCAAGTGCGGCAATTTGCACATCTGATGTTAATGGCTCGCTTTGCTTAATGCCCGTTTGAAACATGCCAACACTTTTCGCGTAGGCTTGACGGCCACCAACATCATCAGATTGTTGCTGATAATTAAAGTTAACACTGACGTCATCACTGGCTTCCCATGAGGCAGCAAAACGTGCATAACCTAACTGGTTATCGTTAATATCTTTGGCACTGTACACTTCGCCGGTCGGTTGATTATCAGCATCTAATCTTTCCAATGAGTGGGCATCGATAAAGCCTGAATTATCAAGGTAGGCACCAACAAAACGCACCGCAAAGGTATCAGAAAGTGGTACGTTTACCATAAACTCAGTATCAGTATTAAAATCGCCAGCGCCATCTGTTTGTGACATTTTAGCCGCCACATGACCTTCAAGACCTTCGGTACTGGCTTGGTTTTGAATATAACGCAAGGTACCACCGAGTGAACCTGAGCCATATAATGTACCTTGAGGACCACGTAACACTTCGACACGGTTAATATCGCGCATGTTTAAGTTAACAAACAATGGCGTTTCACCGACATAAACTGACACCGCAGGTGAAGATGAACGATAAGAGTCTTCTGAGCCAACCGGTTGCGCATTCATACCACGCATGATCAAACCATTACTGATGCCGTTACTGCGTGGCCCAGTATCGCTAAACACCAAGCCTGGAATATTTCGCGTTAACTTAGTGAAATCAGTAATACCGGCTTTATCTAAGTAATTTGAATCTAAGGCGCTGATATTGTACGGCACCTCAGCTAAGCTAGTTGAGCGACGACTCGCCGTCACCATGATTCGCTCGACTTTGTTCACTTTCTTTGCATCTTTTGTTTGTGCTGGTTCAACATTCGATTCCGCAGCCTGAATAGCTGTCGGTAATGTCATGCAAGCTGCTGAAACCAATAGTGCTAATTTTGTTTTTGTAAACATTATTATTTTCCCAATTGTATACTTAACTACTAAGAACCCACCGCTGGTCAAAAAAAAGCGTTTTTAATACTCTATTCATTTTGCTAGCGATACTTTTATCGTTGTTTTATTTTTATATAACTTTTCTTGTTGCCACTCTCTCCACTGCTATTTCATCCGCTACTTCATTGCTGATTAAGATCAGTTTTAATAGGGATAACCATCGACAAAGTCACCTTCCATCACTTCAATGACTGTTGGACCACTTAACTTATGGGCCGCAATTAACGCCGCTTTTAATTCTTCATGAGAGCACGCTCTCGCTGTCGCACAACCAAAGCCATCCGCAATTTTTATAAAGTCTGGTGTGTAGATATCAACACCGATACGGGCAATCTTGGCATCATCCATAAAGTGACTAATTTCGCCGTAGCCATGGTTATTCCAAATTAGAAAGGTCACCGACACCCCAGCTTCAACGGCACTGGCTAATTCTCCAATGGTAAATTGCGCCGCGCCATCACCAATTAACGCCACAACAGGGCTGGCTGCTTTACCTAACTTAGCGCCGATAGCGGCAGGAATGGCATAACCTAAGGTGCCAAAGCCACTGGCCGAGTGAAAATAGTGTCGCGGTGCTTCCGTTTCATAATGGGCTAATGCGTAATACACTGGCTGAGTGGAATCACCGACAATGACCACATTAGGCAATGCTTGGTTAATCGTGGCAAAAAAGTCATCATATTTACGGTTCGTTGTAACGCCGCGGGCAATTTCTTGCAGTTTTTGCGCTCTTTGCTTGCCATCTGATAAGGGCTGCTCAATCACTAGGGCATTGTTAATCGCACTCAAGGCAAAACTGGCATCACTGAGGATTGCCAAGCTCGGCTTAACATTACGGCTAAGTTGATCACCATCGATATCGATACGGATTAATTTTCCGTTAATTTCGATTTCGCCAACGAGGAAGAAATCGTAATCGGTTTCACTAAATTCAGTTCCAATCGCCAAGACCACATCCGCATCTTTCATTTCTTGGCGGATAATGGCACATGAGCCAGAACAACCAACCGCTAACGGGTGGCTGATCGGCATAATACCTTTACCATTAACGGTGTTGATCACAGGGGCATTTAATTTTTCCGCTAAGGCAACCACATGCGCTGAAGCATTAGCGGCGCCGCCACCAACGACTAATAATGGTCGTTTGGCGTGTTTAAGTAATGCAACCGCTTCATCAACCACACTCGGTGCCGGTGCAGGTGCGGCAGGAATAGCAAAGGCATTAATATTAAGCTGATCGGCATTGGCGGTGATGACATCAATTGGTAATTCAATATGGACAGGGCCAGGACGGGCGCTATTAAAGACGGTAAATGCCCGTGCAAGTACTTTCGGTAGTTGATCAACATGCGTCACGCGATGGCTAAAAACCGAGACCTGTTTTAATAGCGCATTTTGATCAGGTAACTCATGCAGACGACCTTCGCCCATACCTAGGTGCTCAGTACGGTTAACCGAAGAGATCACCAACATAGGCACAGAGTCTTGCATTGCCTGCCCCATCGCAGTGGCAATATTAGTCATGCCAGGGCCGGTGATGATAAAACAAACACCTGCTTTACCGGTAACGCGCGCATAACCATCAGCCATAAAACCGGCACCTTGTTCATGGCGCGGGGTTATATGAGTGATTTCAGAATTGGGTAAGCCGCGATATAACTCAATAGTATGAAAACCTGGGATACCAAAAACCGTATCGACACCATAGTTTTCTAATATTTTTACTAATACTTCACCACATGTAGCCATAAATTTTCTTTACCTTAACGCATAATTAATTTTAATCATTTTATTCAATTAGATTATACGGCTTGCAACTAGGGTTAAATTTACATATCCTCATCACATCATTCCAAAAAGTCATTAAGTTATGAGAGCAAGTCGGCTGAGGCGTTTACCTTCCATTGTCGCGTTAAATTGTTTCGAAAGTGCTGCTAGACATCAGAGTATTACCAAAGCAGGCGATGAATTATGCCTAACGCAAAGTGCCATTAGCCGACAAATAAAGAAGCTTGAATTACAGCTAGGCCAAACTTTATTTAACCGTATAAATCAAAGGGTCTATATCACTGAAGCCGGTTTGATTTACCAAAAACAGATCACTGAAATTCTCGATAAACTCGATAGCGCGACTAGAAATATTCAGAAAAATCATACTGGTCACTTAGTGGTAGGTATAGAAGATGCTCTCACAACCAAGTGGCTGATCCCTAAATTAAGTGAATTTCACGCACTGTTTCCCGAAATAGAAATTGAAATGGTTACCGACATTACGCAAATTTATAAAGAGCGGGAAGGTTATGATGTCGGCGTGATTTTCGGCGATGGCAATTGGCCAGAGTTTGAAAAGCAACCGTTAATGTCAGAAGAGCTAATTGCCGTTTGTGCACCTGAGGTCTTAGAGAAGTATGGCCCCGTAAAGCAATTTCGTGAGGTGTTAAATTACCCTATCATCCATCATTCATCTTATTCCTCTAGTACCCAATGCTGGCTAGAAGCCGCGGGATTAACTGAACAAGAAATCGCAGTATTGCCAGGCTCTAACTTTGAATATTTTCGCTTATTAGTGGATGCTGCCAAGCATAAGTTGGGGCTGACGGTAGTGCCGCGTTATTTTGTGCAAAATGAACTTGCTGAAGGCAGCTTAGTACTTGCTTGTCCGAAAGCGCTGGTCAGTAATGACAAATACTATGTTGTTTCTCCAAAAGCTGTTGCCGATGACATCGCCGTGCAGCACTTTACCCAATGGTTACTGACATTAGCAACGATAACTTAAAAATTCACCTTGGTTTTTAGCTGATAAATTTAAGCGATTAATTAAATTTATCAGCTTAGTCGCTCTTTTTTAGGCTACCTTGCTCAAATTAGCTTTTTTTACATCTTAACTAGTATATTTTTTATGGCTAGACAGCTAAGCTTACAGCTTGATTTTTACTAACTTTATTAAAGTAATAAGGAAAAACATGAACTATTGGACGAAAGTAATTTTAACGGCTGCTGCAATTATTACCGCAACGTCTGTTGTGGCTGAGGGCGCAAAATCTTTAGACCACGCGGAAAAAGCGACTGAAAACCGTAAAGCGGTATTTACTTTACTTGGCGCTAATATGGGGCCTTTAGGTGCGATGGCAAAAGGAAAAATTCCTTTAGACGCTAAAGTCGTAGAGAAAAACGCTCTAAGAATTAATCAATTATCTTTAATGATTGCAGATTATACCCAAACGGATACCTCTGCTTTTAAAGTAAAAACCGCCGCGCTTGATAAAATTTGGCAAGAGCCTAAAGCGTTTAGCAAGCGCATCAACGCCTTAAGCAAGGCCTCAGCTAATTTGCAAATGACGGCTAGAGCCGCTGATGAGTCAGCGATAAAACAAGCAATAGCTAATGTTGGTAAGTCATGTGGCGGTTGCCACGATGACTTTAAAGCGGATTAATAATAATACGTTTCAATGACCGGCGCATTTATTACCACTAACCAATAAATAAAGCCGGTTACAATTACTGCGATAAGGATAGCTAAGCCAATTTTTGAATGGCTGATGCTATCCTTTTTTTCGGCTATCTTGGCGGATTTTTTACCGGTAATTATCGCTGAAATCAAGGCTTGTTTTTTTACTCGCACATAATAGCCAACGGCCAAAATATGCATAGCGATTGCTGCTAAAATAACGTTAAAACCATTACGGTGAATAATCACCAGTATTGCTTCTACGCTGCTGTTGATACTGCCACTGTATGGGCCATTGGTAAAAATGCCATCATCCATGAATAAACCACTAACCGCTTGTAAAAATATCGTGGCCAACATAAAAAACACCATCAAACTCCCTAACGGGTTATGACCAGGGTAATTTAGCGCTTCAGCTTGCTTGAATGATTGAATATATGCAGTTATTTTTTTTAAACTCGGCAAAAAATTGCTAAATTTTGCATGGGCTGTGCCGAAAAAACCCCATAAAATTCTAAAAACGATTAACCCTAAGGCAAAATATCCGGTTAATAAATGATATGCAATCAGGCCATTGTCTTGCTTTGATGTATACCATGAGGCCGCGATACTCACGACCAGTAACCAATGAAATAGGCGTAAAGGTAAATCCCATATTAAGTGCATTGTTTCGCTTTCAGTGTTGTTTTTAGGTGGCGATATTATATCAATATCATTAACGTTAGGTAGGATGATTTTGTTAACGCTGTAAATTAATTAAATAACGGCGATTCACGCGAAATATCTAAATATTCAGAGTCTGTTTTTCCTAGCAAAAGTGTCGCGTGAATACTATGTCACTTATAACTCATGCGAATATAAGACCACCGGAAAATAAGGTAGTCTCATATTAAGTAATGATTAATTAAAAGCTCTATTTCTGTTGTGGCTTGTTGTCCAATCTTGCTGATGTGTGATCGGGATTATGCCATAAGGGTTAATCGCTAAATGACTTGCGTAATAATGACATTTAATGTGGGCGGCATTAACTGTTTCAGCAATATTCGGTATTTGATAAAGCTCTAACATATAATTGTAAATGTTCTCGTATTGCGCGATTAGTTTCAAATTACACTTAAAATGCGTATGATAAACCCAATCAAATCGAACTAAAGTTACCCATAAACGCCAGTCTGCTTCGGTAATGTTTTCGCCCGTCAAATACCGCTGTTTTGAAAGTTTCTCTTCAAGTTGCTCAAGTGCGGCAAAGAGTTCTCTGACATTTTTATCGTAAGCTTCTTGTGTCGTCGCAAAGCCTGTTTTATAGACACCATTATTGATTTTGTGGTAAACCAATTCATTTTCATGAGCAATTTTTTCACGTAAATTTTTAGGATAAAAGTCTAACGTATTACCGGTAATGTCGTTAAAAGCGCTATTAAACATACGAATAATTTCAGAAGATTCATTATTTACAATGACTTTATCTTTTTTATCCCAAAGTATCGGGACGCTATTCACGCCACTATAATTTGGATCTTGTGCTAAGTATTTCTCAGCAATAAAGTTATCGCCGTATAAATCATCTCCCGTTGTGCCGTAAAGCTTTGCAGATTCTTCATCATGCTTAAAGCTCCAGCCATTTTCATGCATAACCGGGTGAACCACACTGACAGTGATTAAGTCACTTAAGCCTTTTAACTGACGAAACACTAACGTGCGGTGTGCCCATGGGCAGGCAAGTGATACGTATAAATGGTAACGCCCAGCTTCTGCTTTAAAACCGCTGCGCCCTGTTGCACCAGCACTGCCATCCGGCGTGATCCAATTTCTAAACTGTGACTCTTTACGTTGGTATTCACCATCTTTGATACTACTATTCCAACTGTTTTTTACTGTTGTCATGAATAATCCTCTTCTTCCTCTTTTACTAAAATATAAATAATTTTAATGAATTAACGAGTAAATAATGCCACTTGCCTGATCTGAATTTTACCTTGCCCCAAGGGTAATTACCTGTGCTATCACGATTTTCCATTAAAAAGTAACTCCCGTTTCATTAAGTTTGTGATCTGGTTGTGGTAGGTAAAATCAAGGCAAGCCGTCCATTGCGCCATTATCGAAAGCGCATATGCATACGGTTTTCAACACAATTTAAACGCCTCTTTCTCTTTTTAGTCGGTAAATTATCACGCTAAATGAGTAACCACTTTTAACTCACTATGTAATGTTTTATGCACCGGGCACTTATCTGCAATGACTAACAGACTTTGCTGCTGTTCATCAGTCATTTCACCAACGAGCTTTATTTGACGCTCGATTGCCTCAGCATAATTATCGCTTTTATCGCACGTTTTAGCGTCTTCATGATAATTTTTACGATGACTTAAAGTCACTTCTATATCATCTAAGGGGATTTTTTTATGATTGGCATACATTCGCAAGGTCATCACGGTGCACGTCCCCAAAGCGGCCAAAAGGTGCTCGTAAGGATCAGGACCAAGATTTTGCCCCCCGACTTTAACGGGTTCATCGGCTAACCAATAATGGCTATCACTAACCACATTAAGGGTGAAGTTATGGTCTTTTTCAGAAACAACAACAGTGCCATCTTCAGCTAATGGCATTTGATTCTTTGTACTTGCTAGTTCAATGTATTTATCAGCCCAACTGCTGATCACGGTTGCTGCATATTCAGCATCTGATTTATTCGATAAAAAGTGGTCGGCTTTATCTAGTGAAATAAAACTTTTTGGGTGCTTGACACTGGCGTAAATCTTTTCCGCCTGATTAATTGACACCACAGCATCCATCGGACTGTGTAAAACTAAGAGCGACTTTCCTTTTAAAGAAAAATTTCCCTTGCTGTTTTCATTTAAATCGTCAATAAACTGCTTTTTGATTGAAAACTCTCGCTCACCAAGTTTGACAGTAGCGATGCCATTTTTGTTAATCTCGTCAAGATTGTCTTGAAAATTATGGATGACATGTTCAGCTTTTGCCGGTGCGGCTATTGATACAACCGCTTTTACCGACTCAATACTATTGGCGACCGCAAGTACCGCAGCACCACCCAAGCTATGGCCAATAAGTAATTGCGGGGCTGAATAATTATCGGCTAAAAATGCCGCAGCCGCTCGTAAATCTTCAAGGTTTGAAGTGAAATTAGTATTAGAGAAGTCACCATCACTGTTACCTATACCAGTAAAGTCAAAACGTAATACTGCCATACCATTTTTAACCAAAGCACGAGAAATTCTCGACGCGGCGGCAATGTCTTTACCACAAGTAAAGCAGTGAGCAAATATAGCATAAGCTTTAACCCCACTGGCAGGAAGCTCTAATAAACCAGCAAGGCGAGTGCCGTTACTGATAAAGTTAATTTTTTTTCTCATGTTGTTATCCTTTATTTAACCTGAAAAAGATACGTTACTGTCACTGACTATGGTAGCAATTCGCTTATTTCCCATTCCCCTTTGGCTTGCTCAAAACACGCTTTACTCAGTAAGATAAAGTTTCAATGAACTAAAGCCCATTTTTCAAATTTATCGCCAGTTAAGAGCAAAAAACAACCGTCTTTAGCAAGGGAGTTTTATATTCTCAAGCGTCTAAAACTTAAACTAATTAGGCTGAATGTGTCAGCATAATTATGATTAATACCGTTAAACATCGACCAATAACCATATCGCTCGATGTTATTATTTCCTGCGGATTAACTAGGCGAAACGTTTTGCTACTAGGTTATCTAGCGACAACTTACCTGCGCCACTGAACATCAATGATGCTGACGCTGCTAATAACGCAAGCCCAAATTCATAACCATTATCGGTCATAAACAAGCCATTAGCGAAATGTACACTGAAGATAGCAACAATCATGGTAAGACTCAGCATTAAAGCCGCTGGGCGAACTAACAAGCCGACTAATAACGCTAAACCACCAAAGAATTCTGCACTACCGGCTAGTAATGCCATGGCATACCCTGGCTCTAAACCAATAGATGCCATCCATTGTCCAGTGCCTTCAAGGCCGTAACCACCAAACCAACCAAATAACTTTTGTGCGCCATGGGCGATAAAAATTATCGCGATTGGAAGTCTAAGTGCTAACGCTGAAAAACCGGCGTCTGTTGATACTAATTTTTTGATTAATGCCATGCTCATCATGTTTTCTCCAATATATTTCGTTTAAGTTCACTGCATTTGTTCAATGGAAGTATTATATTTAAAGACAATAAATAAAAATAACGATAATATTTGAACGTTTAATTCAAAAGGATTGATGTATGAACTCTCCGATAACACTTGATGCCTTAAAAGTACTTGATGCCATTGAACGTAAGAAAAGCTTTGCGGCTGCCGCCGAGGCACTTTTTCGTGTACCGTCAGCTGTTTCTTATACGGTAAATAAATTAGAAGACGATCTGGGCATTGCGTTATTTGATCGTTCTAAGCGAAAAGCACAATTAACGCCTATAGGTACCATGCTAATCGAACAAGGCCGGCTTATTTTAAAAGCGACTGATGAACTGACACATTTAGCTCAACAAGCCGCTAACGGCTGGGAGTCAGAACTACGTATTTGTATTGACAGTGTTTTATTATTTGAACCTATTTACCACTTAATTGCTCAGTTTCAGCGAGAATACCCCTGGATTAATATTCGAGTCACTGAAGAAGTGTTAGGAGGGACATGGGATTCACTGATTGCTAATGACTCTGATCTTATTATTGGCGCAACAGGTGAACCCTATAATAATGACTTCGCTATCCATAAATTAGGTGACATTGATTTTGCCTTCACCGTGGCAAAAGAACACCCTTTAGCCAATGAATTGCAACCCATTTCAAATCAGAATATTAAAAACTATTCATCTGTGGTGGTTGCCGATAGCTCTAGAACTTTACCCAGCCGCTCTGTTCGGCTACTTGATGGTCAAGCTCGCATTACGGTACCTTCGATTGAAAAAAAGATTGCTGCACATAAACTTGGCTTAGGCGTCGGCTTTTTACCTACTCACCGGATTCAAGACCTACTTAAGTCAGGCGAACTTGTTACCTTAGAGCTGGCAAATCATGAAAGTAAAAATAGTGAATTAAATATGGCGTGGCGTAAAGATAATAAAGGAAAAGCGCTAGCTTGGTTTGTTGAACACCTTCAAACAATAGCTGATAAATTAATTTGATTTGAAAATGATATAAACCCTAAGAGCAAATAGTCAGATCCAACCTACTGCTGTAGGTTGGATGCATACACTATGATGACGTTGAAGATTTGTTATACAAACGCCGCTTTATTTTTTGCAATAAAACTTTTCAATGTGGTTAATGGCCGACCTAATAATTTTTCCCCATCAGGACTCACCACCGCCGCTTGATTTGTGGCAAATACTTCAAATAATTCCAACATCCCCTTTGCTTGCCACTCAGGCCAGCCCGTAGCTAAGAGCGACGCTAGCGTTTGCTCAGTTGTTGGGGAAACATACGACACTTCTTTACCCGTTATCTCAGTAAATGCTTTTGCCATGTCTTCACCAGTTAATAACTCAGGACCGGTAATATTGTAGGCGGTGTTGTCGTGACCTGCTGTTGTTAAAATATTTGCTGCCATCTCACCAATATCTGCAACATTTAAAGGTGCCAAACTCCCTTCACGAATGCCGAAGTATAAACCACCTTGTTTAATACCGTCAGCCCAACCAAAGAAGTTATCTTGGAAAAATATCGTACGTAAATGGGTATAGTTAAGGCCTGATTGCTCTAAATATTTTTCACCAGCTCTAAACTGCTTAGCAAATAAAATAGACTCATATTCAGCGCCAAATACAGAGTAGAACAAAAACTGTTCAACGGTACCTGCTTTTACCGCGGCATCAATGGCATTTTTAGCATGCTGCTCTCTTTGTTCAACATTACCTGGGATCATAAATACTTTTGTCACCCCTTGGTATGCTGCTGTTAATGTTTCAGGCTTATCAAGATCAATGATAACGGTTTCGATTGATGAAAATTTTTGCTTTAACTCGGCTGCTTTACTAGCACTGCGCACGGCGGCACGAATAGTGACTTTAGTGCCTTGCTTTTTAACTAAAGATTCAATCGTTGCAATACCGTTATTACCCGCGGCGCCAATGACTAATACTGTTTGATTGTTCATAATTTTTCTCCAAAGTGATTTTAACATTTAATTTAACCTCAAGGCTGCGCACCTTGTTTATGTTGCTTTATTTCGATGTGGCTATATTAAATTAAACTTTGGTTAAAAAATAACGCAATAAATTGACTCTTGAGTTCAATTTATTTGAATTAAAAGCAGGTGGACTTTTTAAGTAGATAGCTTAAAGCTTAATGTTACTCAAGGCGGTAATCGATAGCGGTTGTTCAGCACTTTGTAGATAAAGCTAAAAATTACGTAAACGAGTTTTTAATCCTGTTTATCTTGATTAAAAAATACCCACTGCAAGCAAAGCGGACGATTTGTTAGCAGAGATTCAATGCTAGATTTACTCTGCTTAGTGGCCATAGTGCACTTAACCAGGACAATACTTGACTTGCGCGCAGCGCATAATACCAATTGAAATAAATAATCACTCATTCTAAGGTGGTCTAAGATGATATTTACTCTTGCTTGGTCGGCATCAGCGATTATGATCTTGAACGTTGTCAGTGACATCGCATTTGACCGGCAGGTATGTTCACGCTCCGTGTTGGTTATATCGATATTAACAAGCGCCTATGGTGAGATAAGCGCTCTTTTAGTTGTTGAATCAATAACTGTTTACTTTAGCCTTTTAAAAAACGTCGAGTTATCTACGTATACAACCGGGGAAACTGCACAACATTTCAAAGATAAGATTGGCGGCTAATAACGAGGTATTGCCTGAGGTGTCATAGGGCGGAGAAACCTCAACAAGATCCGCGCCGATTAAGTTCGTGCCGTACATGCCGCGAATAATGTCTAACGCTTGTGACGAGGTTAAACCTGCCGGCTCTGGGGTACCAGTGCCTGGGGCATAGGCAGGGTCAATGCCATCAATATCAAAGGTTAAATAGCTTGGCATACTGTCACCAATCAGTTCACGCACCTCTGCCATTAAAGGCTGTAATGACTTAAACCAACACTCTTCTGCTTGCACAACACGCACGCCGCGATCAATGGCCCATTGAAAGTCACCTGAGCTATAACCCGTTGCTCGTTGGCCAATTTGCACCATTTTCTTCGGGTCAACTAAGCCCTCTTCAATCGCGCGTCTAAAAATCGTGCCGTGACACTCTTTTTCGCCAAACATGCTGTCATTAATATCAGCATGGGCATCAACATGCACTAAAGCCATTTTACCGTGCTTTTTATACAAGGCCCGTAAAATGGGTAAGCTGATGGTGTGATCGCCGCCTACCGTCACCGGCTTGATGTTGCGCGCCATGATCTTGTCATAATGGTTTTCAATGATTTTAATCGAGTCTGCCAAGCTAAAAGTGTTGATTGGCACATCACCTATATCAGCAATTTGAAAACTATCAAATGGGGCCGCTTTGGTATACATGCCATATGGGCGCACTAAAACCGACTCGTTACGGACCGAGCGTGGGCCAAAGCGTGTGCCGCTGCGATTACTGGCGCCAATATCTAGCGGTACGCCGATAATGCCAATATCTAGGCTGTCGGTTAATTCGCTACTAGGTAAACGAAACATAGTGCCTGGGCCAGCGAAACGTGGCATTTGGTTGCCACCTAAAGGCTGATTAAATTGTTCATCCATTATTACTTACCTCATCAACTGTAATAGTTAACCATTAAATATTTTTATATAACATTAGCCTTTGGCAACGACTAAAAGAAAAGATCTCAGATATTAGCATAAACCCTCGGCGAAAAATTGAATAAGCTAATAAGATCAATAAGCGCTAATCTAGCAGGGTAACTGTGATTTGTTTATTCCCCATATGGGGAATAAAAGCATAAAAGTGCTTTGCTAACGAGTCTTTACTAGGTAAGCTCCAAACAAAGTATTAACGACAATAATAATTATCATTTATGAGTAATATTAGAGATTCATTCCATTCAAGAATAGGCTTCGTTCTCGCAGCCGCGGGTTCGGCAATCGGCTTAGGTAATATTTGGGGTTTTCCAACCCAAGCGGCCAATAATGGCGGCGGTGCCTTTTTATTTGTTTACTTAATAGTGACCTTATTACTGGCACTACCGGCACTGTATGCCGAAGTGTATATCGGTAACCAAGCCCAGAAAAATCCGGTATCCGCGCTAGAGGATGCTTGTCGTGACACTGCGCCAAGATTAGGTAAATATGCCGGCTTAATTGGTTTATGCGGCGCGATTATGATGTTAAGTTTTTATACTATAGTCGCCGGTTGGATGCTCGCCCATGCGTTATCACCTTTAGCCGAACTATTAGGCTATACTGATGTTTCTCAGTGGCTCGCCACCTCAAGTACGGCGAGAAACTTAATGTTTACGCCTATTTTTATTTTACTTGGCGCAGCGATTATCCATCAAGGGGTAAATGCCGGCATAGAAAAATGGTCCGCACGGTTAATGCCGGTGTTATTACTGATGTTAGTGGCGTTAATTATTTACATACTGCAACAACCGGGTGCAGAAAAAGGCTTAAGAACCTATTTAATACCGGACTTTTCCCAAGTCACTAATCCAAAACTGATTATCTCGGCAATGGGCCAAGCGTTTTTCTCACTCTCTATTGGGGTTGGCGGCATGATGGTTTACGGCTCTTACATGAAGAAAGATCGCGATATTGGCAAGCTCGCCATTTCGATTACCGCGCTTGATACCTTCATTGCCTTTATGGCCGGTTTATTAATTATTCCTGCACTTTACGTCGCTCAAGAGGCGGGTCAACAAGTATTTCAAGGCGATAAACTTATTGGCGAAGGTCAGCTTATTTTCAATATATTGCCGGAGCTTTTTAGCTCGATGGGCAACGTTGGCATGTTAGTCGCCATTGGCTTTTTCGCGTTATTATCGATTGCCGCCCTGACCTCAACCATATCTTCTACTGAAGTGCCGGTTGCTTATCTTGTTGAAGCAAAAAAGCTCAGTCGCTCAAAAGCAACCTGGATGGTATCTGCTATTGTCTTTACCGCGAGTATGACGCTAATCGCCTTTTTCGATAGTTTATTTGGTTTAGTTATCCGCCTGCTGACCACGATTTTACAGCCGCTAAGCTGTTTGTTTTACTTTATTGTCGTTGGCTGGTTATGGCAACGCGGTAACAAGCTACGCGATGTCTCCTTACAACAAGGCCGAAAGTGGCTGCCAATTTGGGGCAATTATTTACGCTTTGTTTGTCCATTGTTATTAACCGTAGTCTTTGTCAATGTCGCGATCTTAAACTGATAAATATATCGGACATTAAAGTGAAGTTTGGGATAATTAGCGCTCCGCACTTTATTCGCTGACCTTGTTGCGACCAGACTTTTTCGCACGATATAACGCCTGGTCGGCTAATTTTAAGGTTTGTTCAAAGTTGAGCTTTGCTGCTCTTTCTGCAAGCCCAATAGAGATAGTGACACTGACTGTTTTCACTGGGCCATTTCTCTTGCCCGTACGGGATTTTTTTGTGGTGCGCTGTGCTTGGCGGATAACAATTTTATAATCTTCTACAGCTTGCCTAACAGCTTCTAATGCTGGCTTGGCCTGAGCAATGCTTTTTCCTGGAAAAACAATGGTAAATTCTTCACCACCATAACGAAACACTTTGCCTGCGCTTTTTACTTGCGCCAATTTACTCGCCACCAGTTTCAATACTTGATCACCAATATCATGACCGTAGCTATCATTAAACTTTTTAAAATGGTCGATATCTAGCATAGCGATGGTATATTTTCGTCCTAATGATAATGCCAACTGATTAAGTGCTCGGCGCGAGGGTAACGAGGTCAATTCATCACGATAAGCTAAAAAGTATGAGTCAATCAGCACCACAGATAAATAATACGCCATCAACAGGCTTAATAGCACGCTCCACGGCAAGGAGATTATTTGTAAATAAGACCCTAGCCAAATACAGTAGCTGGCTAATAGTGCTACTGTCACTAAGCTTTTTTCAAGTAAGTTGCGCCAAAGCAGTACTAAACTACAAAGCAGCAAGGGGAATTCAACACTGAGGTATTTCAACCAAGGCGCAAGTTGTTCAACACTAGCTAATGAGGTGCTCAAAATATTTGCAATATCAAACCAATAATAACAAGCTGCGCCAACAGAGACTAAAAGCACCACACGATAAAGACCATGGACCGACAGTAAGCCGCGATCTTTTATTACACTCAAGACGGTCAGTATTACGGCGCCAGTCAGCGTTAACCATTGACCGTGCGAGAATACCCACTGCTGCCATGGCAAGGTCTGCGATAAAGTTAAGTGAAACAGCAAAAATACCAACGCAGCTAACGCCAAACGACTGCGATTAAAATAGCTCGCTAGCAAAATTGTTAGGGCAAACAAACCATAAAGTACTTGTTCAATTAGGTTTGTTTTTTGCAACCAATAGCTTTGAAATTGCTGAACAAGCATGAGGACGATAAAAAAAGTAATGAGGCTAATAACACTACTTTTTAAGGCGCTGAAAAACTGAATCAAACGAAACTCCAAAATAAAATATCGATTGTGCGACTTTATTTTCAGCTGTCATGTTGATGCTAAACTGAAAATATACTGCTGTAAATCGGTGGAGAAAATATGCCTATCGTCACATAACCATAGCATGCGATTATGGTTTTTAATCAGCTGAAATAGCAATATTCTCTTTTTCTTGCTTTAATTCTACCTGCTCTATTTTCTCAAAACGACTACTAATTTTATCGGCGGAGGTATGAATCTGTTTTACATCACTTGCCGCCTGATCAATATGTTTGGCTAAATTTGCAAAGCGGCCTTTAAAACGCGAGAAATCGGCCGCTAAATGGGATAAATGTGCTTGAATAACATGAATTTGTTTGCGGGTTGCTTCATCTTTTAATACGGAACGTGCCGTAGTTAAAATGGCCATTAAGGTCGTTGGAGAGGCTAGCCACACGCGTTTTTTATTGGCGTAATCGACAAGATCGCTATGGTGGGCGTGTATTTCGGCGAAAATTGCTTCGGCAGGAATAAACATCACCGCGCCATCAGCGGTTTCCTTTTCAATTAAATACTTTTCACTAATATCATTAATATGCTTTTTAATATCCAGCTTAAATTGTCGCTCTGCGGCCTTACGTTCAAATTCACCTAAGCTATTGTCGGCCATTTTTTTATAGCTTTCTAACGGGAACTTAGAATCCACCACGACATTACCGGTCGGAGCTGGCAAAAATAAAATACAGTCGGCAATTTTGCCATTTGATAAAGTATGCTGCAGTGAAAAATGCTGCTCAGGCAAAACATTGCGAATTAAAGCATTTAACTGCACTTCGCCAAAAGCACCACGTGAGCGCTTGTCTGACAACACTTCTTGTAAGCTCACCACATTACTAGAAAGTTCAGTAATTTTTTTCTGGGCATCATCAATTAACGCTAAACGTTGTAAGATGTCATTAAAGGTTTTGGTGGTTTTTTCAAAACCATCAGCTAAGCGTTTTTCTACCTGGCCACTGATATCTTTCAGGCGGTTATCAGTGGAAACCGTTAACTCATCAATTCGCTGCGCCATTTGCTCGCTAGATAAATGCAGTGACTTAGCCATTTCTTCGCGGCCAAGTTTAGCGGTCGCCGTTAACTGGCTAGTTAATTGCTCGGTCGCTTTGCGTTGATTGTCATTAAACGCAAGGTGATGTTCATATAAAGTACTTTTCAGTTGTTCACTATGACTGTACAGCTGCTGTGCTTGCTTTTCACCTTGCTCTCCATGTTGGCGCAATAGTTTTAATTTAAAATCAGATATTTGCTGTTCAAAGTAGGTTTTCAGCTCGTTTTGTTGGTTGGCTAACTGTTGGTGATTAATCTGTAACTGCTGTTGTAAGTGTTGCTGATTACTGGCGTTAACTTCATAACTCAGGTTTACTTTTTCAGCGAGTTGTTGCAATAGCTGTTGCTGCGCTAAATAAGACGCCCGACTGATTTTTATCTGCTGAAGTAAGACTAAAACCAAGATAAAGAGGCTAAGTAGCAGTACTAAAGCTACTGCGATTAAGATGGGAAAATTATCTAAGCTTAACCAAGCAAAGTTGACTGATGAATTCATTGCACTGCCAAAAACACTGTAAATATTAACAGTTATTAGAGCATACTTTATTGATAAGGTTAATAGATTATTAAATTCAGTCGCCGATTTTATTCACTATGTTCAGTTCAGCGTCACCGACAGCAATGATGGTTTTATCAGGATTAAAGCGCTCTAAGGCATGACTCAACCGGCTTTACTGTCTACGAAACTGTGCACTTTTACATCAGTTCTAATGATAAGTCATGATAATAGTGACCAGTCGCATCGTAATGTCCTTGCTACAATATTAACGCTTTAATGACGTTAATCCGCTAAAAAGTTCAATAAATGTTTAATTTCATCCAAAAAAAACAGCACTTCAGTTAATTAAATTGCTGTTTTCATCCCATTAGCGCTTCGATAAGCACCATTCATTGACCTTACTGACTATATTTTTTCATCCAATCAAAGACTTCTTGATACCAGACTTTCAAGTTATCCGGCTTGCGAATATGGTGGTCTTCATCTGGGAACATCACTAATCGACTGGCAATACCTTGACGCTGTAAGGCAGTAAATGCCCCTAAGCTTTGTGCGTATGGTACGCGATAATCTAATTCGCCTTGGATAACTAACATAGGTGTTTGCCAATGTTTAACGAAAGCTGCGGGATTATATTTATTATAATCTTCACTGCCGTCCCAGACCGGTCCGCCCATATCGTGCTCGGGAAACCACAATTCTTCCGTCGAGCCGTAAAAGCTTGGCATATCATATAAACCGGCATGGTTAACAATACAGTTAAAGCCATCAGACCATTTTCCTTGGATCCAATTCATCATATAACCGCCGTATGATGCACCCAAGGCACAGGCATTACTCGCATCCATCCAAGGCTCTTGTTTGGTAATGTCGGCAAAACCTTTTTGTAAGTCTTCTAGCGGCTTTCCGCCCCAATCTCGGGCAATTGCATCGGTAAAGCCTTGGCCATAGCCAATTGAGCCGTGAAAGTCGATCATCACTACCGCGTAACCTTGCGCGGCCCAAAGCTGGGCATTCCAGCGGTAATGAAACATATTACCGAAGCTACCTTGCGGGCCGCCATGGACTAGGAAGGCGATAGGGTATTTATTGCCCACTTGGTAATCTGCTGGTTTTAACCAATAGCCATAAACGTCTTCGTTGTTCCAACCTTGAAAACTAAATTGTTCAAACTCAGCCATGGTGGTATTGGCTAACTTAGTTTCATTCACCTTAGTTAACTGCATTAATTGCTTGCCGTCGCGAGCAATTGTAAAAATATCTGTTGGCGCATCTAAGGCATGGCGGGTAAAGAATACTTTATCTCCGTTTTGCGCTATTTTACCCGCTGTGCCGTCATTAAAAACACGACGGACATCGCCAAACTCTAGGGTGATTTCAAAAATACTTTTTTGCCCCAGATCGTTTGCGGTGACAAAGAGACTGCGGCTGTCGTCAGCAAAGACAAGTTCGCTCACTGATCTGTCCCATTGCTTTGCTACTGCGCGGGTTTTACCGGTTTGGCTATCACGGATCATCACAGTAAACTTGTCGGACTCATAGCCAGGTACTGACATCGCTTTATAGGCTAAATAACGACCATCGGGTGAATAAATCGGATGGGCATCCCAAGCAGTATTTTCCTCAGTTAAGTTAAGCAGTTTTTTCGTGTTTAAATCCACTTCAAAAATATCATAGTTGGTGGTCCACGCCTCTGTTTTACTTGGGTATTTGGCCGAGAAACTTAACCGTTCGCCGTCAGGATGAAAGTTCACTTCGCTTGCGCCGGTAATATCCCCTTGCCATGTTGGCATTAAATCACTGGCCTCGGTAAACGCGCCTTGCTCAGCTCTATCAGCAATAAACAAGTGCGATTTATAGGCCGTATTCCAAGTATCCCAATGACGAACCATCAGTTGCTCGTAGACTCTGACATGATGTTTTTTCTTAGCATCGATTGCTTTGGCATCAAGGGTACATTGGATAGTTTCACAACCGGGTAGCACAGTTAACTCAAGAGCAAAGCGCTGACCATCTTGTGAGACTTGAAAGCCATTAATAGCAAGCGGTAAATCTGAGATTTGTTGCGCCTCACCACCACCTAACGGTAATCGCCATATTTGCGAACTGCCACTACGCCCTGAAAGAAAGTAGATACTTTTGCCATCTAGCGCATAAATCACATTGCTTTCAGCACTTTTGTTACTGGTTAATTGCTGCGCTTGTTTTGAGTTAACCTTTTGCAGATAAAGGTGGTTATCACCAGAGTGAATGCCCTTTTGTAATTGATAGATAAAACTATCGCCTTGGGGAGAAACAACAAAATCGTGAATTTGATTAAGTTGTGTGAGCGCCACTACGTCCAAAACCTTAGTCTCGGTATCATTGGCAGCTATCGACAGGCTCGAAAAAGCTAAGGTGCTAGCAACAGCTAGTTTCATCATGTTTTTTTTCATAACATCCTACTTATGTTTCAGGCTTTATTTGTAAATTTATTGCTTAAATTTATGTATAGCTTATGCAGAATTAAAAAACGCCCAAATGGGCGTTTAAAGTCTTGGATAAAGCTACTTAGCTTTTAACCTGCTATCAAGCTCTTCAATTTTTGCTTGCCATATCGCTGGCCCGGTGACATGCGCTGACTCACCTAAACTGTCAACCGCAACGGTTACAGGCATATCTTCAACGACAAATTCGTAAATCGCTTCCATCCCCATATCTTCAAACGCAACGACTTTGGCTTTCTTAATGGCTTTCGAGACGAGATAAGCGGCGCCGCCAACGGCCATTAGATAGACTGACTTATGGTTTTTAATACATTCAACCGTTTCGGGACCACGCTCCGCTTTACCAATAGTGCCTAATAAACCCGTTTGAGCCAGCATCATTTCAGTGAATTTATCCATACGGGTAGCCGTGGTTGGGCCCGCAGGACCAACCGCTTCATCGCCAATGGCATCAACTGGGCCAACGTAGTATATAAACTTATCAGTAAAATCAACCGGTAATGCTTCGCCGGCAGCTAACATTTCTTGAATGCGCTTATGTGCGGCATCACGGCCGGTTAAGATCGTGCCGCTAAGTAATACCGTTTCACCGGTTTTCCAAGTACTAATATCCGCTTTTGAGAGTTCATCAACATTAACACGACGAACATTTTCACCCACTTCCCAGGTAATTTCTGGCCAATCTTCTAATTTAGGTGGTGTTAAGTCTGCCGGACCTGAGCCATCGAGATGAAAATGGACATGGCGCGTTGCCGCACAGTTTGGGATCATCACCACAGGTTTTGATGCTGCATGCGTTGGCACTGAGTTAATTTTAATATCAACCACGGTAGTTAAACCGCCTAACCCTTGCGCGCCAATGCCAAGCTTATTTACTCGCTCGTAAATTTCTAGACGTAATTCTTCTTCAGCATTTTCAGGGCCGCGGTCAATAAGCTCTTGAATGTTGACAGGGTCCATCAAGCTTTCTTTTGCCAATACTCCAGCTTTTTCAGCCGTGCCGCCAATACCTATGCCCAACATACCCGGTGGACACCAACCGGCGCCCATGGTCGGTAAAGTTTTAACCACCCAATCAGCAATAGAATCACTCGGGTTTAACATTGCCATTTTAGATTTGTTTTCGCTGCCGCCGCCTTTTGCGGCGATCATCACTTCAATTTGGTCGCCAGCGACCATATCAATATGGACTACCGACGGGGTATTATCTTTGGTGTTAATGCGCTTACCGGCAGGGTCTGCAACAATGGAGGCACGTAATGGATTGTCAGGATTTAAATAAGCACGACGCGTGCCTTCATCAACCATCTGCTGCACTGTCATATCAGTGTTATCCCACTGCACCGCCATACCAACTTTAACGAAACAAGTGACAATACCGGTATCTTGACAAATAGGTCGCTTGCCATGAGCAGACATGCGTGAATTAATTAAGATTTGCGCGATGGCATCTTTAGCAGCCTGACTTTCTTCTTTGTGATACGCTTTTTCAAGTGCTTGAATAAAATCTAGTGGATGATAGAAAGAAATATATTGCAGTGCATCAGCAACACTTTCGATTAAATCTTGTTGTTTAATAATAGCCATAACGGTCTCTTTTTTGTCAATTCGCGAGAGAAGAGTTGAAAGTTATAAATTTGCCGATATCATACCTCCAAAGTTAAATACCTACCAGTAGCAATTGGTCTAAACACGTTTAGCACCATATAATGTCGATAATTAACATAGTGTGAGAATACTTTGCCAGCAAATCCCTTAAAGCCGCTAAGCGCCCAATTATTACAACTTGATCTGGCGTTTGATAGCCAAGCACTTTTCGCTACGCTCGCTGAGCAACCTTGGGCGATGTGGTTGGACTCTTGTGAAAGTGCCCATGTTGATAGCCGTTATGACATTATCGTTTGGCAGCCTCATAGCACCTTAACCACGTTTGGCGACATCACCACAGTGAAAAATCTCGCTGATAATAGCGAATATCAAAGCGATGAGGATCCGTTATCTTTACTGCAACGAGAGCAAAAATTGTGTTTTAGCAACATTGAAATCGCCACCAACGATTTACCGTTTAAAGGCGGGGCTGTCGGTTACTTTGCTTATGATTTAGGTAAGCGCTTTGAAGTGATCAAGCAGCAAACTACTAAAGATATTGCGATACCTGAAATGGCGATTGGTATTTACCAACAGGCGATCATCTTTGATCGAAAGTTACAACAAACTTGGTTATTGTGCCTTAATGAACAAAGAGCCGCACTGATGGCTTTTTTTAACCTTGCCCTTAACGAAAATACCCTGCAAAAAATAGCAGAGAAAACACCGCTATATAACTTTACATTGACCACACCCTGGCAATCAAATATGCCACAAGCACAGTATCGTGAAAAATTTAAACAAGTGCATGACTACTTACTGTCAGGCGATTGTTATCAAATTAATTTAGCCCAGCGATTCACTGCGCAATATAGCGGCAGTGAATTTCAAGCCTATTGCGCATTAAGACAAGCAAACAAAGCGCCGTTCTCCGCATTTTTACGTTTTCAAGACAGTGCCATTTTAAGTATTTCACCCGAACGTTTTTTGCGCCTGGTCGATAATAAGGTGCAAAGTAAGCCGATTAAAGGCACCCGACCACGTAGCAGCGATGCCACCATAGATCAGGCTAACGCTGATGAATTGCAATTGGCCACAAAAGATCGGGCAGAAAATTTAATGATTGTTGACTTATTACGTAACGACATTAGCCGTGTGTGTCTACCCGGCACTGTCACTGTACCTGAGCTATTTGCCATTGAGAGTTTCCCCGCCGTGCATCATTTAGTCAGCACAGTAGTAGGAGAAATAGATGCCAAATACGACGGCACAGATTTACTGCGTGCGGCATTTCCTGGTGGTTCGATTACCGGTGCGCCGAAGATTAGAGCCATGGATATTATTGAAGAGCTAGAACCTCATCAACGCAGCGTTTATTGTGGCGCTATAGGTTATCTGTCGGCTTGTGGTAATATGGATACGAGTATCACCATTCGTACGTTAGTATGTCATAACCAACAAATCAATTGCTGGGCAGGCGGCGGTCTAGTCGCAGACTCAAACGTTGACAGCGAATATCAAGAAACTTACGATAAAGTGCAGAAAATATTACCGATATTAAGTCGCTTAAATGTGCCATAAGCAAACCTGATGTAATTTTACATTACTAACATCAACTTTAAGGTGTGTATGACTAAAGAAGAATTTATACAGCGCTTTCAAATGCGAGCCTTACCTGAGTCAGTGCATAGTTTTCGCTATCAACATAAGCTAAAAAGCGCAGCGGTACTGATCCCCATTGTCAGTAATCAAAATCAACTTGATGTTTTGCTTACCAAGCGAGCAAGCCACCTTAGCCATCACCCTGGGCAAATTTGTTTCCCTGGTGGTAAAGTCGAAGCCTTTGATTATGATGTTACAGCGACGGCGCTACGTGAAACTCAAGAAGAAATTGGCCTGCAAGCGAATTTCATTAATGTCCTTGGCCAACTTAAATCCTATCAAACCATTTCAGGCTATGAAATTACTCCTATTGTCGCCTTAGTCGCTGACAGTAAAAGTTATCAAATTGACAAAAATGAAGTGGCTGAAGTGTTTCAAGTGCCGTTATCACACTTTTTACAACGACAACACCATATACAAGTGCCCGTCTATCAACATGGCAAGCAGCATAATGTTCACTTTATGCCCTACCAACAATATAATATTTGGGGCGCAACGGCGGCCATTTTGCATGACCTGAGCCTATTACTAAATTAAACGCTGCAGCGCTGAATTACTCGCTATAATTATAGTCATTGAATTGATATTTTGATTTGCATGCTGAAAGCTTTCAGCTACAATCACCGAACAAAATTTCACCTTTATCCACATTTAACAGTATTTATTCAGGTTACCTTATGATTAGTGTATTTGATATGTTCTCAATCGGAATTGGCCCCTCCAGTTCTCATACCGTTGGCCCTATGAAGGCAGCTAAGCTGTTTGTTGACAATCTTATTGCGGCAAATAAATTAACCGATACTGATCGCGTTAAATGTGAGCTATTTGGCTCTCTAGGCCAAACCGGTATTGGTCACGGTACCGGTAAAGCAGTGATTTTAGGCCTAACCGGACAAAAACCTGAAACAATCCCTGTTGATTCTATTGAGTCAACATTAGCAGCGGTTGTGGCAAGCGAAAAGATTAACCTTAATATGCAACACCTAATCGATTTTCCAAAATCGAACGCTATTATTTACCACCGCAGAAAAACCCTGCCAGCACACGCTAATGCCATGACATTTTTTGCCTATAGTAATGATGAGGTTATCTTTGAGGAAACCTATTATTCCATTGGCGGTGGTTTCATTGTTAAAGATTGCGATTTTGAAAAAGAAAAAGATAAAGCGCTATCAACTCATGCCAACATTGACCGCCCACACCGTTTCTCCAGTGCAGATGAATTGCTACAAATAGCCAATGATAAAGGCTTAAGTATTAGTACCATTATGATGGATAACGAGAAGTGCTTACAAGATGAAGCTAGCATTCGAACTGGCTTATTAGAAATATGGCACGCTATGAAAGCCAGCATTGCACGTGGCATAGTCACCGAAGGTATATTACCCGGCGGCTTAAAAGTCATTCGAAGAGCGCCTGCTTTACATCGGGCCTTATCCGTTGAAAAAAATACCGACCCACTTGCCGCCATGGATTGGGTTAATTTGTTTGCCTTAGCGGTCAATGAAGAAAATGCTGCCGGCAGTCGTGTGGTGACTGCCCCGACCAATGGTGCTGCGGGGATCATTCCAGCCGTGCTTTCATATTACGATAAGTTTATTAAACCTGTCGATGAAGATGACTGCATTCGTTACTTGTTAACCGCAGCGGCCATCGGCATTTTATATAAAACTAATGCCACGATTTCTGGTGCAGAAGGCGGATGTCAAGCTGAAGTCGGTGTGGCCTGTTCAATGGCCGCTGGCGCGTTAACAGAAATTATGGGCGGCTCGCCTCAACAAGTAGAAAATGCCGCAGAAATAGGCATGGAACATAATCTAGGGCTGACTTGCGATCCAGTGGGCGGCTTGGTTCAAGTCCCTTGTATCGAACGTAATGCCATGGGTTCAGTGAAAGCTATCAACGCATCACGCTTGGCACTTCGAGGTACAGGTAAGCAGAAGGTTTCGTTAGATAAAGTGATCAAAACCATGTGGGATACAGGTAACGATATGAAAACCAAATATAAAGAAACCTCTCGTGGTGGATTAGCGGTCAATATTACTGAGTGCTAATCTTCTAGTATCCGTTTGATAATTAAGCTATTAAAAAAGCCGTATTGATAGAATACGGCTTTTTATTATCTATTTGAGCAATATAAAATTGAGCTTAACGCATAGGTAATTTTATATTGGCAAACATCTCATCTATCTCAGCATTATTTTTTAATAACACTGCACGGGTGACTAAATCCCGATTTAAGTGCGGTGCAAAACGTTCAATAAAATCAAACATATAGCCACGCAAGAACGTGCCCCGTCTGAAACCAATTTTCGTGGTGCTTGGGCTAAATAAATGACTTGCATCAATAGTCACTAAATCATCATCAATTTTAGGCTCCATCGCCATAGTGGCAATGACACCAATACCAACACCAAGTCTGACATAGGTTTTAATAACATCGGCGTCAGTGGCAGTAAATGCTATTTTAGGCTCAACTCCTACTTCATTAAAAGCCGCATCTAATTCTGAACGCCCGGTAAAGCCAAAGACGTAAGTCACCAACGAGTATTTAGCAATATCTTCAATAGTGATATTTTGTTTAGTCGCTAGTGGGTGATCCGGCTTTACAATAATACTACGATTCCAATGATAGCAAGGTAGCATCACCAAATCGTTATACAAGTGCAACGATTCCGTAGCAATGGCAAAGTCGGCATCACCTTTACTTGAGGCGTCACTGATTTGTGCTGGGGTACCTTGATACATGTGTAAGGATACTTTTGGGTATTTCTTCATAAAACCCTGAATCACTTCCGGCAAAGCATAACGCGCTTGCGTATGCGTGGTGGCAATACGCAATTTGCCTTCATCAGGTTGGGTGTGTTCGCGTGCAACCGCTTTAATGGCTTCAACTTTTGATAAAATTTCCGTTGCGATATTAATCACTTCATTACCTGCGGACGTAACGTGAGTGAGGTGCTTACCACTGCGTCCAAAAATTTGAATACCTAATTCATCTTCCAGCATTCGTACTTGTTTACTAATACCGGGTTGTGAGGTAAATAGACTTTCAGCGGTAGCGGAAACATTTAAGTTATTATTCAGTACTTCGACAATATAGCGGAGTTGTTGCAGCTTCATAATTATATTTCAGAGGTTTCTTATTCGAAAAATATATACTTAATTAGACATTTATTCCATATTATTTTTTACATTAACGCCAAATAATCCCATAACTGCGATTTCAGTCGCCAAAATACCGAAGTAATACACCACAGATAAATTAATATACGAAAATACCAAAAAGAAAGTGCTTTATCCTTTGCTTCGCCGGACAATTTTTGTAGACTGCCAATATTAGTAATTTATATTTTTCACAATAGAGAATTAAACATGGGTATTATCATCGCTTTAATTATCGCTTTAGTTATCATAGTCGTGATAGTCAATGCAATACAACAGCATAAAGAAAAATTAGCACAGGAAAAGCGTGCTAAGGCAGCAAAGCAAAAAGCTATCATAGATGAAACCGAAGAGTTACTGTTAAGTTTAGCGAACTTACCAAGCAACCCAAATTTAGTAGCAATACTCAATAACCGCAGTTTAAATGCCGCAAAATCCATGGTAAAAATATTACCAGAGAACAAATTATTAACTAAACGCGTGCAAGAAATGGAAGCACGAGTCAATGCCAACCAAAGTAACAATAGCTCGGCAGCCGGTGAGCAACTTTTTACTTTACCTGACAACGAGCAACATTTAGTTGCTATTTTACAAAGTATAAAAAAACTACGCGCCACTTTAAAATCAGAACAAGCTAAAGGTAATTTAGATGCACAAACCTTTACACAAGAAGATCATAAACTATCGGCCATGCAACTAAAGATCGGCGTAGAAAGTTTGCAAAAGCGCGGTATGATGGCCTATCAAAAGGAGATGTTAGGTTCAGCAAGACAATATTTAGAAAAAGCACTGCAAACCATATCCGAAAGCCCATTACAAACTGAATATTGCACCAGTAAACGTGAAGAAATCGAAAATATCCTGGAAGATATTACCTCTTCACTGAAAAACACGAATGCCAAAGATGCGGCTAAAAAAGCCAAAGCAGAAGAAGACGATTTAGATTTATTATTTCAGCCGAAGAAAAAATGGTAGTCAAACACCTACAACAATAGACCAGCAGCAATGCTGGTTTTTATTTTAGTTTTATGAAAACACCAAAAAATCACATCCCGTATATCACCCTACCTTCTTTTTTACGTCGTGTATTAAAAGCCTATGCCCTAAAAAGCCTTATTCGTGCACAAGGTTGCGAGCTTAATCGCATAGGTCGCTCACGCAATTGGCAATTAAAAGCCAGCTTTGAACAGCTAGAAGCAACCATTAGCGTTATTGAGGAAAGTGCTGAGCCCAGTTGGCAATGGCTGGCCACACACCTGTCTAAACAGAATAAAAACTTAGCCTTTGAGATGTTAGTCAGCATAGCTAAAAAAAAGCCAGGTATCACCGTCTCAGAGCTAATGCAACGTACTGACTGCACCATAGCTCAAGCAAGACGAGTTATAGATACCATAGAGTTTGGTGATTACTCACACTGAGCTTAAATTTTTTTACTCAGGCGTTACATAAGTGGTTAAGGTCAAACCAACAAAGCAAGCCTTTACTTTTTACAGCTTCATCAGTAAAACCAACCCATTCAAACAAAACTCTGACAATTACAGTTATCTCACTTAGCAAATTAGCATCACCTTTCTGTAGTTTCTAATCGCTTGGAAATATGGGATATTAGCACTAACAATGAACTTTTATGATGAAAGTTTACGCTAATGACAGCGACTTTAATCCCGACCTGTCTTTGGCAGTAACATAAACCTCGTCTAAATAAGTGGTTAATCAGAAAAATGAGCTCAGAAACAGAAAAAGGCCAAGTTGAAATTGAAATATTCAAACGCTTTGCAACGGCAGCAGGCCTGAACTGGCAATCTGTTGAAAAGCAATGCGCTAAGGAAGCAAAACCGGATCTAAAGTGCATAATTGATGGCAAGATAACCTTTTTCGAGCTAACAGAGGCCTGTTCAGAAGACCTTGCTAAAGCAGTGGCGAATGCAGAAAGTGTCGATAAGTCAGCCTATTTGACTGTTAGAGACTACACATCAGAAACTTACAAAAGAAAGATCAATAAACGCTACGCAGTAAAGGAGCCTATCGAGCTATTGATATACAATATTGGCAGAACGATTCTTTCTGACGATGTGCTCATTGATAATATTAGAGCCATCGCTGAGACAAATAAGGGGCAATTTAGCAAAGTATGGTATTTCGGCCAACAAGTGATAGAGATTTAGTAATACCAAATACAATGAGCGCAAGCCCTTTGATGCATGCTGATAAACAGCATTACTACCTTCTTAGCTAAGTTGACAAAGCGCGTAGTATGAACAAAAAAGTAGCGATCGCTGCATTCATCCTTGTCTGAGTTCAGGCCATATAAAAATGGCTCTCTGAGAATGCCCCTGCTGACTTTGTGCGGGGTGATGTTTAAAGTAGCCTAGCATGAAGGGAACATAGTCCCTACACCCACACAGTGTCAGTGCCTTAATAAAGCGTCTTAACGCTAGTGAGTGCCCACCACATTAGGCCAATTGCGATAAACAAAAAAAGCGCTCACAGAGCGCTTTTCATTAATGCCTAGATAATGCCCTGATGGGCCTTTATGCTGGCTTTTTCGCTTTAGGTTTAGCTTTTGCTTTCGCCTTAGCGGCTTTTTTCTTCGCAAGCTCCTCAACCCATTTGCCGTCGATATATTTTGCATTCCAGCCAGTGGCTTTACCGTCGACCTCGGTCATAACATATTGTGACTTCGTTTTACGACTATAACGCACCACAGCAAGGTTACCGTCCGGATCTTGTGCTGGTGCATCCGCAAGGTAATAGAACTTCTCAGAAATTCTATCGCGAAAACGCGCTAACTCAGCTACTTTCGGGGCACGTGTTTCGCGTGACTTTGGAAAGGTATTCGCCGCTAAGAAAATACCCGCAGCACCATCACGTAAAACAAAATGTGCGTCAGACTTTTCACAAGCTAATTCTGGTAACTGCACCGGATCTTCTTTTGGCGGCGCTGCTTCACCATTAGCGAGCAACTTGCGGGTATTTTTACATTCACTGTTAGTACAATCAAAATACTTACCAAAACGGCCAGATTTTAGCTCCATTTCAGCTTCACAACGATCACATTCTAAAATAGGACCATCGTAACCTTTAAGCTTGAACTCGCCTTTTTCTAATTCTAGGCCATCACAAACCGGGTTATTACCACAAACATGCAATTTACGTGTTTCATCAATCAGGTAGCTGTCCATGGCCGTGCCGCATTTGTTGCAACGGTGCATGGCACGTAAGGCTTCGGTTTCTTGATCTTCTGCCAGAACACTAACCGCTTCTTCACCCGGGGTTAAATTCATCGTGGTGGTACAACGCTCTTTAGGCGGCAATGCATAACCTGAACAGCCTAAAAATACGCCAGTAGAACCAGTCCTAATACCCATTTTACGGCCACAAGTGGGGCAATCAATATCGGTGACAATCGGCTCATTATTGCGCATGCCACCTTCTTCAGAAGGCATGTCGGCAAGGTTTAACTGCTCAGTAAAGTTTTTATAGAAGCGGTTTAAAACATCCTTCCAGTTCGCCTTACCTTCGGCAACTTCATCTAACTCTTGTTCCATATTAGCGGTGAAGTCATAATTCATTAAGTCCTTAAAGCTACCCGATAAACTGTCGGTAACAATTTCACCCATTTTTTCCGCATAAAAGCGTTTTTTATCAAGGCGAACATAACCGCGGTCTTGAATAGTAGAAATAATCGAGGCATAGGTTGATGGTCGGCCAATTGAGCGTTTTTCTAACTCTTTTACTAATGACGCTTCACCAAAACGTGCTGGTGGCTTAGTAAAATGCTGAGTCGGATTTAACTGCTGCAGCGTTAATACTTCACCAACGGCTAAATCCGGTAAATGCTTGTCATCACCTTTTGATAATTGTGGATGCACCCGCGTCCAACCATCAAATTGCATTACCCGCCCTTTCGCTTTTAAATCAAAGCCAGATGCATCAACGGTGATCGTACTGACTGTGTAGCGTGCAGCGGTCATTTGACAGGCGACGAATTGACGCCAAATTAATTCATATAATTTTTTCGCATCGGCATCAACATCATTTAAAAATGCCGCTTCAAGTTTGACATTCGATGGACGAATGGCCTCATGCGCCTCTTGTGCATTACCTTTGCTGCTATAAACCTTAGGGTTTTCGGGTAAATAATTTTCACCAAAACTATCGTTAATATAGGCACGACAAGTATCAACCGCGTCTTTACTTAAGTTAGTCGAGTCGGTACGCATATAAGTAATATGACCGGCTTCATATAAGCGTTGTGCAAGCCCCATGGTACGTTTAACGCCAAAACCTAATTTAGTACTCGCTGCTTGTTGTAAAGTCGAGGTAATAAAAGGCGCTGATGGCGTGCTTTTAGAAGGTTTATCTTCACGCTTGCTAACCGTATAGGCAGATGACTTTAAAATAGCTAAAGCTTTGTTAGTATCCGCTTCATTGGTCGGTTTAAAAGGTTTACCCTTTTCATGGGTCACATCTAGCGCAAAGTCCGCGCCAGCTGCGGTTTGTGTATCAGCTGAAACTTCCCAATATTCTTTCGGATCAAAGGCTTTTATTTCACGTTCTTTTTCTACCACCAGTTTTACCGCAACCGATTGCACGCGACCTGCCGATAAACCGCGGGCAACTTTTTTCCACAATAACGGGCTAACCATAAAGCCAACCACGCGATCGAGAAAACGTCGTGCTTGCTGGGCATTAACCCCAGGCATGCTCAACTCACCGGGTGATGAGAAGGCTTGTTGTATGGCATTTTCAGTGATCTCATTGAAAACCACGCGTTTAAATTTCGCGTCGTCGCCACCAATAATTTCTTTTAAGTGCCAAGCAATGGCCTCACCCTCTCTATCCAAATCGGTTGCGAGATAGATGGTGTCAGCGGTACTGGCCAGTTTAGTTAATTCACTAACAACTTTTTCTTTGCCCGGTAATATTTGATAATTCGCCGCCCAATCGTGCTCAGGGTCTATCCCCATACGATTGACCAAAGCGAGTTTATCGCGCTTCTGCTTATATTTAGCTTTCGCTGCAGGCGCCATTTTTCTCACTTCAGCAGGAGATTTAGCTGCCACTTTTTTACCCGTACTGCCATGCGGTAAATCACGTACGTGACCTACACTCGATTTAACAATAAAATCTTTACCAAGGTACTTGTTAATTGTTTTCGCTTTGGCTGGCGATTCCACAATTACCAGAGATTTTGCCATATTATTTTTTATTCCTACTGAGCTGACTATTGTCAGTTTCGCCACAGTTAATTACACTGAATAACTCAATATTGCGCGAGCTAAATATTAAGTAAAAAATTGCATCCATGAATAATACTGAGACGTAAAATTAAATTTGAGACTAAAATTACTATTAGATATATCTGTAAATTAGCAAGGTGACAAGCAAAAACTTTTTATATATGTGCCTTTTTACAACTTTTAGCTATAATGATGCAAATTTTTTCGGCGCCATCATAATCGACTTTATCCTAAAACTTAAGGGCTAAAACTGAAATAACTTCAGTTTATCGCCAGTTATAGCATTTTTTTGCAATCATCCAGGTAGTTTGCGTTCATTTAAGTGAATTTCAATACCTTATAAAAGGAAGAGAATATACATGACAACTTCATGGTCCACATTTAAAAACAAGATTAACCAATGCTTATGCCCACCAGGTAACGGTGTTTTTACTGTTAATACCGCGAAAGAACGTAAAGAGCGTTTACACAATACCCTATTTGGCCAATCTGACAACATAGAGACGCTATGGCAACAAAGCGTGGAAAAGTTGCCAGAATCAACCAATGCGGTCATTCTTGGCATTGCTTCAGACTGCGGTGGCGGTATTTTACGTGGCGCTAACTGGGGGCCACTATTTGTTCGCTCAACGTTATTAGAGCAATACCCAAGTTTAAATGTTTTTGACCTCGGCGATGTCCGCGTAATCCCTCACTTGTTACATGATAAATATCTCAATGAAGCAACAATCGCAAATTGTCGTCGAGCACTTTATCAAGATGAAAATAGCGAGTTTCCGGTAAGTCCGTTAACCATCACCGAGGATGTATTACACGACTTTTACGCTGAATTTCCGAAAAAAGGTATTTTTGGTATTGGCGGCGATCATTCAGTGAGTTACCCACTGACAAAAGCGTACTTGCAAGCGAAGAAAAAACAAGGCGTTCGTGCTGCTATTGTTCATTTTGACGCCCATACTGACTTATTAGTTGAACGTTTAGGCATCGACTTATGCTTTGGTTCATGGTGTACACATATTTTAGATGATTTAACTGACCATCGTGATTTGATCCAAGTAGGTATTCGCTCAAGTGGCAAACCTAAATCACACTGGGAAAGCACTTTCGGCGTTAAACAACATTGGGCTCATGAAGTTAAAGAGCAAGGTGTTGAAGCGATTATCGAAAAAATTATCAAGCAACTGAAAGCCGATAACGTTGATGAAGTGTATGTTAGCTTTGATATTGATGCGTTAGACGAAACCTATGCCTCGGCAACAGGCACACCTGAGCCTGATGGTCTATCACCAGCAGAGGCTATGCAAATATTACGCGCCGTTGCCACTCAGTGCCCAATCACTGGCGCTGACATGATGGAAATTGCGCCATTTACTGACAGCACAGGCTTAGGTGAAGTCAGCCGCGATAGAACACTGGCCGCCGGTGCTGAAATTTCAGCGTTTTTGATTGAAGAAATGAATAAATAATTTCTACAGCGCGGTTAAATCTAAACCCACTAATTTACCATTAAAATTCATCAACAAAAAAGCCGTTCAATGAACGGCTTTTTAAGTTATTTTACACTCTTAATTTGCATTAGTGCAATCACTAGAAAGACCAAATGGTGACGTTAACCCTATGCCAGATGTTGGTGGAGAAATATCTTCATTCAATACATCATCAGCAAGTACAGGTAAGGTAAACCTTGTTTTAGCCGAGCTTTCCGTACCACTTACTTTTGCACTCACAACTAAGTTCACATCTACCCATGTAGCAAAACTTTGCGCATAGCGAATATCAATAATAGCCTGGCCAAATTCATCAGTAATTACCTCTCCTAATACTGATACGACATTACCTGGTGTTAGTTTACCGTTACTATTTGTATCTTCACCTAAATCTAAGATCCCATCAATATTTAAATCTTCATTAGAACAGCCGGTAGAATAGTTAGGTCCCCAAGAAGAAAAATCCCCGTTTACATCCGAAATTTTAACCCACTCACCTTTATAATAATTATTAGGCACAGCTGAAACTTTTAATATAACCCCTTCTTGTGGGGTAGAGTCTACATCGGTAACAAAAACCGAATATTGTTTGTTATAAGCTGTTGAATCTATTTCTATTAAATCATTTCCTGTACCTAGTGCCATAAATAATTCACGGTCTGCCACGGTTAACGATACTGTTGCAGAAACAGTGGGCTCACTTTTTACTGTAGCGGTAATCAAAACACCATCTTGAGCGGAAACTGTATTTGACGTATATACCGTGCTAGCAGCACCATTACTATCTGTCACTGCACTTGCTGGTAGTATACTTCCACCACTGGCACCTTGGATAGAAAAATCAATAGTTTTGCCTTTAACTAAGTTTCCATTGGAATCCTTAACCACAACTGAAATTGTTGAAGTATCACCGCTGGGGGCAATTGAACTAGGAGAGGCTTGTGCATGTATTGTAGCAACATTTTCAGCAACAAATTCAAACTCCAATTGGTTGTTCAATGTTACTCCATCTTTAGTTCCTGTCGCGGTTACTAACGCTTTACCTGCATTATTTGAAGTTATTTCGGTAGTTACTTTTCCATCTAATATTGTCGCCGTGTCAGGTGTGAGTGTCCCTCGTGTTGAAGTAAAATTTACTACAGTGCCATCAGCCACTGCTAAATTCGTCTTCTCCCAAGTAAGCTCGATCTTAGCGGCATTTGATAACTGTACATCAGGTAAAGACCCAGACTCTGGGTTTACCGTGACTAATCCGTTATTAAAGCTACTAAATAAAAATGAATCGGCTTGAACATTAACTTTATGTTCTGAAGTCACACCTAAGCCTGTAGCTAAAATAGTGTTACTACCACCACTCATACCAACTACAGAAAAGCTTGCTTGCCCTGTAATATCGGTAGTGACAGAATCTACAATAGTGATATCGGCGACATCTCCTTCTGCAGCGCTATCCAATAGTGATAAACTAATTTTGGATCTCGGAATACCTATACCGTCAGAATTTAGCACATTGATAAAGAAGTTGTTTTCATCATTGATTGCTAGAGAAGATGAACCACTAAGAGTAATTGTCGTACCTGTAACTTGCACATCAACAGTGTCAGTGATTTGACCACTAGCAGCGGTAACTGTAATTATTCGATTAGAAGGTTCATCATCAGTTTTTAAAACTGCGGTGGCTTTCCCGTCCTCACCTGTAACTGAATTCACAATTTGTAACTGACCTGATGTAGCACTAAAATTAATAGTTACGCCGCTTACTAAGTTATTATTCGCATCTTTTGCGATTGTACTCAAAGCTACTTCTTCAATTCCACTAGAAGCTATTTGCTGGCTACTTGCAAATAAGCTAATTTCACTAGCTTGCGGAACTCCAATAGCATCACCATCACCTGCACTTTTAAATGTTATAGAATTAGACTCTATTCCATCGACAGTTGCAGTGATTGCACCATCACCGCTGCTTGCACCTGCGAGCAAACCAATTTCAGCTTTACCATCTGCATCAGTGCTACTGGTATTAACATCAGTGCTAAAATTTGCCAAATCTGGATTGGTAATTGAAAAAGTAACTAATTTATCAGATAGCGGTATGCTACCTTGCATGACCGTTACTGTCAGCGTTTGAGGTGTCGCTTGTGCTAGGGTTTTATCCGAAATAGATAAAGTTATCGTAATGGCGTCAGGTGTACCGCCATCGTCGCCATCTGGGCTTTCATCAAACCCACCACTACTGCCACCACAACCGATTAAAGTTGCAAACAGTAAAATAAAACTAAAGCGTTGAAGTAGCGCCATAAAAAACATCCCTTGGTATTTTTTTTATCAATTCCTCTCATCTTAACCGAATTTTTCTAAAAAGGTCACTGATTAACTAAAAAAACCTAACTTCATTGGGAACTAGTGTTTTTTCAAGAGGATAATTTATTCGATGGCCTTCATGTTAACCAGCAAAAGTGGCCAATAAGCTAAAATTTTTAAACGACTTCCGCTCTATCAGTAACCGAAAATAATTTTACTCACTTGCACAAGTGGTCACTATTTATCTGGCTTGATTAGCAAATAAACAGCGACGAAATATATTCTAAAAATCAATAGCTCTTAGTCTTTAATTCATTGATTTCTGCTCCTAGCAACAACATAATAAGCAATCGTTCAATAAAACTAAAATAATATGACTGAAAAAAAGCAAGCAAGTTTAACCACCAGAATTGTTACTGGTATGGTCGCAGGCATTCTCGTTGGTACTATTTTGCAATGGTTAATGCCAGATGGCTCTGATGCTGTAATCCCCTTATACCTGTTCGACCTGTCATTACGCGGTTTTTTAGTCGACGGCGTTTTTGAAGTCGGTGGACAAATATTCATCTCTAGCTTGCAGATGTTAGTGGTACCATTAGTGTTCGTGTCTTTGATATGCGGCACATGTTCATTAAAAGATACCACTAAGCTCGGCCGAATTGGTGGCAAAGCTATCGCCTTATATCTCTTAACCACGGCTATAGCTATTAGCTTTGCCATGGGTTTAGCGTTATTTATCAACCCTGGAGAAGGGGTCGATATGGTGGCAGGCACCACCTTTACTAGCCGCGAAGCTCCCTCTCTTGCACAAGTCATTATTCAAATGTTTCCAAGTAACCCGTTCGCCGCTTTCGCTCAGGGCAACATGTTGCAAGTGATTATTTTTGCCTTGTTATTTGGTATAGCCATTGCGCTTTCAGGTAAGGCCGGTGACCGTGTAGCGTCTTTATTTGAAGACCTAAGTGAAGTTATTATGCGTCTTGTCACTATCTTGATGAACATTGCCCCATATGGCGTATTTTGCTTATTAGCAGGGTTATTTACTGATGTTTCACTAAGTACCTTCGGCAATTTATTAAAATATTTCTTTGTCGTTGTATTTGCCCTATTACTGCACGCCTTTGTCACTTACCCTGTGCTATTAAAGCTGTTAACCGGACTTAATCCATTAATCTTTTTAAAGAAAATGCGTGATACCGCGATTTTTGCATTTTCAACGTCTAGCAGCAATGCCACTCTACCTATCACCTTAGAAACCACCACTAAGAAAATGGGCGTTAAAAACTCAATTGCGTCTTTTACTGTACCATTGGGAGCCACCATTAATATGGACGGCACCGCTATTATGCAAGGTGTCGCGACAGTATTTATCGCGCAAGTATTTAGTCAAGACTTAACCCTTGCCGATTACTTAATGGTAATACTAACCGCGACATTAGCTTCAATTGGCACTGCGGGTGTGCCGGGTGTGGGCTTGATCATGCTTGCTATGGTGTTAGAGCAAGTCGGTTTACCTGTTGAAGGCATTGCATTAATTATTGGTGTCGACCGTTTATTAGATATGACCCGTACCGCGGTTAATGTCACGGGTGATAGCATGGTGACGGTAATTGTTGGTAAGTCTGAAGCACAATTTGACGAAGTGGTATTTAACGACCCAGATGCGGGCAAGAAAATCGAAGACATCGACTTTCATCATTTAGACAAGCAGTAATATCGTTTAAAGTACTGTGCAGTTTTACTTGTGAACAGCTATCTCCAGCAGATACAAAGGGCGCTAATTAGCGCCCTTTGTATTTCCAATACAGATTACAAGCTACCCCGTAATTAACGGTTCAAAGCTTTTAACCAATTCATCTAGCGCTTTCATTTGCGCTAAGTAAGGTTCGAGCTTATCTAAAGGTAGTGCACAAGGGCCATCACATTTTGCGGTTAATGGATCAGGATGAGACTCGATAAACAAACCGGCAATACCAATAGCCATACCACTACGCGCTAATTGCGCAGCTTGAGCGCGTCGACCGTCTGCTGAATCTGCTCTGCCGCCAGGCTGTTGTAAGGCATGTGTTGCATCAAACATCACCGGCGCATAGTTTTTCATTTCATCCATGGCTAACATATCAACCACTAAATTGTTGTAGCCAAAGCAACTGCCACGCTCACACAAAATAATATCTTGGTTACCCGCTTCGGCAAATTTATTGATAATATGACGCATTTCATGGGCGGCAAGAAACTGTGGTTTCTTGACGTTGATAATTGCGCCAGTTTTTGCCATCGCAACCACCAAATCAGTTTGACGGGCAAGGAAGGCTGGCAGCTGAATAATGTCAACGACTTCAGCAACCGGCGCCGCTTGATACGGTTCATGGACATCGGTAATAATCGGCACATTAAAGGTCGACTTAATTTCTTCAAATATCTTTAAGCCCTCCTCCAAGCCAGGACCGCGATAAGAGCTAACCGAAGAACGGTTAGCTTTATCAAATGAAGCTTTAAATACATAGGGAATATTGAGCTTTTGTGTCACTTCGACATAATGCTCAGCAATGGTCATGGCTAGATCTCGCGACTCCAGCACATTCATACCACCAAATAATACAAAAGGTTTATCATTGGCGATGTCGATATCGCCCAGTGAAATTAATTGCTTTGTCATAATATTTCCAAATTTCTTTATAGGTTAGCAGCAATTTAGCTACCAACAATTCTCAACAACTGTCCACATAACCATGCCATATAGGTGCCTAGCGCATAACCAAATACCGCTAATAACACACCAACCGGGGCAAGTGATGGATGAAAGGCTGAAGCAATAACCGGCGCCGATGCAGCGCCGCCAATATTGGCTTTACTGCCAACCGCTAAATAGAATATCGGCGCTTTAATCATCTTACGCATCGCAAATAACAAGATAATGTGTATTGCCATCCATATCAAACCGATGACCATATATTTCGGTGCCTCAACAATTTGCGTAATATCCATATGCAAACCGATTGTTGCCACTAAAACATAAAGAAAGCTGCTGCCCACTTTCGAGGCGCCAACAGCCTCTAAATTTCTAACTTTAGTAAAGGATAGCGCCAAACCAATCGATGTCACCAAGACAATGATCCAAAATAACTTACTGTGTAAACTAAACTTTTTTAATTCTGGGTAGTTAGCTTGAAAAAATGGCACTAAGTAATCTGCCGCTAAATGCGCTAAACCAGCTGCACCTAAACCAACCGCTAGAATGAGCATATAATCTTTCAGCTCAGGTTGTTTTGAATTGGCGCGACTTTCCGCTTCAACTTTTTCAACTAGCCTGTCTATACTTGAGGTATCCGCGCCACTTTTCGCGTCAATACGTTTATGATTAGCGGCCATGTAAAGTAACGCTGCCATCCAAATATTCGCCACAACAATATCAACGGTGACCATAATGGTGAATATTTTACCATCTGCGCCGTAAATTTCTTTCATGGCCAGCATATTAGCGCCGCCACCAATCCAACTACCGGCCAGTGCCGCCATGCCGCGCCATACCGCATCAGGCCCTGAAACCCCAATTAACTCCGGCCAAACGGCTGAAACAATCAACAGCGCTATTGGCCCGCCAATAATCACACCCACGGTACCAGTTAAGAACATAATCACCGCTTTACTGCCTAAACCAGCGATGGCCTTAATATCAATACTGAGTGTTAATAACACTAAACATGCAGGTAATAAATAATACTTTGCCACTTCATCAACATGGCTGATTTCAGCACTTACAATACCAAAGGTATTTAACAGTGATGGCAGTAAATAGCACATCAATAGTGCCGGAATATATTTATAAAAAGACCGACAGGCCGCATTATTACTGTTTGAGGTATAAAAAACCAAACCTAAAATCAGCGCTAAAATGCCGAGCACTGTCGCGTCGTTTGTGATTAATGGCGCATTAGCGACAACTGAATCTTGCATTACGTATCCTTTTAATTTGAAACATTTACGATGTTATTATTTTGTACAATCTGTTTTTATAATTTATTTTTAACAGGTAAATTTTTCTAGTGTAATTTTAGTGCAATATGGTATCTGAGATTGAAATTCTTTCTAACTGCAGCTTTAGTAGCTGTGCAGCGGGATCTTTTGGGCATTGCTCAACAAAGTATTGATAATCATCATAAGCAACTTTGAAGCAATCAAGCTGATGCAATAAAAAGCCACGATCGCGACGCTCAAATGGGTCATTGGGATTCAATGCTAATAGCATATCAACACACTTTAGTGCCAAGTCATAGGCTTGCTCTCGAATAAAAGCTGCTTTAAGGCTGGTGATATGTTCGAGCACTAGACTTTCTTGTTTCATGCGATCTAAGGTGATTTCAAATGGATCGCCTGACAGCTCATTCATCCGCACATCCAATTCATGCCAATTAAGCGACTCGCCAGTAACGGGATCAAAAATAATGGCATAATTGTCATCGCAAACAATCCTCAACATGGCTTTTTCAGGCACAAAAACGATATCAGTCTGACAATCACAGGCATTAGCGACATAGGCAATCAGCACCGCTTTTAAGATAGGAGAAATCAGTCTGTGCGCTAATGCTGACGATGTTTGATATGAAATTACCGGCCAATTTTGCTGCTGATGATCAATAAAGAGTTGATCAACAAACAAGGCATTAATCAACACTTCCGCACGTTCAACTGGATCTGTGGTCGCATCAGTTTCAGCCTGACAGTAAGCAACCAAGTCATCCAAGTCACTTTGAACGGCGGATTTTTCAGCAAAAATATACTCTTCTACTAACAGAAAAGTTTGTAATAGTTCATTTTTTTCAGATTTAATTTCTGATAACAACAAATCGTTCATGCACACTCTATTAATATTTAAGGTTTAGCTAAAAGCCAGCTAAAAGTACTGTTTCCTTGCTAATGGCGATACGAAAAATCAGCATTACCCAACCCATCGCGCCCAAAAAGCCAATAATTTGCATAGTACGATTACGCGCCAACTTTAAGGTGTAGTAGCCGGTAAAAATATATGCGACAACCGCAAATAATTTTTCCGCCAACCATAGTTGTTCTGCAGGGTTTAGCGCCAGCTTAATCGATAACGCGATCCCCAAACCAAGCAACAAGGTATCGATAATATGTGGGGCAATTTTCAGCCATTTCAATGTTAATTTTTCTGAATTAACTAAGGTTAACGCGAATCGAAAAGTAAATAATAAAATACTGATCGCTGCCACGGTCATATGTAAATGTTTAAGCATGATGAACTCCATTGTTATTATTGCTATTTATTAAGGTGGTTTAAGTAACAAGCCGATGTCACTCGGTCATTGCCATTATAATCTTTTATGGTTTGAACTTGGCTATAACCTAAAGCAGTTAAAATCATTTGCACAGCATCGCCTTGTTCAAAACCGTGCTCAAAATACAAAAAGCCGCCTGATGTTAAGTAATTACGCGCTTGGTTAGCAATAATTTTGATGTCAGCTAAACCATGTTCGGCGGCGACTAGGGCGGTTTTAGGCTCAAATTGAACGTCACCTTCTTTCAGGTGATGATCATTCTCGTCAATATAAGGGGGATTACTAACAATAATATCAAAGCGCTTTTCTTGAGCAACTTGCTGAAACCAATTACTTTGATAAATATTAACTTGGGTAAGGTTTAAGTTATTGGCGTTGCGCTGAGCAAGCTCTACTGCCTCATGGCTATAATCTAGCGCCTCAATTTGCCACTGTGGTTGCTCCGATGCTAACGCTAACGCGATGGCGCCGGTGCCAGTACCTAAATCCAAGCAACTCAGGCTGCTGCTTTGATGATGCGTTAATACCTGTTCGACCAGCACTTCGGTATCTGGGCGAGGAATTAAGGTCGCTGGTGATACATGCAAAGGTAATGACCAAAACTCGGCCATTTTAACAATATAAGCTATCGGCTCGCCCCGCACTCTACGCAGCATTAGCTCAGCAAATTGCTCGGCTTGCGCGGTGGATAATTTCTGCTCTGGCCATGTTAATAAATAACTGCGAGATTTATTAATAACAAAGCAAATTAATAGCTCAGTATCTAATTTGCCACTGTCGGAATGAGCCAACAACAATTGTTGGCCATAGCGAATTAATTGCGCAATAGTCATTGATGCTAATTCTGCCACTGATAACAATGGCTTTACCGCAAATTCCGACACTAGTTTTGCTCGGATAACTCAGCTAATAAGTCAGCCTGACTTTCTTGCATAATTGGCTCAAGCACCAGTTGTAAATTACCTTCCATGATTTCGTTTAAACGATACAAGGTCAAATTGATACGATGATCGCTCATACGCCCTTGTGGAAAGTTATAGGTGCGAATTCGCTCAGAACGATCGCCACTGGCCACTAAGTTACGGCGAGAAGACTCTTCCGCGCTGCGGCGCTTTTCATCTTCTGCTTGTTGTAGACGCGCTTGTAGTACTGACATCGCTTGCGCACGGTTTTTGTGCTGCGAGCGCTGATCTTGACATTCAACCACGACGCCACTTGGAATATGGGTAATGCGAATCGCCGAATCGGTTTTGTTGACGTGTTGCCCACCCGCCCCTGAGGCGCGAAAGGTATCCACTTTTAAATCCGCTTTATTGATTTCAATCGCTTGTGACTCTGGTATTTCTGGCATCACCACCACCGTACACGCTGACGTATGAACACGACCTTGTGATTCGGTTTCCGGGACACGTTGTACTCGGTGACCGCCAGACTCATATTTCATCTGCCCGTATACACCAACACCGTTAATTTTCGCGACAATTTCTTTAAATCCGCCCTGCTCACTTTCGTTGGAGTTCATTAACTCAATCTTCCAACCTTGCTTTTCAGCATAGCGACTATACATACGGAATAAATCACCGGCAAAAATCGCTGCTTCATCACCACCCGCGCCGGCGCGAATTTCAACAAAACAGTTATTATCGTCTTTTGGATCACGAGGCAAGAGCAAAATTTGTAGCTCAGCGGTCATTTTTTCCACCGCTTTCTTAGCGTCTTTGAACTCTTCTTGTGCCATTTCACGCATATCTGGATCATCATCTTTGAGCATTTCTTCTGCGGTAGCAAAATCATTTTCTGCTGCTTGATAAGCATGAAAGGCAGAGGTAACCACTTCTAATTGTGAGAACTCTTTTGATAAGGCTTGGAACTTTTCTTGATTGGCAATGGTTTCAGGATCAGAGAGCAAGGCTTGCACTTCTTCAAAGCGTTCGACAAGTATTTCGAGTTTTTGGTAAACAGATTTATTCATTAAATGATCTTATATCGTCAATAATTGATGAATTACCCGCGCATTATATTCGACTACGCAGGTAAATAGCAGTAATTTTTATTAATAGCCTTTTCATAAAGCTTTTTCTTAACATAACTCCTACTTGGTGAGCTTAAAAAACCCAGTTAAGCCTGAAATCTAGTGGCGCTATTTTAAGTGTTGTGAGTGGTGAAGAAAAAATAAATCAGGACAAGGCGCTCATTTGAGCACTATAAAGAGCTTAACTATCAATTTCAAAATATCAGCAGGTCGCGCAGTGTCAAGCTTAATAGTTTAACTGACCAAAATTAACACAACGCCTGAGTGAATTTGTGGCTATTCTTGATGCTCAATATCGAAAATATCACGCAAATAGATCAGTCGGTCTAACTGGCCACCTTGTGCGGCAGATTGAATAGCACTGGTTGGGGCATGCATAAATTTATTGGTGAGCTTAGTGGCCAGCTCGGCAAGTACCGCTTCAGGATTTTTATTGGCCGCTAATTGTTGCTTAGCTTTCTCTAACAATAGATCACGACTTTCTAAGCACTGTTTACGATATGAGATCACGGTATCTTGGGTATTTAGCCCCCGTAGCCATGACATAAAGCTCGTGGACTGATCTGAGACTATGCCTTCGGCTAAAACCGCTTCTTTACGACGATTATCTAAATTTTTGGCAATAATATTTTGCAAGTCATCAACGGTATAAAGGAAGACATCTTCAAGATCAGAAACTTGCTCTTCAATATCACGAGGTACAGCTAAATCAACCATAAACATCGGACGATGCTTTCTTTTCGTTAAGGCTTTTTCCACCATGCCTTTACCAATGATTGGCAAAGTACTACCGGTAGAGCTGATAACGATATCGGCACTGGCCATCATTTCAGGGATTTGCGCTAAGGTGATGACATCTGCGCCAAACTGTTGCGCCATATTTTCTGCACGGCTGAGCGTGCGGTTTGCCACTGTGATTTGGCCAACATTATTTTCGTATAAATGCTTAGCCACTAACTCAATGGTTTCGCCTGCACCTACGAGTAATACCCGCGCTTTATCTAAACTGGCAAATATATGCTTGGCAAGATTAACCGCAGCAAAAGCAACAGAAACCGCACTGGCGCCGATCTCGGTGTCGGTGCGAACTTGTTTAGCAACACCAAAGGTACGCTGAAAAAGTCGATCCATCACGAGCGCCATGGAACCCGCTGCTTTAGCTTGGTTATAAGCTTGTTTCATTTGTCCGAGAATTTGCGGCTCACCGAGTACCAGTGAGTCTAAACCACAGGCCACGCGCATCATATGATTAACCGCTTGTTGGTCCTGATGCCAATATAAACTTGAGGAAATGATCGACGACGGAACATTATGATGCTGCTCTAACCAACGCACTAAGCGTTCTTGTGTTAAGGCAACGTCACCCTCTTGTACTATATATAATTCGGTTCGATTACAGGTAGATAAAATCGCGGCTTCTTTGCAATCGACTGAATTGATCAGCTCCTGCAAAGCCGAACTCAAGTTATCAGGGTTAAATGATATTTTTTCCCTAATAGCAACCGGAGCGGTTTTATGATTGATACCTAATGCAACTATCGACATATGACTATATTGAATCCAAAAATTATTAGTGGCAGGCAAAATCTGCGGCGAATAACTAATCACCTTAAGGCTAATTATACCCTGATAATGATTAATTGACTGTATTATCCGTCAGACAAAGAAAAAAACCTATGATCTGTGACAAAAAATCGCGATAATTTTACGAAAGTTCCGCTTAAATTGAAAGCAGGTAATGAACGTTCAGCAATATGTTTTCGTTATTTGTTATTATTTTTATGGCTCGGCCAAATTTACTTAATTCAATCACCATAGGAATGCTATGTTTAGCAAAAGTCACATTGTGCTATTTTTTGTTGGTATATTAAGTGCTTGTAGTAGCATTAACGATATACCAGTCGAAAGTAATCGAGCAAATCAGGGTATTGAAAGCCGTAATAATCAAGTAGCACAACTTAATCAGTGGACCATAGCGGGCAAGATCGCTTTTATCAATAGCGAAAATCGCCAAAGCGCGACATTACATTGGCAAAAAAATAGCCAGGATAAAACCGAATCGCTAAATTTATCGACGGTATTTGGTATTAACATACTGGCGTTAACGCAGCAGCACGACAGCTTTACCTTGGACGTTGACGGTCAATATTACCATACAGAAAATTTAGACCAATTACTCTTTGAGCTGACCGGGCTAAATTTACCGACCCGCGCCATGAGCCATTGGCTAAAAGGTTTGGCCTTTTTACCCACAGACAAGGTCAGCTATCATGCAAAAACACTATTGCCTGAGTCGCTAACGAGTCGTTACAACAATAAAAATTGGTTGATCAAATACAGTAAATATCACCATATCGGGCCATTTCAATTAGCAAAACAATTGACCATTGCTCAGGGCGATTTACGCATCAAAATTGTCATTCATTCATGGAAAATTTAACGAGGTCGTCGTGAACCCACCAGTATTTCATTCATTTCCATCACCAGCAAAACTGAATTTATTTTTGCATATTATCGGTAGACTGGACAACGGTTACCACCAGCTAGAAACTGTCTTTCAGTTCCTCGATTATCATGACACCATAGACCTAAAAGTCACCACTGATAAAGCCATCAAGCTATTAACGCCCATTCCTGGAGTAGACAATGACGATAATTTAATTATTAAAGCGGCACTGCTATTGCAAAACACCACTCAGTGTCAGCAAGGGGTTGAAATTAAACTCGATAAATTGCTGCCGATGGGCGGCGGCTTAGGTGGCGGCTCCTCAAATGCCGCCACTGTGTTGCTAGCACTTAATGCCTTGTGGCAAACCAAGCTTGATATTAAACAACTGGCTGAACTTGGCCTAACGCTCGGTGCTGACGTGCCCATTTTTATCCATGGCTTTGCCGCCTTTGCCCAAGGTATTGGTGAAAAACTTACTCCCGCTGCGCCAAAAACTTATTGGTATTTAGTTTCTAAACCTAATTGCAGTATTTCTACCGCCAGTGTTTTTACCGCACCAGATTTAACTCGGGATACGCCCGCTATACGCTATAGCGATGCAAACATCGAAAATTATCATAATGATTGCCAAACTTGGGTAATAAAACATTATCCTGAGGTTGCCAAGCTACTGGCTTGGTTGATAGAATACGCGCCGTCCCAAATGACTGGAACTGGCGCCTGCGTGTTTTCACGTTTCAGCTCTAAAAAAGACGCGTGCTATGTGCAATCTTTATTGCCAAATGACATAGAATCATTCGTAGCCGAAGGACTAAATCAATCGCCTTTACATGCGGCAATTGCCGCGGTAAACGACCGTTAAGTTCGGATGAATTTTCATCTAAATGCCATTAAAACTGGCAAAAACAAAATAATTTGCTGATATTTAACGTACCGTTTTATTCAGTATCGTAATTAAAATGTCAAAAGTTTCTGAGGAACTGACAGTGCCTGACATGAAAATTTTTGCGGGTAACGCCACCCCTGAACTGGCCAAACAAATCGCTAATCGCTTATATATCACCTTAGGCGAAGCCAAAATTGGTAGTTTTAGTGATGGTGAAATTAGTGTTGAAATTACTGAAAATGTCCGTGGTGCGGATGTCTTCATTATTCAATCAACCTGTGCCCCTACTAACGATAACTTGATGGAACTAATCGTGATGATTGATGCGCTACGTCGTGCATCAGCTGGACGTATTACTGCCGTCATGCCTTACTTTGGTTATGCTCGTCAAGATAGACGCGTTCGCAGTGCTCGTGTACCTATTACCGCAAAAGTTGTTGCCGACTTCTTATCAAGTGTTGGCGTTGATCGGGTCTTAACGGTTGATTTACACGCAGAGCAAATTCAAGGCTTTTTTGATGTGCCAGTGGATAATGTGTTTGGCACGCCTATCTTATTAGAAGATATGTTAGCCAGAAACATTGAAAACCCTGTGGTAGTTTCGCCTGATATTGGCGGCGTCGTACGTGCTCGTGCCGTGGCCAAATTATTAGATGATGCCGACCTTGCCATTATCGATAAACGTCGCCCGAAAGCAAACGTTGCCCAAGTGATGCATATTATTGGTGACGTTAAGGGTCGTGATTGTTTTATCGTTGATGACATGATTGACACCGGTGGCACGCTTGCTAAAGCCGCGGAAGCATTAAAAGAACATGGCGCTAAACGCGTATTTGCTTACGCTACGCACCCAGTACTATCGGGTAATGCCGCTGAAAACTTGAAAAATTCAGTGATTGATGAAGTGGTTGTTACTGACTCAATTCCATTATCTGATGAGATCAAAGCACTAGGGAAAGTTCGTCAACTGACCTTAAGTGGCATGTTGTCAGAAGCTATTCGCCGTGTTTGTAACGAAGAATCAATTTCTGCTATGTTTGATGCTTAATTACGCGTTAAGCAGTTTAAAAAGCGATAAAACACCTTCGGGTGTTTTTTTATGTTCGCTACTAGCACTAAAAGTTCACCTATAACTTTACAGATAAAACATTCCCCCCATACAGTACGGTTACTTCAAAGGTGAATCGCGCACTAGCTAGTTTTTCGGCTTGTTGGTTGCGCCTTTTAAATTAATCTAACGAGGATAACAATGGATCTAGTTCCTCTAGGGTGTTATCATGCTGCGCCTTTTTTAGCTAAATTACTATTAGTGAAAATGGAACAGGTTGCTTTTGGTCGCAAAAAGCAACGACTTTTAATTATTAAATAATGGATATTACCCATGACAGATTTATTTACATTGGATACTGAAGTACGTACAGATTTAGGGAAAGGTGCGAGCCGCCGCCTACGTCACGCGAACAAAGTACCAGCAATTCTATACGGTGAAGGCCAAGAGCCTGTTTCTTTAACGTTAGAGCACAAAAATGTTTACCGTGCACAACAAGAAGAAGCCTTTTACTCTCACGTTTTAACACTTAACGTTGATGGTAAGCCAGTTGAGTGTCTTTTAAAAGACATGCAACGTCACCCGTTCAAGCAAGTTATCATGCATTTAGATTTTTTACGTATCGATGCTAAACATGCTGTTCAAGTTAACGCACCGATTCACTTCCTTAATGAAGATGTTGCAGAGAAATTAGGTGGCACAATCGCTCGTCACGTGAACGAAATCGCTATTACTTGTTTACCTGCGAACATTCCTGAGTTCATCGAAATCGATGTTGCTAACTTAGAAATGAGTCAAACATTGCATTTATCAGACGTAACCTTACCTAAAGGTGTTACATCTGACGAATTAGCAAAAGGCGAAAACCATGACCAAGCCGTTGTTACATTAAATGCACCTAAAGGTTCAAGTGACGACGAAGCTGAAGACGAAGCAACAGCATCTGCAGCTTCTGCAGCATCAGCTGAAGAAGCACCGACTGAGTAATCAATAACTTTACTCTAGGTGAGCAAGCTTAAAGGGAAATGTTGTAAGACATTCCCTTTAAGCTTTTTAGTTTTAAATATGCTTGAACTTATCGAGCTAAAGTTTGCATAACAAGAGTAAACGATTAAATGACGATTCAGTTAGTAGTCGGCTTAGGAAATCCAGGCTCAGAATACAGTAAAACCCGTCATAATGCTGGTGATTGGTTCGTTCAAGAGCTTGCATCACGTTACAACATTTCGCTAAAGCCAGAAAAAAAATACTCAGGTCTCTACGGTAAAGGATTGATTGCTGGGCAATTAGTTCACCTTCTTATTCCGACAACATTTATGAATCGTAGCGGACAAGCCGTAGCACCATTAGCCAATTTTTTTCGTATCCCGACAGAAAGTATTTTAGTCGCTCACGATGAGCTGGATATGTTACCTGGCGTTTGTAAAATCAAACAGGGGGGCGGACATGGTGGCCATAATGGCTTACGCGACATTATTTCATCACTGGCAAATAATAAAGAATTTTATCGGTTACGCATCGGCATTGACCATCCAGGTCATCGCGATCGCGTTACTGGGCATGTGCTTGGCAAAGCGCCGGCCAACGAACAAAACTTAATTGACCAAGCGATAGACGAAGCAGTGCGCTGTTTTGAAATTTGGCAAAAGGACGATGTTAAGAAAGCTCAAAATCGTCTACATTCTTTTAAAGCGCAATAATGAATATTGCGTCAACATTATAGGTAATCATCATGGGATTTAAATGTGGTATTGTTGGCTTGCCCAACGTAGGTAAATCAACACTTTTCAATGCGTTAACTAAAGCGGGTATTGAAGCTGCTAACTTTCCTTTTTGTACAATTGAGCCTAATACTGGTGTTGTACCTGTCCCAGATCCACGCTTAGATGCCTTAGCAAAGATTGTAAATCCTGAACGCGTTTTAGCAACCACCATGGAATTTGTTGATATCGCAGGCTTAGTTGCAGGTGCATCTAAAGGTGAAGGTTTAGGTAACAAATTCCTTGCTAACATTCGTGAAACCGATGCCATTGGCCATGTTGTGCGTTGTTTTGAGAATGACAATATTATTCATGTGTCTAATAAAGTCAGCCCTGTTGATGACATTGAAGTGATCAATACCGAATTAGCCTTGTCTGATATGGATACTGCCGAACGTGCTATTTTCCGTTTAGCTAAAAAAGCTAAAGGCGGTGATAAAGACGCTAAATTTGAAATGCCGGTTTTAGAAAAAATATTAAAACATGTTGAAGATGGTCATATGGTGCGTTCTTTAGAGTTAACTAAAGAAGAGAAAGCAGCCGTTGCTTACTTAAACTTCTTAACCATTAAGCCAACCATGTATATTGCTAACGTTAATGACGATGGCTTTGAAAATAACCCTTACCTTGATGAAGTACAAAAAATAGCTGATGCTGAAGGTGCTATCGTTGTTGCGGTTTGTGCTGAAATTGAAAGTGAGTTATCTGAAATGGATGACGAAGATCGTGTTGAATTTATGGCAGATCTTGGCTTAGAAGAACCTGGTTTAAACCGTGTGATTAATGCTGGCTATTCTTTACTGCACTTGCAAACATATTTTACTGCCGGTGTTAAAGAAGTGCGAGCTTGGACAGTAAAGCAAAATGCTACCGCGCCACAAGCCGCTGGTGTTATCCATACCGACTTTGAGAAAGGCTTTATCCGCGCAGAAGTGGTTGCTTATGATGATTTTATCGAGTTCAACGGTGAATCTGGCGCAAAAGAAGCCGGAAAGTGGCGTTTAGAAGGTAAAGAATATCGTGTTAAAGATGGAGATGTGATCCATTTTAGATTTAATGTTTAATCCCCTGAAAAAGAGAGCTAAATAGCTCTCTTTTTTATTTCCTCTATTGTCACAGCAATTATCTTCAAAGCTGCTTAACTAAGCGCTAAAATTCTCATCTAATACACTGGGATTTATAAAAGCTACTTTGATAGTGATAAGTAATTTAAAATGGCACTCAGTTTTATCCGACCATGTTAAATTACTACCAAAACTGGCAAAGTTTAACTTTAGCGTTAAACTTTCTCTAACAACCAGACAAATATCCTAGGAATTATATGAAAACAACCCTTTTAGCCTCATTAATACTCGCAACAGCGATTTCTTACACACCACATAGTTTAGCCTTTGAAGACAGCATATCTTTACGTATCTGCGAATATGTTTCTATTAATGACAAAAAACGCCTGCGTAAGTTTCTCAAATCAAAAGATCTTAAAATCAGAGCGCTTTTTGATAACATTCAATGTAATAGCAAGAACCTATTAGAGTTTGCCGCAACCTCCAATGCCTTAGATGTTGGCGAATACCTAATAGGTAAACTACCGGTAAAAACTGTTAGCGATAATGTAGCCGCCGTAGAAGCAAGCTCAGCACATCTAGCAAAAGTAGCAAACGAACGAATTAAATAAAACAATGGTAATTAAAAGTAAGCTCATTAGGCTTAAGCCCTAATGAGCTTTTAATTTTAGGCTGTTTTTGTGCAGATATCCGACAAATTGCACAGCGATTAACCAAACAATCAAAAAGTCTAATTTATTTGATAAAAACGGTTGACGTAGCCCAATCAGATTTGCATAATACGCGCCACTTGCTGAGAGGCAAGATGGAAAGGCTACATAGCTCAGCTGGTTAGAGCACATCACTCATAATGATGGGGTCCCAGGTTCAAATCCCGGTGTAGCCACCATTTTTACTCTACGCAAAGTTTGAAATGCGGGGTTGGCGGAATTGGTAGACGCGCTGGATTTAGGTTCCAGTATCGCAAGATGTGAGAGTTCAAGTCTCTCACCCCGTACCATTTCAAAGTAACTTTTTATGAAAATAATAAGTTACAAAAGTAAGTACATTGCTGGGGTATAGCCAAGCGGTAAGGCAGCGGGTTTTGATCCCGTCATTCTGAGGTTCAAATCCTCATACCCCAGCCACTTTCTTTTACTCTCTGTATTATTCG